>Ga0256828_1000073_pt1 | contig 64862 bp, 66 predicted proteins | sample CV88metaG_FD_185993 | JGI IMG/M metagenome (GOLD analysis project Ga0256828, IMG submission 185993) | Hydrothermal vent microbial communities from East Pacific Rise, Pacific Ocean - CV88 | ecosystem: Environmental > Aquatic > Marine > Hydrothermal vents | place: Pacific Ocean: East Pacific Rise...
TAAGCAGTGCCCATAAGAAGTGAATAGGTGTCACTTCCTGATTTTTATTATGAAGTGCCAACGATACCGCACTCTCAATAGCTTCTGTCATATTATGTGTTAGTTTTTCAAAAATATTATTGCTCATTTATAAATCCTTCTATTTTTTTTCTGCTGTAATTATAGGCTCTTTTTTAGGAGAGCTTTGCAACTTTAGTAGCAAAAAACCTGATTTATTATACTCCTTGAGTTACTCTTTGTCAAATTTTCTATAGCGTTCCAACATAGAACTATTGCCACTCACTCCACCACTATGAATATAGCAGAGCGGTTCTGAAGTTCTCTCAAGCAGAGATTGCCACATAGCAGGAGCATAGAGCAAGTCAAACTCAATACCGCTTTGCAGCAGTTTTTTATAAATAGCATAAAATTCTTTGTAGGGTTTAGCAAAATGATACTTCTTTTTAGGCTCTAATATAGTAAGATTTTGAGGAAGTGGGGCAAGTGCTCTCATCTGCTCTTGGAGATAGAGAGTATCTCCAACACAGGGTGTTGTATATATTGTATATTCAGGAAGAGCCTGTGCCAAGAAGAGTGCCGTTGTTCCGGTGCCGGAGGGTGTTGCCAAGGCTTTGATGTCGGGATAGGACTCCAACTGCTTACGCAACTCTTTGGCAAGTACTTCCAAACCTATCTTTGCTTCAGTAACTGCCCCGCCCTGATCGATTATAAAAGTTTTGTTATCTATTGTAACCCCAAGAGAGGCTATAAAATCCCTGTAGAGTTCATCTGCTATCTCATAATGCTGCATTCCAAGTTGTAAAGCAGTGGCATAGTTACCGACAGGGCACTCTTTTTGTCTTTGGGAGAGTCGCTTTGTATAGTAGAGAAACTGCCACCCTTTTTGCCTGCACATAGCAGCAATTGCCAACATTGCATTGGATTGTGTACCGCCATAAGAGATAACAGTATGTAAATTTTCTTTGGGAGTTTGTAAAAGGGGATAGAGTTTTCGATATTTGTTTCCTGCCAAGTAGGGGTCAATAAGATCATCCCGCTTCACAAGAAACTCTCTCCCATCTAAAATAATTTTAGAAAGAGGAGAGTGTAGCATATACTACCTACTTAATAGTAGCTTTTTTCTGTAATGCATTCATTTTTTTCTTCATTACTTCTTTAAATTTTTCCATTTTAAGACGTTGTTCAATAAATGGTTTTACTTCTGCAAAGCTTCTTGTCATAGATGGTTTTTTATCTTCGAGATAGATAACATGGTAACCAAATTGTGTTTTTACAGGTTTTAAAGTAATTGTACCTTTTTTCATAGAGAATACTTTGTCATTAAATGCCGGTACCATTTGACCTTTTGCAAAATAACCTAAATCCCCGCCATTTCTACCGCTAGGTCCTTTAGAGTCTTTTTTCGCAAGCTCAATAAATTTTTCTTTCAGTTTTTCACCGCTTAAAGGTTTCAATTGATTGATAATTTTTTTAGCTTCTGCTTCTGATTTAACTAAGATATGACGTGCATGAACAGACTCTTTTTGTCTAAACTCATCAATATTTTTCTTATAGTAATTCTTAAGTTCTTTATTTGAGATCTTAATACTATCAAGTACTTTTTTCTGCCAAACTTGAATAGCAAGCTCTTTTTTCATTCTCTGTTCAAGTTTTTTATACTCTTTTTTGTACTCTGCAGATCTGATAATACCTGTTTTTTTCGCATCATCATAAATCAACTCTTTTCCAATAAGTTGTTTTAAAACCTGTTGTCTAAATGCCGCTTGACGATCAGCCGGTACTTGGTTAAAACGACCTTGTGTAGCCTGCATTAACTCTTGGTCAACCTCTTCTTGTGTAATTGGTTTTCCGTTTACCGTTACTAAAGTTTTTGCTGAAACTGCCACACCTGTTAACAGTAGAGCAGAAAGTAGGATTGCAACTTTATTCATTTTGGTTCCTTATAAATTAATAAAGAAAGTTTAGTAAATATATATTAACAATCATTAAACAGCAATATTTTAAGCCGTAACTTTTAAATATTTATCAAGTATGCTCTCCAGCTTTTCACGTGTAAGAGGTTTGGAAAGATAATCATCAAGACCTTCATCCAAAAGCATCTCACGATCACCTTCCATTGCCATTGCAGTCAAAGCAACTATCGGCATTTTTTCAGATGGTGTCAGCATATTCTTAATCTCTTTTGTTGCGACAATACCATTCATCTCCGGCATATCAATATCCATAAAAACAATATCAAAATGGTTCTTTTTGACCATTTCAAGCGCTTCAAGACCATTTACCGCTGTTACTACTTCAATATCATACTCTTGCAAAAGTATCTGAATAAGTCTTTGATTGATCAAGTTATCCTCAACAACCAGCGCTTTGGTCTGCTGCTTCAACTGAAGTTTCGGTTCTGAAACAATACTCTGCTCTGCTCTAAATTTATGGAATGAGTAGAGATGTTTTGCAATATTTTTTGGTAAAAGTGGTTTTCTCAACACCTCATCAACAATATGTGTCAATTTTGTAGGTAACTTCTCATTCTCATCCAAAAGCAGTGTTATTGGTGCTTTTTTCGAGTACGTTCCCAGCTCTAACATCCAGGAGGAGTCATTTGGATTTGCAACAATATATAAAGCATCAATGGTATCATAAAGTGAAGGATCCATACTGTTTGCTTTAACAACATCTACGGCAAAAGAGCGTAAATAGATAGTTAAGAAGTTTGCATCATCAACTCTTTTTTTGTCAAGCAGTAGCACTTTTACTCGTCTTTTTGGCATCATTTTATAATTTTGTCCGGAGGAGTGTTTAAAATCCAAAACAAAATTAACTGAAGTACCAACATCCTCTTCACTGTTTATCTTCAACTCAGATCCCATCAATTTTACCAAACCATATGAGAGACTCAATCCAACACCCATACGCTGATCGGCATGATTTCCTGCACTAAAAGGTTCGATCATAAATGCAATCTGCTCTTCGGAGATACCTGTGCCGTTGTCTTTAACGCCAAAACCAATACTGCAGTCGCCGTTTTGAGCACGTTTAAGAAGTTTTACCTCTAAAATAACTTTACCGCCTCGTGGAGTAAATTTAATTGCATTTTGTGCAATAGCATTCATAATTTGCAAAATTTTACTCAAATCTCCCTCTAGTTTTTGAGGTAGTTTCGGATCGATAAACGAAAGAACTTTTATCCCTTTTTCAGCACCTACTTTATAAAAATGATATGCAAGATTTTCAATTTCCGGCAACAAATTAAATGTTTCATGTTGTAACTCTAAACGACCACCCTGCAGTTGAGAGAGATCTAAGAGTGTCTCAATATTTGACATCAAACTTGTTGATGATTTGGAGATCATATTAATATATTCAAGTTGTTTTTTATCAAGGTTAGTCTCTTTGAGCAGTTCTATAAAACCTAAAATTCCATTCATCGGCGTTCTAAATTCATGCCCGATATTTGCTAAAAATTTTGATTTGAGTTTTTCAACCTCTTTTGTTTTCAATTCAGCTTTATTGAGTGCTGTTACATCATGCAGTTCCAAAATATAAATATTTTTATTATTTGGGTAGAGTCGACAAAAAGCATCAATAACAACAACATCGCCATCTTTAGATGCCAGTGTCAAACGATAACCGTCACTTTTATATTTACGAATATAATCGAGCCAACTTTTATCGGACTCCGTAAAAATCTCTTCACTTTCATTTAAAAAGAGATCACGAATAGATGTATGTTCTCGTTTGAAGTCATTAATGTCATAATAAGAAAACATCTGTAAAAATCTACTATTTGCCCAGATCCATCCTTTCCCTTCTAAAAAACAGAGAACCATATTCTCATCTTTATTTACTACATATTTAAAAACATCATTTTCAAGATAATTTGAAAAGTCATTTCTAACAACAACGGCATCATTTTTATGTTCATCTGATTTAAAGAAAAATGAAAAGAGTCCCATGGCATATCTCCTAAATTATAAACTCTTTTTGATTATAGCACAAAAAAGTGCTAAAATCTCTTTATGAAAAAAGCAACAAAACAAGAGATCCAAGAGATACAGAAACGATTTGTGGAACGTTATAGTGATGCTGTAACAGAACTAGCCTATAAAAATGCGTATGAACTTGTTGTCGCTGTAGCCCTCTCAGCACAATGTACAGACAAACGCGTTAATATCATTACTCCTGCACTTTTTGAAAAATATCCCTCACCAAAAGAACTTGCCGAAGCAGATATTGAAGAGGTCAAAGCACTTATTAGAAGTTGTTCATTTTTTAATAATAAAGCAAAAAACATTATCAAAATGGCACAAAGAGTTATGGAGGTCTATAATGGAGAAATTCCCATGAATGAAAAAGATCTTCAAACATTAGCAGGTGTCGGACAAAAGACTGCACATGTTGTTATGATCGAATATACAGGGGCTAACCTTATGGCAGTCGATACACATGTTTTTCGCGTATCGCATCGCTTAGGTCTGAGTGATGACAAAACAGCAATTGCCACAGAAGCAACCCTTGTTAAAAAATTCAAAAACGATCTACACGCTCTACATCAGGGAATGGTTCTCTTTGGACGCTATATCTGTACGGCAAAAAATCCAAAATGTGATGAGTGTTTTTTAACCGATCTCTGTAAAACAAAAGAGAGTTTTAAAGTTTAGGTATAAAATATGCTTTAGCATCAATATGAAAAAAACAATAGTTGCACTCACTCTTTTTACCAATATGCTCTTTTTTAGCGGATGCGTCAATAAACATGGTATCTCACTCAAATACTACAGTGACTGTAAGGAGTATTATGATCTTCAAGGTTACTATCATAAAAAATGTGGGGATGATGATATTGTAACGTATAAAACAATCAAGAAAAAGCTAGAAGGCAAAAAGCCCGAACCGACATCAAATGTCTGGTAGAGCTATTTTATAGCTATAAATGTTGCAAAGTTTGCCCAACGAAAAATAACTTCACAGTGTGAAAAACCGGCATTCTTAGCCATAATTATATTCTCTTCTTCACTGTATGGTACTAAAACATTCTCAAGCGCTTCTCTTTTTTGCATAATTTCATACTCAGAGTACCCCTGCTCTTTTTTAAAATCATAATAACATTCAATAAGATCTTTATTGAGCTTGGAGTGGTGGGAAATGACCTTCTCACTAAAGATAAAACAACCTTCACTCTTAAGGCTTTTTGCTATTTTTTTAATAAGTTCTTCACGAACAAGAGGACGAATAAACTGTAATGTATAGTTCGCAATAAAAAGCTCTGCTTCTGCATAGTCATACTCTAAAATATCTGCATTTTCCAGTTTTATATGCGCACCGAAAGCCTCTACTTTTCTTCTTGCCCGAGCTAACATTGCTTTAGAGTTATCAAGACCGATAAGCTCAGCAGATAAAGCCAGATCTCTATGAATATCTAACAAAAGTGAAGCTGTCGAACATCCAAGATCATAGCACCTTCCCCCCTCTTCCAAAGCTTTTAAAGCAAAAAATTTTGTAATTTTTTGACTCTCTTTGTAAAAAGGAACACTCCTCTCAAGCATATCATCAAAGACCGCAGCAACCTCTTCATCAAACTCAAACTGTTTTTTTATTGGTTTTGTAAATAGTGTATCATTCATAGATGCAATTCTATCAAAATTTCAACTCTTTAAAGAGTACTTTTGCACATCCTTCATCTTGAAGATAGACACCTGCTTTAAAATAGTTCCAAACTCCGTTCCAATAACTGACATCAAAATTAAAACAGAGTTTATCAGCAACATAAATTTTCATTTTCGATTGAGCGACAACAACTTTAACACGAAAAAAATCACGAGGTCGTTTACCAAGATCGATTTTCATATATTTTTGTTCTTTCGGATCTGCGCTGACACGAACAACCGCCCAGATATGATCTTTTAAATGGTGATAATTCTTTTTCCATACAACACGTAAAAGCGGTTTGTTAAGTATCGTTTTTGCTGCTGTCATACGATTTGAATCAGCATGAATTTGCAAAAATGTAAACTCACGTTTAGAACTTAAAGGAAAAAGCAATAATGTTGCTTCCATAGTTTTTGGCTCTTTTGTCTCGACTTTCCAATCATGTTGTTCACGCAGTTCACTTCTATGCTTCTTTTGACACATCTCAAATGTCATATAACTCTCATCTTGAAGATAGAAATATCTATTTTGATAAAAAGCAAAATCACCATATCCCCTACTCCATAATGGATCATAAGAGCTCAATGGTGCTTGTAATTTAGAGTGAGAGAGCACATCCTGAAATTTTGCAACACGATAAGGTGCATCGTGTGCAAAGAGTGTTGTTCCAACCATAAAGAGCACAAATAGGGCTAAGACTCGCATTGAGCTCTCAAAAAATCATCTGCATAACGAATAATATCATCTTCTTCAAGATACTCACCAACTTGTACTTCAATGATCTCTAAAGGAACTTTTCCTTCATTGCTTAAACGGTGTTTTGCGCCAATAGGAATATAGGTTGATTCATTTGGTGTTAAAATAAAATCTTTATCATCAATTTGAATATGTGCTGTACCTTGTACAACTGTCCAGTGTTCACTTCTATGAAGGTGCTTTTGCAAAGAGAGACGTTTTCCAGGCTCAACATGAAGCGTTTTTACTTTAAAACGACTTGCCTCCTCAAGATTTGTAAATTTCCCCCATGGGCGAAAAACAGTTCGACTAAACTCAACAAGTTTTGGATCTTTTTGTTTCAAGATTTTTACAAGTTTTTTAATATCTTGTGATTTTCCTTTTTTAGAAACAAGCAGAGCTGTCGGTGTCTCAACAATAATCATATCATCAATATGATTGAGTGCAATTGTTTTATACTTTCCAAAGACAAAGTTGTTGTGAGAATTCAGTGCTACTAAATTATCCATTTTTGTATTTTTATTTTCATCTTTTTCAAAAACAGTTTCAAGAGAATCAAAACTACCAATATCATTCCACTCTATATCTGTACGAACAACTTTAACCAGTTTACTCTTCTCTAATACAGCATAATCAATACTATCTTCGGGAATTGCAAGCATATCCTCTGTTTTAATACGGGTATCACCCTCTTTATTTGCATTTTCATATGCTGCTTTGGCTGCTTTGTAGATCTCAGGTGCATAACTTTGTAACTCTGCCAAATAGGTCTTTGCTAAAAAACAAAACATCCCGCTGTTCCAGAGAAAATTACCCTCTTTTAAATATTTTTGTGCCTGTTTTTCATTTGGCTTTTCATGAAAAGAGAGAACATCTTCCCCTTTTGCTTCAATATACCCATATCCTGTTTCCGGTGACTTAGGCGTAATACCAAATGTAACCAAAGAGCCCTCTTTTGCCAGTTTTTCTCCCCGTTCTATCATTGCTTTATAGCGATCATCATTTTCAATAAGATGGTCCGATGGAGTTACAAATAAAACCTCATTTGGATTACTCGCCATAGCAGCAAATGCAATTGCTGCTGCTGTATTTCTTCCGACTGGTTCTATAATCGAGTGCATATCTTTATAATTCAGTGATTCACTAATATCTATATATTGATCCTGTGCAATAAAATACTGCTCTGCATTGGATATCAATAGTAACTGATCACAGTAGTCAGCATTTTTAATACAAGTCTTTTGAAAGAGTGATTTCCCTTCAAACATCTGTAAAAACTGTTTTGGTAAATTTGAACGGCTAATTGGCCATAATCTTGTTCCATTTCCTCCGCATAAGACAACATTTGTCATTATTTAACCTTTTATTTTAAATTTGTACATTTTGGATAGGCTTTTGCTTCTTCATATATACGTTTAATTGTTGATGAGTCATTAATAAGACGCATTAAATCATAAACTACCTTACCACTTTGCGGTGTATTACACAAACTTGCTCTAAATGCATATCGCAGTGCTTTTTGTTTTGCATGTTTTTGATCTCGCTTAGCATAAACCAACAATAAGTTACCATTATTCGTCTCTTTAGAGCCTCCCGTATAGATCATATTTCCAGTAATGGAATAGAGCATATAACGTGCTTGAGGATAAGAGTTTAACGGCAATGTTTTGAGTAGTTTTTCTGCCTTTTTATATTTACGATTGTTAATATAAAAATCTGCCAATGTCAATTTAGATTTTTCATCACCTTTTGCGATCAACTCTTTATAAAGGGCTTCTATTTTTTTATTATAGATACCATTGACATTGATTTTTTGATAGAGATCTACTTTTTTAAGAGCAATATTTTTACTATCACCACCTTCTAAACTATTATAATATTGAAGTGCCTTTTTTGGGTCAAAAGGTAAAAGTTCACCACTTGCATAGAGATTACCCAAAAGAAGTATAGCATTTGTATGCCCCTCTTTTGCCGCTTGACGAACAATCTGCAGTGCTTTTTGACTGTCACCTTCAACCGAACCTTTTAAGACTAACATATTATAAGTAAAACTTGCTTGTTTATTTCCTAATTTTTGTGCATTTTGCAGCCAATAGAGTGTTTTTTTCTCATTACAAAGTTTTTGATAAATTTGCGATAGAGCATATTGCGCCTGTGAATTATTTTGGTCTGCATAAAATTGGTAAATTGTAGCTGCTTTTGTTAAGTTTTGATCACTTTTAGAAGCCAAATAAGCATTTGCAATTTTAAAATCATTCGCAATATTGAGTGGCTCAAGCTCGCATACTTTTTTCTCTAAGGTACAGGCATAACTTTTTTTCAAATCAGGAATAGCTCCTTTGGAGACCAAGCTTGCCAGATAACTCAATGCTTTTACATTGTTGTTGTCTGCCTCATGTTTTAAAAGAGCATATGCCTCTGCATTATAACCTTCCCTTATAATAGTATAATAGGCATTCTCAATTTTTGCCGGAAGGAAATCAACTGCAACTAAATTTTCAAGATAACGATCTTTTTTAGTGCCGTTATTGTCTATTTTTTTATAATACTGATAGAGATGCCACTGTGCATCTGTTCTGTTTTGATCCATATATTCAATATAAACTTGTTCAGCTATCGGCATTTTATGTAATAATGGATATTTTAAATAGAGTTTTGCAAGCAACATCTTTGCACGAAAAAACTGCTCTTCTTGTGCATGAAGATAGGCTTCTATTCCTTCTAAACTTAAACCGCTGTAGGGACCATTTTTATTGAGAAGATTTGCCTCTGTGATATCAAGATTGATAAGATCAAACATCCCTCGAATATCACCCATTTTATAAGCTCTTTTATACCATGGAGCAACACTTTTTTGAAGATAGAGTTGTTTGAGTGACTCTAATGTTAATTTTTTTACATAAAACTCTTTAGGTCTTTTAAAACTACAGGCGATACAGGGTTTATTATGTTTTTGAAGAATACTCTGCATATTTTTATAGCTATAATCGCCGATTAGAAGTGATGCTTTTGCATTCCCCTCATTCGCAATTTTTTCAAGAAGTGCTAAGCCCTCCTCTCTCTTATTGAGCGTATAAATATCTATTAAAGCAATAGCAATACCCGAACGGACATCACCAAGAGAGTAAGCTAACTTATAGAAATCGAGACTCTTTTGAAAATTATAAAACATAGAGTTTTTATTTTGATAAAACTGTGCAAGTTTATAAGCAGCATGTACATTGCCTGCTTTTGCAAGTTTTTCAATCTCCGCCAAATACTTCAACTGTTGAGAGGATACCTTCATAGTATTGTTAATTAAAAAGAGATGTGCATCAATATCGCTATTATTTGAGAGTGCTATATCACCTCGCTTCATCCATAAAAGAGCTTCTTTATAATCTCCTTTATGCATATAAAGTGATTCTAAAAGAAAAGCCGCACTTTTTTCTCCTGCCGCATATGCTTTTTTAGCATGAGTAATAACAGCACTGCTATCTTTGTCTTTGAAGTTTTTAACTTCCATCTTCGCAAGTTGTAAATTTGCTTTTCCATACCCTGCATCAGCCCATCTATCTAAAATTTTTGAGGCCGTTTTATAGTCGCCTTTTGCATAGGCTTTTTTTGCAACATCTCTATTTGCACATCCTGTAAAGAACGAAAAAAGTGCAAGAAAGCTTATAAGCCTACCAGTAGTAACGAAAATTGAATTGTCCATATATCCCATCCTTCTGTGATGCCACATTATCATAAGCACTACCACCTAAAAAGTATGATAAAACAAAACGCCAATCATACGAATATTGGTAGTATGCACCCCATATTAAATCTAACTCATTTCCTAAATTTTTGCTATTTCCATTTGGATTCACTGTATAGTTTGAGGCTATATATTGTGAAGAAGATGCCTCTACCTGCTGATAGTTATGAAGTGCAACAATAGCTGTTTGTCCATTCGTTTTCATACTATGCGAATAGTAAAGAGAAGCTATTTTTATATTACTCAACTCTGGATCAAAAAATGAACCATAGTAACGGAAATAGAGATGTTTTGAGAGATAATCGGAACGGTTATTGGTCAAGTGTGACTCTCTATACATATTACTTCCACCAGAACCATAAGCATACCCTATAGCAAGAGCATCAGCGAGATTATCAAAGTTGTACTCTGCACCTACATCCACACCAACACCACTGACATCGCCACGAACATTATTCTCTGTTATTTTTCCGTCAACATGAGCTAAATCCAACCAATAAAAGAGATTTTGATTCATTGTCGGCACTTTACCCTGTGCACGAAAACCTATCCACTTAAGATCTCTATCTTCAACAGTTGCAGAGTTTTCATAGAGTCCAAACAGCTCCACAGTATTTGCAATTAAATACTCGTAACTCATATGAGCAATTAAAAATTTTGTATCTTTAAGATCATATTTACTTGAAGTATCCCCATCTATGATTATATTACTGTTTAGACGTGTACCGGCATAGAGTTCATAGAGTAAAAGATCATGCTTATTAAAAACACCTAATGTATCCAAAGATGTATTGTAGTACCATGAACGCTGATCTTTTAATATTTTTCTTCCAAGCAGAAAGTTTGCTTGATTATCCCATAAAGCATCACTTTTAAGATAGAACTCTTTAAGATCAAATTTTAAACCTGTTTTTGTATTTGAATTATGCTGACTTCTATAAGGAATAACTCTTGCATCTGTATAAAAAAACCAATTCGGATTAAAAAAATGTTTATATTGTAATCCAACCGTTAGCTTCTCTGTATTGCCACGCAAACGACTCTTTCCAATCGGTTGCTGTCCTTCATTAGCACTGATAAACGGATTAAAATAAAAGCGTAGCATATCTGGTGCAACTGGCTGTTGCTTTGCTTCTACAGTGGCTACAGGCTCTTTTTTAAGCACTTTTTTATCAGATGAGACTAACATAAGCGGCGCTACTTTTGGTACTTTTTGAGTAGCAATTTTTTGCGCAGATGCCAGACTTACACTCTCCCATACATTCTGTTCTTGATTCTGTTTGCAACCCTCACCAGGACAGTGAATCACAAGATCTTTTTTTGTAGATACTGTTGTTTTCTTACTCTGTTCTTTGTTTAGAAATCGAAAACGATAGGTAGAGACAATAACTGCTCTTTTTGTAAAACCTTTTGAGAGTTTAATGAAATCTTTTTTTAAAGCTTTCACGCTCTCATAACATCCATTTCTAACAGTATAAACACCACCAATATGCATTACTCTGCTACCCTCAGGAAAATGTTTCGAGAAAGGGATCTTCTCTTTACTACTGAGAAGTTGTACACTGTAACACGTAGAGTGATCTTTTGCAGACAACACAGCTGGAGTATTCATAACCACCAAAAGCAATGCTACTGTGGAAAAACTCTTTTTATTTATCATTTTTCTTTCCCTCTTTGATAATAGAGTATATCAAGAAACTCTTGCATCGATATTTGACGTTTTCTATATCTATTAATTGCAGCTAAACGTTTTTTTAGTTCAGGAAGTAACTTTTTAATCTCACGTTTATAAAAATCACGATTAATTGTATTTGTCTGTGCATGTAAATAATCCTGACGCTGTTTATATTTTTGACAGAGATCACTTTTCGCCAAACTTTTAATAAAATGCTGTTGTGCCTTATACTCTTCAATCTGCAAATCATCATGTGCTCTCATACGCATACGTAATTTCAAAACATTTGGCTTTGTAAAGATTGTAAATTTTCTATTTACAATATCTTCATAAGCTAAGATATCTTCACTCTTTTGCATACGCATTTTATAGAGAAAAACTTTCAATGCAGCTTGAATATGACGACGCTCTTTTAGTGTATTACGGCAAAGAAGTGAACTTTTATAAGAGACTTTACTAAAGAGTTCGCCCTCTTTCATTCTCTGTTTTGCTTCTTGAAATGCTTCTTGAAGAACTCTATGACTGTGTGGAATAAAATAGGTGAGTTTTTTAAGATCAAGATACTCTGGATTTTGAAGGATTGTATCTTCAATAATAAGGGTCAAGCCCTCTTTAATTTTTGCCCTGTTATTAAATCCAGCTAAACGCTGCTGTGTCAAATAGAAATATCCCAAATAGGTCAATGCACCGTTAGAGAGCGCTGTTGAAGCACGCAGAAGTTCATTTTGGGCAGATTTACTCATATCATGTTGCAAATAGGCAATACCAAAATCAGTTCCAAAATAGTTATTCGGTGAATCTGCAATATCAACATAAATATTCTTTGCAACATCAAAGGCAATTGGATTGAGAACTCTTTTATCTGTACTAATTGCATGAAAAGGAAAACCTCTTCCGTAGAGACGAAATTTCCCATTGTTTTGTGCGATATCTTTAACAAAAAATTCCAAATCTCCGCTCACCTTTTTAAAGGCACTGTTCTTATTTGCTTCTAAGAAAATAGCAGCAGAATTTTTTACCATAATATTTGTATTATAGTTATCTTTGATTGTATTATATTTAATGACAGATGCTGTTGCTTTTGAGTAAGGATCTCTTTGAAAATTTCTGTTTTTTGTACTATCAATATTACGAGATATTACCTCTATTCCATTTTTTTCATTTTCAAAAATTCTATTTTTGACAATAGATACACGCTGACTGTTTCTAATCATAATACCGTCGATCTTATTGAGTGCCACAATATTATTTTGAATTAATGTATCAAGTCCCTCTTGAATAGATATTCCCATATAGCCATTATGAATAGTCACATTATTATAAATTGCATTATGATTTGAAGTTCTATCTGTCATAATACCGGCAGAGTGATTATTCACAGAGATATTATCTGCGATAATAGAGTGATCAACAGAACGCGAAACAATAATACCGTGCGCATGTTTTGCACGTGTTGCAAGATTATTTGCAATAACAAGACCATTTGAGTAATCATGTGGATCAAAATTATAGATCATATTATCATGTGCATAATTCCCTAAATAGACAGCACCATCTGCACCACTTGTATAAAAAGCCATACAAGAGTCACTAATATCGTTACCCACATAAATGCCTGTAGGATAATTTTTCTTTGCTATATAGTAGAAAAAAGCATTGTCAGTTGTATAGTATGTTCTATCATTAGGATAATAAAATAGACTTACACTGAATGTTGCCGGAGAGGAGTGAAATCCCAAACCTTTAAAAACATTATTGACCATATAGGCTTTTGAACCGGCATAACCTGTAAAATAAGGACGAGCTTCTTCAGAAAATGTCAATAACTCTTTTGGTGGAATTTTTTCTCTTTTTTGATATCTGTTTTTATCTGTATTCCATGTATAAAAAACATTGTTTTTCAAATAGAGTTTTCCAAAATAGATAATAAAAACAGCTTTAGGTTTTGTCTGTAAAAGAATTGTTTTATTTTGAATAACAAGCGACGCAGTATTTGAGACAATAATTGGTATTTTCAGCTCATAACGTTTTTCACCAACTTTTTTTATATAGCGATCATTATGAAGCTTTTTATAGAGTTTCTCAAGACTATAAACTCCATCATATAATATCAAGACTCGATCTGCTGCTCCAATTTTATGATACTGTTCATGAAAAGCATAGAGTGCTATTTTTGGGAGAAATGTTATCTTTGAAAAGTCACAAACTTCAATACCGTTACCATAAAAGGAGTTGGGAAACTTCTTAGAAATATTTTCAATTGTATTTTTTTTATAAACTCTTTGCAGCTTTTTTTTCACTTTTATTATAGAGAGTTTCGAAGATGTCGGAAGAATAATATAGGGATCACTCTCTAAAATTTTATGATAAACAATTTTTGGATTTTTAAATGGAAAGTTACTATGTTGTAATACCCACTCTGCTTTTTTTCTTTTTGCATAACATCCAAAAAATGCCTTATTATCTTTAAAAAGAAATGGTCTTTCATCATTATGACATTTATGCGCTTGATACATTTGATAATCATACAGAGGACTTACCGGAGTTGTACTATCCACCTTTGTTACTATTGAGTAACAAGAAGAGGCGGAGAGAGGGAGCCAAAACAGAAGTAAAATCAACAAATTTCGTATCACACGAACAACCTATTGAAGAAGTGTATCTATAGTGACAAATACACTTGTATTGATCAATTTTGGATCTAATGGCTCAAATGGTTTTAAAGTAACAATATCATAATTTCTAGCTTGGTTATAAATATTTGCAAGAATTTTCGTATGCTCTAAAGAGACAGCTTCAGCCGGTTGAATATCTGTAATGCGTGCTTTCATTATAGTACCGTCTGCTAAACGAACTTTTGCCACATCACCAACACTCACTTTTTTGAAATATGTATGTTCCATATGTGTTACGATATAAGGTTTTGTATCTTTTGGTAATACCATACAAATAGGTTCTGCAGTATTTCTAAACTGATGTTCTAAAACATTTACTTTATAAACAGTACCCTCTGTTGCAGCATGAATAGGCTGTACACCGCCACCAATAAAATAAGCAAGAGCCAAAGTCTCATTTGTATCTACTTTATCACCTTTATGAAGTGGTTTCACAAAGTCTATATATGACGGATATGGAGAACGAACGGTTGTTAAGTTCGCATCTATATACCCATTGACTGTTTGTACGATAAAAAGTCTTTGGTAGGCTACAAAAAGTAAAAATCCAATTAATACAACAATAGTAAAGTATATCAATAAAAGCAGTTTATCTGTCTTTTTTCTATCTATTTTTTTCTCTATCTTTTTTGGATAAGTGATCTGTTTTGTAACGGCATGCAAGATATCATCTTCAGTTAAGATATCCCCATTTAAATATGCTGTTAAAATTTGATTTAAAATAGCCAATTGCGCATCATTTAAGTTGTGAAAACGACCGCCATATTTTGTATTACCTTCACCCACTTTTCGTTTTTCACAAACAAAATCTATATCCACATTGTCAACAATAGTAATAAAGTCATCAAACTGAAAAATAATTTTTGCTTTTCTGCAAATATTCTCTTTACAATATTGATCAGGTAAGCCTTCTACTGCACATCCTGAAACAGACCAATCTAAAAGTTTATACTTTTTACCCTCTATCTCTATTTTTGCCGGAATCTTGTAGCGTGCATGCTGGCGTGTAATTTCTGCCTCATGAACCATCTGCTTTGCTGCTTTCTTATTTTCTGTATTAATCATACTTTCCTCCTTTTGTCTCTTCTGTGTGTTTATCTCTGTACTCATTATAATAGTGCTCCTAACGAATGTATATATAACCAAATATCATCAAATGTAACTAACTGTACCAACATTGCGATTATTATTATGAAAAACAGCAACTCTACTGCCATCATCCCATTTGAACTAACAACATAATACCACTCTATATAGCGTTCTCCTGCTGCAGCTTTTGTTTTTTGCCGTGTCCAACTCTGTTTATAGAGGTGATTCCAAATGTAGATTTTTACAAAAGAACCTACGAGCTGATTATAGTAAAGTAAAAACGGCCATGCAGGGTGTATATGAACCCGTGATGTTCTATAAAGAAAAATCATCAATAACCGTGTTAATAAAATCCACCACATATATGCAAAAAAGATATATGCACCCCATGAAAAAGCACCCAAAAGTGCAATAAAGAAACCATATGGTGTTGTCCAGCGGGTAATCCGCTGATCAATCATTGCATACCAAGGATAGGTATTAACCACCTCTCTCGCATTTGGAATATTTAACTGACGAGAGTTTGTTCTGTATTGATTTCCAAACCATCGTGTCATAAGTTGCAACGAACCTTTGAAGAAGTTATCATTAACAATCTCTTCAACCGTATAGACCATAACATCCGGTACATAGAGCATCTTCCAGCCCTTTTTCATAATGTCATAGAGACTAGATTTATCATCACCGGTCAAAAATCCAAAAGTACCCAATCGCCAGTGTGTAATATGGTCAAGTTGTACCGTATTTACAAATTCTCTTTCTGTTACAATGCTTGCACGCATCATAGACATTCTTCCTGTTAAAGTCAAAAGACGATCAGAGAGAGAAATTGAACTCATTGAAATATTTCTCTGAGCAAAACGCATTTTATACCATTGAGAATAGGTATGCTCTGCTAATGTCTCAGGTTTTTTTGGCAACTCTGCATCTTCATCCGTTGTCAAACCACCTAATTCAGGGTCTAACGCAAAAAGACGAGCGCATTTTCTAATTAAACCCGGTGCTATCATTGAGTCACCATCAATTACGGCAACAACAGAGTTTGAAAGATTTGCAGGTGTATTGGCAATAACTCTATATCCCGCAGCCAACGCATCTCTTTTTCCAGTCCCTTTAATTCTTGTAATAACCAAACGAACACGTTCGGGAGGGTTGTGGTTTAAAAATATTCTACGCACAAGTCGCTCTTCGGACATTTCAACCAAAGAGGCTACAATTGTAACATCATAGCCACAATTAATAGCATCTTCAATTGCTGCTTTATAGACTCTTGCTGTTACACTTGTCGCAATTCTAAAGGTCGTAATAAGCAAAAAAACATGTTCAGGATCTAACTCATCACCTGCTGCTTGCTCAACTTCTCGTATTTTTTTAAATTTATGCCTTCTATAAATATAAGCTCTTGATACATTTAATAAAAACCATGTATAACGCCACATACCCACTAAAGCTATAATAAATATCAATTTTCTCTGATAGGGGTCGAAAAGATATGCCGGTAATAAAAAGGCATATATTGCGACCACTAAAATGTATATGAAAAAGATATATTTTGACTTTTTACCAACAGATTCCTGCATATTTATCCGTACTTTCCTTTTTCGTAATTCTCATTAAATCCACAATATGTTTTTGAGGAAACTGTTCTTGTATATCTGTAAACTCTTTTGATGTATTTCCAATAACAAGGACATCAGCACTTGCTGCTACTTTTTGGAGATCATCACTCAATCTTTCATTAATATGATGCAATTCACCCTCTAAAAGTGCCACATTAGCACCCTCTTTTTTTGCATGCATAACATTTTTATCGTAAATATTGAGATCATACCCTTTTCCAATAAGCATCTCTGCGAGCTCAAGAATTGGTGACTCTCTAAGATCATCGGTATCCGCTTTAAAACTTAAACCAAGAATTGCAACTTTTTTTGTTCGAAGCGGAGCAATAAATTCTCTTACAATTCTATGTACTTGATCAATATTACTTGGTAACAAAGAGCTAAGTAACGGTGTATTTGCATCTACTGTTTTTGCTTTATGCGTAATAGCACGAACATCTTTTGGTAAACATGAACCACCAAATGCAAAACCAGGTTTCATATAATATTTTGAGATATTGAGTTTTGTATCTTCACAAAAAATATCCATTACCTTATGTGAATCAATACCAAGTTTTTTACAAATAATACCAATCTCATTTGCAAAAGTAATTTTTGTTGCATGCCATGAGTTAGAAGCATACTTCATCATCTCTGCAACTTCAATATTTGTCTCATGAAGATCAGCATCTAAAAATGAGTAGAGTTCTTCAAAGACTTTAAAACTTTGCGGATCTTCTGCACCCACAACAGTTAAAGCCGGATCGTAAAAATCTGCGATAGCTGTACTTTCACGTAAAAATTCAGGATTAGAAACATATCCAAAATCAACACCTAGTTTTTTGCCTGAAACTGCTTCAACAATAGGTACTACAGTATTTTTTGCAGTTCCTGGTAAAACAGTACTTCTCATAGAGATAATATGATACTCTGATTTTGTTTTTAAAACTTCACCAATAGATTTTGCAGCCTCTTCTATATATTTTAGATCCAAAGCTCCATTTGTTTCACTTGGTGTACCGACACAGATAATAGTAAGATCACTATTCTCTATGGCATATTTAAGATCTGTTGTTGCCTGAAGATTCTTTTCCGAGACACCTCTTTGAATAAAAGTATCAAGATCTTTCTCAACAATAGGAGATTTCCCTTGATTGATAAGGTTGATTTTTACCTCATCTAAATCTACACCTATTACTTTGTGTCCTTCATTCGCAAAACATGCAGAACAAACTGCTCCAACATATCCTAATCCAACTACGCTTATTTTCACTTACTATCCTTTTTTGATTGTTGCAATAACATCAAAATTTAACATTTTGAAATATTACAATTGATTTACTTAAAATTTCATTTACCTTTATTATTTTATCTAAAAAAGAGTATAATTGAGTTGATTTGAAATAAACTTAATTAAAATGAGGTCAAATATGGAAATTAGTAACTCTACATGGATGATGATAGCATTTGTTGCTGGAACAGCACTAAGCATATGGAAAATGTACCCTTTTTTAGTCAACAAAAGACTTGAAGATGATGATACGGGAGAGGATGCTCACAGCTATCTTGTCGAGCATATGTGTAAAGTTTTAAAAGAGTGTGACAGTACACCAAACGCAAAAGAGCTTCACGAGAAAATGATTACACACAAAGAGTTTGATAAAGAGAAGTTTTGGCGATTTAATCTTAATAAACTAAACCAACTCCTCAATATCCATTATTCACAGAATCCTCATCTAAACTCTATAGAAGATATTCATAAAGAGCTAAAAGAGGCAAAATAGAAACTAAAAATTAGTTTCTATTCATAGCATTCAGATCTTTAAAAGCTTGCAAAACACGTTCAACCAAACCTTCTTGACCTGCACGTAACCATTTTCTTGGATCATAGTATTTTTTATTTGGTTTATCGTCACCTTCAGGGTTTCCTATCTGTGCTTGAAGATAATCATGATATTTCTCAACATAATTTTTAACGCCATTCCAAGTTGCCCATTGTGTATCAGTATCTATGTTCATTTTAATCACACCATAACTGATAGCTTCACTAATCTCTTCAGGAAGAGAACCCGAACCACCATGGAAAACAAAATTAACAGGCTTAGCTTCAGTACCCATCTCTTCTTGAATATATTTTTGTGAGTTATCCAAAATTTTTGGAGTTAATTGCACATTACCCGGTTTATAAACACCGTGGACATTTCCAAATGAGGCAGCAATTGTGAAGTTATCAGAAACCTCTTTTAATTCTTTATATGCAAAAGCAACTTCCTCCGGCTGTGTATAAAGAAGTGCATTGTCAATATTTGTATTATCGACACCATCTTCCTCTCCACCGGTAACGCCTAGTTCAATCTCAATATGCATACCAATTTTATACATTCTCTCAAGATAAGATTTAGAGATAGCAATATTCTCTTCAATTGGCTCTTCAGAAAGATCAAGCATATGTGAAGAGAAAAGTGGTTTACCTTGAGCTTTATAGTAATCTTCACCTGCTTCTAAAAGTGCGTCAATCCATGGAAGCAATTTTTTTGCTGCATGATCTGTATGTAAAATAACAGGTACTCCATATGCTTCTGCCATCATATGTGTATGAATTGCACCACTAACAGCACCTAAAATTGCAGAACGTTCATTTTCGTTACTCAAACCTTTTCCTGCATAAAATTGTGCACCACCATTACTAAACTGAATAATAACCGGAGAATTAGCTTTTGCCGCAGCCTCCAACACACCATTAATTGACTCTGTGTTTACAACATTTACAGCAGGAATGGCAAATCCAACCTCTTTAGCATGATTATAGACTTTTAAAACGTCTTCACCAAACAAAACACCCGGTTTTACAATATCTAAAATACCTTTGCTCATAACAAATCCTAAAAAAATTTAATAGAGCAATTATATTATATAGTTCATTTAAAAGAACTTTATGATAAAATAGATTATGACAAAAAGTAAAGAGATTGTAACAGATATTGTACTCATAGATATCATTGATTTTTCACAATTAACAGCAATACAGCAATTGGAAATCATCTCCTTTTTAACAAAAAGCTATCGTAAAGTTATAGAAAAAATGCTTGCACATTCAAAAGTAGCTTTAGAAAAATTTATGATGGGTTTTATCCCAACAGGAGATGGATTTTACTGTTTACTTGATCCAAAGTACAAAGGTTATGGTGTTATTTTAGGTCTTAGTTTTAACCATTTTTCTGATCAAATTGCAAAAAAATTTCCCTACTTCCGTGGCATACGTATTGCAGTCCACACAGGCGGTGTTCATAAATTTTGTGATATTTTGGAACATGAAAATTTTATTGGAGATGGTCTTAACGATTGTGCCCGCTATGTTGAACTCAAAGATTACACAATCTCAACAGTTATGGTTTCTGATGAAGCCTATCAAAATTTAAAAAACTTTTTACACAAAAGAGAGGACTATAACAAACTCCTACAGCAAAGAGAATTCAAACACTCAAAAGCACATACTTTTACAGATAAACACAATAAAAAGAGAGAAGGCTATCTCGTCTGGATGAGAAAATCGGGTATAATAACTCCACCAAAATATAAATTTTAAGTAGCCACCCAATAAAGGAAAGAGAATGAGACTGACTTTAGATGAGTACTCAAAATATTTCAAAATGTCAAAAGAGATGGTAAAATCAAAACTCCGATCCAAAGAGTTAACATATGAAACAGAAAATGACACTGTCTATATTACAGTCGATCAAATAGAACAAAAAGAGGAACAACAGGAGCAAAAGAAAATGCCTCAAAAACCAAAAACAACAGTAGCTATGGTACTCGCACTTTACCAAAAAGAGAACAGACAGCTCAAAGAAAAAATAGTACAACTAGAAGCAAAAATTGACAAACTCATTGATGATAAAGAGCAAATGCTTCGTGATGAGATGAATAAAATTGAACAGGTCTATTCACGAAAAGATGATCAATTAAAAACAATTTTAGAGTTAATGAACAGACAACTCTTAACACAAAACACACAAACAATCCATGATGTTGAAACAGTCGTCACACAAAAAGCAACTTCTCAAGAAAAAAAAGAAGCAGATGAAATTGTAGAGCTCAAAGAGTATTTAAAAAGACTTGACCTCGAACCTTATCAGCGAAAAATTATCAAAAAACGTTTTTTAGCTGTTTACGACAGTGATGTCCGTATTATTAAACAAAATGGCAAACTCTATCTTAATTTTACAAAATATGACTACAGCGATCTCCTCGAATACTAAGCAATAAACTCTTCACACACTCTTTTTCTATACAACAAGAAGATAGCTTCGGCTATCTATTCCTTTCTATTTTTTTTCTTAATATTATACGGTTTTCCGTGTGTAATGACATATATATTTTATATTACATATTATTAAATGCATAATATACACAATTTTTAATATCTTTTATTTAATAAAATGTATATTTAAGTATAAAAACCGTATAATTCTCCTTATGCAAATTGATGATCTCTTTAATATCCTTCATAACGCAATAGAATCACAAAACAGAGGTAAAAAAATATCACTCAAAGATATGGCCAATGAATTGGGGATCTCTATGCGTACATATCAAGATTGGAAGCTAGGCCGTGCAAAACCACAGGCAGCTGCAGTTGTCATGAAAATGTTGGGAAAATTGGATGATGAAGAGATAATACGAGTAGTGAGAAAATTAAATAGGCTTGAGGAGTAAAAAATGGGTGCATTAACACAAAATGAAAGAGATGGATTAGAAGATGTTTTTTTATCTATTCAAGGAACAAAAAAATACAAAAAAATACAATTAATTACAGTTATTTTCAACACTGATCCAAAGAAGCTCAACTTTAAAAAACTGCTCAAACAGGCTAAAATTGGTCTAAATGAAACAAAATTATCACATTTTTTACTAAATTTTGCCAAAAAGAAGAAAAATTTAAGCAAATAAACTATAAAGTATGCATAGCTGAATTATTATAATTCGGAAAAATTTTAATCCAAGGGCAAATTTATGAATAAAGCGCAATTCGTTGAATTAGTACAAGAGTGCGGAAACTACAAAACAAAAGTTGAAGCAGAAACAGCTATTAAAGCATTTACAGATGCAGTAACAGCTGCATTAGTTAAAAAAGAAGATGTATCTTTAGTTGGTTTTGGTAGCTTCAATGCTGCTTTACAAAAAGGTAAAAGCGGTAAAGTTCCAGGTACTGATAAGACTTATACTACTCAAGATAAAATGGTTCCAAAATTTAAAGCTGGAAAAGGTCTTAAAGATCGCGTTGCAGCAGGCAAATAATTGTCGAAATACTGTCACCTCATCCGTGACAGTATTTTTCCTATAATATAATATGAAATTATCATTCTTACCTTCCCTATTTAAAAATAAAAAAGTTGTTACTCCATCACTTTTAGAATCACCACTCTATTTAGAGATTCTTTCACTCCAAAAAAACAGTAATCTTGTGATCTTTGCAGATAAAGAGATTTTCTATCATACAAGCAGCTATGCTCTACCACTTCTTGTTTATGATTCCTATCGTGGTCTTTATATATTTGAAAATAAAGCATGGTCGTTTACTCAACTCAAAGATGCAAAAATCAGTCGAGCCAACAATCTTCAAAGATCACCAGATACCCTTGCTTATGAACAGACCCACTCTATTATAAAGCAAAAATTCAATGAGCTCTTACATACAGATGGCGTACCAATCTTCAACTTTGTAATTATGGAGAATTTAACAGCACAGGAGTATGCAGAACTCGATCCATCTATTCATGAATTTCTACCACAAGAGCGTATTCTTTTTAAAGATGATAAAAGTGCACATATCTTCAAAAAACTCCAGAATGTTTCAAAAGAACAAAAAGCACTCCCCTCTGCCGATACTATCCTTGGGACACTGTTTATCCAATATACTATTGTCAAAAACAATACTACGCTTTTTCTCTGTAATCAAGATCAGATTAAACTTATTGATACAAGAATAAAAGGTATAAACAGTCTTTTCGCACCAAATAAAAGTGGAAAAAGCTATACTATTCTTTTAAAATCCATACAAAAGCTCTTTAAAAAAGAGCGCCAAAAAATAACAATTATAAAGCCGACGCTCCTTGCAAAAGAGATCCTCCATAAACGTTTTTTGGAACTTGTAGAACATGCGATTATCGATCTTGATCTTATGGCATTTGAAATTCTCACCCCCATAGAATTATTAAATAAACACTGCATAAAGGCAAAATTGACACCTTTGGATGAGGAGCTTTTTATAGATGAAAAGCTTCTCAAAAAAAGTTTTTACGCAGCTGATCTCCTTATTTGTGATGATGCAAATCTACTCCCATCATCCTTTATAAGCTATCTTAAACATATACAAAAAAACAGTGATCTTCTGCTCATAAATGAGAAGAGTCAAGAGAGAGCAGACTTTGTGTTTACACAAAGCTACATCCCTCAAAATCGTACACTCACCTTCATAAAAAGCGATCCCTCCAAAGAGCTTCAAAATCTAATTCATAAACTCTTAGAAGAGAGTAAACCAGAGGATATCCTCATAGTTATACAAAAAGAGAACTATGAAGCAATCAAAACACTTCTCGAAGATCAATGCAAACTAGAACTATCCATCATTGATGCCACTAAACACTTTCTTGACCAAAAATTTAACTCAATTTTATTAACTAGCTTAGAAGATACAGTAGAGCTTGAAGCAAAACATGTTATTGTAATAGAACCTGATTTTCAAGCTTATGAACATCTGCTCTATAGTTGCGATATCGCGACAGAGAGTCTCCATATTCTCTATACAGAGGAATCTCAAGAGATAACAAAATTAAAGGAGTTTTATGAAAAAAGTCAACAAGAGTGAACAAGAGTGGAAAGAACTACTAACTCCAGAAGCTTTTAATGTTTGTAGAAACCATGCAACAGAGGCTCCATTTAGTGGTATTTATTATAATCACAAAGAGGATGGTACCTATCTTTGTACCTGTTGTAAAACACCATTGTTTGATTCAGAGACAAAATTTGATTCACAAACAGGATGGCCAAGTTTTTATGCATCGCTACAAGGTGCTCTCAGAGAACTTAAAGATGAAAGTTATGGTATGGTAAGAACAGAAGTGCGATGCAGTGTATGTGATGCCCATCTTGGACATATGTTTCCAGATGGACCAGAACCTACAGGAATCCGTTACTGTATAAATTCAATCTGTTTAGATTTTAAGGAGAGATAAATATGATAAAAAAAATAATTTTAGCACTTTTTTTGGTTTTTAATATAAACCTATTAGCAAAAACCAATCCGCACGTAGTTTTAGAGACAAACCAAGGAAAAATTGAACTTGAACTCTTTCCAAAAGTAGCACCTCTTGCAGTAGAGAACTTTGTTACTCATGTTAAAGAGGGGTATTACAATGGAATAGCTTTTCATAGGATTATTCATAATTTTATGATTCAAGGCGGTGATCCTACCGAAACAGGTCGCGGGGGAGAGAGCATATGGCATAAAGATTTTAAAGATGAATTTGGTGCAAATATGGTCTTTGATAAAGCAGGTATTCTCGCTATGGCAAACAGAGGACCAAATACGAACGGCAGTCAATTTTTCATTACGACAGCGCCTGCACCTTGGCTCAATGGCGGTTATACAATTTTTGGAAAAGTTGTTGGGAAAGCGTCTATGAAAACACTTATGAAACTCAATGATGTTGCGACAACAGGCCGTTCCGGTGGGGATAGACCACTTCAACGTCAAGAGATCATCAAAGCGACACTCAAAGAGTAGTCTCGAGTGCCTCTTGTACTCGAAGCGCCTGCGTATGTTCAAAAACATCATGTACACGTAAAATAGATGCACCGTTTCTGTAAGCTTCGAGATGAAGGGCAAGTGTACCGGCCAATCGATCTTCAACACGAGCCGGTGTTATCTTATCGATCATTGATTTTCGTGAAGCACCCACAAGCAAAGGTTTTTGTAACGTTAAAAAATGCTCTAAATTTTTCACTAATAAAAGATTATGTTCAACTGTTTTTCCAAAACCTATACCAACATCAAGTACAATATCCTCAATACCATAACGATCAGCTTTTTCAATACGTTCTTGAAAAAACATACTTACCTCATCTAAAATATTATCATAGTAGGGATCTTTTTGCATCGTTTGTGGATTACCCTGCATATGCATTATAACAACCTGAGCCCTATGTCTTGCAGCAACTTCACAAACACGATCATCTGCTAAACCCGTAATATCATTCACAATACGAAAACCCCGTTCCAAAGCATAGGCAATCGCCTCTGGCTGATAACTGTCAATACTAAAAACAGCTTTATCATAAAGTTTCTCTTTCTCAATAAGATCAACAATTGGTATCAGACGAGACAACTCCTCTTGTAGTTCCACTTCCTCTGCATTCGGTCGAGAAGAGACTGCACCAATATCAATAATAGAGGCTCCATCTTCAATCATTTGAACAATTTTTTCAAAAGCACCTACACCATGGAATCGACTGCCACTAAAAAAACTATCATCATTTGCATTGATAACACCCATAAGTTCTACACTTTTATTTCTCTTGACTTGAACAATAGCTTGCAGTTTTTTTGCAACTTCTTTCAGCCCAAAAGGTTGTGCCAACTCTTTTTTTGAAAGCTTTTGAAGCGCTCTTGTTGATGCAATTAAGAGTACATCGACTTTCGGTGTTTTTGCTATAACAGTACCTCTAGGTACTGCAAGATCAGCACCTACAGAGAGAGCATCTTGTTTTAAAATATTTGCCGCACCGACGTGAAGATCAGAAATTTCTATAAGATGCAACTTTGCTTTTGATTGTAAAATATCAATGCCGCCGCCATCAACACCGAGTCGTTGTAAATATCTTTTTATATCCATTCTACTAGAAAGTTCTACTATATGCACTATCTCTCCCCTGCAAAACTCATTAATAGCATAGCAAATACACTTTGTGGTCTGGCATTAAGATCAAGTAGTCTGAATGCCAAATCAAAATTTTCTAACTGTTCTTCACTCAAAATAAGTTTTTCTTCTATGGTTGCCCGCTTAAAAAGTGCTTCAACCAAAGCTTTTGCTTCATTTTTAGAGACTCTGTTATGCTCTTTTAAAAAACGAAAAACTTCATTATAATCGACCCTTGACAAATCAATCAAAAGGCTCTCTTGCATATGGTTTTGTTCTCTTTTTAAAATAGGCAAACGAGAACGTACGGTTGGCAAAAGATTAGACTTTGTCGGTGAGATTACAATAAATTCTATATTTTTAGGAGGCTCTTCTAAAAGTTTTAAGAGTGAATTTTGGGCTACTGTTGTAAATTCCGATGCAGCGATAATAATATATTTTGTCTGTGATTCGCTAATATATGCCTCTTGTGTAACAAGTTTTGCATGCTCTATTTTAAAATTTTCTTCAAAAAAAACAACAACACGGAATGCTTGTAACTCCTCTTGAAGCCGCTCTATTTCACTCTCAATAGCTGTTGCAATTAAGATATGCCCTTGCAGGCGATTAGGAGCTTGCATCTACCTCTCCAAACATCGCTGCACTCAAAGAGGCATTAAAGAGACGATAAAGTTGTAGAAGCTTAATATCCAAAACAGGGTCGTAAGATTTTAAACGAAAAGCATTGTTAAAGTCTTCATCAAAAATCCAAAAATAACTCTCATCTTTTCTTTTTGCAATATCACTTCGCTTATCATCTCCTTTTCCAATATACCAAAAGAAATAATCATTTTTATATGAAAGGGCAATCATATCATCAAGCATATCAATCATCTCTCCACCGCTCATATTGTCATAATTTGGATAGATCGAATCAATACTGATAATGGGAATAAGCGGACGTTCAAGAGAGAGGGAGTTAATGGAAGTTATAATATAGTTTTCAAACCATTTACGTTCCGTATCAGTAATGAGTACAACTGTTTTGCCGTTTAGGATCTGAGTCAACGCATATGCCGTTGTTTTTGACCACTCAAAACGATACTCTTCTAGCCAAGAGAGACTGCCCCCCTCTTCTCTAATTGCATCAAGACTCCATTGGGCAAAATCAGGAAGCATTACTTTACTTATCTAACTCATATGCATCATGCAGACTTCGTACTGCCAACTCCGCATATTTTTCATCTATTACCATAGAGACTTTAATCTCTGATGTGGAGATCATATTAATATTAATATTCTCTTTTGCCATTGTTGAGAATGCTTTAGCTGCTACTCCGGCATGTGATTTCATACCAACACCTACAACCGAAACTTTACAAATATCTTCATTATATGAATCAGACTGAATCTCCTCACTTGCGACAAAAGACTCTACCACCTTTTTTGCATCATGCAGATCACCGACAGGAACAGTAAAGTCTATATTTGTTGTATCATCTACAGCCTTATTTTGAATAATCATATCTACATTTACCTCAGCATCAGCCAAAGCATTAAAAATATCACTTGCAATACCTGGTCTGTCTTTTACCCCTGCCAAAGAGATACGTGCCTGATTACGATCAAGTGCTATTCCGCTAACTAATGGTTTTTCCATGATATTTTCTTCCTTTGTAATTAATGTTCCCTCTTCATCACTGAAGCTGCTTCTTGTTACGAGATTTACATTGAGTTTTTTTGCAAGCTCAACTGAACGGTTTTGCAATACTTTTGCACCAAGACTTGCAAGTTCAAGCATCTCTTCATAAGAGATTCTCTCTAATTTTTTTGCTTTTGGCTCTATACGCGGATCGGTTGTGAAAATTCCTGTTACATCTGTATAGATCTCACATAAATCAGCTTTGAGTGCTCCTGCTATTGCAACTGCGGAGAGATCACTACCACCTCTTCCGAGTGTCGTCACATCACCATCTTCATTAACCCCCTGAAAACCGGCAATAACTAAGATCTTACCCTTTTTAAGCCCTTGTTCCATACGCTCAGGGTTGATCACTTCAATACGTGCTTTCGTGTGATGATTATCTGTGACAATACCTGCCTTACGACCTGTCATAGCCTCAGCATCAAAACCCATTTCCTGAAGTGCAATCGAGAGAAGTGAAGCTGTTACTCTCTCACCCGAGCTCAAAAGCATATCCATCTCAGCCCGCGCAGGATTTTTTGAAAAATGTTCTGCATAACCAACAAGTTTATTCGTTTCACCACTCATTGCAGAGACAACAACAACAACATCGTGACCCGCTTTTTTTGTTGCTGCCACACGATTTGCAACATTTTGGATACGATCCAAATCACCAACGCTTGTTCCACCAAATTTTTGAACAATTAACATCTACAGTAATCCCTCTTTTTTAAAATAATTTATAACCGTTTCATACACTGGTTTTTTAAAATGTGCCGTATAATCAAGAACATTCTTGGCATCTACAAATTTATAGTTAATAAATTCAGGATGCTCCGTTGCCAAATTAATCATTGCATCATTGGCAAGTTTAAGCAGAAAATAACGTTGTGTCTGTCCCTTGTATGGCTTCATTTTTTTAGCAATTTTATCAGGAAAGTCATAACTGATCCACTCTGGGTATTCAGCAATAATCTCTGCCTTATTTGTACCAATCTCCTCTTCCATCTCACGAAACAGAGCCTCTTTTACCTCTTCACCTTTGTCTATACCACCTTGAGGAAACTGCCAGATGTCAGTTAAATCATTACGCTGTGCGATAAAGATCTCTTTTTTTTGGGGATAATTCTCAGAGACAATTATCATTGCAACATTAGGACGATATTTCTCATTTACGCTCATACTAACACCTATATTAAATTGTTGCGATTATACAAAATATGCGATTAAAGTAAGTTTATCTTGCTATAATTTCTCTATGTTATTGTATATTCATATTCCCTTTTGTGACTCAAAATGTTCCTATTGTGCCTTTAACTCCTATGTTGATAAATTTCATCTTAAAAAAGCCTATATGCAGGCACTTGAAGATCAGCTTCGTTTTGAGCTCAAACGATTCAAAGCACAACCAAAAAGTATTGAGACACTCTTTATAGGAGGAGGAACTCCTTCAACTATCGCACCTGAACTCTATCACTCTATTTTTAAACTCCTAACCCCCTATCTTGCGGAGGATGCAGAGCTCACAAGTGAAGCAAATCCAAACTCTGCCAGCAGAGAGTGGCTACAAGGAATGTATGACCTTGGACTCAATCGCATCAGTTTCGGTGTCCAGAGTTTTAATGAAAAAAAACTCAAATTACTTAACCGTGCCCATACACCAAAAATGGCAATAGAAGCCATTTTGCATGCAGATAATGTCGGCTTTAAGAACATTTCACTTGATCTCATCTACGCAACACTCGGCGACACAAAAGCACTTTTGGAGTATGATCTCAAAACCGCGTTTTCTTTGCCAATCAACCATCTTAGTGCTTATGCCCTGACCATAGAAGAGGGAACCTTGTTTGAAAAAAAACCACAGATGGCAAAAGAGCAACTCGTACTAACAGAGTGGATCTTTCAAACTATTCAAGCACACGGATTTCAACAGTATGAGATCAGCAACTTTGGAAACTATCGTTCAAAACACAACCTGGGATATTGGCAATATAAAGATTATATCGGAGGCGGTGCCGGTGCAGTTGGTAAATATCAAAATCAACGTTTCTATCCAAATCCGGATATAGAAGCTTATATAGCCGATCCCTTAAAAATTCGTATAGAGCATTTAGAGAAGAAAGATCAGGAGTTTGAAAAGCTTTTTTTAGGTTTTCGTTCCTGTATTGGTGTTGAAAAAGAGCTTTTAAACGATGCACAAAAAATAAAAGCATCTGTTTTGGAAGAGGAGCAGAAATTAGAGTTTAAAAATGGCCTATTTTATAACACAGATTATCTCTTGGCTGATGAAATCGCACTCTATTTAACGGAATTATAAAACAATCTTTTTCACAGAGTTCTTCTTCATAACGCAAGTTTAATCATTTTTTGGATAAAATTCACACTTAAAATAAAATATGAAGGCTTAGTATGTTTGGTATGGGGTTTACCGAGATAATGCTGATCGCAGTCATTGCGATTCTTTTTTTAGGTCCAGACAAGTTGCCAAGTGCAATGGTTGAGATAGCAAAACTCTTTAGAAGTGTAAAAAATACAATTGGTTCTGTCAAAGAGTCTCTTGAAGAGGAGATGAATGTCTCAGGGATTAAGCAAGAAGCACTTGCTTATAAAGAGGAGCTCCTTAAAGCGAGTGAAGGTCTGCATAAAGTAACCAATGTTCAAAGCACTATTGACTCTGAAATAGCAGATATTCTCAAAGAGCATGACACACCAAAAAAAGAACAAACAGAGGAAAACACCCCTACTCCAAAAAAATCGCAAGAAGTTACTTTTAAAAAGAAAAAAAAGAAAAAAGTAGTAACCGAACAAGAAAACATACAAGAAAAGAAAGAAGAGAAAACTGATGTTTGATGAATTACGCCCACACCTTGTAGAGCTACGTAAACGACTCGCTATCTCAGCAGCAAGTCTTATAGTGATGTTCTTTGTGATGTTCTACTTTCACGAAGCACTCCTCAACTGGATGGTAGAACCACTTAACGATGCACTCATAGCTGTAGGGAAAGTCTCTATTCACGCAGCAAACGGGATGATCACAACCTCTCAAGTCGGAGGTGCATTTTTTGTTGCACTCAAAGTTGCTTTCTTTGCCGCTATTGTAGGAGCACTTCCTATTATTCTCTCTCAAATATGGCTCTTTATTGCTCCGGGGCTCTACGCTCACGAGAAGAAAATGCTTATTCCCTTTATTGTCGGCGGAACTATTATGTTTATTGTCGGGGTCCTCTTTGCTTACTATGTTGTCACCCCTTTTGGATTTGATTTTCTCATTACTTTTGGATCGTTTAAATTTACGCCACTTATAAATATCGAAGATTATGTCGGCTTTTTTACTAAGATCATGTTTGGATTTGGTCTTGCCTTTGAACTACCAATATTTGCCTACTTCCTAGCCCTTTTGGGACTTGTTGATGATAGACAAATGATGGCTTTTTTCAAATATGCAATTGTTATTATCTTCATTGTAGCAGCACTCTTGACTCCGCCGGATGTCCTTACTCAGTTACTTATGGCAGGGCCACTGCTTGTCCTTTATGGAGTTTCCATTATCATAGTCAAAATTGTCAATCCTGCAAAACCGGAAGATGAAGATGATACTGAGGAGCTTGAAGAAGCAGACGAAAATGCAGACGCCTAAAGAGCTGCTTACACAAAGCTATGATTTCACCCTTCCAAGTGAACTCATAGCTACCCATCCAGCAAACCCACGCGATCATGCCAAACTTCTAGTTTACGATAGAAAAAGCGACACCATTACACACAGCTATTTTTATGATCTGGAAAAATTTCTACCAAAAGAGTCTGCTCTTATTTTTAACAATACAAAAGTAATAAAAGCAAGACTCTTTGGTAAAAAACCAAGTGGGGGAAAAGTTGAACTCCTTATAAACCGTTCTATCAATGCCTATGATGTTAATGTCTATATTCGTGGACGTGTAAAGGTAGGAACAACACTCCTTTTTGATACAGATCTCAAAGCAGTTGTAAAAGAGTTATATGAAGATGGTAGTCGGCTTGTAAACTTCTACAAAAATGATGTACGCTTACGCTTTGAAGAGCTTCTTCCTATTATAGATACTATTGGGCATATTCCACTTCCTCCTTACATTAATCGTGAAGATAATGAAGAAGATGCTAATGAATACCAAAGTGTTTTCGCTAAAGAGGAGGGAGCAGTCGCAGCACCTACTGCATCTCTGCATTTTACCGATGAGCAACATCTACGTGTTTGTCAAAATTACAAACATGCTTATGTAACGCTTCATGTCGGCAGTGGAACATTCAAACCTGTTGAAGCAGAAGTCATCACCGATCATCCTATGCACTCAGAATACTACGCGATCTCAAAAGAGGCTCAAGAGCTTCTGGACTCAAACAGACCTATTCTCTGTGTTGGAACAACAGCAACAAGAACCGTAGAGTTTTATGCACAGCACGGCAAACAAAAAGCTGGAGAAGCAAATCTTTTCTTGCATCCATACAACAAACCTGTACGTGTCAACCATCTCCTTACAAATTTTCACCTGCCAAAATCAACACTTTTAATGCTCGTTGCCTCGTTTATTGGTTTAGAAAAGACACAAGAACTCTATGCCCAAGCTATAAAAGAAAAGTATCGTTTCTACTCTTACGGCGATGCTATGTTAATACTCTGATCCGACCGTTTTGAACCACTATTTCTCCAGAGAGTTCCGCTTCAAAGAGTCGTGAAGCATAACGCTTCAAAACAAGATCATAGTTTGGATTTTGCCTACAATAACTCAAAAATTCATCCTCTTGTAAATGCTCTTTTTCTGCTCTTTTACCACATATTTGGTCAACAAATGCATCAAGATCATAAATAGCTTCAGCCTGTTTCTCAAAAAGGAGTCTATTTGTTCCTTCACTCTCTCCGATTCTATGCGGTAAAACATAGACCTTTTTACCCATCTTTTGAGCATAATTCACACTGTGCATTGTACCCGAGTTCTCATCAGCATAACTCACAATAAGAACATCGCCAAGAGCTACAACAAGTTCATTTCTCAAAACGAAGTTATAGCGTTGAGAAGGCGTTCCTGCTTCAAACTGACTCATCACCAAACCCTTCTGTTCTATCTCTGCTATCAAGTTTTTATTAATAGCCGGATAGCGCTTATCCAAGCCTGTTGCAGCAACCATTATTGTATTCTCTGCACCCGCTGCTTTATGCGCAATGGCATCAATACCTATAGCACCGCCACTGACAACAACAGCCGATCGCTGTGCAAGCTTCTTTGCAAGTTGTATCGTCATTTCACGTGCATACTGATTGGGTTTTCTTGAACCGACTATTGCTACTTTCTTGCGTTCTAAAAGTGTTTTATCTCCAAGCAAAAAGAGCTCATCGGGGTAGTGTTTCATAGCATCTAACTCCGCAATATGTTCCTTAAGCATTGTTATCATATCAGTAGAGATCCTTAACCAAAACAAGGTCAACATTTTTCAAAAGTGCTTTGGACTCATAAATAGCTTCTAAGGTATTTTTATGTGGATGTCCTATAGCAATGGCGTGACCATGCGCTTTAGCAACACGAATTGCCTCTTTTATTTGGTGCAATACATATGCCTTGTCCATATGGTGATCCAAAAAAACATCTCTCGCCACATATAGATTATGAAACTCTTTTTCAACAATAGGTGCTTTTGTAGAACCGATTGTTCTACTATCTATAAAATTAATATGATTGGCATCTAAAGCACGGATTAAACGCTCCATTGCCGCTTTACTGTCTGTAAATTTACTCCCCGTATGGTTATTTATATAGTGCACTCGTGGAAACTCCCGTTTAATAAGCGCGATCTGCTTGTCTATCTTCTCTTGGGAATCGCTCACACGCAGTGTATTTGGTTCATTGGCACTAAAATGCATCGCTTCCAAAGGGAGATGCACCATATAAAAAGGCTCCTTTGCAGCAAGTTTTGCAGAGTTTGGACGACCGGGTCTAGGAGGAAGAAAAGACATTGTCAAAGGAAGATGTAAACTCTTAATGGCTCGAACATCTTTTGCCGTCTGCACATCATCAATAATAATAGCAAGTTTTGCTTTTTTTGCACGATGATTTGGGATGACTTTTGGAATTTTCACAATTTGAGGAGGATGCGCTAAAGATTCACTACTAATTTCATGCGAAGCTGAGTTATACGCTTTTGACTCTTTTTTTAAAAGTGCCTGCAATCGTTTGTGAAAACTCTTTTGTTTTGCCTCTTTTTTGGCGATCTTTTTCTCATGGACTGCCTCTTTTATTGCTTTATGTTGTGCATCTTTATAACCAAAATAGTACCCTATCAATACCGCTGCCAAACTCAGTGCAATAACTGCCAATGCCCACGCTATATAGCGTAATATCGTTGAATTATTTACTTTTTTCTTACTCTTTTTACTTCTCTTTTTTTTTGCCATCTGATCAATTTCTTCTTCATTTTTTGAAACTATACCTTAAAATAGGTTAGAAAAAAAGCATCCTGATAAATATTGCTTAAATCTGTTTTCTTTGATATAATTGCTCAACTTTAATTATGCCAGGGACAAAAATTATGAACGGCAATGCAAACATACTCATTGTAGATGATGTTGTCGAGAATATTCAAGTTGCAATGAATGTTCTTAAAGAGGACAACTACAACCTCGCCTTTGCACTCAATGGTCAAGAGGCACTCAAGCTCATCGATAAAAATAACTATGATCTCATTTTACTCGATATTATGATGCCGGGGATTGATGGTTTTGAAGTCTGTCAATCAGTTAAGACAAAGGCCAAGACAAAAGATATTCCTATTATATTCCTAACAGCAAAAAACAGTGTAGATTCACTCTCAAAAGCTTTTGAGATCGGCGGTGTTGATTATATTTTAAAACCCTTTAATGCCGATGAACTCCTCTCTCGTGTTCGCACACATATAGAACTTTACCAATCCCGTAAAGTACTTGCAATGAATAATCTCACACTTAAAATCAAAAGCCAACTTGAGAAAAAACGTCTTTTAGATGAGATCCAAGAGGCACAAAAAGAGCTCATCTATATTTTAGCCGAGTTAACAGAGGTCGTCTCTGATGAAACCGGTAAACATATAAAACGTGTTGCTGAGATCTCAAAAATATTGGCACACTACCACCCTGCTTTAAGCCTCAAAGATGAAGAGATCGTTTTTCATACGGCACCTATGCATGATGTAGGAAAAATAGCTATCGATCCGGCTATTTTACATAAAAAAGGGCCTTTGAATGATGAGGAGTTTGAAACTATGAAAAAGCATACCGAACTTGCACACAGTTTCTTTAAAAAATCTGATAGAGAGATCATAAAAGCGGCCGATATTATTGCTATACAACATCACGAAAAATGGGATGGAAGCGGTTATCCAAAAGGGCTAAAAGGCTCTGACATACATATTTACGGTCGTATTGTCGCACTTGCTGATGTCTTTGATGCACTCACCCATAAACGTGTTTATAAAGATGCTTGGAATATCGAACAAGCAGTCGAGCATATAAAAAAGAGCTCCGGAAAACACTTTGATCCTGAACTTGTAACTATCTTTTTAGATCATCTTGATGAATTTATAGCTATCGTCAAGGAGTAGTTTTATTAAAAAAATTCTCACACTGCTCTCTTTTCTTATTTTTACTGTAACACTCTTAGCTCAAGAAAACACCTTGAAACTTACAAAACAAGAGCAACTCTGGGTCAAAGAGCATCCTAATGTTCGTGTCGGTTGGGAGGAGTTTCCACCTTTTGATTTTTTAGACACCAAACACGAAGCAGTCGGGTATATGCAAGGATATCTTCAACTCATTTCACAAGAGACCGGTATCCATTTTCAAGCAGTTCCTGGAAAATGGGATCAACTTCTTAAAAATACAAAAGAGGCAAAAATCGATCTGCTTCCTGCACTTGGTTATACCAAAGAACGAGCACAATATCTTAATTTTACAAAACCATTTCACGAGCTCATTACCTACTTTTTTATCCGAAATGATCTAAATGTAAAAACACTCAATGATCTCAACGGCAAACGCGTAGCCCTTCCAAAAGGTTATGCCATTGAGAGTCTGCTTAAAAAAGAGTTTCCAAAAATAAAAATTGTAGAAGTTGCAAACCTCAACGAAGCTATTCATACTGTTTTAGAAGGCGAAGCTGATATTCTTTTTGAGGTCTATGATGTCATGCACTACCTCCTTACCACAAAAGGCATCTCTTCAATTATCCCTTTTACACCCTATGTTGATCATCCCTTTAAACTCTATATGGCAACACCCAAAAAAGAGACAATACTCCCTACTATTTTAAATAAAGCCATATCGCATATTGATCAGAAAAAACTACAATTTCTCAAAGAGAAGTGGTTTGGAGCACCTTACAAACAGCATACAACAACCCTCTTTTTGACACAAGAAGAGAAAAACTGGATGCTTGCACACCCTGTTATAACTGTAGGAGGCGGTCCTGATTGGGCACCAATCGATTTTGTATCTAATGGGAAATACAGTGGTATTGCAAAAGATTATTTGGATCTCATTACAAAAAAAACAGGACTTCATTTCCATATAGTTATAGACAAATGGGCAAACAATCTCAAAAAAATCAAAAACAAAAAAATTGATATGCTCGATGCTGTCTATTATAGAAACAAACGAACAAAATTTATGCTCTTTACACAACCCTATTTTGAACTCTTAGACTACTTTTTTGTTCGGAATAATCTTAATGTTCACTCTCTATCTGATCTTGACGGTAAAACAGTCGCTATGCCAAAAGGGTATGCACACGAAGATATTATCAAAACAGAGTTTCCAAAGATCAAGATTTTAGAGGTTAATACCTTTGACGAAGCTATTGATGCCGTTGCCAAAGGAGAGGCCGATATTCTTTTTGACACCTATGCTGCCTTAAGTTACAAACTCCAACAAGAGGGAATTAGAAATATTATTCCCTTTCAGGCATACAGAGGAAAAGAGGTCAATAAAATCCATATGACAACACGGATGGATTATCCAATTTTACGCTCTATTTTAGATAAAGGGCTTATGGCGATTACACCTGAAGAAAAGAAGAAGATACGTGACAGATGGCTTACACTACCTCCTGATCATACCCTTTTATATCAAATTGCCTCTGTTTTACTTCTGCTTCTAGTTGGAACAATATACTGGAATAGAAAACTCTCCCATGAGATCAAAAAGAGAAAAGCTGTTGAGAAGAGTCTGCTTGAATCGACAAAACTTTTAGAAGAGGAGCGTCAAAAAGCGATTAATGCCAATAAAGCAAAATCAGAGTTCCTCTCAAATATGAGTCATGAGATCCGAACTCCAATGAATGCCATCATTGGTTTTACCGAACTTTTAGATGAGCAGTTAGAAGATTCACACCTACAATCATATGTCAAAACAATACGAAGTGCAGGAAACTCACTTTTAATGCTGATCAATGATATTTTAGATCTTTCTAAAATTGAAGCAGGAAAACTGAGTATTCAAAAGAGTGCCTGTAATATTCACAATATAGCACAAGAAATCGGTTCTATCTTTTTAATGAGTGTTCAAAAAAAAGGGCTTGAGTTACTCATTGATGTCGATAAATCCATCCCTCCCTCACTCCTTATTGATGAGATACGTTTACGTCAGGTTCTTTTAAATTTAATAGGTAATGCCGTTAAGTTTACACAAAATGGATATATAGAACTCTCCCTATATGCAGAACGTATTGATGAACATCACTCCAAGGTTGACCTTAAAATTATGGTAAAAGATACAGGAATAGGTATTCCTAAAGATCAACTCCAAAAAATCTTTGAAGCATTTGAACAGGTACAAGGGCAAGATACTAAAAAATTTGGAGGAACAGGCTTAGGACTTGCAATCTCGAGCAAACTTACGCAAATGATGGGTGGAAAACTGAGTGTAGAGAGCCAAGTTGAGAAGGGAACAACCTTTACACTACTCCTTCCAAATATAGATATAGCCGCTATTTCACAACAGGAGAGTGAAACTCCAGAAAAACATTTTGATCCACAGACAATACTTTTTCAAGAGGCAACGATCTTAATTGTTGATGATATAGAAAACAATCGTGCCCTTATTATGAAAAATTTTGAAGAGTCTGCATTAAAACTCATAACAGCGTCCAACGGACAAGAGGCTCTTACTATTGTAGAGGAACAAGATATTGATCTGATTTTAATGGATATTCGTATGCCAATTATGGACGGTTATGAAGCAAGCGAAAAAATAAAAGCGAAAAAAAATATTCCTATCATTGCCCTCACTGCTTCCGTTATGGAGGGTGAACATTCACAAGAAAAGAAGAAAAATTTTGATGGTTTTCTACACAAACCGGTTTTACGAAGAGCACTCTTTCAAGCAGTTTGTCAATTTTTACCGTATGAACATATAAAGAAAGAGAGTGAGTACGTAAAAGATATAACAATATCTTTAGAGGGAAGAACAGAAGAAGAAAAGAACTTAATAAAAGGATTTTTTGCTGAAAAACTAATTCCCTTAAAAAAAGCGGCACAGGAGAGTAACAGTATCAATGATATTCAAAACCTTAACAATGCACTCAAAGAGTTTATAGAACTCTATCCAATTACAGAGCTTGTGGAGTACAATCAAAAACTCTCATTAGCTATTGAAGTCTTTGATATTGGAACTATTCAAGAACTTATGCGTTACTTTGACAAGCTTGTCATCAAATTAAAAGCACAATAAACATTTTATTTGCTAATTTTAAGCAACATTTGAATATAATTGCGCGTTCCTTTCTCTTTGTAACTTTGGAAACAGAGCTATATTTAGATCCGAAAGGGAAACAAAAGCCTATAAACAGGCATACCAAGAGGAGATCATACTATATGAGAAACTACGAAAACCTAGTAATCGTAAAACCTACATTTACTGCTGAAGAGATTGCTGCAGCTGTAAAAAATGTTGAAGAGATAATAACTTCTAATGGCGGCGAAATCGCAGCTACAGACGCAATGGGAATGAGAAAACTTGCATACCCAATCGAAAAAAGTGAACGTGGTTATTACCATGTAATCTACTACTCAGTAGAACCATCTGCAATTGCTGAAATTGAAAGACGTTTCCGTATTAATGAAGATCTTCTTCGTTTTGTAACTATCAAATATGCTACAAACCGTGAAGTAACTGCATGGAATGCTCTTGTTGAAAAAGCAAAAAAAGCAGCAGCAACTCCTGCAAAAGAAGAGACTCCTGCAGAAGAAGCTCCAAAAACTGAAGAAGCAGCAGCTGAGTAGTAGCGAAAGCTATTAAAAAGAAGGAAAACCTATGTTTAATAAAATAATTTTAGTTGGCAACTTAACACGAGACATCGAACTACGTTACTCTCAGGCAGGTATGGGAATTGCAAAAACTGCAATCGCTACCAGCCGTAAATTTACTAGCAATGGTGAAAAAAAAGAGGAAGTATGTTTTGTAGATATCACTTTCTTTGGAAGAAGTGCCGAAGTTGCCAACCAATACCTTAGAAAAGGGAGTAAAATCCTTGTTGAGGGAAGATTAAACTTTGAACAATGGGTTGACCAAAATGGACAAAAACGATCAAAACACTCTGTAATTGTTGAGACTATGCAGATGCTTGACTCACGTGGCGACTCCCAACAACAAGGCGGTGCTAATTATAATGCAGCTCCTCAGCAGGGACAGGCACAGAGCTACCAAGCACCACAACAGCAACAAAGCTATGGACAACCTGCACAGCAACAACAGAGCTATCAACAGCCGTCATATAACAATTCACCTGCACAGGAGCAAAGCCGTCAAATGCCAACTCCTTCAGATGTACCGGTTATTGATATTGATGAAGATGAAATTCCATTTTAGAAAATAAATAGATTAAAGGTAATAACATGTCAGAAAAAAGAAAATATAAAAAAAGATACTGTAAATATTGTGAAGCAAAAGTTGACTTCATGGACTATAAAGATGTAGCAAACCTACGTTTTTCACTTTCAGAAAGATACAAAATTATGCCACGTCGTTTAACAGGAAACTGTAAACGTCACCAAGATATGATTTCAACTGTTATCAAACGTGCTCGTGCAGCTGCGTTTGTACCATATGTTGTAACTCGTAAAAAAGTTGTAACAGCTCCATTTGAAAACCTAAAATAAGGTTTTCACTGGTGCTTTTGCACCACTTCTAAATTAGGAATATTTTTTGCTTTAACTACTTTAAAAAGCAATCCTAATGAAATTACTCTTTCTCTTCTTACTTCTATTCACAACACTCTATGCAAATGAGAAAAACTTTTCTCTCGTTATTCATAAACCATTTAATGCAGCACTCTTTGATATTACAGAAGATTATGACAGAACAATCAGTGCCGTCGGATTTTCAAATGAATTTCAAAACCATTCAAATCCAACACAAAGTTATACAAATGCTTTTGAGTATTTAGCCTCTACTTCTGCTAATTATGGTGCACAAATGACGCTTGTCAAAATTAACAACAAAGCTCAAATTCTGCTTCAAAAAATAGCTCATTTACACCGTTTCAACAAAGCAGTAGCAGTCGTCAAGACACCTGAAAACGGTTATTTTATAGGAGGATATACACTCGATGGTTCTCTGATTGTTGCAAAACTTGATGCGAATGCAAATATTCGTTTTGCCAAAATCTTTGGAACAAAAAACTATGATCGTATGAGCAACCTCATTTTACTCAGTGACGGTGGTGTCTTGGCTGTGGGTTCTTCATTTACCTCACGTTCAACAGATGATAATATGTTTCAAACAGGCTTAGGAAATAATGATATATTCTTAACACGTTTTTCAAAAAATGGACAAATGTTATGGAGTAAAAAATATGGTACACGTTTTGATGATCAGGGTATTGATGCAGCAGAAGCAGCTGATGGATCTATTATTGTTATTAGCACAATGGCATCCCAGAAAAAAAGGGCTGTCAATTTTATGCGTATTACAGAAAATGGAAATAAGATCTGGCTCAAACACTTTATTGACCAAGGGAATCAAGGAAATCTAGTTATACCGAAAAAAATTATTCGTCTGCGTGACAACAGCTTTATAGTCTCTCTACTTCAATACAATCAAATTCAAAAAGAGCATATCCGCCTTGTAAAATTTGATCTCTATGAAAATATTCTTATAGACAAAACTATTCAAACACAATACCCAAGTGGACTTTTAGATATCAAAGAGTTCTCAAATGGAACACTTATGGGAGTTGGCTATGTAAAAGACAAACATAACCAAGACGGATTGGCAATGTTACTAGATTCTGACCTCTCTATGCTACGGCAGTCCCATTATGGAGGAGAAAATTTCGATATATTTTATGCTTTAACTATTTTACACAACTCCCAAGTGGCTGTCGCAGGTATTCATACAGATGACAATGCACAAGAAGCAAATATGTGGATCATGGAGCTCAACAGAGATACGAGCATTACACAATTAAATGCAAACAGCAGCAGTTTCTACACTAGACTTTGCAGACTCTTTGCGCAAGAGATACAACATCATCAGCTTACAATTACACACAATTTAAATATAGAACTCACGAACAAAGCACTCTATTTTCAAGCAGGAAGTTACAAATTGACATCAAAGCAAAAAAGATTTTTACGATCTTTTTCAAAGAAACTTTTTACTTTCTTATATAACAATAGAGATATAATTGCTGCATTTGAGGTGAATGGTCACACATCTAGTGAATGGGGAGATCTCAATTTCAAAAATCGTTATCTCAATAACGAAAATCTTTCAATGCAACGCGCTTATACCGTATTGCGAACAATGTTTCTAACTCAAAACAGTACAATGCAACAATGGCTCAGTAAAATTTTACGTGGCAGTGGCAACAGTTTTGCACATACAAAAAAATTAAAAAATCAAGAAGACAAAAGGCATTCAAGACGAGTTGACTTTAAAATAGTTTTAAAATCAACTTCAGCTTTTTAATCTATTTCTTGAAAATCAGTTGCTCTGAAATCAAGACGTGTTTTATCTTGAATCAGTTTTTTATAGAGTTTAAATTTTGCTTTTTGTAAAGCTTCATCATCATAATCAAACTCTTTTTTAATCTCTTCATCAGGGATATTTGCACAATCCATTGCAAAGAGTTTGAGCTCTTTTTTTGTTAACTTTGACTTCATCACACTGTAGAGTGTTTTATCATCTTCTATTAAGTCTATACTCTCTAACTTACAAAACTCTGCAAGCTTGTCTCTAAAATTATTTTCACTGTGATACTGTCTCCAGACTGTATTTTCTAACACTCTATTTCCTTTAAAATTAATGAGAGATCTTTCTCTTTTATGATTATATTTGCCTCACGCTCAAGTATCTCTCTGGCACAAAATGCCACACGTGTACCTGCATGAGCAAACATACTAAGATCATTTGCTCCGTCACCACAAACAAGCGTCTCCTCTTCACTGACACCTAAAACCGACTGTAAACGAACAAGCATATCACCTTTTGAGAAGTTAAACATCATATCGCCACCGACAAGTCCTGTCAGTTTGCCATCTTTTTCATGCAACACATTTGAAAAGTCCGCATCATAGCCCAAAATATCTTTGGCATACGATGTTGCTGTTCTAAAACCACCTGAAAAACAGACCACTTTTATACCTCTGCTTTTGAGCTCTGCTATTGTCTCTTTAGCTCCGGGCATATACGGCAAGTTGTGTGAGATCTTCTCAACTACTGAAAAATCAAGCCCCTTTAAAAGAGAGACTCTCTGCTGCAAAGACTCAAAAAAATCAAGTCTTCCGCTCATTGCCTCTTCGGTAATACGAGCTACCTCATCACCAATTCCAAGCTCCTCGGCAAAAAAGTCTATCGTCTCTCCATCCATCAGTGTAGAATCAAAGTCAAAAACTGCAAGTTTTAGCATTAAATACCTTCTTATTTGTTATAATTGCGAAATTATAGCGAAATAGGACTTTTTTTGTTTGATAGACTCATAGAAAAATTAAAAAATGATACATATATTACTTTAGAAACGACTCCCGGACATGCAGCAAAATTTACTCCGATTATTGATAAAATTGAAGCACTTGGACTGCATGAGATGGTTGACGGTTTCTCAACAACAGACAACCCGCTTGCAAAACTGAAATTTAATGCCCTCTTTGGAGCAAGACTGCTCCAAGAGCGTTTTGGCAAACCTGTTATTGCAACCATGAGTATGCGTGACAGAAACAAAATTGCACTCCAGTCGGATCTCCTTGGTGCAAATGAGTTTGATATACGTGCCATTTTGGCACTGACGGGAGATCCTGCAACAATCTCGGATCAACCCAATACCAAAGGTGTTTTTGAAGCAGACTCCTCTCTTTTGCTCGATATTATCAGTGCATTTAATTCGGGAATGGATTATGCAGCAAAACCTTTTGGAGATCGCCCCCAACCTATCTACCCTTTTGCCGTTGTCAACTCCTTTGCAAAAAATCCAAAGACACTCCAAAAGAAGATGCAAAAGAAGATCAAACACGGAGCAATAGGTATTATTACACAACCTGTTTATGATCCAGAAAATGCAAAAAGACTCTTGGAACTCAAAGAGAAAGCAAATGAGGAGTGCTGTTCTGAGAATAAAAGTGCCGAACTTATCTTAGGCGTTTTTCCTATTACAAAACTTCGTACAGCACAATTTTTAGCTTCTCATGTACCGGGGATCAATGTACCGCCATGCTGGATAGACAAGCTCAGAGAAGCACATGCAAAGAGCCCTCAAGAAGAGTATAAAGTCGGTTTTGAGTTGAGCAAACAGCTTTTTGAAGATCTCAAAGAGATTCACCCTAAAATTCATTTAATGACAGCAAACCAATTCAATATTGCAAAAGATATATTAGTATAAACGAGGAAAAAATATGATAGATTTAAAACAACTCCAAAAAGATTTTGAGACCATAAGCGCAAAACTCAAGCGCAAAGGTGTTGATGAGAAACTTTTAGAAAAAGTAAAAGAGAAGTTTGAAGAGCTCAAAGTGGCAAAAGCAAATTTCGAGACACTTCAAGCTGCCCAAAATGCAATGAGTAAAGAGTTTGGTATCTATAAACGTGAAGGTAAAGATATCTCTGAACTCAAAGCACGTGTCGATGCAAACAAAGTTAAAATTGCCGAAGCATTAGATGTGCAACGCCAAAAACAAGAGGAGCTTGAGAGACTTGCAATGGCTATTCCAAATATCCCCGATGATGATGTCCCAGACGGTGCAGATGAAGAGGATAATGTAGAGATCAAAAAAGTACTCACACCCCCTTCTTTCTCTTTTACACCAAAAGAGCATTGGGAGCTGGCTGAGCAAAACGGCTGGATCGATTTTGAACGTGGTGTTAAACTGGCAACTTCACGTTTCTCTGTTGCTTTTGGTATGGGTGCAAAATTGGAGCGTGCGCTGATTAACTTTATGCTTGATTTTAATGAAAAACGTGGTTTTCACGAAGTATCTGTACCAGAGATTGTCAATCGTAGAGCCTTGGAGGGAACAGGACAACTTCCAAAATTTGAAGATGATCTCTACAAAATAGAGAGTGCCGAACTCTACCTTATTCCAACAGCAGAAGTACCGCTTACAAATCTCTATCAAGATGAGATCCTAAAAGCAGAAGATCTTCCGTTTAAAATGACAGCACACACATCCTGCTTTCGTGAAGAAGCAGGTGCAGCAGGACGGGATACACGCGGTATGATACGCCAACACCAGTTTCACAAAGTCGAACTTGTCACTATTGCAAAACCAGAGGAGAGTGATGCTATTTTTGATGAGATGGTTTCCTGTGCTTCAGATATGTTAACAGCTCTTGAACTGCCACACAGACTAGTTACCCTCTGTACGGGAGATCTTGGATTTTCGGCTGCAAAAACAGTTGATCTTGAAGTATGGCTTCCGGGACAAAACACCTACCGTGAGATCTCTTCAGTCAGCACAACAAGAGATTTTCAGGCACGTCGTGCAAAGATCCGTTATAAAAACGGCAAGAAGAACGAACTTGTCCATACACTCAACGGTTCAAGCCTTGCAGTCGGTCGTACAATGGTGGCAATTATGGAGAATTTTCAAAATGAGGATGGAACTATTTCTATACCACAGGCACTCAAACCATATCTTTAAATATAATGGTACTTTTTTTGCTTAAAAGTACCATATATAGAGACAACTGCTAAGGGATTGCATGGCCGCCGATACTCCAGACGATATAATTATCATAGAAGACAGTGAAGCTGCTCAATATAACAGTGAAACAGAATCAGCACCATCCTATCTTGATGCAGAAGAGGCTAAAAAGAAAAAAATCATTCTCTTTGGCGGTATTGCCATTATTGTCGTTTTACTCATTGCACTTACTGTCGTTTTACTTACACTTAAATCTACTAAAGATCATAAAAAAATCAATATCAACCTCATTAATCAAAAAATTTTACAAAGTCAAAAAAAAGAGAGACTTACACCAAGTAAACTTGAAAATATGATAGCAAAAGCAAACTATCTCTACACAAACGGTTCCAAAGAAAAAGCACTCTCTCTCTATGAACAAATAGCGTCCTACAGTGAAGCTATCTCAGAATATAATCTTGGTGTCGCCCAGATGAAAGAACATCAATATAAGCTCGCACTCAAAACATTTCAAAAGGCTATAACAAATAATGAAAAACGTTGTGTAAGTGCTATCAATGCAGCAGTCTGTTCACTGCATCTCAACGATCAAGAGAATTTTAAATACTATATAGATCTTGCTTATGCCTACCTGCCATATGAAATTAACTCACCACTCTATTCTTATTACTATACACTTATTAGTTATTACAATAAAAACTATCTAGCTGCACTAAACTCCTTAAAAAACTCAACATCCAAAGATTACAAAACAATACAAAATCATCTCAGCGCAAAAATCAATGCTCTTTATAATAATAACTATGATGCCATTGATGCACTTGAAAAGAACTATGATGAAGCTGATGATTTCAATAAAGCACTCCTCTATGCACGTATTGGTGATTTCACTCTGGCATCAACACATCTCGACTCAGCTATAGCAAAAGAGATAGAGCCTATTCGTGCGCCTTTAGCATTGGGATTAATGAACCTTAAAGCAGGACATATTGCAAAAGCGGCAAAAGAGATAAAACTTGTAACAGAAAAATATCCTAAAAAAGTCTATCTCTACTACCCTATAAAAGTCAAACTCAAAGATTCTCTTTTTGACCCTCAAAAAGCACAACTACTCTACAGAAAACAAATTTTAAAATCAAAAGAGGTACAGTATCAGACTATCTTTTATTTTTCTCCATACAAAGTCTTTAATGCAAATCAAACAATTAGCTATATTAGAAAAGGCAATGCGAATATCTATATTGATGATGTGCAAAGCGCAAAAAAATATTTAAAGAAGAGTGCATCTTCTTCCAGTGTGAATGTCGGTATTGTCAAAGCGATCAAAAAAGCTCTCTCTTTTCACATAAGAGCAGCCAACGAAGAGCTTCAAAAACTGGTAAAGATTCAACCAAAACACTCAATTTTACAATATGACCTTGCATTAACATATGCACAAATGGGGAATATGCAAAAAGCACATGAACACTTTTTACGTTCCTACTATCTTGATGCAAAAAATTACCTCTCCGGTATCTATGCAATTATGACTGCACAACTGATTAATCAAAAAAATCGTAAATTAAAATCAATTATAAAAGATTCTATTGCACTTGAAGAACCGAGTCAAACAATTGAGCTCTACAAAACATTACTCTATCTTAGTGACGGAGATTATATCTCTGCAATTGAATGGCTTGATAAAGAATCCAAGCAGCGTCCTCTTTACCTTGCCCTTGATATTATTATTGCGCAAAAACTTTCAAAGAAAAAGCAGGCACAAACAGCAGCAGAAAAACTCTTAATGATTGAGCCAAATGATATTTTGCCTAATATTATCTATATAGATACAAAATTTGCAGATCTCAAACCATCCCAATACGCTAAAAAAACACTCATTTATCTTAAAAATCATAGCTTTAGTTATGATGATCTCTATTTTGGCCCTTTTATTACCCGTTACCTTTTTATTCAAGAAAATCTTCTCAGTGGAAGACTCTATTATCTACGACAACAGCTTAAAAAAGTTTTAGAAACAACCCAAGAAGAGACAACAGATATAGAGAGTGCTTTAGCCTTAGTCTCTTTATATAATAAAAATTTTGAAGAGTCCTATAGCCTTTATAATCACCTTATTGATGATTTAAAAGTAAGAGATGCTCATACTCTCTATCTTGCAGCTGTTGCATCTACAGCTGCCGGGCATCATGAGAATGCTATTGCACTACTAGAACTTGCTAAAATGAAAAACAGTAGTTTTTATGAAAGTCGTTATGCTCTTGCACTTTTATATATGGAAATTAATAATAATAACGGAGCAGTTATTCAACTCTCTCATATTCAAAATGATGGTTTTTATTCTCAATATTTTGAATTTAATATTGATACGCAAAAACTACTCTTTCAAAAGCAGCATCCACAAAAAAAGAATTAGAAAATATAATAAGGGGGAAAGTGTTGCAACAAGAGCAGATAGGAATATTCTATCTACGCTGTGCTATTGTAAAAAGATTATTTTATACTACCTTATTCATGGAAGCATCTTCTTTGAGTTCATCTTCAATACTCTCTGTATCTTGAACAATTTTTGATTCCAATCCATGCTCTTTTTCAAAATCAAGAATAATTTCTCTAACCTCTTCACCAGTAATATTCTCTTTTTTATAGAGCAGTGCTACCATATTTTCAATAGCGCCTCTATACTCTTCAAGCCGAGCAACAACTGCTTTATAGTGCTCATCAAGTGAATTTTTAATAAATTCATCCATCTCTTGTGCCATTTTGTCACTATACTCACGCGTTGCTTGCATACCTCCGCCAAGAAAAGATTGACGTGATTTTTCTAAAACCATCAAACCTGCAATATCACTCATACCATACGTCTGAACCATTGACTTAATAATGTCTGTTGCACGTTCCAAATCATTCCCCGCACCTGTTGAGATCTCACCAATGAACACTTGTTCTGCTGCACGTCCACCAAGCAGTGTATCTACTTCTGCCCAAAGCTCATGCTTTTGCATCATAAACTTATCTTCTTCCGGTTTGTTCAAAGTATAGCCAAGTGCTGCCAAACCACGTGGTACAATAGAGACTTTGGAGACTTTCTTCGCACCAACAGTAGTCTCAGCAAGCAGTGCATGTCCACTCTCATGGTATGCAACAATTTTCTTCTCTTTTGGATTGATACGACGCGATTTTTTCGCAAGTCCGGCAAGAGCACGCTCAACTGCTTCAAAAATATCTTGCTGTTTAACCGTTTTTTGGCTTTTTCTACCGGCAAGAAGTGCTGCTTCATTAACAATATTTGCTAGATCTGCTCCCGCAAGACCGGCAGTAAGACGAGCAATCTCTTCGACATCAACATCATCATCCATCTTCACATCTTTCATATGAACTTTTAAGATCTTGACACGCCCTTCAAAATCCGGTTTGTCAACAAGTACCTGTCTGTCAAAACGTCCCGGTCTTAAAAGTGCAGCATCAAGGATCTCAGGTCTGTTTGTCGCAGCCAAGATAATAACCGGAGTATCTGTACCAAAACCGTCCATCTCTGCAAGAAGTTGGTTGAGTGTCTGTTCACGTTCATCATTTCCACCCATCTGCGCACCCGCAGCACGACTCTTACCGATAGCATCGATCTCATCAATAAAGATGATAGAAGGAGCATCTTTCTTCGCCTGTTCAAAGAGATCTCTTACACGAGCAGCACCAACACCCACAAACATCTCAATAAAACTAGAACCGCTTACTGAGAAGAAAGGAACATCAGCTTCACCTGCCACTGCTTTTGCAAGCAGTGTTTTACCGGTACCCGGTGATCCGACAAGCAATACCCCTTTTGGAATCTTCGCCCCGATCTCAACGTAACGCCCCGGATATTTTAAAAAATCAACAATTTCCTGAACTTCTTCTTTTGCCTCTTCAACACCTGCAACATCATCAAATTTTGTTTTTGGTTTTTCAGAAGAGATAAGTTTTTTAGAGTTCCCCATTCCAAGCAGACCGCCACCCATACTCTTTTGCATTCTGCCTGCAAAAAACATCCAGATACCAATGATGAGCAAAAATGGGAACAACCATCCAAACATCTCTGTAAACCAATTTGTCTCAGAAAAACCGGTATAGTCAATTTTTTCTTTATCTAAAAGTTTTACAAGATCATTATCTCCCGGAATTACACGTGTCGTATAGATCTGTGTACCATCATTAGACATAGCTTTAATAAGAGTTTGCCCTATTTCAACTTTTTTAACGCTCTTCTCTTTAACCAAATTTTTCAACTCTGAATAACTCACAGGTTTTACACGTGCTGTTGGACTCATTGCCGAGTTTGTACTATTGACAAGTCCGCCTTCTCCTACCATTACTTTAAAAAGTAATATAACAACAACAGAAAAAATTGCGAATGTTACTAAAGGGTTTTGATTAAAAAAGTTATTGTTCTTATTATTTTTATTATTATCTTGATTTGCCATTTCTCTCTCTTTTATTTTCTTTTTAATACAAAAGTAATCCACTCATCTTGAGCGATTTTTTCTATAATTTCACAATCTTTATAAAAAGCCATCACTTTGGCTTCATACTTATCTAATATTCCAGAAAGTATTAAAACACCACCCTTATCAAGCGCATTTTTTAACTCATTTGCAATAAAAGTCAATACATCTGCTACAATATTTGCGACGACTACATTATATTTTTTATCGGTAAGTGATGCTGAACCTTCCCAAAGTGTATGAAATTTCAAACCATTTAAAGCAGCATTCTTTGCTGCATTTTCTACAGAAACAGGATCTGTGTCACACGCATCAACTTCTGCACCAAGCTTCATAGCACCAATACCCAATATGCCACTACCACAACCAACATCTAAAAGCCGATCACCGGCTTGAACATATTTTGAAATTGCAAGCAGCGAGGCTGCTGTTGTTGGATGATGCCCTGTTCCAAAAGCCAATGCCGGATCAATAACAATATTGAGAAGCTCTTTATCCGGCTCATTCCATGTCGGATGAATATAAAATTTACCTATTTTCAGAGGTTCTATACTCTTTTTGTAAACAGCTACCCAGTCACTATTTTTGAGCTTTTTTTGTTCGCATTCAAGCTCAATAGTGACACCAAGTGCTTTTTGCAAAGCCTCTTTAAACTGTTCCAACCCCCAAACTATTGTTTCTAAATCATCTTCACTTCTGATAATAAAGCCATTTTCTGTCTCTTCAAAACCAATAGGGAGAGTATCTGCTAAAAAATCGGAGAAGAGCGAATGGTGAGATGAAAGGGTTATATGGAGTTCGAAATAATGCTCTTGCATTACTCCGCAACACCCATAACAGCACCCAATTTTTCTTTGAGAACTTGAGGAGTAAAAGGTTTTACAATATAGTTATTTACACCGGCTTTAAGTGCAGTAATAACTTCAGCTTTTCCACCCTCTGTTGTAACCATAATAATAGGAGTATCTTTAAAACGTTCATCTGCACGAACTTTTTTAACAAGCTCCAGACCGTTCATTTCCGGCATGTTCCAATCGGTAATAAGCATATCAATATCTGGATTAGCATCCATCTGTGCCCAACCTTCTACACCATCTGCACCTTCAAGTACATCTTTATAGCCTAAACGAGCCAAAGTATTTTTAATAATGCGACGCATTGTAGAGCTGTCATCAACAACAAGTAATTTCAATTGAAATCCTTTTTAATATAATTTGCAAATTTATTTATCTAATAATAACTAATTTTTGTTTGTTTTACTATTAAGTGAGCAGTTTAAACATTTTAGCCAGATCAAGCCTACCTTCATAATAAGCTTTTCCAATAATAACACCATCAACCTCACCCGTTGCAATCAGTGCCTTGATATCCTCTTCATCTTTTACACCGCCACTGGCAATTGTAGCAACTTTACTCGCTCTTGCAATATCTAAAGTAAAATCGACATTTACGCCAGAAAGTGTACCATCACGACCAACATCTGTACAGATTATCGCTTCAACACCTGCATTGGCAAACTCACGGGCAAGATCTGTCGCTTTCATCTCACTCACTTCTCCCCAGCCTTCAACTGCTACATAACCATCTATTGCATCAATGCCTACAGCAATTGGATACTTTGCAGCCATATCTTTTACAAACTGAGGATCTTTTACGGCAATAGAGCCCAAAATGATTCGATCAATCCCGATCTCAAGCATCTTCTTGATAGTAACCTCATCACGAATACCACCACCGAGTTCAAGTTTTACATTACAGTTTTCTCTGATCTTTACGATCTGTTCCAAGTTTTTAGGCTCACCTGCGAAAGCACCGTTCAGATCAACCAAGTGTACCCACTCGGCACCCATTGCTTCAAACTTTTTTACAAGTTCATACGGTTCATTTGAGTAGATCTTTGCACTCTCCATAAGCCCTTTTGTAAGGCGTACCGCTTTTCCGTCTTTTAAATCTATTGCCGGGTATAGTGTCATTCTTTTTCCTATAAGTTAATAAAATTTTCTAAAATTTTCAGCCCGTTTTTATGGCTCTTTTCAGGGTGTGGCTGTATTCCCATAATATTATTATGCGCTACTGCCGAGGTAAATTTGTAACCATAGTAGGTTTCCCCTATGATGTCCTCTTCATTTGCGCACTCTACATGATAAGTATGCACAAAGTAGAGATAGTGCATATCATCAAGTCCGTTAAAGAGAGGATGCTCTTTTGTAAACATTCTGTTCCAACCCATATGTGGTACTTTTAAGCTCTCTTCAAACTTTTTCGTATCAAAATGTTTAACATGTCCCTCTATCAATCCAAGGCCTTTATGATTACCAAACTCTTCAGAACTCTCAAAAAGAAGCTGCATTCCAAGGCAGATCCCAAGCATCGGTTTACCACTCGCTGCATACTCTTTTATGGCAGCTATCATATTCATATCTTCCAAGTGTTCCATGGCATCACCAAACGCACCTACACCCGGTAAAACAAGTTTATCATACTTTTTAAATTGAGCAGGATCACTTACAACAACCGTATCTTCTCCAAGTTTTGCAAAAGCATTCTGCACCGACGCCAGATTTCCCATATTATAATCAACTATTGCTATCATTCATCTATCTTTAATTTTGTAAATTTTATATATATTGCCAAACTCACAAGCAGTGCAGCAACCCCTAGGATAATATAGAGAGCATCTACGAGTTTAGCAGGATCAATTATTGCAAATTTAAATACAAGCATTAAAGCTTCAATTGAAAGTGCAATAATAATACTTCCCAAAAAGCGTACCATTGTCTTATGTGGCCCTGAAATATTATGTTCTTTATGCCTTCCAAGTATCTCCTCTTCTATCAGCGTTTTAGAGAGATCAAAGATGGCCAAAGAGAGCGTTAAAAGAATAGTCGCTTCAAACATATCTTTAATTTTAAATTTATCGGGAGTAATTTCATAAATGAAAAAACTTTGCACTCCTTTAAAGAAAAGTAGTGCGGCAATAGCTACCAATGCAATGGCAAAAGCACCATAGGAAAATTTAAAAAATTCACTAAAAAAGTGATCCATACTTGTAGGATGTGCTATCTGAATAGCCTCTTCCAAAGAGACATCAAGACAAGCAACATACTTTAACTCACCGTTTTCATTAAAAACAGGGGCAGAAGCCGTAACAGTGAGATCTCCCGTAATAAGTGACGGATAAGGATCTGTAATTGTACAACGTTCTTCCCTTACAGCACGATAGTAGTAGGCACGATCAGCTCTTATTTTTCCAATATCATCATCATTTTGACCATTTTGCGTATAGGTTGGACTAACCTGCACACCCTTCTCATCTAAAAGATAAACCCCCTCACAATGCTCTAACTCAGATTTTATCTTTAAAAGTCTTGGTAAAATCATCTCTTGTGTTATTGAAGGAAGCCGGTTGGGTATATTTTTGGAAAAGAGATAACAAAAATATGCTCTTGCTTTTGTTCGACCTTCAGAAAAACGTTGAATATCCAATGCGACCATATTTTTCTCCCTTTGTAAATTATGTTTGAATTATATCAAAGATTGACTATAATGTCATTAATGAATAGAGATATTAAAAAAATAGCCATTGTTCGGCTTTCAGCTCTTGGTGACATTGTAAACAGTGCTGTTGTATTACAGTTTATAAAAGAGTTCTACCCGGATGCAACGCTTACTTGGATCGTCGAAGAGAGCTTTAGTGATATTTTAAAAAGTGCCAAATATCTGGATAATATAGTCACACTCAACCTAAAACAATTCAAAAAAGAAAAAAGTTTTAAACACCTTCTTGATGAATATACAAAACTCAAAAAGATCGCTGATTTTGATATTGTTATTGATATGCAGGGTCTTATAAAGTCAGCAATAGTAACCCGTATTTTAGGTAAAAACACACACGGTTTTGACAAAAACTCCATACGAGAATCGCTTGCGGCATACTTTTACAAAACAACAACTTCCATTGCGTATGAAGAGAGTGTTATTCTCAGAAATACAAAAGTAGTAGCAGATGCGCTTGATTTTGAGATCACACAAGCTATGATCAAGAAGAAAGAGCCTCTTTTTCACGTAACAAAAACTTTTGAATTTCCAAAAGAGAAGAAAAAAATTGCCTTTGTCATTGGTGCTTCATGGCCTTCAAAGATCTATCCAAAAGAGAAGATCTGCAGACTTTGCGATGCACTTAATGAAGATGCTTACATCATCTGGGGAGATGAAAAAGAGTATGCCGATGCCCAATGGATCGCAGAAAACTCCTCTGCTGCCACAGTTGCTCCAAAACTCTCTTTGAGTGAGCTTGTCTCTTTTATTTCCCAGATGGATCTGCTTATTGGCAATGATACGGGACCTACCCATATGGCATGGGCACAAAATATTGCCTCAATTACTCTTCTTGGTCCGACAACAACCCGAATGATAGGAGAGAGTGCAAAAAATATCGGCATTAAATCACCCTCAAATGTCAATATCTTAAAGATCAACAAAAACGATTTCTCTATTGCGGAAATAGAACCTCAAAAAATTATACAAAAAGCAAAGGAGCTTTTACAATGAAAAAATTCTTTCAGTTTATAGGGTTTTATCTTTTCTTAGGATTTGAAAAGATTTTAATGCTCTTGCCAAGAAAGATGCGAAGGTTTGTTTTTATTGCACTTGCCAAGCTTGCTTATCTCCTTAGTAAACGATATAAAAAAGTTGTTCGCAATAATTTGCAATTTGTTTATGGTAAAGATATTGAAGAAGCTTTTATTGAAAAAATTACAAAATATCAATTTAAACTTTTGATGCTCAACTTTCTACAAACAATGGAAAGCCGCTATTACTCTGTTGAAGAGATGGCAAAAAAAGTAACTTTCAAAAATGATGAAATTCTCAAAAAAGTTCAAAAAGAGGGACGACCAATAATCTTTGTTACCGCGCACTATGGTGCATGGGAACTTGGTGGGAATATGCTTAGTGCTCTCTATGAACCAATTTTAATTATCTATAAAAAGATGAAAAATCCCTATTTTGAAAACTATCTTTTAAGTTCACGTGCGAAATGGAAAATGACTTATGCAGAACGGCATGGTGCTATGAGAGCCATACTCAAAACACTAAGAAATGGTGGAGCAACCGCTATCTTAATAGATACAAATGTTCGCAAAGATGAGTCTATTAAAGTGAAATTTCTTGACCATGAGGTATCACAGATCAAGACAACTGCCTACTTTGCAAGAAAATTCAATGCTGCTCTTATTCCGTCACTTATCCATACAACAGATGATGAAAACTATACTATTGAATTTTATGATGAAATAGTACCTCCTAAAACTGACAATGAAGAGGAGGATATTAAGATCTCAACACAAATGCAAACAGATTGGCTCAGTGAAGAGATTTTCAAAGAGCCTAAACCATGGTTTTGGTTGCATCGCAGATTTAAAGATGACTATCCTGAGATCTATCAAAACTAATCATTAGTTTCTAATTCACAGGCGCGTGTCTGTGCTTCAAAAAGTTTTAAAATTGTTAAAAAGAAAGCTGTAATAGCCGGTCCTAAAATCATACCCCAAAAACCAAATGTAGTCAAACCTGCAATAATTGCAAAAAAGATAACCAACTCATTCATCCCTGCTTCATTTTCATGTAACAGTTTTTCATTGATCCATTTTATAATTAGCGGTTTTATAAACGTGTCAGCAATAACAGATATTACAATAACCGAATAGAGTGCAATAAAAATAGCATAAGCTGAGTGCCCAATTGCAAATTCATATATCATAAACGGAAGCCACATCAAAACACCGCCAACAATAGGAATTAGCGATGAAAATCCATACATAATACCAAACAAAAGTCCATCATAACCTAAAAAGGAGATAGCAATACCAAAGAGAGCTCCCTCAAACATTGCCGTTGTAATAATCGAATAAAAAACAACACTCATAACAGAAGAGAGCTCTTTTGCAAGAAGTGTTGATTCCTCGACAGACATTCGTAAAGCTCGTTTTAAAAAATTAACAATTACCTCTCCATTATAAAGGGCAAAAAAGTAAAAGACAACCACTAAAAACGCATTTTTTAAAAACCCGGCGCTAAAAGCACCAATCTTTGCAGCAATACTGAGTGCATGCGTTGTAATCATATTAATATTAATATCTTTAAAAGAGTCCGATACATAAGGTTTTAAAAAGAGAAGATACTCTGGTGGATTTGTAATGAGACCTTTAATATAGATCTCTACTCGTTGTAAAGTATCTGGTTCTAAATGATTCAACCAAATAGTTAATGACGCTAGAAAATAACCAAGTGGTGCAAAGAACAGAAGTGCTAACAAAAGACTCGAAAGAAGAGAACCAAAAAGTTTCGAGTTTAGCTTCTCCTCCAAATAATCATGAATTGTAGCTGTCGAGATTGCCAAAAGTGCTGCAATTGTTATAACCATTAAAAATGGTGCGTACAGAAGATACATCCAATAGAGAGATGTTACAAAGAGTATGGCTATAAAATATTGCGGTTTCATCTAAAAAAGTGTCCCATCTTGATTTACACAACTCATATGCAACACATCATAAGTTGCAGGCGTTGCTCTTCTACCTTTTGCTGTTCGCTCAAGATATCCATTTGCAATAAGATAGGGTTCAAGAACATCTTCAACTGTACCTTCATCTTCACTCAAGGCCGCAGCAATAGTACTGAGTCCCATAGGACGCCCTTTTGCTGCTGCCAAAAGATTTAAAAGACGAAGATCCATCTCATCAAACCCATGAGAATTAATTCCCAACTCATCGAGCGCATATTTAGCCCTTTCATGATGAATGGAATCCTCATTTGCCACCTCTGCAAAATCACGAACACGTCGTAAAAGTCGTAATGCAATACGTGGTGTTCCACGACTTCGTTTAGCAATCTCCAAAGCCGCCTCTTTTACAATTTTACGTTCAAGTTTCTCCGCTGCCTGTTGCACGATAGCTGCTAACTCTTCATGTGAATAAAACTGCATACGAAAACTCATACCAAATCTGTCCCGTAAAGGATTTGAAAGCATTCCTGCCCGTGTTGTTGCACCAATGAGTGTAAAACGTGGCAGATCAATTTTGACTGTTTGCGCTGCCGGACCACTTCCTATGATGATATCAATCCGATAATCTTCCATAGAAGAGTATAAAATCTCTTCCACAGCGGGAGAGAGTCTATGGATCTCATCAATAAAGAGGATATCTCCCTCTTCCAAATTTGTTAAAATAGCTGCAAGATCACCACTCTTTTCTATCATAGGAGCAGCCGTTACTTTAATATTTGCACCCATCTCATTTGCAATAATAAGTGCGAGTGTTGTCTTTCCTAAACCAGGAGGTCCGTAAAAGAGCACATGGTCAAGTGCTTCTTCTCTCTTTTTGCTTGCTTCTATAAAGACAGAAAGATTTTTTTTGATCTGTTCTTGACCAATATATTCACTCCATGCATCAGGACGAAGCGTCTGTTCACTGCTTGCATCATCTAAAGAAAATGTCTCTATATCTACAACTCGATCCATTGATAATTCGCCCATTAATAGGTATGCTCCTCACTTGGAAAAACTCTATTTTGCACTTCATCTGCGTATTTTGCAACTGCATTTCTCACAAGATCTGCTCCATGAAGATATTTTTTTACAAATTTTGGAGTAAAAGCCTCAAAAAGTCCAAGCATATCCGAAAAGACAAGCACTTGCCCATCAACATCAACACCGGCACCAATACCAATCACAGGAATAGAAACAGATGCTGCCACCTCTTTTGCAACCTCAGCTTTTGTTCCTTCGATCACCATACAAAATGCTCCAGAACGCTCTAATGCTTTTGCATCAGCTATAAGAGATTCTCTCTCTTCCTCACTTCTCCCTTTTACTTTATAACCACCTTCACTCCGTACAGACTGTGGAAGCAGACCAATATGTCCACATACAGCAATACCATTACTAGTAAGATATTCTATAATCTCCGCTTTCTCTGTTCCGCCTTCAATTTTTACACAAGAAGCGGCACTCTCTTGAAAAACACGAATTGCATTTTGCAAAGCAATCTCTTTTGTCACATAAGTTCCAAAAGGCATATCACAAATTACAAAACTCTCAGGAGCACCCTTACAGACAGCATTTGTATGATAAATCATCTGATCAAGTGTTGCGGAGATTGTATCATCTTTTCCGGCAAAACTCATATTAAGACTATCACCGACTAAAATCATATCGGCACTCTCTGCTACAAGTTTTGCAAACAATGCATCATATGCAGTAATCATAACTAACGGCTTTACACCTTTGGCTTTTTTAATAGAAGTTATTGTTAATTTTTTATTCATAAATGTATTTTAACCAAATATTGCTATAATTTGAACAATAATTGGAGTATTTAATGGGTATTAGAAGTGATTTGGAAGCAAATTTTGACTTTGAAATTGTCGATGAGTTTCTTGATCACTATACAATGATGGTTGAGAGCATGGAGGTTATGATCATTGATCTGCAAAAACCAAATATGTATATACGCAGTATCAATGAACTTTTTCGTGTCTTCCATAATATTAAATCAGCATCTGCTTATCTTAAGATCGTTCCAATGAATAAACTTGCGGCATTTGTAGAGGATGAGTTAGAAGTTTTACGAAACAAAAAGCCTCCCGTAAGCGAAGAGACTGTAAACTGGCTCTTAACAATAAGCGATATGTTTGCAGATTGGCAAAATGACTTAAAATGTGACAACGATCTAAGCAAAATTAAATACTCTTTACTTAAAATCCCTGACTTGGAAAAATAGACTTGAAAAATTTAGTAGCATATATAACTTCAGGATATCCTGATAAAAACTTTACTGTTGATTTGGCATTGGCGCTTGGTGAAAATGGGGTTGACACTCTTGAACTCGGTGTTCCATTCTCTGATCCCGTAGCAGATGGTCCAGCCATTGAGAATGCAAACCATAAAGCACTTAAACGTGGTTTTAAATTTAACGATCTTTTAGAGATCTCAAAGAGTGTTGCTCCGCAAGTAGATACTTTATGGATGGGATATTTTAACAGTTTTTATCAACAAGATATGCACAAACTCCTTCCTCTGGCAAAAGAGATTGGAATTAATGGATTGATTATCCCTGATGTACCTTACGAAGAGGCTCTTTTATATGAAGATCTTTTTAAAGCAAATGATCTGGCAAATATCTCTTTTGTTGCACCGACAGATTCTCAAGAGAGAATCCAAACTATTGTAAAAGAGGCACAGAAATTTATCTATATGGTTGCCTATACAGGTATTACCGGATCAGGAACAGCAGAAGATCTTCAACCTTTTCTGGCATCTATTAAAAAATATACACAAACACCCGTATATGTAGGTTTTGGTGTAAATGAAAAAACAGCAAAAGCAAAAGTGCAAGGAGCGGACGGTGTTATTGTAGGGAGTGCTTTTATTAATATTTTACTCCAAGATGATCGCTCACCAAGCCAAAAAATTCAAGCATGTACAGATCTGGCAAAGATCATAAAAGAAGAGATTAACTCTTAATTTCAAAAAGCACTAAAAGTGTTTTTTGAAAAATAGAGTCATTATCATCACTTACCATCAAATAGAGATTTTTCTTAACTTTCGTTAACCCCTCAAAATTATCATTTTTCCAACCTAAAGCAGAATCCAATTTTGCCAAGAGTGTTGTTTTACATACATTTTTACTATTACACTCTTTTAAGTTTAGACGGAGCAGTGTTGTTACTCTTCTTCGTGTCAAATAACTAAACTGCCGAAGTAAAACCAAAACTTCATCTTTATCTTCAAAAACAATATCAGTAACACAACCCGATGCTCTAAAATGCCATAACTCTTTTTTTGCATACAGAGTATGATAATCCTCTTCATCTCCTTTCAATGGTAATTCAGGAATAGTCACAACTCCATATTTTTTTGAATAGGCAACACTCTCTAAGCCCTTGTTTGGACTTCTGTAGTTTCTATTCTCTTCAAGAGGAGTATTGAGTTGCATTTTTTTAATTTTTTTACCACTTTTTGAAACATATAAGATTCTGTTTTTACGTTCAAAAGAGACCAAAAAGCCTTTTTTATAAAAGCATATTCCCTCCGAGTCCCTTTTCTTTTTTTTAAATACTCTGCCCTTGCTGTTTTTCAAGACAAAAGAGTTTTTCAAATGAAGAGATTTGATCTTTTTATTCTCTATGGATATATCAAAAAGATACAAAATACCACTGTCACTTAAAGCATACAGTTGACCATTTTTATAGGCTAAGGCAGAGAGTTCGTGAACTCCTTTAAAATCTAAATATTTTGTATCTAAAACAGTAATCTTTAATTTCTGTATTATGGTGTCGGGAAAAATATTATAAGCGCGCATTCCTCCATACAAAGAAGAGGAGAAAAAGAACAAAAAGAGCAAGAATAACCGAATCATCTCTAAAATCTTTACTTTCTCAGAAAATTAAAAACACTGTCCCATGGGTTGGAATCATTATCCGTTGTCAAATAGATATAATCATAATGCATTGCTTTTGCTTTTTCAATCTCTTTTGTATAGGATTGCAACTCAGGATAACCATAAACCAATAAAGATTGTTTTGTAACAGCGGAAGAGTGTAAAGTATTTTTAAAATTGATATATTTATTGTATGGATTCTCATAGGTAACAATGAGATTGTAATAGTTTTCGTCAATAATTGACTGATCAACACCTGTACCCGGATTTAAAACAATATAATTCAGATTTTTACTTCTTGCATATGTGGAAATCTCTTTTATAAATGTTTGATTCGCATCATTTTTCAAACTCACTTCATCAAAGAAAACACCTTTTAGACGTTTTGTTCCATAGTAGGAGACATAAGTGTCAATATCATTGTAAATATCCTGTTTATTACGACTACCGTATGATGTATAGATATAAGCAACAATCGATACATTTTGATCTAACAAATAATCCAAGCCATCAAGGTACTCTGCACTTTGTGATAAACCAGGTCCGTTTGAAGGGTTAACAATAGCAATAAAATCTCCCTGTGTAGCTTCAATTAAGCCATTCAATTCTTGATCATCTTGCCACTCTCGAGGATGTGTATATAATGCCAATAAAACAGATACTGTACTATCTTGATTCTCATCAGAACTCCCGCCACATCCCTGCAAAAACAATAACATAATAATAAACGTACTTAATAGATATTTTTTCATAATATTCTTTTCTTTATAATTTAAAAATTATAACATAGAACAGGTTATAAGAAAAGCCTATAGGATATTTCTCTTAGATATGAGTGAATTGGCGATTAATTGAATGGACATTGCAATAAAAATTGATACAAATATACAGTTATGAAAAGTGAGTTAAAAAGTGTTACCTGATGTAAGCTTAAAAAATAAGTCACTTTGAAAAATCTTTGGGAAGTTTGTTGTTTAGGGGATTATAGATGGTGCGCCCGACACGATTCGAACGTGTGACCGCTGGTACCGCAAACCAGTGCTCTATCCAGCTGAGCTACGAGCGCACACCATTTCTCTTTGTTAAGAGGGTGAAATTATAACAGCATAAACTTATATTTTTCTAAAATTTATAAACTTTCTTCTAACTTTTGTAGCAGTTCTTCAATTTCTTGCTTATGCATATAAAGCTCATGATTTTTTCTCACATATGCTTGCAAAAGAGCTTTTAGGTCATTATTCCCTTCCATATTAAAATCTTGTTGCATCTGCTGTTCCAAAAATTTTGCAAATTCATTTTCGACATCAACATCAAATCGCCGACCACCTAAATGCAAGCCTATTTTTTTACTCATAGAGTTTAACCCAATATACTTTCAATTTTATTCACTATCTCTTCAATTTCTAAATCTTTCATGCTATTTTCATCCATAAGTTTCTCAATCTCAGCATTCTTAAGTTCTTGTTCCGCTTTTAAAGTAACAATTTCACCACGCATTACAGCATTTTCTTCTTTTAACTCTTCACATTTTTGTAAAATCTGAGATATTTTTTCATCTAGTTTTTCAAGAGCTGTTCTATTTTCCATTATGTTATATCCTTATATCATGTTATATATTTATTAAACACAATTCTAGCATAATTAATCAACATAGAAAAATTATTATCTCAAATTTGCTATAATTAATTAAATTGATACACAAAGCAAAGTAGAAATTACAAATTAAGGTAGTTAAATTATTATGAGTACACACACAGATTATCAAACAAAAGAGAAAATCTCTTTGCAATATCCAAAAAAATATAAAGTTTATCTCCTTAATGATGATTATACTACTATGGAGTTTGTTATCGATATACTCATCACTATTTTTCATAAAAGTTACAAAGAAGCTGAAGATATTATGCTTGAAGTACATAAAAATGGAAGAGGTTTATGTGGAGTATATTCTCATGAAATAGCCGAAACAAAAGTTATACAAGTTATACGTAATGCTAAAGAAAATGGCTTTCCATTAAAAGCAACAATGGAAGAAGAGTAAATTATGATCAGCCAAACATTAAATGATATTTTTCAAAAATCAATACGTTTTGCAAAAGAATCACATCATGAATATTTAACAATAGAACATGTTTTTTATCTCTTATTAGATTCAAAAGAAGGTAGTGAAATTATTACTTCATGTGGTGGTGATGTACCTAAAATGAAAGAGACCTTAGCCCTTTACATTCAAGAAAATATTGACAAGCTTCCTTCAGAAATCGAACAAGATCCATATGAAACAATTGCCCTCTCTCGCCTCATTGATAATATGGTCAGGCATATTCAATCTGCAGGTCAAGAAAGTGCACATGTTGGAGACCTTCTTGCAGCTCTCTATGAAGAAGAAAATACATTTAGTTGTATGCTTTTAGAAGCATATGAAATTTCACGTTTAGATATTTTAGAGGTAATTTCACATCAAGAGTTTGACATAAATACTCATAAAGGGGAAAAAACAGATACAACATATTTAAAAAAATATGCAATTAATCTCTTAACAAAAGCAAAAGAGGGAACAATTGATCCTGTTATTGGACGTGAATATGAGATCAAACGTGTCATACAAATACTTTGTAGAAGAAAAAAGAACAATCCTATTCTTGTAGGTGAGCCAGGTGTTGGAAAGACTGCCATTGCAGAGGGACTCGCACTTAAAATCGTAGCGCAAAAAGTTCCAAAAATCATTCAAGATTCTCAACTATATGCACTTGATCTTGGTGCTTTGCTTGCCGGTACAAAATACAGAGGCGATTTTGAAAAACGACTCAAAGGTGTTATGGATGAAATAAAAGAAATTCCAAATGCCATTTTATTTATAGATGAGATTCATACACTCATAGGAGCAGGAAGTACAAGTGGTTCTATGGATGCAGCAAACCAACTCAAACCTGCTCTAGCATCAGGTGAGATCAAATGTATGGGTGCGACTACCTTTGCTGAGTATCGTAACGGCTTTGAAAAAGACAAGGCACTCAGTCGAAGATTTTCAAAAGTTGATATTAATGAGCCTTCCAATGAGACAAGTTACCTTATACTCAAAGGACTGCAGAAGAAGTATGAAAAACATCACGGTGTCAAATATACAAACAAAGCACTTAAAACTGCAGTCGATCTCTCAAAAAGATATATCACAGACAGATTTTTACCAGATAAAGCCATTGACCTTATAGATGAAACAGCTGCCTCTTTTCATCTCAAAAAAAACAGACGCGTAAAAGTGAGTGCAAATGATATACAAAAAACAATAGCTTCAATGGTTGGTATCGCCAATCAAAAAATGAACAGTGATGAGACAGAAGCACTTCAAGATCTCGAAACAAAACTTAAAAGTCGCGTAATTGGCCAAGAAGAAGCAGTAAATGCTGTCTCTCAAGCCATTAAAATATCAAAAGCAGGGCTTACTCCTCCAAACAAACCAATAGCTTCATTTCTATTTTCCGGACCAACAGGTGTGGGAAAAACAGAACTTGCAATTGCTTTAAGTAAAACACTTGGTATTCATTTTGAGAAGTTTGATATGAGTGAATATATGGAAAAACATGCACTCTCCCGTCTTGTTGGCGCGCCTCCTGGTTATGTAGGGTATGAACAGGGTGGATTACTTACAGAAGCCATTAAAAAACACCCTTACACTGTACTACTCTTAGATGAGATAGAAAAAGCACATCCTGATCTTGTGAATATTTTACTCCAGATAATGGACAGTGCTACACTTACAGACAACAATGGATATAAAGCAAATTTTCAAAATGTTATTCTCATTATGACATCAAACATAGGTGCAACAGCACGAAGTGTTATGGGCTTTAATAAAGACAGTTCCCTTGCGGCAAATGAAGAACTTAAATCATTTTTCACACCGGAATTTAGAAATAGATTAGACGCTATAGTCGCCTTTAAACAACTCTCTCACAAAACTGTAACAGGTATTGTCAGCAAATTTATAGAGGACTTAAATCTTGAATTGCAAAATAAAAAAATCAGAGTAAAAATTGATGACAAAGCAGTAGAGTTTATAGCAACAAAAGCATACTCAAAAGAGATGGGTGCACGACCTATAAAACGCTATATTCAAGATAATATAACAAATAGACTCAGCGATGAGATCCTATTTGGAAAACTCAAAAATGGTGGCACTGTAGAAGTAAGTGTTACAGATCAAAAATTACTTCTTGACTTTTATGAGTTAGAAAATGTATCTGCCACAACTAAGTAAGCACTCTCTTGCTTTTCCAGATCCAAGAGATGCAAATGAGGATGGCATAGTAGCATGGGGAGGAGATCTTAATCCCTCCCGCCTAATACGTGCCTATCAAAATGGTATATTTCCATGGTACTCCAATCAAGATCCAATACTCTGGTGGTCAACAGATCCACGACTCATTATGGAGTTAGATGATTTTAAACTCTCTCGATCTCTTAGAAAAAAAATAAAAAAATTTCATTACAGCTTTGATAGTAATTTTACGCAAGTAATGAAAGAGTGTGCCACAACTAAAAGAAGTGGACAAAATGGCTCTTGGATAAATAAAGAACTTATAGAGTCTTTTGAAATACTCCATGGCATGAAAATAGCACATAGTGTAGAGAGTTATGATGAAGAAGGTAAACTTGTCGGTGGTCTCTACGGCTTAGTAATAGGTAGAGTATTTTGCGGAGAGTCAATGTTTTCCCATAAAAGCGACGCATCCAAAGCTGCCTATGCAATTTTAATTCGCCACCTGAAAGAGTGGGGATATGATTTTGTAGATTGCCAAGTACCAACAGAACATCTCAAGAGCTTAGGCGCTAAAGAAGTCGCAAGAGAGTACTTTTTAATGCGCTTGCATCAATCAAATATGGATAAGATAGAACATAGCTGGGAAATAAATGAAGAGTTAGTAAAACAGTAGTAATAAGCGATAAGAGTAAAATAAAGAAATAGCAATAAATAATAAAAGACAAAGTCAACAATGATAAAGAAATTAAGATTAGATTGAATTAAAGATAGATTAGATTTGGATAAGATGAATAAAATTGATCCGAACTAGGCAGC
>Ga0256828_1000074_pt1 | contig 64160 bp, 89 predicted proteins | sample CV88metaG_FD_185993 | JGI IMG/M metagenome (GOLD analysis project Ga0256828, IMG submission 185993) | Hydrothermal vent microbial communities from East Pacific Rise, Pacific Ocean - CV88 | ecosystem: Environmental > Aquatic > Marine > Hydrothermal vents | place: Pacific Ocean: East Pacific Rise...
TGGATACAATGCTCCTGCGCAAAATGGTGGATACAATGCACCTGCTCAAGGACAAGCACAAAGCTATCAACAACCTGCTCAACAACAACAGCAGCAACAAAGTTATCAACAACCTAGCTACAATAATAATCAAGCTTCAGCACAAAGTCGTGAAATGCCAAGCAGCAACGCGATTCCTGAGATCGATATAGATGAAGATGAAATTCCATTTTAACTTCATCTAAAAGTTTAACTCCAAAGTGGAGTTCATAGCACGAGAAATCGTATAAGCTAGGACTCCCTTTGGGGACTCCTATGCTTTTTAGTCTGGGAGAATTAAATAATGGAAAAATTATTATTAGATATTATAATTGGTATAGTTGTTCTAATTTTTTTATTACTACTAAGTGAACTTGGAATACTGAAAAAGGTGTACGAAGAAATTTATACACACCCAGAATCAACAAAAACTATGACATTTTTCGCTGAAATAATAGCAGATATGTTTTATATTATTGGTGGTTCATCAGTAGCGTCAAGTGTTTTTATGGCAATAACAACAACTGAAGGTATTAGCGTAAAAGCATTTACTTTCGGACTTGCGTTTGCTATAATAGGTAAATACTTAAAAGAAAAATAAAAAAAGGAAAAAGATATGGAAACTTATGAGATAATTGCATTAATCGCACTTTTTATTGGTGTCGCACTATCTATCGGTAAATATCAACACCTACACCAAAAATAAGTTTTTGTTAATAAAATATTAACATTCAGCCAAAGGGCTAATATGAATCACTTGATTCAGATTATTAGTCCTTTGGACTATAATTCTGCAATCTGTATTTGTGTTAGCTTCTTATGTATTTTCATAGGAGAAAAATTATGAGTACACAACTTACAATATTAGAACAAAATAAAAATTATCTTTCAGAAACACTTCAAACATCAGCTCAACTGTTACAAACACTTGATACAAAGATGCAAGAAGAATTTAAAAGTAATTTTTTAGAATTAGCTTCTAATAATTATTTACTAAGTACGGTCGCACCGAAGGAAATAGTTCAATTCTGTATAAATATTACAAAAATTGGACTAAATATTAATCCTTCATTTAAAGAGGTGTATATTGTACCCTTTAGCACAGAGGTGATTAAAAACAAACCAAAGGTCATGATACCTCAAGCCATTATTCCATTAAATGGAATGCAAGAGATGGCATATGATTCAGGCTTTTACTTGAGATTGTATGAGGTTTGGGACTTTGGTTCAGATAATATTATCTCAGAGAAAGGAATGGAGCGAAAATATCAAAGACTATTGAACACGTCGAACCCTGATTGGGTTGATAAACATTTTTTTGGTTTTGATGTGGAGCTTGTTGATATCAAGAGAGAAATTTCTGATCAATACAAGTTTGTAGAAGCTGCATATTTAAAAGAGGTAACAAAAACCCTCAAGGATAAAAGATTTAAAGTGCAAACATGGCGACATAAAGCTGTGCGACGTGCATTTGGGGACTTTTTCATTCCTAGAGGAAGAACAATGGATACTATAGCTAAACTAGACCATCTTAATGACAAGATGTTAGAAAGTGTAGATCCTGAGCATAATCCAAAATCCCTGGAACAATTAGGTATAACAACTATTGAAAAAGATGGGATGCTTATTGCACAAGGAAACACCTACGGGAAAACAGACTATCTCAAACAGATGGGTTTTGTATTTTCAAAAGGTAAATGGGTAAAAGCTGCTCCAAAAACAATAGATCAAATACCGATAAATCAAAATGATGAACTCAAACAAGCTCGAAAAGATTTGGCTAAACTCTTTAAAGTGTTTGGACTTCCAATAGAGCGACAAAAAAAGTTTGTTGTTGAATATTTAGGTCTTACAGGCGACGATATAAAAGGTATGCAAGAAGTCATCAGTAAAAAAGAGGAATTAAAAAACTCCATTGATGGATTTTTGGCAGAACCAGTGTTAGAAAAAGTAAGTTAACGAATCTAAAAAATTAGATTAGTATTTTCCCAACAGGGAATTCAACCACGCAAAGCGTGTGGCTAGGATTCCCTTTGGGAACTCCTATGCCTATTGTAGTCTTAGGAGACTTATTATGAAAACAGTAATAACAGTAATCATGGTGTGTATCGCAGTTGCAAGTGGTATTAAACACTTTAATAGCACAACGGTAGCCATGACTCAACATAATCATCAATTAGAAGTTGCAATAGCTTCTCTGGATGAAATAAAATGAAAGCCCTAACACTTTCCTCCACACTGCCAACAGTTAGTGGTAATTTTGAGGAAGTAAAGGCAGAGTTGCAAAAACATCTTAATCAGTTTAATTTGATTGTAGATGAAGAGAGTGTAAAAATTGCAAAATCAATGGCAACTCAAATAAACAAGTTGAGTAAAGAGATTGACAATCTTCGCAAAAAAGAGATTGAAAAACTCTCTGTTCCATTAAAAGAGTTTGAAGCAAAAATGAAAGAGCTTAAAAACCTTTGTCAAGATTCAAGACAAAATTTGCTTTCGCAAGTGAAGGTCTATGATGAAAAAAGATTGACACAGGTAAGAAAGCTACTTTTAGCAGAGCTTCAAAACGCTTATATTCACTATGGAGTCAAAAAGGAGTTTCAAACTTTAAAAATTGACGACATGATAATGCTTACGAATCTCACAAAAGGCGGAGCTTTAACAAAAAAAGCAAAAGATGCTATTAACGAGAAAGTAAGCACAGTAAAAAAATTTCAAGAAAAAATAAACACTCGTTTATTAACACTTGGTGAAATATGCTTTAGAGGTGGCCTTGATACTCCATTAACAAGAGAAAATATAAATCATTTTTTATTCGTAGAAAGTGATGATGAATATCTTGATAAACTTGTTTCACTTATTAACAATGAGCTACAACGCTTATTAGAAAGTGAAAAAAGAAGAGAAAGAATGGCAGAGAATGCAGCAGCAAGTGCGGTTGTGACTCAAAATCCACCTGAAGTAAAAACACAAATTTCAAAACCTCAACAACAAAAGAGTTCAGTAATGAATCGTTTTAAAAATGCAAAAGAGTTTTCACCTAAACCTAGGATGAAAAAGCTTGTTATTACTGCAACTTTTGAGATGGAAGTTAAAGAAGATATGGACGAAGAAACACTAAAGATGATCATGCTTAAAAAATTTGATGAAAGTCAACAATTTAAGATGGTTCCTGACGTGCAAATAAAAAAAATAACTTCTCAAGAAGTTAGATAAAAATTATTAAATAGTTGCTCATTGAGCCAATTAACCCAATACGGGAAGACATACCATGTCATACCCGTAAGGGTTGGTATGTTCTGATTTTTCTTTAAAGGAGAAATAATGGCAACTTCTATTCAAGATATCATCAAAACTCAAGTTTGCAAACAAGTGTTCCAAAACGGCTACCCGACAGATTTAGACAATAAACATCCTTTTGATTTCTTTATGGAAGCGGATGTTAATTGCGCTGAGGGGGTTGATGAAAGTCCATTAGGAACTGAGTGGAACTTTGAGGTTGCAAGCGAATATGGCTTTGAGAATATTAGATCTATTCGAGGTTTAATGCAAAGCATGTATGAGGATTTAGATAGATTTAAAACCTCTCTTTTTCAATACGCCGCAAAACCAATGCAGCTCAATAAAGATGAAATTATCAGCGATAATACATTTTATGAACTTGTTCAAAAAGGTCAAGGAAACTTGTATCGTCAAGGAACAGTTGATGAGTATGCAATTATACAAACAATAAAAGCGGAAGATGTGTTGAACTAATTTAAAATAAAAACAGGCAATAGCCACAAAAAAAGAATTAGATTCTAAAGTGGCTATTGCTACTTTAGTGTTCTCTTTTTTGTGGCTTGAATATATTGTTAATTCACAAGGAGAATACAATGTCTAAGAATCCTCCAAAAAAACTCATCAAATATATGAGAAAAAGTATTTCAGCGTATGCTAAACAGCACACAAAAGAAACGCTAGGAGATAGAAAAGAATATATAGGAGCGAGTGATATAGGTGGTTGTCCATTTAAGACAGTAATGTCAAAGAACAACCCACCAGAAAACTCGTTAGAACAAGAATTAATCTTCTTCAGGGGCCATATAGCCGAAGAGTTTGTAAATAAAGGTTTACAAGGTCTTAAAGTTGAAGATCAGTATGAAATTATAAGTGAACTTAGTGGTTTTCCATTAAAAGCACATATAGATAAAATAGTAAGAGGGAAAAATAGAGATGTTGTAATTGAAGTTAAATCTACAAGTGCACCGCTTTATGAACCTTACGAATCTTGGATATTGCAGGTAACATTTCAAATGGGATTAATCTTTGAAAAAACAGGAAAAATGCCTGATGCTTATATACTTGCATTAAATGTCAATACAGGATGGATAGAAGAATGGGAAGTAGAGTTTGATGATTTAGTTTTTGAACTTTGTTTATCCAAAGCTGAACATATCATTGCGGCATTAAGAGGAGAGTGTGAACCAAAAGCAATAATTCAATATTATTGTGGCACATGTCCTTTTAAGATGCAATGTCCAAAACAAGGGCAGTTTGCAGAAGACTTACCAACAGCATTGCAAGAGGATTTAGAGTTTATAAAAGCTTCTAAGGCAATGCAAAAAGAAGCAAAGAGACGAGAGAATAGAATAAAAGAATATATGGTTAATATGGGTATAGACGCATTAAAAGATGAGATGACTCAATCTGTTGTTACAAACAAGGAAATGCAAAGCACCCGTGTTGATATTGACAAACTCAAACAGCTTCATCCTGAAGTATATAAAGAGTGTGTTAATACATCTTCTTATTACAGAATGAATATCTTGTAGGGAGAAGAAAAATGTCATATGTTTACACAAAAGAAGGTATAGCAAATGTAAAAAACATAAGAATAGGAAGAATATCAAAATATGAGAAAGAAGCTTTAAAAAAAGGCTACAAGCCGTCAAAAGTAATTGGTGGAATTAAATATTTTGATTTTGATGAACTATTTATGCTTACCAAAAAACCAAAAAAGATTACAAATAAAAAAAGTCAAAAAGCAAAACGCATTCAATTATCATTTTATGATATTGATGACTTTTTTTAAATAAGTTTTTCCCAACAGGGAATTCACCACATATTATATGTGTGGCTAGGATTCCCTTTGGGAACTCCTATGCCTTATTCGTTTAGGAGTAAAAAATGCTTAAACTTACAAAAAAAATATTAAATGATGTAACAAATCATTTAGTAGAAAAAAATATTAAACCGGTGATTAAAGTTGCTCATCATTTTGAAGAAAGAATGATTGAGCGTTTTGATTCTATGGTTCAAGAATTTGATGAACAAGAATTAGCTCGTTTTGAACGTACAGTTGAAAAAGCAATGGAAAAACTGCCAGTATCAAATGTTGCACAAGAGTATACACATCCTGCTTATGGCATCACTGTTGTTGCTAAAAAGCTTGGACAAAACTATTTAGAGCTAGTTACTTGTTATAAAAAGGAGACTGTATGTTAGTAGCACAAGGATATGTAATTTTAATGATTGCAATAGGATTTGTAATAGCTACAAGCAGTCACAGATTTAAAGACCTAAGTTTATGGAAACGCATTGCAGTGTTGTCCATTTCACCTCTTTTGTTAGCAAGAGAAATTTTAAAAGACTTTAAAAAGGAGTTATGATGATTACTATTGTTAAAAAATCATCTGGGGAATATATCCTTAGATGTGGCGCAGTTGAAACCAAAGTAACTCCTTTGGAGTTAAAAGAAGTTTCTCGAAATAAAGTTAAACTATTAAAGAATTGTCAATGTGGATTAATTCGCAACATTTCATTTAATGGAGAGATGGAGGTGAAACTTGCGTCTTGAATATGACACAGAGGCACTTGAAGCAATTCCTGTTCAGGATGTTGTTTCTGCTTTAGGTGGAAGATTTCCAAAGGATAGTGAACCAAGTGTTAAACAATATAATATGCATTGTTGCAATTCAAGTTTTCATAAAGAAGGTGATAATAAACCATCATTAACAATATGGAAAAGTAAGAATATTTGTAAGTGTCATGTATGTGGGACTGCAGGAAACTCTATTGCTGTTGCAAAACAGATGCACAAAGGTGATTTTAAACAGGCTTGCGAGTGGTTGCATGATGCATTTAGCATCCCGTATAAAAGTGGAAGCAGCTATCAAGGCAAGTCGGCTAAAAAGTTCAGCAAACTAAAACCAAAACAAATAGAGTATATTAGATTTGATAAAAGTCTTGGTTTTACTCATGTTGAGGTAAAAGAGTTTGTAAAAAAATATGTTCAGCTAAGTAAAGAACAGAAACTGAAATTGGTATACACTTATATATATCGTTTTAGCTTATCTACTGATCGTAAAAAGTTATATGAATACTACAATTCAAGAAGCATCAAAAAGAATAAGCATATTGAAAAAATAGGCTTTTTATCTGAAAAAGATGTAAAAATTGTGGTAGAAAAACTAAAAGCTTTCTTTGATAAGGAAGATTTAGTGGAGTTTGGAATCATTAACGGACCAGACCACCACTATTTTCCTTTACAATGGAAACAAATAAAAAAGTGTCTTGTTGTTCCAGCATTTAGTATTTATACTGATTTGGTTGAAGGAATGATGTTAAGACCTGTAGATAAGAGTAATAAATGGTTCACGGGAAAAGAGAGCAGATTGTCTTCACCATCAATTCTTAAGCCACTTCCTTTTGGAGTTGGTTATGGAGTTTTGAGTAAAGAGTGTGATATTTATATTACCGAGGGACATATCGATGCCTTTTCACTTCCGCAGAACTATTGTTTTATTGCAACACCTGGTGTTCAAGCCTTTGAGCAAGAACAGCTAGGAATTTTACAAGGTCGAAATATTAAACTTGTATTTGATCAAGATGATGCAGGACAGCAAGCGGCATGGGGCTTTACAGTTTTAGAGTTTTTAGATCAGAAACTTACTATTTTGCACGATAAGCAAGATGTGAAAGAAGATATAAAGGCAACTAGAAGATTGTTAGAGTCTCAAGGAATAAAAGTATCTCAAGTGGTTCACGAGGGATTTAGAGATAGACTCTTAAAAGCAGGTGTCAAATCTGTTGAAGTTGTTACTTGGGATAAAAAACTAGGCAAAGATATTAATGATTTACTCATTAATGGAAATTTGTCAAAAGTATTTAAGGAAAAATAATATGGAATATATAATAGTATTCTTGGGATTTTTATTATTTATATTCATCAGTTTATGGTGGGCGAGAATAATCTAATTTCTAAAAACAAAAAAAATTAACTCCAAAGTGGAGTTCATAGCACGAGAAATCGTATAAGCTAGGACTCCCTTTGGGGACTCCTATGCTTTATGAAAATAATGTCTGGGAGGACAAAATGAAAAATCAAAATAGAAAAATCGTAAATACATCTTTAGCTAAAGCAATAGTACACGCTATTGTTGCTCCGGCAGTAATTTTTATAGCAATGCTATTTGTTGATAAGAGTATGTCATTAGCAAGTGTAATAGGATGGTATATCTTTACGATTACATTATATGCAACTACAAAAGAGAAGCAATTAACAGCATATTTCTATTTTAATATATTAAAATGGATGCTTGCGATAGTGGTGTTTATTAGTATTATAAAGCTAATAAGCATAGTTAGCTAAAAGGCTTCATCAAAAAATTTACTCAATCTTGGAAATTTATTACTTCTAACCACAATAAGGTAAAAAGCGGACATCAATATTGATACAAGCAACATGCCATATTGCTGAAGTATTATAAGGATAAAAGATAAAAGTAGAATTGTAGAGATAGCAAATGCTTTCATTTGATGCCTAGTGTATTTTTAGTGAAAGTATAACACAAAACAAAAAGTTGCCATTTTTGGCCTACCCATAAGGGGATATATCATATTCCTTTGATGGGACGGGTATATTTCTTTTTTTAGAAGGAAGCAAAAATGCATAAAATCAATAATAAGCATATATTTTCCTTATTTCTCGATGCTTTAAATTTTAATGCTGAGATAGTATCAAAAGCAAACCGATTGACAGCAAAGAGAGGCAATAGTTATTTCACATTGTTTGAATCTACAAAAAAAATAATACTTAAAGAGTATGGCGTAGAATACAAAGGTTTTGAATATGAAAAAGTTGAAAAAATCTATGTATATAACATTGTGGAAGACATGGGAAAAATAAAGATCCTTGATGAAAACAAAAGAGTTGTGCTACAACTGCAGAGTAATCATGAGATATTAAAAGTAGAAACAACAACAAAACCAAAACAAAGCAACAATCTGGAGTTTATCGGTTCTGTTGATTTATTGAAATATAAAGAGATGCAACAAGAAGCAACTCTTTTTAGTTAGTCATTTAAGACTCAATCACTCAAGGGAGTAAATTCTATTCCCTTGGGGAATAGGTCTGCTTCCTTTTTATGTAAGGAAACAAAAATGAAAAATCTAATAGATGTAAAAAAACACTCTTCAGCTTTAACAAATTTAATTGCAACAGTGCAGTTAAAAAAGCATGGAGTTGAATGTTATTTTGAGAACGCAGCAACCGCAATTGCGATTGGTGTAAATAGAAGTGAAGTATTGGAAGCACTTAAAAAAGATATCGACAAAACTGCCGGTAATATATTAAGGGCACAACCAATCATACATAGCATTAAAAATGGGATAGTAACAGAGTTTGACTCTATTTACAATTCCGTTGAGGAAGTATTTGGATCTTGTTATGATAAAGAAAAAGAGATTATTACCCTTAGTGGTATCTCTTTTGATTTAAACAACTCTCAATACTACACAAAAAGTGATATGTCTGAACAAATTTTAAAAAATCTGTTTGACATTGAAAGAAAAGAACTCAATGCTGTTCTTAAAACTCTCTCTAAATATGAAGCAGTAAAAACAGATATTGAAAGAGCCATCTTATATCCATCCACTATTTTGGCAGATGAGATTATCAGTAAGGTGGTTGCTGAAGATGTCAAGTTTGAATCGTTTTGCAAAGAGATGAGCGATAAAGACAAAGAAGAGTTCGATAAAACATTCAAAAGAACCGGTGTAACAGGTGTAATTCAAAATTCTACTTATATTGATGCAAAAGGAGTTAAGCAATTAGCACCTTCACATAAGCAAAAAGATACAGTGGAACTTACAAGACTGTTGTCCGGTACTTTAAAATATATAGAAGCTGCTGAGATAGATGGCGATGGTTCTCTTGAGAAAATGACGAATCTTGTTAAACAGATTGAAGAGTTAAAACTCAACACAAGTGTAAAGTTTACACTTAAGGCGAGAAAGCTTGGAAATTTAAAAGCAAGAGGTGTATTCTTTCAAAATCAGCTCATTGTAGCAGAAGATATTCGAGATACATCAGCTATTATTCATGAGATAGGACATTTAATTCATTTAACTCGTTTTGAGGAAAATAAATTTGTCAACTATATGATTGACAAACTAACTCCGATGATAGAGCTAGATGAGATTACAGAATCAAAAGAACAATATTATAAAAAACCAACTGAAGTTGTAGCGAGAGCTTGTGAAATAGCAGGTTTATTTGCAAAAGAGGAGGGCAGACTTGTAATAGATGACAGTAATTTTGAGATAATCAAAAGTAGAGAGTTTTATACTCAATACAAAGGAATTTATTTCAACTTTACTGATTTTGATGAAACGACAAAAAGTGAGTTGCTTGCTCTCTTTGAATTGTTTTATGAAACTAGCCCGGATGAGGTTGTAGAGAGTAGATATGATAATTTTATTAAAATAGATACTCAATACACAAAAACCAAAAAAGAGCTAAGTTTTTATGAGATGATGAAGAGAGAGAGTTTAAAAGCAATTAAAGAGCTAAAAACTCTGTATGCTTTAGTAAACACTCAAAACATCAATGTAATATTCAACAATAGAGGCAATGCTTCTATTGAGGAACTTGCTAAACAGATTTTGACAAATATTAAATACTGCGGAAATCATAAAGATAGAATGACTGCCGCTGAGTGGATGGAGGTAATTGAGAATAAATCCGGTGTAATTAATTTTGCATTAGAACAGGTTCAAAATGTTCTTTCTGAAAATGAGTGGATACTTTTTCTTTATGACCTGAAAAAGAATGCTTGGAGTTCTATCGAAAGAGAAATTTTCTTCTATGGCTTTAGTGATAAGTTTTCAAGAGTATTGCGAAAAGTGTTTTCAGAAAACGAGACACCGAAACATGATGCAATTGTAGAATTTAGAACATCTGTTATGAGTAAAAACATAGGTGCTTTATTGACACCTAAGTTCTTAACAAATTATGAGCTTACAAAAGAGATCTTAGAAAAAGAGCCTCAAGCAATCAAATATATAAATGCAGATTATCTCAACATAGACTTTTTAAAAAACCTCAATACAATGGTGATAGAAAACTCTGATAATGTTAGAGGATATATTAACCCGGCATTAGGTGACGATAAAGAATTTATGAAGTATGCTGTAGAAAAAGACAGATTGGCAATGGCACATACTAAAGAACTAAGAAATGATAAGGCATTTATGCTTTGGTTTTTAGTGACTTACGGGTATGAAAACAACTTAGCATTTTTAGGAGATTCTCTTAAGGATGATGAAGCGTTTGCAAAGCCAATCATTGAGGAAGATATAAAATATTTGTCTTATTTTACAAAAAGAGTTCAAAACCATCCAGATATTACAGCAATGTATAATCCGGAAGAGAGAGAACTTAAAATGTTAGATGGTGCTAAAGTGGTAGTTCGTAGAAAAGTCGCAAGAGAGACACAAAGCATGAAAGTGTTAGAAGTTCTTTCTAAAGATAAAAACTACGATGTTCGTGCCGAAGTCGCAAAAAACAGTTTTGCAGCGGTTGGAACGCTACTTAATTTGGCAAAGCTAAAAAATGTTTGGATCAAAAAAGCATTGGCAGAAAATAAAAACACTCCTGAATCTGTACTTAGCAAACTTGCTAGAGAGGATGAAGAGATGATTTTAGCTGCGCTTGCTACAAATGAGTCCATTAGACCACATAATGTATTACTTCTTTCAGAAAATAAAAATAGATGGATTCAATGGTGTGTTCTTCAAAATCCAATTGTACAACACTTCAACCTCCCTGTGAAACTTCATAGAGATATTGTAAGCAATTGTATAAATAGCGATCCGGAATACTTTCATTATGAAATCAGAACAAGTTCTAATTTTGAAGGAAGTTTTTTATTCTTTGATGATTTAGCTAACAATAGTGGGCAATATAACCTTGATTACGATTTTGGGAAAGTGTTTGCAAAATTAGCTGCTGAAATTAGAGATCATATGTTTAAAAATGGCGTAAAAGATGTTGTAGTGGAAACACAAACAACAAAGGATGCCCCAGAGATAGAAACAACAACAGACTTTGCTTCTTTAATAGAGGAAGGTGAAGTTGTTGATTTTAACAGAACTGATGGAAAAGGTGTCGAAAAAGTTTTAAGAATTAAAGCAGAGATAGAGGATTTTAAATCTTTTAATCAATATATGAGATCTAACAAAATTGGATATTACTCCAGGATTGCAAAAGGTTTTATACTGTACAAAGAGTATGTTGAAGAGTTTTTAAAAAACAATTCGACAAAAGCTGCTTCGGTAGCTGTAACTTTATATAGCGCTGACTTACTCCAAAACTTTGCCAACGGCACTTTGTTTTAAGGAAATAGAATGTTTGAATTTATATACAATAAATATATTGTTTTTCATGATTTCTATTTCTGCCATAAAATACTTTTTTGGTTTATAATTGTTGAGGCTTTTCCATTTCTTATAATGATAAGAAAAGCTTTAGAATTGTTAGCAGAAAAGACGATAGAAAGTTGTATTAATAATGATACAAGAGAAAGAAATGTAGCTAGTATATTGTATTTTTTTAAAGACTTGGGACCAAATACGGCTTCTTTTTCAATAGTGACTCTTATAGTAGATATGGGCAACGATGATGGACTTCAAACTGAAACGGTTTGGATATTGACCATTGTCTTCTTTGTCGGTATAATACTAAAAGAAAAGAGCAGAAGATATATTAATATTTTCTATGAAACACTCAAAGAAAAGAGGAATCAACAATGGGAACAATCATTGGAACATTAATACTCGGCTCAATAATAGCTTTTTTAACAGTAGGTGCTTCCACCTTGGAAAAAGACCTCGAAAAGCTACATAAACATAAACACTAACTAAAAATTCTCTAACTTAAAATTGTTAAATTTTAAACACTGATTAAGTTCAGAGGATATTTTGTTGTCAAAAAAGTTTAACTCCAAAGCGGAGTTTTAGCACACCGAAAGGTACAAGCTAGGACTCCCTTTGGGGACTCCTATGCTTTTTAGTCTGGGAGGACAAAACAATGAGTAAAATGAAAAATAGAAGAGTATGGGGAATAGAATTACCGCTAATTAGCGATGAAAGTTCACCATATATAAATTATGGCGAATCTCGATATGGATATATTTCTTGGAAAAATTTCCTCGAAGATTTACCAACGATAAAAATACCAAAAATAGGTCCCAGAGGTGGAGAGAAATGGATTTCTATAAAACAAGCAGTTGTATATGATAGACAATTGTATAATCTCTCTACAAGTTTTATAGATGCAGAGTTTTTAAAAATTTATTTTGAGAACACTTTTTTAAATATTGATGGAATGATCATCAATTTTAAAGAAGGAAGCTATCTGTTGGAAAAATGGGATTTTATAAAACTCCAAAACGGAAGCATGAAATATACGGTAGTGGACAAATTCAAAGGTAGAACGATTAAATTTAACACTAATGGAATCCAAAAGTTCTCTGTATGGAAAAACGGCAAATGCCTAGAAGATAGATTTACTTCTATTAATGATGCAGAAGCGTTTATTTCTCAAGGAGGACTTCATGTGTAAAATACCAAAAAATATCCATCCAGGATACGGTACTTTAATTCAAGAGGTACTTCCAAAGCTTCAAAATTTTAAAGAAGATGTCACAAAACACGACAAAGAAGCACTTGTAAACTATAATGGAGATTTTGTCTCAATGTATAGAGAAACAGGTACCCATCTATTTAAGTGTGACAGTATTGAAGATGCTGCAAGATGGACATATAAATACCCGGAAGAGTCTTTAAGACTAACATATGAGGGGTGTTTAGCTATGGTTAAAGCTAATCAAAACTATATCTTTGTGACAAAAGATGGAAAGTTTAATACCATATCAAAAGAAGAAGTCATTAATTTGATAGAAGCAAGATATGAAAAAGCTATAAAGTTTTATAAGGAATCTTTTTTAAAGATGAATTTTGAAGGTATGGCAAATATTATTGAATTTTTTATGATTCAATATGGTAAAAGATGGAAAAGTAACTTTATAAAAGAGTGGGAAAGCAGTTATTGCTCACAGGAAGCTCGAAGAATTCGTAACCACTACGGTATAGATTTTTTAAAAACAATAAAGTTTCAAACAGAAAAAGAAGAGATTAAAAAATTTCTTATCAATTATTACATGAAGGAACAGTAGCCAGATCGTCAAGTCTATCAGTCAAGTTGACTGCGTTTGAGGCTGCAACAATAAAAAAAAACGAAGTATTTTAACACCACAGAGTATTAAATGACTTCGTAGTTACGTTTAGCACCCTTATCGGGATGCTTTAACCGCATAAACATATGTGGCTAGAAGCTCCCGAAAGGGACTCCTATGCCAAAATTTAAACATACGTTTATTTCTTTCATAGGAGATAATTATGAACGCATTAGAAATTACAAAAGAAAATATCAAAGCAAATGGTTTCAGAGTAGGAAAAGCAGTAAAAGGCAAAGGATACGAAATGTTCGAGGCTGAATATAATTTTTTCTATATCTGGGGAACAATTGACGATGATAAAATGAAAAAACTCCAAACAAAACTTAATAATGCTAATATAAATTCGCTTTACATAAGTGATATATACTACATAAATGGCAAAGCAGAAAAAAGACATTTTCAATATGAAAATCTTGAAATGGCACAATCTCAAGTTGACTTGAAGAAGTTAATTGCTACAAAGTTTAAGGGAGTATCAGAAGCACAAATAAGATGCAGACCAACTAAACTGCCAGGCTATTTCCCAATCTCAAAATATAAAAGTGATTTAGATTCTCAAAAAGAGATGATTGTAGAACTTTTGAGTTTTGAAGGCAAAGGGCTCTATAGCGACGAGCTTTTTGATTATGACGATGAATGGGCATATGATGATGACATTATGAGCTTTGGCGGCAAAGATTATAACGGAGACTATGGTTTGGTTCATGGAGATTCATACTATATGGATGACACTAGCGAATGCGAATATGTTGACGGAAGATTGGAGCATCACAACTCAATGATTGTTAATGATTTTTGGAATTTAGACTACGAAGAATGTTTTAAATCACACTTTGAAGAGCTTGATCCAAAAGATAAAATCTGTGTCTATCATCGAAAAGGAAAAGACTGGTATGTTGGATATCAATATGACTCGCAAGAGATGATAATCTCTTATCGTGATGAGTATGGTGAAATCTGTGAAGATGGATTTTATGCACTCTATTATGAGAAAGACGCTGAACTTGTGAAAAAGTTTGTTGATATTTTAGAATCATGGAGAGATGATTTAAGTGCAAAATCTTATATATGCAACGAATTGGAGATTGGTGAAGACTTTAGTGATTACTACAATGACGGAGTTGTTAATCAAACTTTGATTGGGTTGGTATATGAAGATAAAAATGATTTTAGAGATGAGATTGAAGAGAGCATTAAATCATGGGAGCTTGAGACTATTAAAGAGGAGTTTGCAAGAGCATATAGTGCTGCAATTGATTCTAAAATTCAGGTAAAAGATGATCTGAGTGTTCAAATCACAACTGTACCGATGCAAATAGTCTCAAATCCAAAATCGCCAGAAACGATAAACTATAATCACCTCAAGCTCATAAAAAGACTAGAAAAAAGATATGGATACGAACTTGTGCAAACGAGTATTTCCGGTTCTTTGGATATGGTCCAATGGGCTATCAAACAGGGTGATGAGGAGTATCATTTTGAAATTACTGATGTGATAACTTACGATATCGATGGAACACAAACACTTAAAGAATTTATTGTTGAGGTGTTAGGAGCATTAGAGAAGAGAAAACTTGAGAGATTATCTCAAGCGGAACTGTTTGAAAAAGCTTCTCGTGTGTTTGTTGGTATTGATGACTCTATTGGATCTGGAAATTGTCAATATGGTACAACGCAGTTTATTATAAAACATCATATAGATACAAGTAAAATTGGTGGTATCCGAGGTGATGTGTTATTGCAAATGGAAAACTCAAACTTTACGAAGCGAGCAGTAAACCATGCAATTATCACGCACGGAGGATTAGCATCATGAGAACAGTACATGAAGGAACATTTGAAAGCTGTTTAGCTTTTATTCGTTCCGAAGAGAAAAAAGATGAAACCTTGTGTTTTGATTTAGTTCAAAGCAATATCTCTCCAACACTCTATTATGTAAAAGAGTTAGACGAATGGGATGCATATGAAGGTTCATTTTAAAAACAACAGAACATTTTAATGCTTTAGGGTATTAAAATACTTCACGATAAGCTGCTCAGAAAGAGCCAATCCCCAACAGGGACCAAGACATACCATGTCAAATCCCTGTAGGGATTGGTATGTCTTTTATTTCAAAAGGACAGATTATGACGGAAAACGTATTTAATGGAAAACAACTAGAGATGATCACAACTGAGGCAGAAGCGATTGATGACTATAGCTCAGTAGGATTTTGGGTAAATGGAAAAGAGGTTGACGCTGAAGATGTAAAAATGGTTGTTTATGTAGAAGATGAAGAGTTGGAAAAATTTGAATGTGAAGATTGCGGATGCTACTTTATGGTCAAAGATAGAGATGGTTTTGATTGCCCGAATTGCAGCAGTGATGCTAATGTTCAAACTTTACAAGTTGGCGACAAAATATACTCGGTAAAAGAATACAAAGCCGGTGAGTTTGGAATATATGATGAAAACGATAAGCTACATGCCGATTGTTTTAAAAGTGTTGAACATGCTCACGCTTGGCTGCTAGAACAATTTGCAAAAAATGCAAATGAAATTCTTAAAAGCACAGAAATAAGAGCTGTAATAACCGAAACATCTGAACTCTATGGTGAAAATGGGGATGTCGATGAGGATGATCCATATTATATGCAGCCAATGTATGAAGGGTATCTTGAGGATATTGAAAACGAGGAAGAGATAGATGATACAAGAACAGGAAGATACTGCTCTTTAGAGTCTGTTTCAGATGAGCTCGAAGGATTTGCTCAAGAAAGAAAAATCGGATATATGGCCTTTGAAGTGCAAAAATTAGTGGGTACAAGATGGAGAGATCAAGAACATCTTGAGAAACATTTATCCGAAACCTTTCAAATGCAAATAAAACTGCAGGATTCGGAAGCTGATCTAGTACGAGATTATGCTTTTATCGGCAGCATATTTGAAGATTATGGATATATGGATATTTATTATCTCAAAATACCATTTAATACTACAGGACACGATGAGACTATCTATATCACAGAGATAGCTGTATCTGCAGAATAAAGTTAGTCATTAGACTCAAACCCATGAGGGAGTAGAAACTATTCCCTCTGGGGATAGGTCTGCTTCCTTTTTTAAAAAAGGAAAAAATATGAACGAACTAGACAATATTTTAGAGCTCCAAAGAGAACTAAATATATGGGAGATGGAGATGGCATTTGCCGAAATCAATTCAATCCATATAAAAAACTGCGAAAATGTAGTTGCGACTCAATTTGGAGGCAATTAAATGAATGTTGAAGCACAAAAAACCGAAGTAAAATTCAGCATAGTATTTAGCATATACGCACTCATAAAATTCTACTTGCGTGGAATAAATAGTGTGAGTTATGCTCATCCGCTAGCAGGAAAGCTTCAGCAGGCAAAAATGGGTGAAAGAGTTGCTTTGGAGATTAATGATCCAGAGATAGGCTCATATACCGTAGTAGCTGTGCGTAAATCTAGTACAAAAGCGGTGATTATTACCGGCTGGAGAAACGAGACAGTTGATGTAACGCCAAAAGCGAAAGAACTGATTGAAATTTTATATAAAGTAATTTTCGATAAAGGACTTAACTCGTGGGACATTAAAAAGGAGAAAAAATGGCTTTTAGATTAGAAGGCGATGATAAAAGAGACTTAGACTCAGAGAGAATCTTCTTTGCAGATTTAAGTCCTGAAGCACAAGAAAAAGCATTAAAAATCAAAGGAATTTCTGATTATAGGGAAGAGAATTGGGACATTATGCCATTGGTATATTATTACGAACCAATAAGTAATCTTTCTCAATTAGAGATTGACGATGAAGCTTTAGCTTTTTTAAGATAATAGTTTAACTTCCATAAGGGAGTTTCAAATCATGTATACACATGAGCCTGAAATTCCCACTATGGGATTTTAGTGCTTTGTGTATTAAAATCCATAGGAGAAAAATATGGGAGCTTTACAAACAGTAAAACAATTAAAACAACAAAACCAAGATTTTGAATGGTACCCAACAACTCGTGAAATAATCGAGGCTATGTACTGGGATATCAATGGAGAAAAGCTTGGTGAAGAAACATTTCATGCATCTAAAAAAAGAGTATCTATTCTTGATATTGGTGCAGGAAATGGAAAGTTAATGAGTGTTTTTAAAGAAATTGCTCAAGAGCAACCGCTTTTAAATGAAAATTTCATTGATAAAAATGGGGAAGAGCGATATAGATATGAAGAGTATCGATACGTTAATCAAGTATATATAGACAAGTACATGGTTATCGAAAAATCGCAAAAGCTTGTTGAATTGATGCCAAAAGAGACTATTGTTGTCGGCATGGATTTTCATGAAAACACGCTGATTGACAAACAAGCAGATATAGTGTTTTGTAATCCACCATACTCAGAGTATGAAAAGTGGACAACAAGAATCATCCGCGAGGCAAATGCAAAAACTATCTACCTTGTTATTCCACAGAGATGGGGAAAACACAAAGGGATAGCACAAGCACTAAAAGATCGTAAAGCAAAGGTAAAAATCTTAGGAAACTTTGATTTTCTCAATGCTGAAGATCGTAAAGCCAGAGCATATGTCTCTTTGGTAAAAATTGATTTAACCTACAAAAAGCATCGAAACAATGGCTACTATCATAAAGAGCCAGAACAAAGAGTAGATCCTTTTGATTTGTGGTTCAATCAAAATTTTAAAAAAGTTGAAGATGAGACAGATAAATTTTCAACTGACTACAAAAAGGCTCAAGCAAAAGCCCAAAAGTTTCAGCAAAGAGTCGAAAATGAGTTAGTAGCAGGCAGAGACCTTGTTTCTGTTCTAGTTGAGCTTTATGACAAAGAGCTGCAAAAACTCATTGATACCTATATGAAGCTCTCAGAGTTGGATTCTGAACTTTTTGCAGAGTTAGGAATTCAAATAGCTACTGTTAAAGAGTCATTCAAAAGTAAAATAAATGGGCTAAAACACTTGTATTGGGAAGAGATCTTTAACAATCTTACAGAGATTACCAAAAGATTAACACGCTCAACAAGAGATAAGCTTAAAGAGAAACTGATGAGTGAGTCTGGAATTGACTTCAATGAAGCCAATATTCGCGCAGTAGTGCTGTGGGTTGTAAAAAACGCAAACCACTACTATGAGGAGCAGATGCTTGAGTTTTACGATGCATTTACCACAGAAGAGGGGATAAAGCTCTATAAATCAAATCAGCATTTTGTGAAGGATGATTTTCGCTATAACAAGCGAGATGGAAATCTTAGCAAATATGCGCTTGACTATAGAATAATCCTCCATTCTTATGTGGATGACTGGGACAAAAGAGAAGGTCGAGTTTCAGACAAACAATACGACAACATCAGAGATGCTGGAATTATTGGAAGAAATCTTGGCTTTGAGGTGCAAGACTCCATATATGAAATGGCAACCAAATATAATGGAAAGCTGCAATATGGAGTAAAAGAGAACATCTTCTTTAAGGTCTCTAAAAAATTGCTCAAAAAAGGTGATAAAACACTTAATGGCAAAATTGAAGAGGTCTATATCCATACAAACAAACCAAATGAAAATGGTGAGCGTGTCATGGAGAAAGATGGTGTTTTATATATATTTGATGAAAAGCATGTAAAAGATTGGATTCAATATAAAATCAATGGTAAATACAATCATGGAGATTTTGTCTATACAGAACAAAATATCTTCACAACGGTAAAGCCATACAAAAATGGAAACTGCCATTTTCAGTTCAACAAAAAATTTATTCAAAAACTTAACTTGGAAGTTGGACGTATTCGAGGATGGTTAAAAGATCCAAAACACGCTTCAGAGGAGATGGATATAAGCATTGAGGATGCAGTAGAGTATTGGAAAAGTAGTTTTACGCTACTTCCTGAAAATATTCAAAATTTGCTTCCAGATATGGGCTTAAAACTATCAACTGAAGAAAACGAGAAAACTCAAAATGATCTCATTGTAGAAAGCAATGAGCCAGAAATTAAAGATGTATGTATTGAAAAGCCATGCAATGTTGTCCTTGAAGACCAATATGAAAGCGCTGAGAGAGAGTGCTTTGCCAATGGCACACTATTTTAAGGATATCGACATGGCGTTATATTCAGCATATAGAAATTTAAACAAACCAAATCATTTCAGCATACGACAATCTGGAAAAGTAATCGACCATCAAGTAACTGTTGTTCTTGAAGATTGCAAGTTTCATGTTGGCGAAAGCGGAAGGATTAGAGTAACACAACAGAGACGCAAAAATGTTCATTCGTGGGTAAATGCTAAAAAGTATATACCGGCAAATATAGAAGATATTAATCTTTTGGAGTATGAGGAGCTTTACTATGATCCTTATTTTACTCAACATTATTACTCTGTTAAAACAGGAGAAATTGTCAAGGAAGCATTGAAAGTTATTTTAGCGAATAATCGTTGTTATGCATTACTTGATAATAAAAATAAAAACAGCATCTTAGGAGATTGAAATGCAAGTAGAAATTAGATTTTTACAACCGGGTTTAGTAAAAGCAGAGGCACCGAAAGGATTTAAAGACTGGACACTTTCTCAAAAAGAAGAGTGGGCACATAAAGTTCTAATGGACCTTAAGCAGGAGAAAGGAGATATTGCATTGCTTGAAGCGATGGCATATCTAGTAAATCCGACTGAAACCGGTGAATATTTTGATGAGGCTCCACAGGTGGCAGCGATTGAAGCAGATTGTGGCGACACAATGTTGTTTCAAACTGCAGAATGGATAGCTTTTAAAGGTTGAAAAAGATGGCAAGAATATTAGTTGAAAATGTAACTTACCAGTTGGAAAAATTAGGAGAAAATGATTATTCTTTTTGGATAACACATACTCCAGATGATAGAGACTCTGGAATTTCTCTAAGAGGAACAAAGAGAGAGATACAAAATGATGTATTAATAGATCTGGATACTCTTTTTTATGCAGCAGATACAGAAAAGTCTGATAGCACATCAGACCATTTAAAATCAGCACAAAGCATAATCAAAAGACTTGCTAGTTTTTTCTTTGAGATTAATTATGATTGTATAGAAGAGTATTCAAGAGATGAGGCAAAAAGAACAGGAATAGAGTTTGATCCACCAAAAAACAAGGTGGATGCGGACTATTATGAAAAGTTTATTGCCAGTGTTATTGAATATGATGCAAATCGTTACGGAAAAGACTACGTTGCAAATCTGTTTAATGAGCATCTAAAAGTTTAACTCCAAAAAGGGAGTTTAGTTTTAACCGACTAGGACTCCCTTTGGGGACTCCTATGTCTATTATGGTCCTAGGAGACTTATTATGAAAATCAGAGTAAAAAATATAACAGAACAAACAGCAGACTACATTGCGAACTTGCTTATTGCAGGAGTTGTAGTAAATATAGTTTTGGAGCAATAAAATGTCTTGCTGTAATGTAAAAAAAGAGACTTCCTCAAATAAATATCTTGAAATATTAGAGAACAATTTCGATGAGGTTTCCATAGAAAAAAGAGAGATGTATCAACTCTTAACACTCAAAGACAAAGCACGCAAACCTGGTTATGACTGGATCATATGGCTGCAATTAAAAATCGCCTATGGGCATACTAATAGCTGCAGTCACAATTCAGAGAAAAAACTAGAGGGCGCGATGGAAGGAATTTGCAACTGGTTGGAACTTCTAAAAGATTTTGACAGAAAATCAAAACCAAAACAATTGAGTTTGTTTGGCGATGAAAATGAGTTAGAGCTTGAGAAAGAACCAGAATCACCGCAAGGTGGAGCAGATAACCAGTGGGCAAAATATTTTCGAGAGTGTGAGAGAGTAAGGAAAAGCAATCTAATGAAGCAGTACAGCTTTTTTGAGCTTTTTGAAGATACGGGAGCATGGTGGCAATATAATGATATTGACTATTCAAGATTGTTGCCACAATCAAACGAAGAGATGATAGAATTTGTCAAAGAATACTTGAGCGGAAACATTCAAAGCAGTATTTTACAAGGCAATGAATTTGAAGATGAATATAGTTATCTCACAAGAGATGATGCTTTATCTGATATTGAGCTCTATCATAGAGTGCTGTTCAAATTTGATTTCGGATTAATTCCGTATGAATCAAAACCTCGTCTTATGATAGATAATGGTTTTACAGCACATGAAACAATAGGTGGCACACGCCATAGAGTTCAAATGAGAAGAGGTAAACTTGAAGGATCTAGCTGGGATAATAGAGAATACCCATCGTATGACTTTAAGATACCGGATTTTCTTAATTGGGTTCGTTGGTACTTTAAAATACCATACAGAGAACCGGTAAGTGATGAATATGTTCTAAAAGAAAACATAGAGCACTTTATTGATTCGATGTTGTGGTATGGAAGAGAAAAATATGATTGGAAAGAAAAAATCAACACCTTTGAAACTTGGAAACAGTTTAAATCTGACATACACTCGTTTATGCAAAAAGAGGGTATTGACAGTCGAAATGGTGGTGGCTCCGGTTTCTCTCTTGATGGGCTAGATGGTGGATATGATTTGTTCAAAAAAGGCAATATCACTATTAAACAAAACCTGCAAGAGAGATTGGAAATGCATAGAAGCATAGATGGACTCGAAGTTGAGGAAAGACATGGCGATAAAGAAGTCATAGTTTTTAATATCAGTGGAGATGAGATCTATCAAAAAACATTCGATTTTTTCAATCAAAAACAAAAAGCAAATCAGATATCTTTATTTGATTTTGTAGCATAAATATAAAGTTGCTCATTTTGAGCCAATCCCAAAAGGGGTAGAGACACACATGTCATTTACCCCAAAGGGGTTGGTGTGTCTCTTTTTAACTGCAAAAGGAGAATCAAATGACAAAAGCAACAAAATTAGAAAGAGTAATGAACATACTGGAATCAAACGGATTGATACCAAATGGTTTACCAGATGGATTAAGAATGGTTGACTTTAAAGCAAATGAGTACAATTATTGGGGACACAAGTTTTCTGAAGGTGAAGAAAACTACCAAAATGCAGTGGTTGCAATGCAGTTTAAATATCGATATGTTGAAAATCCGTTTTGGATAGTGCTTTTTAAGGGTGCGCAATATAGAGATAGCGATGTTGCATTTGCAGCAGCTTTTTGGAAGTTACCGGATCTCTCAGATGCAGTGTATGAAACCCAGGGTGTTGCCAAAGATGACAATACAAAGGGTACCAATGCTGTACGGGATGTTGCTCAAAAATTTCAATATCTTTGGTTTGAACAAGAGAGTGAGGATGAGGAGCCGGTAATATGGAACGATTCCAATATGCTCTCTTGCCTGGCAAATGAGTTTTTGAATATTTTAAATATTCAAGTAAATATCTCAGTGCCAGAAGATAAGGTAAACGAAACGCATGTAATTATGCTTGAGGATGCCTTGCGAAGAGCCAAAGAATCTCTATTAAAACAATCAAAATATGTAGGAGTAGGGCAGTTTAAAGAGTTGCTTGAAAAAGCGGATGCGATCACAATTGATAATGGACCGTTGCTTACAAATTTTGAGTGTGATGAGGAGATGCTTATTGATACACAGTGGAACGAGGATGATTTATTGTTTGAGTGCCGTTACAGTATCGATGATATAAAGCATATTAGATACAATCCAATCGACAAAAAGTATGAACTTTCTATTGATGGAGGCGAGACTTGCAAGTTTGAATTGTTTAACCTCAACAAAGTGGAGGCAGCATAATGCAAAATTTCATAAAAGAAAGATTGGTAGATACTCCACCAAAAGATTCTGATTTAAAAGTTGGAGATACAGTTTGGTGGAGAAATGACTATGGTCTTGTTTTTAAAAACAAAATTATAGGGTTTAACTATGAAGATGAATACAATGAAGATGAATACAATAAGCAATATAAATGTTTTGTTCATCTTGACACAGACGCATATTGGTTTCCAAAAAATCATAAACACTTGTCAAAAGAACCACTAGAGGAAATAAGCCAAGATATAAAGCTAAACAATGGCTTGGTGGCTGAATTTATTGGTGAGGATTTTGGAAGAAGATATGAAATCAAAACAGAAACCAAAACAATAAAAGCAGTAGCGGTGGATGGAGCACTATATTCGGTGTCTTCTAGTTTTGGAGAACCAATATCCCCACTTCCGAAAGAACTGCAAGCAAAATAGAATATATTCTATTATAAATAAAAGTCGCTCATAGAGCCAACCCCAGCAGGGACAAGACATACCATGTCAAATCCCTGTAGGGATTGGTATGTCTTTTTTATTCTCATAAAGGAGACATTATGACAACACAAATCAAAAACTGGCTATTAAATGAGTATGCATCTGTAGGAAAAAACCTACAAATAGATTCGGTAGTAGGTGCAATCAATGACACAATCAAAGAGATTAAAGAAAAACAATTGTTCGATAAGAGAATCAATATCTCTAAAAATATATCGGTTTTGGTATATGAAAGCGGAACAATTGAGGTCCATATCTCTATGGATGGTGTTTTAAGCACTTATAAATCATTTCAGCAGCCAAAAGAGAAAAAACAGTTTCTCGTGCCTTTTGTTGCAGAAGAGACTGTATGGAACAACTGCGTTGCCAAAGTAGAGGCTACTTCAAAGGAGGAAGCATTTGAAATGGTAGAGCAGTCAATAAAAGAGAGCAATCCTTTTAGAGACTTCAATGCAGAGTGGGATGGCATCAATACAGTAACAATGGAAGTTGTAGAAACTTCGAGTTATGGTATTGGTGACGAACACAACATTAATGTTAATGATGTAGAAGAATGTAAAGAAAATGAGCTGAGTGTTAAATTGACATTTAGTGCGTTCGATCTTCTTCGTCTTGAAAAAGATGCAATATATCATGCTGTTGAGCAGGAGCTTGATGGCATTGAGGTGTTGGATATGGAGATGATTCCTATTGGGGTATCAAGCAATGAGGTATTTTATAAATGTATTCCAACGGAGTACAAAAAAGAGTTCGTTGTTCGAGCATACTTTATGGATATGGATGATGATCCAACAACACCATACGACGAAAAGACATATACAATTCATGCACAAACTGAAGCAGAGGCTTTGGTTGCAGCAAAAGATTTGGCGTATGGTTCTGAGATTGCATCAGGTGTTAACGTAAGCGTTGAAGTAAAAATAGAATAATACATATTAAAAAGAGGAGTTAACAATGGTTGCATAGTAGCAATTACTAAATAACTTCAAACTAGGCATTAGCCACAAAATAGAGAGAAAATTTCTATAGTGGCTAATGCCACCATAGTATTCCTCGTTTTGTGGCTTTCATTTTAAAAATAAAAAACAAAACAAGGAAATTATAATGACAAACCAAACTAAAGATTATGCTAACGAACTCGAAAGAGAGGAGTATATAATCATAGACAAAAAGATAAGCAAACAAAATCCATCAAGAGAGGATTATGAAGATCTTCAGGAAAAATTGGAGGAAATTAAGAACCTGCTTGAGAAAAAAACAGCAAGAGATAATTTATCTATTGTTTTAAACAGCCCTTTGACTCCACTTTCTGTAAAGCAGTTTTTATGTGACAATAAAGTTACTGCTATTAATTTCACTGAAATGGTATTCTCACCGGACTTTATGGCAATAGCAGGTCAAGTTGTTGAACTTATTTCAAAAGACAAAGATTTTGGTAGTTTATTGGTGTTTGAGATGACCGAAGGCTTTTTAGACATGTATGGTGAAGGATGCACAACGGCTGAAGATTTGTTTAGATTTGACAATGTTGAGCTGAGTACAGCAAAGGAGCTTTTTTTATTATTCTATGATAGTTTTAATAGGAATGAAGAGTTCCAGGTTAAAAAAATCACCATGCAGCAGCTAGAAAAAGACGAAAATGTTTTAAAAAACATATACTCAACTTGCTCTGAAGTTTGCGAAGGTGAGTTTGCGGATTATCTCTATGACAACATGAAAGAGTTCTTTGAAAAACCATTGGATATAGCATTGACTTCAAAAGCTATTCAGGATTTCAGATCTTGGGGTGCGGATGATGAAGAGAAAGAGATTTTTGCTGAAATAAACTATATACAGGATGTTGAAATTACAGACATCAAATGGGATAGTGATGGTGAAAATTTATCTACCTCTTTGAGCGTAAATGTTCCAATGTCTATATTCGATGGAGAAGACAAAGAGGTTTTTGACCAGGTCGTGAGCAATTATTTAAGCGATCTGGCTTCAGATGCAACAGGATATTGTCACATGGGGTTTTCTGATACTTTTGATGAGAATATGTACTTCATTAATGAATACCATGATTATATGTATGCAGACGGTAAATATGTCGAAGCAGGTGTACGAGTCGGTATAGAAAAAAATGGAGAACTATTGCTTGATAAAGGTATTTATTTTGCAGACAATGCAAGAACTAATTATTTAAAAAAATAAAAACATCACCCAAGTCGGGGAAACGCAATTGATTGCACTTTCCCGATAGGGTGAAGTGTGTCGTGTGTTTCCTTAATAAATCAAAACAAATGAAAAACATTTAAGGAAAATACAATGAAAAAAATAACTACAAACACAAAGAAACTTTTAAACGCGGTTGCGAATGCAAATAACTATACAGCTAAAGATGGAGACTATAAAGGGTCCGTGGTTCTTGTTGGAAACAATGGAAAACTAGAAGTTAAAGCAACAGATATGATGCAAACAATGGTCTTTAAAAACATTGATTTTACATCTAGCGATTTAACGGATCCAAACTTCAAAGCCTTCTCTCTGGATGGTAAAAAATTAGCAACTGTATTAAAAGTGGCAAAGAGTGAAGAAGTGATTGTTGAAATAAATGATGACTTTGTAGTTGTTAAAAGTAATAGAAGCCGAGTAAAAATAGAGCTACATGCACAAGTTCAAGAAATCACTGTAGAAAAAGGTTATGGTGAAAAACTTGACTTAAGTGGACTTGTTAATTCTATGGAGAGTTTGTTTCATGCAATTGACGTAAATAATCCAAAGTGGGAGCTAAACGGACTGTTATTCCAAGTTAAAGAAAAACAGATCAACATGGTTGCTACAGACACAAGAAGACTTGCTGTAGTATCAAGAGAAACGTCTATGAAAAATCTTGACATTATCATTCCAAAGCATGCAGTAAATACAATAGTGAAACATTTCGATGTTGTAAATATTGAAGCTGAAGCAGATGATGTTATGTTCACCATAGACACTGTAATGCAAAGCTATTCAACAAAACTGATTAATGGAAAGTTTCCGGATTATCAAAGAATAGTTCCTGCAAAATTTTCACAAGTTATTCATTTGAATGTAAAATCTTTAGCTGAAGTTGTAGAAGAGGCATCAATGTTTGAATCAGATATTTTAGTTTCAATCAAAGATCAAACACTATCAGCTTCAGATGTTAGTAAAAATACGGAAGTATTTGCAGAAAAAGATGAAAGCATAGATATCCAAACTAATATTGCTTTTGCAGTAAATTCAAAATATATATTGGATTTTATTTCTTCAATAAACGAGGAAGAGATCGAACTGTGTTTTAATGCTCAAAACATTCCTTTTGTTTTGCAAACGGGAAATTATCAAGAGGTCATTATGCCAGTTATTCTTCCAGATGTGATAGAAGATGTAGAAGTTGCAGCGTAAGGATACAGAATGAATAAGCATGAAGCAAAAAAAATAGCAAGAAGTTTTACTATGAGAAAAACAATGTCTGATGTAGAAGCATTGGCATGTTTATATGAGATGGATGAAAAAAAACCTCATCTTAAATTAGGAGAACCAATTGCTATTTTAGAAAAAAGCGTTCTTGGTGGAAACAAAGGAAGCGATGTGGTTGTTTTTGTTGTTGATATTAATGAGAACATAGAAGAATGCTACAAAATAACGCCAGAAGAGAGCTATGTAGAGCCTTATCGTTCATTAATTGATGAGTGGGGTTCTGGGACACTTCGAGAGCTAATTGTAGATATTATAGATAACTATGATTTAGACTGGAGCAAAGAGATTGAATGTTTAGCAAAAAAGACTGAATCATGAAGATTTACTTTGCATGTCCTACCGGGAAAAGAAGAGATGATCTTGTAAAAAAATATGGCAACAAATATGGAGCCTGTTTGACACGAGATGTATTTAACAAGACAACTGCAAATAAGATGCCTTGGTTTTTCGACAACGGTGCATTTAGTGATTGGAAAAAAGAAAGAGATTTTGATTTTCACAAGTTCACTAACAAGCTGTTGCATATTGAGGCAGATGTGAGATTTGGAATTATTCCGGATCCGGATTTTGTAGTTGTGCCTGATAAAGTCACAAAAGGTAATCAGTCTTTGAGATATTCAGAAGCATGGATGCCTTATCTAAATAGAGCATTTCCCTATTTTAAATACTATCTTGCTGTGCAAGACGGTATGTCGATAGAAAATGTAGAAAAGAAAATTAAACAAAGAATGTTTGATGGTCTTTTTCTTGGAGGCACAAAACCTTGGAAATATAAACAAGGCCATTTGTGGGTGAAATTAGCACACAAATATGGACTTCCTATTCATTGTGGCGGAATCGGAACACGAAAAAATATTTTATGGGCTAAAAGCATAGGAATGGATTCAATAGATAGTGGTATAGCCATGATTCATCCAGGACATCTCAAAGATGTTTTGAATATTGAATCTGAACTGCTTTGGTCCGCATAATTAAAAACAAAAAAGTTTAACTCCAAAGCGGAGTTTTAGCACACCGAAAGGTATAAGCTAGGACTCCCTTTGGGGACTCCTATGCTTTATGAAAATAATGTCTGGGAGGACAAAATGAACATAGCAAAATACATTGTATTAACAGAAGATAAAAAAGAGGTGCGTTTTTTCGCAGCAGGCATAGTCAATGAAGATGATACTTTTACGGGCATTATGCATGATTATATAGGCAGTGGGGATTACAAAGAAAGATTAGTGTTTATGGATAAATGGATTCCAGAAGCAGATTTAAACAATGAGCCATTAGAGTGGGATGAAGAGGTTGAGATATTCGATACTTTATCTCCGACACTAACTGTTCAGGATATTGAAGATGCATTAGATGAATTCATTTGCTACGATACTGATGTTTTCAACTATGTCCCTCAAAACGGAATGATGAGATATTTTGTTGATGGTGTTTTTATTGACAATATATCACTTCGTGTTCCTTATGGTCTAGGCAATATCTCTTTTATATACGGATATGCAATTGTTGAATCAATTGAATATAAAATAACAAGCAATAATGATGATTTGCAAGAAGTTGAACTTCATGAAGAGCGAGCAGATAGAACTTTGCACGGTTTAAAAAATGGTTTGGCTTACTATAACTACGAAGGCGTTCATTTTAGAGTTTTTAACTCTTTTGAGGATGGATTGCATTGGCTTGATAATGGTGATGATGACTTGGTAATTGCTGAGTTTGAAAACGAACAAGAGCTAGACAGTTATTTAGGAGCTAAATCATGAAAAGTGTAATGAGTTTTCCTAACAGAGGACCTTGGGGCAAAAGCAATTGGCGTGGTAACACAAGTGGTCATGTAATCAAAGAGATTATAGAACACTTTAGTCCTAAACTGTTTGTGGATGCCTGTGAGGGTTCTGGTACAAGCGGTGATGTATGTCGAGATATGGGTGTTGATTATGTTGGACTTGATTTGTATAAAGGTCAAGACTTTACAAAAGATTTCATCTTGGATCAACTCCCACGACCGGCTGATGTAGTTTTTACGCATCCTCCATATCATGACATGATTACATATAGTGGTCAAGTCTATAGTGGAGAGAGAGCAGGGGATACATCAAGATGTACTTCACCAGAAGAGTTTATTGCAAAAAGCCAGGTAATGTTGCTCAATCAAAGAGAAGCTACAAGAGAGGGTGGTATTTACGCTACCTTGATTGGAGATCATCGAGGAGGAACATTAGGCAGAGGCAACTTCAGAAGTTATCAGAGTGACTTTATTCAAATGATGCCAAAAGATGAGCTTTTGAGTGTAACTATCAAGTTGCAGCACAATTGTTTGTCTGATAATCGTCAATACAGCGGAAGCTTTGTGCCAATTATGCATGAGTATCTTCTGCTTTGGAAAAAGAAGCAAAAATCGCTCTTTGCAATATCTTTTGATATGGCAAGTGAGATGACAAGAAGAGTTGCTACTACTTGGAGAAACGCGATTAGAATTGTAATGATGAAACTCAAAGAAGCTAAGTTGTCTGACATCTATGCTGAGGTTGAGAAAGTCGCTGCTAATTTAATAGCTAATAATCCTAACTATAAAGCGAAAATTAGACAAACCCTACAAAAACATTTTACAAATGTTGAGCGCGGTGTTTGGGCTATGGCATAAGGGACCAAGAATGGAAGTTAAATTCATAGAGAGTAATTTGTCGCTCTCTGGAAAAACAAACTATTTAAAGTTTGTGGTGGACCATATGTCAAAACAACAAAAGTTAATAGAGCTTTCTGTTTATTCGGATAAACAAAGAATCCACAGAATTGACTCTTACGCTTTGAGACTGCGAATAGCAGACAATAAACTAAAGACATCATCAATAAAAAAGCTTCATGAGCTAATGGAGGCGTATGAATTTGGCGATGATGGAATTAGTGAACTTGAAAAAGCGATAAAAGACTATATAGAGAAGAAAGGTTTTGTGCCTTGGGAAACCAGAGTAAAAAACTATATTGACAAATACAAAGTATCAGGAGAGCAGTTAAGCGACTTGATAGAACTGATCAAATAAAAAACATAGGAAAAGCATGAAAATAATATTAAGTGTAAAAATGGAAAACAAATCGGTAAAAGTGTTTACAGAAGAGATGCCTTGTGTAGAATGTGATTGCGAAGAGCTATTCAATATTACAATAGGCCTCTTGGGAAAAAAGCTTTTAAAGTTGGGAATTGTTACTTCCAGTAAAGACCTAGTTGATTCAAGAGAAAAAGAATCAGATCAGGCCTTTGTGTTTCGATTTATCAATGGCGGAAAAATTGAAGCAAGCGTGCAAATTATCAACAATCAAGGTGACATAGCACTATGCGGAAAAGAACCATGCGGAGAAAATATTTAACAAAAATATAAAGAATTAAAGTTAGTCATTAGACTCAAACCCATGAGGGAGTAGAAACTATTCCCTCTGGGGATAGGTCTGCTTCCTTTTTTGAAAGAGGAATCAAAAATGAAAAACTTATTTGAGGAAATAAAGGAGATACAATCTTTGTATCTTGAAAGTAAAATACCTTTATATGTTGCATATAGTGGAGGCAAAGATTCTACCGTTACTTTGGACTTGGTAGTAAAAGCTATTAAGAAAATTCCAAAGGAGCAAAGAGCTAAAGAGATTATCGTTATGTTTAGCGATACTCTTTTAGAGATGCCGCCGGTTATTGGACAAATTCAAAACTCTATTGAACGATTCAAAAGCTATTGTGCTGAAAATGAACTCCCGTTTGTTTTCAAGCAAGTTAGCCCAGAATTAAAAAATACCTTCTGGTCGAAGCTTATAGGCGCAGGTTATACATTACCTCGCAGAGACTATAGATGGTGCACAGATAGAATGAAAATTATGCCAATGCAAAAAGCTATTGATGACATACTGCAAAAATATGGAGGATATATAGCCGTTACAGGTGCCAGAAAGGATGAAAGTGATGACCGCAAGGCAAGACTTGAGTCTAATGCCTTAGAGGGCTATTTGCACCTTAAAAAGCATTCTGATGGCAGATGCAGACTATTGACTCCAATAGAAAACATAACACAAGATGAAGTTTGGGATTATATTTATACCAAATCAGAGTCTTGGGTTGACAAAAACGGACTTGGCGTGATTTATAGCGAGGCTGCCGGTGATGGGGATGAATGTACATCTCTATTGGAGGGCGGTGAAGCAGGAAATAAGCCAGGATGCAGCAAGTCTGCGAGATTCGGTTGTATAATTTGTCCGCTTTTTGAGAAGGACAAAACACTAAACAATCTTGCACAAGGACACGAGTACCTCTCTTTAATTGAGGAGTTTAGAAATTGGCTTGTCCAGTTTCGAGATGGACACTGGGATAAAAGAGATGTGTATAATCATAAAAACTTCCAGAAGATAGATTACAACAGAGAGACGCATCGACTTGGAATGGTTTCTCCTGGCGGATACACTCTGGAGTTTAGAAATGAGATTCTTACAAAACTTCTTGAGATGCAAGATGAAGTAAGAGAGATAAATCCGGACTTTGAGATCGTCTCTAAAGCTGAACTTGAATTTATTCAAGACAGATGGCTGAAGGAGGGTGATTTTGAACTAAAGGTTGTTGCTCATGCAGCAAAGAGAGGGATTAAGATAGAGTATGATGAAAAGTTATTTAAAAATGCATTGTTGTTAGCAGCATTGCAGAGTAAAGAAAATTCAGCTTCTATCGGAACCATATCTTATTACTCGCATCAATATCAAAATAACAGATATTATGCACAGTTGGCACAGCAGCTTGAGAAAAAGACAGGAGAGGCAAACGAGTGGATTTTTGCGCTCAGTGAACTATCAAGTAAGTATTCTCAAGAGGATGCTGTAAAACTTGCCTTGTCACTTCCTGTGGAAACCATACAATACTATCCAACTCCAGAGATGGAAAAAATAGCTCGTCAAGAGTGGACATCAGATAAAATCAATTTTGTGACAGTTGAAAAACTTGTAGCAGAAAAGAAGATCCAGGCTCCGCTTGATAGAGATCTGTTTGGTTATGTAGGAGAGAGAGCAGAGGAGTTCAACAAAATAGAGAGCCTTGAGGAGAATGATTACAATTGGGAGGAAGATCCTAATTTGTCATTTGAGGACAAAATCGCTATTTTGGAGGACGCAATAGAATATAACAGAAATGATATGAAAGCCAATCGTAGAGAGGCTTTATATCAAGAGAATCTACAAGTAGCATAAAAGGAAACAAAATGGACATAATGAAATTACTTGATGCAGAAATTGCACAGGTTGCAAAGGCTCAAAAGCCTGTTCATGTTCAACTTCAAAATCATGGAAATGGAATATATAAGGGCTATCTGCCTTTTAAGATTGAAGGAAACTTCATCTTAAATTCCAAAACAATTGATAATGCACCGGTGTCGGTAGATTATCAAAATGATCATGTTGTAATTGAACTAGATAGTAATGAAGAGCAAATCAACGCTTTCTTAAGCAAAGATGAGGCTTCACTACTTAAGGCTATAAAAGAGCAGATAAGAGGAGAAATGAAAGAAAAACCATCTTTTATAATAGGACCTCCAGGAACAGGTAAAACGAAAGTCATTACCAAAATCTTGGAAGAGGCAATGAAAAACAATTTAAAAGTTTTAGTTGCTTCACCAACAAATATGGCAGTAGAAAATGTGTTTGAACGTATTGACACAAAAGCTATAGGATTAAAAGATGGAGAAGTTATTTTAACTATAAATACTGAGCTAGAAGATCTACAAGAGTTTTCACCAGAAGCGATAAAATGTAGAAAACTGCAACCTATTGAAGATGAATTGGAAATTCTAAAGATGGCAAAAGATGATATGGTTAAAACAAAACGAGATGCTCAACCAGCATTAGAAGCACAAAAAACTCTCAAAGAAGCTGCTGATACAAAATTAGCAAACTTCAAAAAAGATCTTGTTGTGTTAACCAGAAAACATAAAGAGTTAAAGAGTTCACTTGATGAAATTAATCATAGGATTCAAACACTTACAGGCAATGCATTTTTAAAAGGTGTTGCTCAAGTTTTTATGGGTAAAAAGCTCGATGAGTTAAATAGTGAAAAGGAGATAAGAGAAAAAAAGTTAAACTCTGTAAAAGATGATATTTCTGCTCTTGAGAACAAGATGGAAAAAGCCCAAAAAAATACAGAGAAAGCAAAAAACAACTTTAATAAAGAGCATGAGACTGTTTATGAAGCAACTATTGCTATCGATAAGATAAGCAAGAGAATAACAAAGCTACAAAAAGAAGCCGAAAAATTAAGACAACTTAATTTGTATAATTCTGCTAAGATTGTAGGAGCAACGCTTGTAAATGCAGCGCTTAACCAAAAGATACAAGATGGCGAATTTGACTTGATTATAGTTGATGAGGCATCAATGGCATTAACACCATATCTTACGGTTGTCGCACAAGCTCTTAAAGTAAAAACAAAAAAGGTTTCAAAGGTTTCATATGAGAAAGATTCCTCTCTATATAAAGCTCAAAATAAAGCAGTGTCAATGGCTCTCAATACAAGACTTGTTTTTGTTGGAGATCCAAAACAACTGCCGCCTATTGCAAAAACATATGAGATGAAAAAAACTATCTTTGAAATTTATGGAGCAGATAAAATATTTGAAGGAGAAAAGCCTGAAAATACTGTTCTTTTAAATATAAATTTCCGAAATCATCCAAAAATCACTGATTCTGTATCAAAACTCTTTTATGGAGGATTGCTAAAAAGTGGAAAAAAAGATGATGGAAAAGATGCACTCTTCGTAAGAAAAAGCACATCAAAGATGGTTTCTAGTGATGGTAGTTATGTAAATAACATAAACATGAAAATAATCATTAGTCAAATCTCAAAAGCATTAGAACGTGGGCGTAGAAGTATAGGAATTATTACTCCATATAAAAAACAAGCCCAGCTCATAGAGACAAATTTTCAAGATCTGGTAAAAGAGTATCCAGATGCAGATATTCAAGCAGGGACCGTACACAAGTTTCAAGGGAAAGAGAAAGATATAATCATTTATGATTTAACTTTTTCTCCATCTAAAAACGGGTACGTTCCTGCAACTTACGATGGTAATAAGAATTCTACAACAGCGAAACTGCTAAATGTTGCAATGACGCGTGCTGAAGATTTCTTTATTGTCGTTGGAGATATCGATGGTATTCTTCAAATAAAAGATGAAAATCTTTTTTTAAGGACTTGGGTAAAGGAAATAACAAAATAACAATAGGTAATCAGCACTCTTTTTGAGTGTTGGTACTTATAGTAATAGTAATAAAAATTGATAATATTTATTGATTTTTTCCAATTCAATTGGTTTTTTCAAGCAATTTTGTTGAATTGTTTGAAAAAACTAATCGGTTGCTTAAAAACAAAACCGTTATAAACAACATGCGATTAAAAAACTTCTTGAGAGCATGTGTTTAGAGAAAATACAGATTTACGCAGTTCTGAAGTAGGTATATTAAAAACTGCCAAGCCGTCTGCCATTTCAAATGAAATAACTGTTTTAAATTTACCAACATAATCAACATTATATTTTGTCCCATGCTGATCAACTATAGTGTTGTTATATTTTACGACATATAGCATCTTTTCAATTCTTTTATAGATATCTTTATTGTAGGCAGCTAAAAGAAACAGATCAAGCTCTTCATCAGATAAAAGAGAGAGCAAAACAGGAGGCAACTTAATTCCTTTGTTGTCATCAAAAGTTTTGATTCTATGCATAAATAGATCAATTATCTTCTCTTCGGGGATATTCTCATCTATTCCATCAACTGTAAATTCTATAAAATTTTTTGTTTCTTTGTTGTTATATATCAATTCCATTTATCACCAATTCTCTTCATCAATTGCAGAGGATTACTCCTCTGTTATTTGCTTGCAGCCACTCTGTCTTTAAGACCTTTACCAGCTTTAAATTTTGGAACCAGTTTTTCTTGTGTAGTGTATGTTTTATCGGTTCCAGGAACTTTACCGGTTTTTGCTTTTTGTAAGATCGCTGAAAAACTTCCGAATCCAAGAAGAGAGACTTCTTCATTTTGGGATAGTGCTTCAGTAACAGCATCAGTAAAAGCTTTAATAGCTTTTTCTGCTTCAACTTTAGTATTGTAATCTCCACATTTTTGTACAAGTTCTACAAATTGGGCTTTGTTCATTCTTTTTCCTCTCATTTTTTTTAATTAGATTGCTATGCACATTTTGCAGGGAGCACACAAAAATGCTATTGTTTCTCCAGATAATATACATCTCCAAAAGCATGATTATAATTCTGAAGAATATCTGCAACGGTATTGCTCTCTTTGAGTTGAGATGGTTTATACCAAAGTACATTTACAACTTCACTTCTGAGATGAGCATATTTTGTTTTATGTTTTAATCCATCATCAAGCACAAGTGTTTCAGAATATTTTATCTCTGGATACAAGGATGAGTGCTCATAACTTAAAATTTTAACATCAAGCTCATTTCCCTCTTCCATTTCTGTAGTAATATATTTATATTCATCTTTAACTTTCTGGATCTCTTGCTCTTTTTTTACTTTAAGCTGCTGTTTCTTTTTTTCAGAAAATGTATGTGCTTCAAAAAGCTCTCTATACTCTTTTTCAATCTTGTTAAGAGTTATTTGAAAATGAGCAGGAAGATAATGCTTCAGTGATTTCTCTTTACTAATATATTGATATTTAGATTTATAGGTAACACTATATCGATTTGAGACATTTTCTGGATTGAGAAAATTTACAATTTTAGAGAATTTTAATTTTCTTTTTTCGGTCTCTTTTGAAATTAAAGAGTTTAACTCTTTATTCATTTTAACAAGAGTATTTCTTGCTTCTTGGTCCACAAAATAGAGCTTGGCTTCAGAAAATTCACGAAAAGGGTATTTGTCTAGCATGAGATATATTTTATCATATGCATCACTAAAATAGACAGCAGCATCTCCAAGTGTTTTAATAGACCTAAAACCATTAAGCAGTTCAGTCATCTCTTTAGAAGGGACAATATCATTTATTGCAAAGAATGCAATAAATATACCTCTTAACTTAATAGCTCTCTCAGGAGAAAAAATTCTGGTTGAGTTACTTTGAACCTGCTCTATATCTTGAATAAATTTCTTAATATCAATAGGAATGGACTGAATCTTCTTTTGTTGAATACTCTCTTTCAAAAAATTCTCAATAGGCTTTAAAAGAGATGAGGGGGCTTCAAAGCCTCTTGTTTTTTCTATTTTGTTCATTACAGTACACCATCAATAGAATCAATAAGTAATTTATCAGAAAACCCATCTTTTTTATTTTTTAAATTGAAAAAATCTTTATCGATAGACATATGACACTTGATACAAACAGCTAGTGCCTTGTGCTCAGGTATATCAACAGCACTCACTTTTTTTATAGAGTGACACTGCCAACAGTCACTTCCACAGGCCCCATGTGCCTCTTCATCTTTGTCTTCAGTATGGCATTTTGTACATTGTTTTAAAATCTTATGATTATTATCATAGTCTCCAGATTGAATAAGTTTTGGATGACAGGCAACACAATTGGCATCACAAGCTTGTAATCCAGAAGATAAAATTTGTAAAACAGATAAGAATATCAGTATATTACGCTTCATTATCATTCTCCTTGGAACTTTGTTGAAAATGTATATTATACAAAATAGCCAAATAGATAACGAATACGGGGCTAAATTGCATTATGAGATTGTTTAGAGCATCTACCAAAGAACTTTGTCCAAAAAGCACTCCGGACATTTGATAGAAGTAAAATAGTGAAAATACCCAAAAACAGATATTGTTTATTGTTTTTAAGTTGACAGCAGCGATATTCATTTTATTTTGCTCCATTTTTTTTATTAATAAATTGTTGTGTTTTGTAAACAGCGTCCATAGTGGCATCAGCAAGATGAACTATTTGTTTAGAGAAGCCAAACAACATATGGTGAGGTAAAGAAAATAAGATCTTTGAATCTCCCTGTGTAAAGGTAATAAGAATATTATTAGTTTGTGCAGAAGGAGAGATAGTAAGATCCTTTTTGATACTTTTCCCCCCACTGTGCTTCATAATGGATGGAATAATCCCATGCTGCAGCTCTTCTAGTTGATTGGCAAAGCTTCTTAGTTCGACAATACCAAAAGCTATGGAGATTGAAGATAGCTGCTTTGTCTTGTCAAAAGGGAAGATCTCAACAAAGAAAAGTTCACTGATAAATCCTTGGCTTTTCTCAACCTTTCCGGTGATGACCAAGGCACTGTTTTGATCAGTGAGAGAAAACTTTCCGACATGATATTTTTTAGATTCATCTTTCATTTTTTTGTCTCTTTGTATTTTGGGTTTACTCCATACTCATCAGAATCAAGATAAGCTACAATATTAGCATCAAGAATTTTAGATATCTCCTTGATATATCTTTTGCCTACAAGAGATAAGAGCTCATCAATAGTAGCGCATAGATCAATAAGTTCATCAAGAAACTCTTCATGAAAGATATTAGCAGATTGCTTAATAGATGTATGACACAACACATTACGGAGCCGGTTAAACAAAAGCAGATTGCTTCGATCAGAACTATCAAAAGTCTTGATGGATTTGATAAGTACCGAAAAATTACTATCTAAACGATCTTCACTGCATCCTGGTATCTCTTCAAGCAATAATAGATCATTTTCAGCAAGATAAATAAGATTGCATTGAAAATATATATGTTGATGCGCCATATTCACATTGGCCATAAGTTTGAAGAAAAGTTCAATTCCTTCGTTGTGAAGTTCTTTGTGACGTTTGTTCCATTTTGCAGTAGAGAGTCTTTTTTTTAAATGCTTACCAATATGAGAGTAGTTGGTTTTAAATTTTCTGGCAATAAGACCGACCTCATTTACAATATGCTCATTGGATTCGTTCATAAAACTGTAGAGCTGAGAACGATAAGAGAAAGTCTGCATATTGATTATTTTGTTCATTGCATGATACATGGTGGCTACTTTTGAGTTTGGGAACAAACTTGGTATTGAGGATGTTGTGCACAAAATTTCAATTTTTCTTGCTTGTAGATCTCTTTGTAGTTCTGAGTATCAGAAATCATTGGAAGCATCATAGAAGTAACACAAGAGAAGTGTTTCAACTGCGCAAAACTTCTAAGTGCTTCTGCTGTAATTGGCATACTTTCATCAAGTAGGTCAAAGTCCAAACATTGAGATGAGTTAACATTAGCTTTGTTCTGTTGAATAATTTCTGTTTCTTTGGTGTTTGAAATTTTATCATATCCGATCAAGGAGAGACCAAGAACTGTAAAAATAAAGATAGTAATATAAACGGACCGCATAGAGGGACTCCTTTGAGAAATATAGCACCATTGTAATAAAAAACCTGCACCATGTCAAGTATCAATACTTAATAATATAACACTCTTGCCCAATCAAGGGGACTCCCACCTTTTTCAGAGAAAAAAAGCAACAAGATCTCCAACTTGCTATAACAACTTCACACCTCTCGCCAACACTTCCAATCCACTGAAGATGAACCTCAACACTGTCAATTCGGATCCAAAGATTGTTGTTCAAAAACAATTGAACAGTTTTTGTCAAATTCAAAAAATCATCTGAAAAGTTTTGAAGATTAAATGTGAGGGAAGAGGAGGGGATGGGGGAGATGGGGGAAGGGGAAAAATTGTGTTATTTTAAAGTAGGTTCAAACAGAAAAATCATTTGAAAAAAATGGAAAAAATGGAAATTTGAAAAGGTGTTTTTTCGGTGAGCAGGGCGGTTGAGGTGGGAGTAGAAAATAGGGGGTTTTTATAGAGTGTTATATTAGTAAATATAGATATTGACATAATGTAAATATCTTGTTACTATAACATATCAATAAGATAGAGAAGCAAAAGGTTTTTAAATATGAATACAATCACAATCTATCCAGCCTATAAACAAGGTATGTGTAGAAGTAGTAACGATATGATAGGAAATATGACTCATGCACTCAAAATTCCACGAAATCGTGCAGTAGCATTGTGTGGAGCAAAAACAGGAAGAAGTAGTAACGGTTGGATAGGTGATTGCAATAAAAAAGTCACTTGCCCTAAGTGTTTGGAGAAATTAAATGCTATTGGCAAGAAAATAGAGTTCGTCTATGATGATAGCTTGGACGTGGGGTTTTAAGATGAGAGTAAATTTTGACAACATGAGAAGAAGAACAACAAGAGACTTCAATAAGCTTGGCAATGTTTTAGATAATTTTTTAGAACAGTATGACTGGGAAATTTTAAGTGAGGATAAAGAAGAAATAATCACTAGCTATAATGAGTTAAGAAGTGCAATAGCATCTCTTAACTGTTTGTATGATGATGCAATTGACGGTGATATGGATGATCTTTCAAACGAGTTAGATGTGCTGAGGATAAAGTTCTAGGTAATATTAACCACTTGATTTAATGGATATATCAGAATTTTACCAAAATATTTCCCCGTTCTCGTATTTTTACCGCTCCCATAAACGATACAGCTTCTTTACTTTTATTATGTATTTCGTTATAATATTTAATATATAAAGGATATTGCATGTGTGTACTACAAGAAGAAAACGAATGGTATATTGACATTTCTTTTAATAGTTGTTTTGAATTTTCAAAGAAATTATTAAAGAGAAAAAAACAGGATATTTTATTTAATGGGTTTTGCCAGGAAATTGATTCTGTGTTTGGTATGGAGTTGATCAACTCTGAAAATGTTAGCTTTGAGAAAAAAGAATCTTGCCAGATCTTCTTTTCTTTTTGTACTACAAGTTTAACTGAGATGGAATGCAATCTGGAAACAGTTGAAGCATTGTTGAACAAATATCAACTAAATAGATTTCTCTATGCATATAAGGATTAAGAAGGGTAGAAAGATGGAAAATATAGCAATAATTGATAGTGTTGATTTTGTAGTCGTTACTTAGAAACAGAAAGAAGGAATACAAAATGACAATTTCATTAACAAAAAGTGAACTTTCTCTTATAGAGTTTTTGTTGCAGAAGTTTATGGATGGAGACGGAGCGCAAGAAGAAGAATACACCCAATGGAATGATGCAGAGAAAATAAAAGCCAAGATTTCAAAAGCTTTACCCAATGCTAAAATTCCAAAAAGTTTTCAGCTAAAAAAAGAGAAAGTTGATAGTTATGGAACAAATAAAACTTGTTCTGAGTGCCATTTTTTTGATAGTTTTTGTAAAAAAGAGAAAGAGATTTGCAATATTTTTGGGTACAACAAGGATGAATTTAAGTCATATCTCCATGAGGTTATTCGTAGAGAGAGCTCTTGTACTCACTTTCAGTTTAGAAAAGTTTTTCGTATTCTTGATTTTAACAACGGCTTGTTTAAAGTTGAAATTAGTGAAAATTCTCAAAGTGAAATTCAAAAATACAGTATTAGCAATTTGCATCTTTTAATTCATAAGTACAGTGAAGATTCTTTTGTGAATTTAAAAGAGTTTCGCGATAAAATTGTTTAGACGAAAGTATTAATTTTGCTATAAAACTTGTTTAAAATTATTCGGAGAAGCTTATGCAAAACAAAAAAAGACAAATTTCTCAAATTAAGTGTCCTCGATGCAAAAAAACACCGATTCGTTTTGATGAGGTAGGTACTGTTTCTACATCATATTTTGTAGAAAATATGGAAATAGAATCCCATCAACTTAATCCAGGTGATTTTTCTCCCCTTTGTGTTATGGCTATATGCTCATGCGGATACTCTTGGAGATTAAAAGGTATTTTATCAATGGAAAATATAGGTGACTTCAAGAAATATGATGAAGCAACAGAAGAGAAACTTAACCCTAAAGTGTATAATTATATAAAAGGGAAAAGGACGGATTCGTATGAATAAGACAAACAAAATTGTTCCAGAGGGTTTTGCGGTTGGTTCCAGGCCTCGGACCGGTAAAATATCAGATAGGGCGTTGTCAAATATAATCGGCATTCCTGTTCAAACTCTCCAAGACTGGAAGAAGAGGGATGGAAATTGGAGAAAAAAACTCTATTTGATTTTAAAAAATTTTAGCAAAGAAGAGCTGCTTGAAAAAAGTGATATTATATCAACTGTAGAATTAAGCAAAGGAGATTAAAATGCAAAAATTGACAAAGGAACAAATAAGCTCTATTCTTAAAAATCTTAATGATAAAATGATTGATCCAGATAGAGTTTTATGGCTTATAAAAAGTGGTGAGAGAGTTTGTGTTGGTTGCGGGTGCAGCGATAACTGTGCATGTGATGGTGGGTGTGAATGGTTAGACATAGATCCTTCAAGTGGTTTTGGGATATGCAGCGAGTGTTCCTGGGCTCTTGATAAATATGCATATACACAAAAAAAGAAGCACCCTATTTTGCAACAGAAGATGATGACAATCGTGTGTTTTATCAATCAGTACAAAATAGTAGTGGACCATTGAGAATCTCTGAAATCGAGACACTTTTTTTGAATGACTATCCTTTTTATGTTATTCAAAATGAAAAGCCATATATGAGTTTTGAGGCAGAGAGAAATGATGGTTATATGAAAGATATTTCGGAACCTCAGCATAACCCTGATAATGTAGTTGTAACCTTTTCGGATCAATCTAAGAAAACCCTCTCCAGGAGAGATGCCTTAAAGCTTATTTTACTTAATTCTGACATTCAAGACGATATGGATATTACTTCATAATGGGGAAAAGTTCATGATGACATATAAGCAAGAGACAGATGCAATCAGCAACATAGATAACAATATAGACCTAAGAGACAATGCTTTATATCTTGGCTATACATTTGATGATTCATTTAAAAAATATACGACTCTCGATACAAGCAATATGTCCGAATGGACAAAGCATGTTGAGACATACACAATAACATTAAGGCCAATCAGCAAGTCTGATGAACTGTTGGTTGGATTGATCATAGAAGATGACTTCCTTAAAAAATACACAGTTGCTTTTGTAAAAGATTCTTTTTTACAAAGAAAAATATTCTCTCTTTCTGGCTTTAGCACCGAGTGGATTATAAAAGACTCACTGCAATATAGATTAAAAAAATCAGGCAAGTTAAAATCTTGTATAGATGATGATTATTACGGGAAGGGAAGTATAGGTAGCAGCATGTTTATAGACGATGCAAATATTGGTGGCTTAACTATTTGCGACTTTAGGACACTTAAGGATATTTGTATCGATGAACTTAAAAGTAGATCTACGATGACAATAGAAGATAGATACATTGAATGTTTTGAGGTTGCAGCAAGAGATAAAGAGGAGCGGTCATGAGTACGGTAATGTTTAAAGAATCGGAAATAGTAGAGCTCTGTAGAGTGGATGCGGAGATAATAAATCTTGCATTGTCAAAAAGCAGGGAACTTGGAAGAGCAGCAATTAAAGATGTTATCGTCAACTTCCAGAACTTTCTATTTTCCAAAAAAAGGTACCACTGTTTTCAGTATGGATATGGATTATAGGATTCTAGGTAATATTAACTACTTAAGATCATAACAGAGAATGCTGATAAGAATAGTAAAGAAGTGATATTTAAAGAAATTATTATTCCATCAAAATGAGACAAAACAACAACTCTAATAAGTTTGAAAGTTGATCGTGGACATCATATAAACAAAAGGAATTTTATCGTATGAACAATACAATTATTGATGACGGATATAGAGATCCATTATATTGGAAATATAAAAATTTACAAGACACATTAGATAGTATTTATAACTCAAAAACCTTTATAGAAAAAATATCGCTCTTAAAAAAGGCTATAGAAAAATATCCACATTACTATGATTTTTATATCGAGTTATTCGATACATATATTGATAGAGATGGTAAAGCAGAGATGGATATCATTGAAAACGGATATATGCTTGCTATAGATAGACTCAAAAAAGAAAACAATGGTAAGTTACCAGAGGTTATGAATTGGTACTTCCTTGAAAATAGACATATTCATAGAATAATTTATAACTACGCAGAGTGTTTAATTGAGATTAAAGAATATAGAAAATCAAATAAGCTTTTAAATATTCTTTTGAAATTGCATCCTACTGATAATATTGGGGCCAGATTCTTAAAAAAAGAGAATTTGCAGAAGATTAAAACTATTTAAGAATAGAAATACATTGACATACTCCCCATAGCTAAAGCTAGGGGGCATTACGCTAAATTTTGGTAAACTACCCAACCGTCAAATAAATCATCACCTATATCTTTAAAACAGCTTCTTTGATCTCATCAGCTTTAACTTCCATAAAGCTATCAATGAGTGTTTTAATAGATGTCGATAGATCATCATTTAATATTCCTAATGCCTGTAGCTTACTGAGCCTTTTTAATTGCTCCTCATCTATGTTCGGATTATTGTCCGCTATGTTCTTTAAGCGTTCATTTGCCTCGAAAAGAAGATGTTGTATCTTCTCATAATCATCAAATAAAACACCTTCATTAAAAAGATTTTCTACTTTTTCATTTGGTTTGTTCCCACTTACATTAAGCTTTGCAGCTATGACAGAAAGCTTATCAAAAGCCTCCCCTGTTACATTAACTCTCTTTTTCATTTTCTTCCTCTTTCTTATGTTTGTTTGCTGTTCTTGCAAGCGAGCTGAGTATAGCAGTTCGCCCTACTTTCATTTTCTTTTGAATATCTTTTTTACTCATACCATCAGAAAACAATTTTCTAACGAGTTCATCCTCATCTTTAGTCAATTTGATTTTTCCACAAAAACTGCAATGCTTTGAGTTTCCAGATAGTAAATTACTATACTGTATAGAAACTTCCTTTTGACATCTTTGACACAGACATTTCCAATAAATAGTATTATTCGTACTTTTTTTCTCTATCTACATATAGAGCTTCTAGCTGACCAAATACCTTGCCGGTTAAATCATTTTTCACCTTTCCAATCATATCAAAAACTCCTCTTATTCAAGAGCAAAGAATTGCAATTAACAACAAAATCTTTAATACTCTTTTTGTCAAGAATAAAATTTTTATTATTCTCAAAATAAAAGCATTTTTGAAAATTATTTTTTTTGCTATAAACCATCTTCCAATATGCTTTAGGCACAGCTATTTGATTGTGACCTATTCTTTTAGGATGAGCACCATATATAACACCATTCAGGATGTTTACACTTCCAAGCTTTTTGGCAGTATATCTCGCATATCTTTCCACACCTGCCCAGTAATGCTTACCTCTATTAATAAGATAATATTGAGGGATGATATTACTTAGAACATAAATTGAATGTAAACTTTGTCGGCTCCAATCTTTTGCAGCGTCCGGACACAAATGCCCACGATCTTGATGATATATATTACGAGTATAGTCACTATATGTTGATCTAAATTGCTTAGGAATATGTAAATCTTCATAAAAACGAGGTCTTTTTTTAATATTTATCGAATTAACTTTACTTCCATCGAGCGAATAGGCCACAAACTTAGCACCTTTATTCCTATAACTATAGCAGGTCTCAAAATAACCATTATTATGAAGAATTTGGTCACATTGATTATCGTTAAAGAACTGATTTAAAAATAAATTTGAACCGAACAAATGTATTGCAAATGTTAAAATTAAAAATACTTTTTTCATCATTTAGCCTTTTTGAGTTGTGTTTCAATCTCTTTTTTAGCACTATTTAAAGTCTTTAAATTTTTTTTATTTAAAGCAGCATGCCCATAATGATTTTTTTTCTCTTTTATTAGATTAGAAATTTTTTTAAAAATAGTCATTATAGCTTTTTCCCATTCAAAGTAAACAGATGTTTAATCCACAACATTATCGTATCTACATCGCTTTCATTAACCAAGTCGTATCCAGAACTCTCAAGCACTTTAAAAACATCGTTTAAAGGAATATCCTTGTTCTGATATACAATATTGACTATCTCTTGCAGATCAGAGAAAGAGTACACGACTGAAAGTTTGTTCGATAATCTAATGTCCTCTTTATTGCTCGTATCTAATACGAATTGATTGTTAGCAAAAGACATCCCAGAACCGGGAATAGGTCTATCTCTGATTATCATGTTTTTAACCTCTCTTTACTTTTTCGTACTCATCGTACAATGCTTTTTCAAGTGCATCATAAGTTAATACATCCATAGAGGCGATTGTCTTTTGCATGAACACATTATCCTCTGCACCGTTCCACATTTTAATGTATGAACCATCTTTATAGCCATTGTCTTGACGAAACTGATTAAGGCAGTTTTTCCCGATGTAAAGTTTGTAAACATCTTCAAGATCAAAGTCTTCTAAGATGCGAACCACTGTAAAAAATTGAAAAAGAGGAGTTTCACCGTTGAGTGCACTTCTAGCCATAGACTCAAGAGCATCAATTAAAGAGTATTGCGAAGCCATTTCTTTTGTAATGGAGTGTTCTGCTTCTAACGCAAGAGAAATTGATTGCTCTAACCCTCTTATTGCGATCATATCAGACATAAGAAAATGCCATACGTCCACAACTTCAATCCGTAGATTTTCTATGTCATCCGGAGTAGAAATACTCTTCCAATGCTTCCATGCAAGGCTTTCTGCGGCTTCAGCGGTTTCAAGCCAAATACATCTTTTCCAATTAATAGTGCGACCTTCTTTTGTGATCCCTTGTGTCCACTGCTCTCCGTTTGTTTGATTATTGAGAGTGTTTTGAAGTCTAAACATCTCTCTTATCATTAGTTCTTTTTTTTGTAAATCATTTTTCATCTATTTTCCTTTTTTTTAAATTTTAAATTATCTTTTGTTCTTTCTTCTAAAAACTAGACATCTTGTTTAATGACCAAAATTCATCTACCATTATAATACTTAGTTTGAAAAGTGCCTGTTTTGCCTTTTTCTTTGATGCAAAAATATTATTTCCATCAGTAGTTAAATCAATTTCTTTTCCACACCGTGTTTTAATATAAGTGTGATTTAGCATTTTCTTGATAAGCTTTTGTTTCTGGATATATTGCCCATTCTCATCTTTTCCGCCACTTGAAATTTTCATCCCGACAATAGTTTCAGTCTTTTTCGTTGTGACAACTTTTTCTACAAAAAGTTTTTTCATAGTTGGCGTTCTGCCTCTTTCTCGCTCTACTAAATAGAGTGTCTGGCTTGGTTTTGGTTTATTAATTTTTAACAACATATTTCTACTCCATTTTTTAATTTTTAGTTATTTTCAATATAATTTTTCTACACTCCGCTAATCTTGAAAAATTTTGATTTCATTAACCAAATAAACAGCAACCAACCCAATAATAGGGAGTAAAATCATTACCCATTTTAAAATTTGTTTTTGCACCTTTTCATGTTGTTCAATAGTAACAAGCTTATAACTATCAGCAGAATGAGAAAGAGCAGTATCTATGATGCTTGTTAATATCTCTTCATCTGTTCCATCCTCTTGGGCATGAATAGTATCATTGGCGACAGGAGATACCTCTAGGGAGTATTCGCACTCTATAGTTACTTTATAACGTCTTACCTCATAAGGAACTATCTCCTTACTACCACACTCACAAGCAAGTTGCTTTCCATTACAGTAGAGATACTTCTTTTCTGCATCTACCTCAACGGTTTTACATTCTGCTTCTACATTTCTTCGACACTCAAGACATAGAAATTTTAGATTTACAAGATTCACACGTTCTCCTTCAATAATTTTAACAGTTTCGCTGCACATTTTTTACAAGTAGTACGACCATTGTCATATTTTAAATTATCTTCATACCACTCCATTGTAATAGCATCACCACTACAACTAAAATCTAAAAGCTTTTCAGTTGTATCAATTCCACAAAGAGTTTTTAACTCAATATTATTATCACTTACAATATGGTACTTGATCTTTTTATTCTCCTCTGGTGTTTGATGAGGATGAAATATAAAATATTGATTTGACATCTATGTCCTTTGTCTTATGTAAAATGGATTACAACTTATTAATATCACTATTATAGCTATTAATTCATACTAAGTCAATCTAATGATGATTAATGCTAAACAATATCATATTAATGTTACTTAATGTAATTCAAACAACATTAACACAAAACAATCTATTATTACATCAATCTAATGGTTATTAATAGCTATTTTAAAAAATCAATACTTAGGCATAATCACACGCAAAAATTAATAAAACAATTATTTAAAATGTGTCATAATATATAATTATGACTATTTTAGAATATATAAAAGGTGGGATTTTATGATTGATATAGATAACTTGTTTGACTCTGGAAGCACTAGCAAAGATAAGAAGCTAGAATACGGGGTATCATTAATCAATGATGTAGATATATGGATTGATAAATTTAAACAAGATTTAAAGTTACTTAACCGCTCTAAGAATACAATAGACTCATATAGTTTTACATTAAAAGCTTTTAGTGAGTATTGTACTATTTATCTCAGTAACAAAAAAGGTTTATGCGATGTTGAGGTCAATCATTGTAATGATTTCTTACTCTGGATGGAAAATTACGAAACCAACAAACGATATGGTTCACTACAGGAGAGAATAACCGCTCTAGCCAAGTTTATATCTTTTGCAAAGGATAGAGAGGGTGACTTGATCGAGTTGAGAGAGGAGTATTTAAGAAGAGGCATTCCGGATATAAAAAGAGTGGAATTTGCACTTTCTGAGTTTGAAGACTACTATTATGATAATGAGATTCCTTTTTCACGGATAGACAACAACTATATAGTAAATTATATAGTAACTCTTCCCAAAGCATCCGTTACAACTATGATGAATCGCAGAGCAGCACTTCACAAGTTCTTTATATATATAACGGAGGAGACTGAAACGGATTGTTTTAAGGATGTTCTTAAAAAGATGAAGCAGTATAAAAAGCAAAAGGGCAATACACATAAATCTCATCAGGCAATAGATGAAGAGAAGATGCAGCGGTTCTTAGATCTACTTGAAAAATATACAGAGTCACCAAGCATAGTACAACAAAGAGTAAGAAAGAACTCCAAGCGAGTAGCATACAGAGATGTGGCAATGATCTTACTTATGTACCGTGCCGGTCTTCGAGTAAGTGAAGCATTGAACATTAGGCTTGTTGATCTGGAAGATATGGGAAGCTCGTATCGTGTTAATGTAATAGGGGGAAAAGGGAACAAGAACAGGACTACCTATATTAAAAAGGTTTATTTTGAGAAATATTACAACTACTTTAAAGCGGAATTAACTGAACCTACAGAGTTTTTATCTCAAAGCTCGAATGGCAAACAGCTCAATAGACGAACACTCTATAAAAATGTAAAAAAGCTTTTTGAAACCCTTGAAAAAGAGGATATATTAAACAATATTAAAAGTGATAGTGCATCCGGATTGCATATTTTCAGGCATCTGTTTGGAAGTGAGTTTGCAGCAAAAAATGGAAATATGAAGATTTTACAAGATCTTTTAGGTCACTCTGTCATTACAACAACTATGATCTATTCAGATGTTGGGGAGAGGTCAAAACAAGAGGCAGTTGATTTCTAATTACCATCTGCCCTTTTTACAGTAACTACAATAGTAACTGCCACTGCTTCCGATGGAACAATCATGGCCACAATGCCAACACTTGAAAGTTCTTGAAATTGAAAATAAATTATTTTTTTGCATTTAAGCTTCCTTATCTTATTGTCTAAGTTGATTTCGTAGTCGTTACTTAGAAACTGAAACACCTCGTTAGCTCTTTGAAAGTTGGGTGTAACTTGCTCTACCCACTCTCTATTAAGTTTTTATTTTTTTTTAGTATTTTCTTTCATTTTAAAACTTCGTTTTAATCTTAAAAATAATTTTGGATGTTCTTCAAAAAGATGACTGTTTTCTTTTTGTAAAAAATCATCATAAGTGTAATTATATCTAAAATAATCTCTGATGATTTTATAGTCTTCTATATAAGCTATTAATGTATATTCAAGATACCCGAGTCTTTCATATACATCTTTTGTTTTTTCCTCTTTATCATATTGATTTGAGTTTAAATCACTTTTCCCATCAATGACAATAATATCATTATCAGCTTCTATATGTTGCTCAAGCTCTTTTACTAATTGTTTTTTTTTGCTCATAATTTTAATTTCCTTAATTTGATTTACAGAGCCAATCGGTGCAGTATTAGTGGGTTTACCACTTATTATTTTTACAGATATAATCTTTGCCTGTTAGTTCTTTAAACTCATTCATTTTCTCTCTGTGAAGACGACCTATTGTATCAGCAGTACCTTGGTCAAAAGGTCTTTCGCCTCCTATGTGAAAGAGGACATACTTAGAGATTTCTAGTGCTATCATTTGTTCTATTAAGATAATAGCTTTTGAATCAATATCTTCTAGTTCGTCTTTGAAGCTATTATCAACTTCTCTAACATATTGAAACACATCGCTTATGACGATTACTTCATTTAATTTAGGTGCATATAGTTGTGCCATATTTTTTTGTCCTTTATTTCTTCTAATGTGATATAATGTCAATTGCGATGACAACTTAGTTTGTTTTATGGAGCGGTAAAAAGCTTTTTAAGGTCGGAGGATTAATTACCCTTCGACCTTTTTTTTTGCCCTCCTAAAACAAATCAAGGGAGACTTCATGAATAAGCTAGTCATCGCAATACTGCTTATGTGTATCTTTGCACCAATGTTGCATTAGCAACTTGTCAAGGGGTTTTTACCCCTTGTCTCCCCTTGTTTTCATGAATCGAATTAGTATCGGCATATATCTTATAATTCAATATTGTGTTCAGCTAAAAACCAATCTTTAGCTTTTTGAATATCTTTTTTACTATGAGTAATGCCCTCGTTCATATCAATATAAAATCGACCAACTTCTTCCCAAGAACTAAATGTATATATTTTAATAATAAGGTTATGATTTGCAAATTGCTTGAGTCTGCTTTTTAGCTCTAAATAACTATAACCAAAAGGCTTTATTTTTCCATTGAAAAAATCAAGTATTGCTGTCGTTCTTTGAAGCCCATCTATAATTTGAGCATCATCTTGAACAGAAAGTCTAAAAAACATCAGTTCTACTTTAACACCAGAGAGAAGATTTTCAAGAAATCTAGTTTTCATAGCCTTGCTCCACTTGTTGTTAGCTCTTTGGAAGTCGGGTGTTACACGTTCTGCCCACTCTTTATTGAGTTTTTTATCTCCTGCATCAATTCTTTGTATCTTTCTGTCATCTTTATTATACCAAGTATGAAGAAGCATTGAGTCCACAAAAGTAGTTAAGTCAATGTTAACTTGATAGTTTTCTCTGTTAAAAGAGCTACTTCTACATTTTTTAATAAGTTCTATGATGTCATTTTCCATTTTATCTCCTAAATTTACAGCATCAGGCTATTGCTTATTCTCATTCATATATTTTTCTCTCGCTTTTTTGAAAATATTAATTGTATCAGCATTACATCCATAATCACTAGAATATATTTTGCACATTAAGCGTTCTTCAATTTCGCTGTCTTCAACATCATCAGGAAAAATAAGATTATTATTTTCATCCACTGAAAAAGTTAATTTAGGAGAATAGGTTTCTCCATCGAAAATTGTTAAATCCTTTTTCATTGCTTCCTTCTCCTTATTCTCAGTTACTCGTTAATTTGAGTTTATTTTTCATCATCTTTATAAATATTTTTCATCTTTTCATCTAGTTCTTTTTTAAAAACAATATTTATATAAGTAATTTTAATCACAAAGAGAAATAAACCTGTATAAAATAATGCTTCAGCAAAATTTATCTTTTTGAGTTGAATTGTCAAAGGAGTTATTACAAACAAAATTGCAAATATTGTCCAATTGTAATATTTAGAATATAGAAAGTCATCTAATAATTTCATTATGTGTTCCTTGTTTTAATCTGTTTGCGGCAATAGTGGGTTTATTTCATTAGATTTTTGACCATTAACTCTATATAATTTCTTGTGTTTATTAGTGTATGTTTTTCATCCTGAGAGTCATGAAGTGGCATTTGCTTTGCAATTGACAGCACTTTATCATCCGATAAATTTTTAACCATTTCAAGTAGATTTATTTTCTTTCCAATTTCATCAAAAATTAATTTAAAAAAATATATATCTGCCGAATTAATCTCATCAATTTTTTTAGTATTGAATTTAAGTGACTCTAGTATTATGTTTTGCATTGCTTTTCCTTAATTTAATTTGTGTAAAATACATCAAAGCTCTCCAATGAGAGCAGAGATTCATTTTAAACAGTAATGGTATATATTACGGATATATTTAGTTTTTTTACGACAGTATTCTGGTTATTGTTTATGCTGATTCTGTACACGAAGTCTGTTTAATTCAGTTTCAACTTCTTTCATCTTTTCGTTAGCTACTTTCCAGCAAACATATTTACCTAAAAAGTATGCTCCGCATATTAAAGATATAAATATTATGTAAAATAAAATATTATTATAGTCCATTTTTCGTCTCCAAATTTAATTTATATATTTTACTGAGTTTTTCGACTTAGTGCTGAAAGTATGGCAATTAGTAATAAATTTACTTTTTATAGTTTTATCGTCTATGTTCACATTCATTATTTACCCTTTGATATTGACAGATACTAAAAGCACAGAATATCCAAACAGAAAAAAGAAAAACCATTCAAACAAAGAGTGATTAGTAGGGATAATATTAAAACCAATTAACAACAAGAGAATTAAAGAAAATATTAAATAAACTGTAACTACATGTTTCATTTAGGATTCCTGAATAGAGTTTTTTCTGCTATACCATACAGCTCAAAGACCTTTTTAACAGCTTCATCTTTTCTTTTTAGCTGTTGTACTTCAATAAGAGCCTCAAGCATAACTACCGCATATCGTGGTATTTTCTCTTTGTTGTTCATCTTATCCAACCAAGTCTGCAAAGTGCTTTTAGGCATATCTATATGTCTTGCAAATTCTGGAAGTTCCATATCATACTCTAAGAGTGCTCTTTTAATTAAATTCATGCTGCGTTCTCCTTATTTATTGCCATTACTATATCATAGGCTTTCTCAAAACTAATGCCAGTCTCTTGTGTGATCTGAAAAAAAGACTTCTTATCAATATTGTTATGTATATACTCTATGAGTCTGTTCATTACTCCAAATTCTACATTAAACATATGTAGGTCATCAATGATAGGCATCTTGCAATCCAAGCAGTCATATCCAAATTCACTTTTGACAAAAACAGTTCTTCTCTTTTTCGTTCGAGGATGAGGTGAGTCCGGATAGTTCCCATAGTGGCCAAAACCTTTTTTAATGTTCTTTGATTCGCAATGAGGACACTTCTTTACCAATGTGGTGCTATTTACAGAATAGACACTGCAATTAACACTATCGTCTGCAATATATTCAGAGGTACTCGATAACTTCACTCCGTAAATATCTAAGATTGGTGTTTTATCTTTTGCTTTAACACGGCCAATCGCATCTATAAAGGTAACTCCGTTGTTTGTGATCTTCATCATACTTTCATATCTTTTGGGATTTGTTATCTTTGAGCGTGCAAATCTATCTTCTTTTTCAAGGGTTATCCCAAAACCGCAATACTCACAACCGCTACGAGTTCTTTTTGGAACGAAAACACCGTTAACGAACCGGTCATAATAACAATCTGCGAATTTTATTTTATATAATTTGGCATAGTTCCAGATATCTTCCTCTGTCCAATTGCTTTTTAAAAAGGGATATATCTTTTTCTTTCCATTGTCCTTACCGTATAGAGCTAATTGCTTTCTCAACATGCTCTCATCGCTCATTAAGGCGATCATAGGTTTCAGACCATGCTCTTTCCCCCACTTTTCCAAAGGATCTTTTTTTAATATTGCACAGCATTTATGTGTGACATCAAACTCCTCCTCAGCTAAATATCTCCATTTGTTTGAGAGTTTACCATTCCCTTTTTCGTCTCCTTGAAAACGTGTAAAGCGAGTTTTCTTTCCGTGTGTACGCTTCAGCTCGTTTACTTTTTGGCTCACTTCTTTCGATACCAAGGGAAAGCCATATTTCATCACAACTTGCTTGAAGTTCATCTTTGGAAACACGGTGATTACATTTGGAAATGTTTTAATATGCTTAATTATTTCCCTCAGCTCATTCGTAGTGTTAGAGAACACGACCTTTATATCCGGATAGAGTCTTAAGGCGATATCTCTTAAAATCTGGCTGTCCTTACCGCCTGAAAAACTGAGAAAGATTTTTCCATCGTTCTCAATATATGCTTTATGTATTATCTCCTCAGCTAGTTTTATCTTTTCTTTTAAGGTGATGATATCAAAGAGCGTTAGCGGATTTTGTGTATGTGGCATAACCTATCCTTTTAGATGCTTGATAATATCGGATGCGACCTGCATGAAGGGTTCTTGTGCAACACCTTGACCGATAAGCTCACCGCACTTGCTCTTGTCTCTTTTCCCGTTAGGTAAAATAAAAGAGTCCGGCAGTCCGTTCAATCTGGCAAGTTCACGAGGAGTAAACCAAGAGAACTTTGTTGAATCTTCGGGGTGCACCAAGATGGGATTTGTCATTTGGTTTCTAAAATATCCCTTTGTTATCGTTGCTGTCACACTGTCTTCAAGATATGTGCGTGCAATTCTAAAGCCCTCTTTTTTCTCAATATGTTTTAGCTCTTTTTGAAGTGTGTATGCAATAGATCTGCTATTATGTTCATCAAGCCAGACTCTATTATCTACCTCAACTTCCAAAATATCCTTTACGTTTCTCAAGTTCAATTGTCTTTGATTTGAAAAATTAAATTTGTTCTTAGAGATAGTTGCGACCATGCAAAACCGTTTTCTTTTTGTCATAGAACCGTACTCATCGGCTTTGAGTATCTTTTCTGATAACTGATACCCTCTTGCTGATAGAACAAATCGTATCATCTCCATCATTTGAGAATTTCTAAATCCGATAACCTCTTCGATTACAATAAGTGCAGGTCTTATCTTTTCAACGGCTTGTAAAAAGAAGTACCCCAAAGAACCGGTGTCACCGCCCTCTTGTGCTTTTTGTCCTAAGCTCTGTTTTTTAACTACCCCTGAAGGACTAAAACACTCACAAGGAATACCGCCTAAAAGAACTGTAGCTTGTTTAGGAAGCAGGTCAAGGTCAATTTCAGTGATATTGGTTTGGTATGTGAACGTGTCTGGATTGTTCGCTTCATAATTGTCTAAATATTTCTCTTCAAGTTCAGTTGCAGCGATAGGTGTCATACCTGAGTTTTTAAAAGCCTCGCTTAGAGTACCGCTTCCTGCAAAGAGGTCGATAAAAGTGATTTTCTTATGGTTAAGCTTTTTTCTTGCCCTGCTCTGTTCAATCTCCTCTTTTTGAGGTTCTATAACTATTTCATTATCATATATCTTGACGATGATTCTATCTATGTCTTTAAAAAGAGTGCTTGTCTCTTCGTTGCATATATCAATAATAGGAAGTGCATTTGATTTTCTAACAGTGATCTTTCTGTTATCGTTCTCTGTAGTCGTGATAACAAGTCTTCTTTTGCTCTTGGACATAGTGTAGCTGTAAGTAAGAGTATCTGCAAATGCTGTATCATTTAGTTTTTTCGTTGCGATCCATATACGTTTGTTGCTTTTATGAAGAGGCAGCTCTTTAGAGATAGCTTTTAACAATTTTGTTTTAGGTACTTTGCACATAACTTTATCCTTATATCGTTTAATACACACAAATTATACACTAAATACGTTTATCTGTCAAGCACAATAAACGATTATTGTCTATTTTCTTCTTCTTTTGAGCGTATTTCGTGAATATTGCTTTTTTTGGAACATTGTTTGACTTTTGAATCACTAAAGAACTATAATACTTCAAATGCAAAACACACTCATTCATTTACGGATATGAAAAAAGGACACTCATGTTTAGGGCAAGAAACGTATTAGAGCTATTGGCTATCTTGAAGAACAATCGTATGTTCATCAATGCCCTTTTTGAAAGTTCTCATAGACAAATGAACATAAACAGTGCTCTGGGATTGATTGATGAAGAGTCACTTGAAGAGTTAGAGCACAACGCCCTTGTTGAGATATACCACAATGAGGTTCTATTGGGTGACAATCTTGTTAAGTTCCTTGAAGCTCACCTTGTTGACAATTTCGATGAAGAGCTTTATGATTATAAAACGATCTTCGCAAAGATATCAAAGTCCATTGAACTTTACTATATCGCAACTGAAGAGAGAGGCGATGTTCAAAAGCACTTAAAGAACATACACCGACACCTTAGAAGAATTCCAAACAACCTTCTTGATTCACTAAAGAGCATACAGCATCACGTTGAATTTACATACCGCTCCGCTGCAACGAACAAAGAGAAACTTCATGAACTCAAAGGTTATAATGAAATGCTCTCTGAGTTCTATGAGACTTTAGACTTTATAAGCAGGAATCTAAGAGCACACACCGGTTTTTTCAGCTCTGTTGATGATATGGCATTGGAACTGCAAAGAATACGCGTAGGTGATTATATTCTTACGATAAGAGACACACTTATCAAGATAACCCAAATGGTTATTGACTACATCAAAGATACACAAAAGAGCATCCTTTTTCATAAGCATATCACTGAGCTTAAAGAGTTAAGTGACAGAAAAGAGATTCGTAGCAAAACGAATATGTATGAGCTGATTCACAATACAAAAAAAGTTCCTCTTCTTTCAGGGTTTACGACAATTGAAAAGAAAAACACTCAAATTAAATTCTATCCGGACTACGCTTATGAAGATGAATTCGCGAACAGACTGAAAAGTAGAAAAAGCAAATTGGTCTTTGCCCAAAAAGTATCTTTATCCTCCGAACCGATAGATTTAGATTTTATTGAAGATGATGAGGTCGTTATCATCAACTATGATGGAATTTTGTATGACTATCTTGAGGATGATACGCTTACTCAAAGTTTTTTATCATATCTTCAAAGTAGAGAACCGGACTTAAAGGGAACAGAACTTCTAGCAGCTTATCTCGATACGGTAATATCAAACTCAAAAGAGCTTACATTTGCAACTCCTTATGAAGAGATAGAGGGTTACAACTGCTTTTCTGCTTATGCAGCAACAAGAAGCGATCTAATAGAAAAGGAAAACATTTTATGAACATAGATACGAATAAATTGCCTAATTTAACAAAAAAGATATTCGACACTTTAAGAAACGGTAATTTTATCGTTGATAATCACCCAGAAACAGAGCAGAGAAAAATGTTTGCGATTTGTGAGAACTACTACTCTGTATTGAGTTCCTATTTTGAACCCCTTGGTTATGATTTAGAGCGAGGAGATGGATACTTTCTTTTTTACACGCAAGGAATGTTGGAATCGACAAAAGAGCATAGAATGACGCAGTTGCTACACATTTTAGATTTGATTGACCTGCTTTTAGGTGTTTTTCCTAACTTGAGTGTAGGATGGAAAGCTTCACCAAGCGATTTGGAAATGAACTTGAAGGGTGATACACTTAGACGTGAGCATCTTGAAAAAATGAGAGGGATACGAGGTAAGACTTTACTTGAGAGATGCAATAGTGTTTTTGATGCAATGAACAAGTTCGGTTGTCTTGTTCCTCTGGAAGATAAATACAATAACTATCTACTTACCTCATCCTACAACTATGTGATAGAGTTTTTCGAGGCGGTACAGAGAATAGACAGTGAAAAAGATGAGGTAGAGCTATGATAGGATTAAAAAAGGTCACATATATAAATACAGGTCGCTTTATATTTGGAGAGGTCGATGTTAGCGGTAATACTTTGGTTACGGGAACGAATGGAGCAGGAAAAACGACCACGATGCAGTCTATTCTCTTCTTTTACGGTTCAAACAAAAGAGAGCGTTTAGGTATTGAAAGAGGTGAAGGGAAGGATAATTGGCTGAAATATACCTACCCTTACCTCAACTCCTATGTATTTTATGAGTACAGCGGTGTGAATGGGAATACGTTGCTAATGACATACGCTGCCGGTAATCAAATCGCTTACAGATTTATCTCTATGGAAAGTTCCGTTGATCTGAAATCAATTGTACTCAATGCAGACAACACGGTTAAAGAAAAAGAGAACATCTTATCTGAGTTCATTGCTCTAGGATACAAGCCGAGCAGTCAAGTCGCCTCCCCTCAAAAATATAGGGATATCCTTTATGGTGCGATAAACATGAGAGTAGATAAGACGCTCAAAGAGTTTGCCGATTATGCACTGATTAAAGCAGAGGGGAACTACAATCTTATTCACGAAGTACAGTCAAGTGTGTTTTTAAGTTCCCGTGTAGAGACCGGTACTATTGAAAAGGCCATTGCCGAAAGTTTTGGAAACGATGTGAAAATTGATATTGCTCAGATAAGAGAACAGCTTCAAGATGTTATGAACGATTATTCTGCCCTTAAGATATACAGTTCCGAAAAAAAGCTCCTTGCTGATATTTTTGAGAACCATTCCAAATATATATCTACGGAGAAAAAACTCATATCGGTTCTTAAACAGATCATTGCGAACTATAACTTCAATCAAGCATCTCTCCCAGAGCTATCAAAAAAGGTCATAGATGCCAAAGAAGCGTATGAAGAGTGCTTAGAAGAGAACATCAACAAAAGAACCTCCCTTCAAGCAGATAGGGATGAAGCAAAAAGTAATTATGAACATGCAAAGAGAGAGTTACAAAGAGCAGAAAAGCTTAAAGAGAAATACAAAGACTTTGATATGGATAAGCTCTCCGCTTTGGTTGACAACATTCCAATGCTTGAACTGCAAAAAGAGAACGCTTCCTCTAACTATCATACTCTTATTGGAGAGCAAAAGAGTATCGCTGCAACCTATGATGAACAGAGCACGCAGGCAACGACACTATATACTTCTCAAAAGCAAGAGATCATCAATGCTAACATAGAGCAAAGAAAAACTTTTACCATTGAAGCCCGAAAAAAAGAGGATGAATACCACTCAAGTATAAATGCTGTTGAAGACGAGTATGTAGAGATATTAAAAGAGAGCGAAAAAGAGGTGGAAGATGCCTCAGAAACAAAGAATAAGATAAACACCGAACTTGTCCTGCTTAGTTCAAAGAATCCTTTTATGGATGAAGCGGATAAAACAAAACAGCAAATAAACAGTGTAACATCTGAGCTAAAAGAAAAAGAGTCCGAACATAAGCGAAAAAGAGAGAGCATTTTATCTATTTTGGCACAAAGAGAAAGCATCGAAGAGAGAATCAAAGATGCTGACACCGAAGCACAAAGCCGTTATGAATTGATGAAACAACCTTACGAAACAGAGATAGCTAGGTTTGTTAAATTGCTAAAGGTCAATGAGGACACGTTGATCTATTTTATCCGTGAGAATATGAGTGAACATGAAGATATCATTACATCTCTCCTCAAAGATGAGGTGCTGTACGATACTACTCTAAGCCCTTCTTTTTCAGAGGATAACAATAGTATATACGGATTGAACATCAATACTCAAAATATAAAAAGCTCAGAGTATTCGTATGGGCATATAACAGCAGAGATAAATAGATGTAAAGAGGCCATTGTTGAAATAAAAACACAAATTGATGATGAGCTTGAAGAGAGAAAAAAAGAGTTCAAAACCACTCTGGCAAAACTGCAAAAAGACCATTTTTTCAATAATAAAGATGTAGATGAGCTTTCAAATGAGATATTAAAACTTGAATCAAATATTATCTCTCTTAAAGAGCTGTTAAAAGAACAGGTTTCACTCGCTCAATCAAATTGGGAAAAAGAGATTGAAAAAGTATCTACCGAACATAAAGACGCAATAGACAACTATAAGAGATTAAAAAAGCGAAAAGAGGATATCGCTGCTGAAAAATCATCAAAACTGACACAACTCAGAGAAGATTACAAAAAGTACAACGAAGAGGTGCGCAATTCTCTTAAACTTATTGATGAAACAGAGAAAGAAAAATTGACAGAGCTAGATCGGGCATTGAAGGAGTCTAAAGCTAAAATAGAGAAGAATAAGAATCAAGCTCTTATTGATGGAGGGATAAGCTCCAAAGAACTGCACGATGCTGAAAACCTGTTAAAAAAGAGCAAAGAGGAACTTGAGAAGGCGAAATCCTACTCTAATAAAGTCGCTATTTGGAGAGATGATAAAAAATTCTTTGAGCAGATACCATCTTTACTGAAGAGCTGTGAAGAGAGCAAGATATTTTTCGATACTGCTGAGAAGTTGTTAACAGCACAAAACAAAGAGATGAAAGAGAGAGAAAAAGAGCTAGAAGAGAAGATGAACGCTCTTGTGCAAAAGCAAAGAAACATCCAAAGCCAAATAGAAAAAACAAGCTCTGAATTGGAAGATGGAGAGTTTGCACCATACTTGAAAAAATACAATATTAAAGATATTTTTGAAGAGGTTTCACTTGAAAATGTATATGCAGAATTTAACAAAGCAGGTATATTTATCAAAAATCTAACAGAGTATTATTTCGCTGTAGAAAAGAATCTTGAACGCTTTAAAAGCAAAATCGGTGATGAAAAATATATATGGTTCACATACAAGAACAGTACCACATCAGAGGTATTGGCATCAGTAGATAGTTTAAAGCTCTTCATGGAAGGTGGTGGAATCATTGAAACAAAAGAACTTGTTGCAAAATCCATCAGAGGTATTCAAAGCAATATAATACAAAGGTATGGAAACCTCAACATACAAAGTGACAACATCAAGTCAAATGTTAACAAGATCAGCAAAAGCCTATCAAAAGCAGTAAGAGATATCGCAGTCCTCGATGATATAGGTTTACGATATGTAAAAAGTGATAATAAAATACTCTCAGAGCTTAAAGCGATCAGCGAAGTAGATATCCCCTATGGTGATCTCAATTCTCTCTTCTCTGATTCTAAAAAAAGTGAACAATCAACGCAGATAATTCTTGAGAGATTTGAAGAGCTTTTAACGTCACTAGAAACAGAAAAAGCAGAGTATATAACAGTTTCAGATACTTTTGAAGTTGAATTGAAAGCAGTAGAGAACGGGAACTCTACAAACTGGATAAAAGCCCGAAAACGAATAGGTTCAGAGGGAACGTCTGTTATTGTGAAAACATTGCTCTATATTGCAATGCTCGATACGGTATTGACAATGACACGAAAGAACGTGGAAGCGAACATTCATGTACTTCTTGATGAAATCGGCAAGATAGACCAAAAGAATATGCGTGAAATCATTAAATTTGCGAACAATGCAGGAATCCTGCTTTTCAATGCGGCTCCTGATTCAAAAGTACCATCTATGTATAACTGTATCTATCACTACAGGATAATAAGAGGCAAATCAAAAATTACTTTAGCAGCAGTAAGACGATGAAGCTCAACTTAAAAGATGCAAAGAACCTCTTGCTTGTAAAAAACGGGGATATCATTAAAAAGAGTGCTTTTGGCAAAGGTTTTTTAAAAACCCTAAAAGCGATGATTGAGCTTGGTGCATTAAAAGAAGAAAAGGTGACTAAGAACTCTTTTAACATATCGCTTGGCAGGAGTGAGGCATTTAACGGATATCTTGAAAAATATCTCTTTGTAGATAATTTGACCGGCTATATTGAAGCCTTGTCTTTGCAGAATCCTTCTCGTGCTGAACTATCAGAGCTAGGTGTAAGCACAAAATTAAAAAGCACTAATCCTAAGAGTGGATTTCACATAAACAGTCCTGACGCTGTAGAGGTCACTATCAATCAAAAAAGGGTTAAGCTTGATTTCCCTATGGAATGTGCACTTTTTGTCCATAAGGATGCTCATATGGCTATTGACGATGATATTATTATAGTCGGTGTCGAGAACTTTGAAAATGTTAGTGGAAAACTAAAGAACAGAGCCATGTTCCCTACAGGCAAAATGATATTCATTGAAAGAAGTAAAGCCCTACAAAATCTTTTAGGAAATGTTTCCAACAAGTATATTCATTTTGGGGATATCGACCTTGCAGGAATCTATATCTTTGAAAACGAATATGAGCCTATTGTTCACAAAAGAGGTTCTTTTTTTATTCCAGAGAATATCGAGATGTTAATCAAACAAGGTCATTCAGAACTATATGAGAAACAAAAAAGAAAATATCATTTTTTATCTGGTAAAACAGACGAGACAAAAGCATTAATAGCTATGATGCACAAATATAAGAGATCAGTAGAACAAGAGATTTTTCTAAGAGGAAACGAACCATTACCTTCCATATAAGGGGATTATGTCCCCATCACTATTTTTAATCGAGAAAGAGATGATGCAATGTATCTTTTCTTTGGTATAGAGTTCCACAAAAGAATCAACATCATCAACACTGCTTATCTCATAGTCTATGCCTGAATAATCAAGACTATTGTTAATTATGCTGTACCCATCAGCAAAATAAGGCTCAAATTTTTTCATATTTTCTATAAAAATATCCCATTTCTTTGAGCAGCACACGCAATCACATCTTAATGTATCGTTTGTGTGATTGCATTTTGAACAAGTGATTTTAGTTCTATAATTATAGTACGGTTGAATTGGAGATGAAGAATATACAATTTTTGACTTTTCTTTACAACATACGCATATGGGCATAAATGCAAACACCTCTAAGGCTTTGGTGTTAATTAATTTTTCTTCCTTATGAAAACCTTCTAAAATAAGTTTTGTTAAGACAAGTGATCTATCCTCTTTTTTTACAGCTTTGATGAAATAACTTGATTTATCTTTGTTTTTTGTGAATTCTTTCATCTTTTCACCAATAGAGCCAATATCATATGTTGATAACTTTTTAAGTTCTTGTTTGGAAAATGTTTTATTTTTCTCAGTTTTTATATAATTAAATATATCTTCATTGCTATATATAGCTTCTTTAAAACTTGTCTCTGCATCTAATAATATTTTCAACATATTTATTGGTATTGGTTCCATATTGCTTATTCTCCTTCTTGATAACAATTCATCTCGTCTCTAAAAGCATGAGCGATATTTCCTTCTATATCTTTTCTGGTAAAAAATATATAGCTGTGTGTTGCATCCTCGTCAAACTCTGAATAGCTTTGATGTACCGGCTTTGTAAACATTCTACCCCATTGCTCACAAGTTTGAGTAATCATTGTCTTTAGCACCTCAACTGTATCAAACTGCTCTTTAGACATGTTTGTTGCAGAAAACGGAATTTCAATTATAAGTGAAGTGGATGCTTGATAATCAAACCTCATATAACGATGAATAAAAGCATATAAAAGTAATTCCATGCTTTCTTCCAAATAACAATCATCAAATCCATAATCAGTAAAATCAATATTATTAAGAACAAAAAAACTTATGTTTTGAGCATCTTTGATATTTTTTATCGAAGAGATACTCTTTTCGTGTTGGTATTTTAACGCCTTTGTCGTTATACTAGATGCCCCTATCGTAAAGCAAGAGTTCCCATTAAGTACCATTTTGTTTAAGCAAGATTCTACGAATGCGTCGACTTCTTCTCCAGGTGTACCGATTTCTTTTTGCAATAACCCATAATAGTCAAAAGTCTGACATGTAAATGTAGCTACTATATTACTAGGTATTGCGAATTGAATTGATTTTGCACTAAACAGAAACTCTTCTGTTTTAAACTCTTTTCCATATATGAAGTTATCTTTTTCAGAAAATCTAAAATCCAAAACTTCATCAAAAAAATCATTATCAACTTGTGCAGAGTAATATCTATCAGGAAATCCGTAGAGTTTTGCTTCTTCAAAAAAATCAATTTCTTTCTTTGATTCAGAATTTGGAAAGAGTAGCTTAAGATCAAAATCTGGTTCATTACTTCTAATAACTTTTAATATGGAGTTATAGCTTTTGTATCCAAAGTCCTTTGCGAATAAGTTGTATTTTTGTGATTTTGAAATTTCTTTGTTAGAGTATTTGATTAATGCTTGGTATTTAAAGCAGTCTTCTGTTAGTGTACACATGTTTTTGCTCCTTAAGTGTGTCATCTGAATAATTCTTGCCCTTGTTAGAATACAAATTGCCTAAGTTGCTAACATGTAAAACTTTTATTAAATGATTCACTTTTTCCATAAATAAGGGCGGAGGGTAGAAATTAAACCTTCAAAATTATATACATATATTACTTATTTCTTTCTTATTTTTCTGTTTCTAGGTAACGACTACGAAATTAACTAAAAAACAGAAAATCTCAAATGAACTTAATAAAAGTTGAAGATTTAAAATAAAAAATATAAATAAAAGAGTAAAGAGAATTGTAACTAATCCTACAGCTACTTTGTCTGTTCTGCAGGTGAAGCAAGTCCTGAGACCATAAAAAGATATATACAAAATCAAGGCTAATGCCTTGTACGCATTTTCATCCCAACGGCTGAGGACCATTGGAATTTCTGCTAAGAGTTGTTAAAATCTATAATCCGCAGAAAAATAAACTCCTGAGAGTTCATATTTTTGATGGGCTGTTGCATCATCATTCTCTGTAGTTTCTAATTGATGTTTTCTATATTCAATAGATGCAGATAAGTGTTTAAAGATATCATATCTAGCACCAACCCCATATAAAACACCAACTGCCACAGTATAGTCGCTAAGAGACTGTATCCCATATCCTAAAATTGCATACCCTTTAAAATCATTATATGCTCCTCCAATTTTAAGATTACTCTCCAGAGTACCACCTTTAATAAAATCACCTTTATTAAAGTAACCATCCGCACCTATCCCAATTAAAAATGTATCATCATTAAAACTAGAAAATGCTGAAAAAGATATACCCGTTAATGATACATTGTCATATCCATAATAAACAGGTGTCTCATCAGTATCAGAGGCATTTCCATAAACAGTTTTACTTGTAGAAGCAGCTCCATAAGAGACACCAAAATAACCATCATCAGCAAAAAGTGAACT
>Ga0256828_1000076_pt1 | contig 63754 bp, 70 predicted proteins | sample CV88metaG_FD_185993 | JGI IMG/M metagenome (GOLD analysis project Ga0256828, IMG submission 185993) | Hydrothermal vent microbial communities from East Pacific Rise, Pacific Ocean - CV88 | ecosystem: Environmental > Aquatic > Marine > Hydrothermal vents | place: Pacific Ocean: East Pacific Rise...
ACTTAAGCACAGCTAATTCAAAAATAAGCCTTTGTTCTCTACAATATTTGCCGACATAGCTCAGTTGGCTAGAGCAGCTGATTTGTAATCAGCAGGCCCGGGGTTCAAATCCTCGTGTCGGCACCATTACTAAATCATTTCATTTAGAATATTTTCATCATCAATTCTTGTATATGAATTCTTTTTTATTTCATTAAGAATTTGCCACAACCTATTAATAACTAAAGCTGGTGTCTGTGTTGTATCAAATGTATCTATTGCAATAGCTGAAGTTCTATTGTTAAAATAATTATCAAGTGTGTAAAGAAGATTCTGGGATGCTTTAAAAGCATCATTATGATTTGTATGGACATAATTTATAAAGTAATGATGGTCATCAATTTTTAAAAGATGATCTGATATACGCACAATCTTTCCTAATTTGTCCACAGGTAATTCATTCTTATGGTAGAGCATTGCAAATGTTGTATCAACTTTATATCTTTTATACGAATAGTATGCTTTGTTAATTTCAATTTGTAATCTGTTTTTTATTCGTTCATCCATATATTATTTTCCTATAAAAAGCTTTTTGTTCCACTTTTATCGTATAAATCTTTATATCTAAAAGTTATAAGATTTTGCATAATAGCAAAAAGTATCATAAAATTCAAAAAACTACTGCCTCCATAACTAAACATTGGTAGTGGTACACCCACAACTGGAGCATAGCCAATTGTCATGGCAATATTTACACCCATATAAATAAAGATCATAAAAGAGATGGCTACAGTTACAACTTTAATGTAATAATCTTTATTGAAAACAGCAAGACTTAACAGGTGTAAGATTAACATTATATAAATCAAGATGAGTCCTAAAGCTCCTAAAAAACCTGTTCTTTCAACCACAAAAGCAAAAATAAAGTCACTTGTAGCAATGGGAAGGAATTTCATCTGTGTTTGTGTTGCATTTTCTTTATCTTTACCACTCCAACCACCTGAACCTATAGCAATTATTGATTGCTGTACGTGATAAGATGGTTTTTCACTTAAAAAATCTGTTATTCGTGTTTTTTGGTAATCATGCAAGGCATATTTGTAAACAAGAGGTGAAACTAAAAGTATGATAGCTATAATTGTTGCTATGATTTTCCAGTAAATTCCTACAAAAAAGACTACTCCATAACCGATGAGCAAGAGTACTAATGCTGTTCCTAAATCAGGTTCTTTTGCAATAAGAATAAATGGTAGTAAAATATAAAAACTGATTTTAACAAAATCTTTAATTCTATATCCTTCACGTGGTGGTGGGGATCTATTAATAAGATAGGCTAGCATTAATATTAAAGCTGGTTTTACAAACTCTGAGGGTTGAATAGTGGCGTTAATAAATGGAATGTCAATCCATCTTTGTGCTCCAAGACGTGAATGTCCAAAAAATTCTACGGCTAAAAGTAATAAGATGTTTCCCCAATATATAAAAGGAATTAACCAACTCATCCTTCTTATTGGTAATAAAAAAACGATGATGAAAGCTAAAAAAGCAACTCCAACATATGCCATCTGTTTTTCTGCAAGAGCAGGAACCGCTTCTCCTATGAGCCAATTGGACATCAAAATCAGTGGAATTATAAGAATAATAGAAAGAAAATCAAATTGTGATAAAATACTCTTATCAAATCTCCACAAATTTGTAACTCCAAAATAAAAATTACATGATTGTAGCATAAAGGGAATAACAGTGAGAAACACACAAGAGTACAGATGTGATGAGCCACAGCGTTTAGACACATTTTTAGCTCAAGAAATAGGTCAAACACGATCACAGGTAGTGCAACTTATAAAGCAAGATGCAGTTTATATAGATGGGAAAAAAGTTTCTCGTCCAGGTATTAAACTGAAAAATGGACAAAATATAAAGGTGGAGTTTCCTAAAGTTGTTGAGTCTAAACCAAAAAAGGTTGATTTTGATGTTGAAATATTATATGAGGATGAGGATGTATTAGTAATTAATAAACCAAGTGGAGTTACAGTACACCCTGCTCCAAGTGTAAAAGAACCAACTTTAGTTGATTGGCTTAAACATAAGGGTATCAGGCTCTCTACAATAAGTGGAGAAGAACGTCATGGTATAGTTCACCGTCTAGATAAGGGAACAAGTGGTACAATGGTCGTAGCAAAGAATAATATAGCACATGAGTTTCTTTCAAAGCAGCTTCAAGATAAGAGTATGGGACGTTATTATATCGCTGCAGTTACTCCTCCTCTAAAAGATGATGTTACAATAATAGAATCAAATATAGGGAGAAGTGCTCATAACCGACTAAAGATGGCCTGTGGACTAGATCATGGAAAATATGCAAAGACTATGTTCAAATATCTTGCCTTAAGCAGTGATGAAAAAGTACAACTTATAGCATGTAAGTTATTTACAGGGAGGACACATCAGATTCGTGTTCATCTTGAGAGTTTAAATCGTCATATTTTAGGCGATCATATTTACGGTCTAAGCCCTAAAGCAGAGAAGACGGAACGAATTTTGCTACATGCCTATTTAATATATTTTGATCATCCAAGAACGAAAGAAAGGCTCTTTTTTACAGCTAATTTTGACAGTGTAATGCGAGAGATATTAAATAAAAAATTTGACAGGGAGATTTTAAATGAAGTTATCAATACTGAGTACATTATTCGCAGCTTCACTGCTGCTTCTTAGTGGTTGTGCTGAGTTAACACCAAAACCGACAAAAGAGGCAAGTATAGATAAGACATTGCCAATAGTTACTTTAACAAAGAATGGTATTATTACAGATATGAAAACTGTTGCTTTTGAATGGAAAAGTATTACAGACCCAAGAGTAAGTGGGATATATGTTTATAAAAAATCTCCAGACTCAAAAGAGTTAGAATATTATGATACTATTAGCACACGTTACTCTACACATTATGTCGATAGAAAAGTAGATCCTGATACAAAATATTCTTATGCTTTTAGGGTCTTTTCAAAAGATTCACAAGGCATAAATTCAAAGGTTTCTGTTGTAAATACATTACCTGTAATACAATCGGTTTCATGGATTCATTCAATAGGTGGATTGCCAAGAATTGCAAAAATTATTTGGAGACCACATTCAAGTGAAAGAGTTGATACATATATAATTGAAAGAAAAACTTTTGATGATGATGAATGGCATGAGATAGCAGAATTGAGTGGTAGACTTAATGCTGAGTATATTGATGAAGGTTTAAAAGACAATAGAGTTTACCTTTATAGAATAAAAGTAAAAACATATGATGATATTATTTCAACGCCATCAGCTATTGTAAGATCTGTTACAAAACCACTTCCTAAAAGTATTACTGAAATTAGTGCAAGTAAAAATTTCCCAAAAGCAATAAAAGTAACTTGGCCTGAATCTAAACAAAAAGATTTTCAACGTTATTATCTTTATAGATCTGATGATATAGATGGTTCATATGAACTCATAGCAAAACTCTATAACAACCATTTTACAGATAAAATTGAAAAGGATGGTAAACGATATTTTTATCGTGTTTCTATAGTTGATAAAGATGGATTAGAGAGTGCACATGATGCAGTAACAGCTATGGGGATGTCACTAGAAAAACCAATTGCTCCTGCTATAGTAGAAGCAAAATTATTAAATAATACAATAGAGTTAAAATGGCAAAATAATGATCCTCGTGCAGTATCATATATTATTGTGAGAAAGGCAAAAAAAGGTTGGTTTGATGAAGTTTCTAAAGAATATCAAGGAATTAAAAATACATATTTTGTAGATAATGATATACAATCAGGTACATTGTATAAATATATTGTTTATAGTGTTGATGTTAACAATATAGTATCAAAACCAAGTATAGAAGTAGAGATACAAACACCAGAATCGAAAGAGTTAATTGCGGCACCTCAATCAACTCAAAAAAGTGAAGAAAAAGTTGTTGAACAAACGGAACAAAAAGTGAGTGAAAAAACAGAAGTAGCTCCTGTAGAAGAATTAGATTTGAATGGATTATAATCGATGCCACATCTTCATATAAAAGAGTTTAAAGAAATTGTACTTCCCTTTGAACAGGATGAAGTACATTTTAATTTTATTGCTAGTAATTTACATCATAAAGATGAGAAATTAATATCTACAACATATGATGGTGAAGAGTTCTTTTTGTTGGTTAAACAAGAAGAGGGTAGAAATCTTCTTAAAACAGATAAATTAACTCGTCCTGCATCGATCTATAATGTTCATCGTGCATTACTTGGCTTTGCAAAAGCTGCGAATCTGGAAATATTGGCTTCAAATGTGCCTGATACACAAAAAAATATGCATCTCCAAGAGGCAACTGCACTTAAAAAGATAGAATATTTTGCAGATAATTTTCCACGAGAAAGAGAAGTACGTATAGAAGTTGGTTTTGGGTCTGGACGACATCTTCTTCATCAGGCAGTAGAGAATCCTGATGTAGTGTTTATAGGTATAGAGATTCATCGACCTTCTATTGAACAAGTATTAAAACAGATTGTAATTCAAAAGCTTGATAACATTATGTTACTTGATTATGATGCTCGTCTATTTATGGAACTTATTCCATCAAATCTTGTTGGTGCTATTTATGTACATTTTCCTGTACCTTGGGATAAAAAGCCTCATCGTCGTGTTATATCAACAAGTTTTATTAAAGAAGCTCGTCGTGTTTTAAAGGTAGGTGGAACTTTAGAATTAAGAACTGATAGTGAAAATTATTATGCATATTCGTATGAAACTTTTATTGAATTTCCTAAGATAGTGTTGCAAATTAATAAAAACAGGGATATAGCAGTTAGTTCAAAGTATGAAGATCGTTGGAAAAAAATGCAAAAAAATATCTATGATGTTATTATGACAAATGATGAAAAATCACCTGAGTTAATCATTGAAGGTGATTTTGTTTTTCAAACAGACAAAGAACATACAAAAGAAGTATTGGTAGCACTACACAATAGAACAATACGTTTTGATGGTGGATTTATCCATTTTGAAAGAGTTTATGAACTTAAAGAAGATGGTATTATGTTGCGTATTTCAATGGGAAGTTTTGATAGACCAGAACATTTATATCTTATTGTTACAAAAGATAAAAGAGTTTATTATCCAGAGTCACCATTACGCTCTCCTATTAATTTAAAAGCTCATCAAGAACTTTTAAAGGTTATAGATGGATAAAGTTATTATTGCAAACAATCTTTCACTTGCATATTCTGATGATGAGACAATTATTAATAAAGCAAATTTTTCGGTCAACTCGGGTAGTTTTGTTTTTATTACAGGAGCTAGTGGTAGTGGGAAATCTACACTTCTAAAATCTTTATATGGTGCGCTTAAGCCGATTGAGGGTAGCCTTGTTGTTGGTGGTGTAGAATTACGAGGAGTATCAAGTTCAAAATTAAATTTTTTACGAAAACATCTTGGGATTGTTTTTCAAGACTATAAACTTGTAAAAGAGTGGACAATTGAAAAAAATATAATGCTTCCTTTAATTATTAACGGATATGAAAAAAGTGTTACTCAAAATCAAGTGGATTCTCTGTTGAAACATGTAAAATTACGACATCAGGCAGGAAAATATCCTCTTGAATTAAGTGGTGGAGAGCAACAACGTGTTGCAATGGCCAGGGCGTTAGCACATAACCCTATTTTAATTCTGGCTGATGAGCCGACAGGTAATCTGGATGAATACTCTTCTCAGCTTATTTGGAATCTTTTAGAAGGGGCTAATGAACAGCTTAAAACAACAGTGATTGTTGTGACTCACCATATACCTGAAAACATGGCTGTACGCTACAAACACTACCATATTGAATTTGGAGATATTCGTGAAGTCATTTAAAAATCATCTCTCTTTGGTTATTGCTTTATTGAGTATACTTTTTTCTTTACAAGTGTTTACTATTGTAGATCGGGCTATTGATGCATATAAAGAAAATTTAGCGCAGAACTATTCTCTTGTTGTAGTTGCTCAAAAAAGAGTAGATATTAAAAAACTTCAAAAAAAATATCAAATTATAGATACTATAAGTGAATTAAGTCCTGATAGTGTTATAAAAAAATTAAATAGTGGTATTAGTAAGAAAAATATTGAACTTTTAAAAGTAACACTTCCTAAATTCTATAAATTAAAGCTCAAATATTATCCTTCACCAAATGAATTGGATAAGCTTACAGAACTACTTCTAAAAATACCCACGATTAAAAAAGTCGAAACTTTTAGTAAAACACATGATACAACCTATAAACTTCTTCTGTTATTTAAAACAGTTGTAACACTTTTTGCCGCAACGGTCATTATTGTAACAATTTTATTAATTTTCAAGGAACTACGTATCTGGCAGTTTAAACATAATGAACGTATGAGTATCATGGGACTTTTTGGTGCACCTGTTTGGCTTCGCTCTGCAGTACTTTTTCGTTTGGCTATTGTAGATGCATTGGTAGCATCAGCATTAGCTTTTGGACTTTTTACATATATTTCATCGATGCCATGGGTAGAAGAACAGTTTTCTCATATTGGTATTGATGTTATAATATTTAATACGTTGTATGATTCTGCAATTATGTTGAGTGTATCACTTATTGTTTCTATCTTACTTGCAACTTTTATAGTTCTTGGACATAAAGAAGAGGTTTAATGCGCTATTTAGTAGTATTATTTTTATTTTTTTCTCTTTTGTATAGTGCAAATATAGATAGAAAAATAAAACAGACAAGTTCAAAACTTCACTCCTATCATAAAAATTATTCTTCTTTAAATAAAAAAATGGCAAATACTGCAAAAGCTATTTTAAAACAAAAAAAAGAGCTTGAAAAACAAGATATCTATCTGAAAAACCTAAAAGAAGAACTTTTAGAAAAAGAAAAAAGTTATGAGTCTGAGAGTAAAGAGTTGAAACAATTAAAAATACAGCAAGAAAGAGTTAAAAAAAAGCAAAATAAAATAGAAGAAGAACTTGTTTTTGTTATAGCTAAAAGTGTTTCACTTTCTGTTGTTTTAAATGAAGAATATCCTGCAGATGAAGACTCTTTGATAGAATTTGAAGTTTTAAAAGCAATGTTAAAGAAATCAAAAGATAAAGCAAAAAAATTAAGTCAAACTTTTTTTGCAAATGCTAAAGTTATTGATGATTTAAATATAAAAACAGCTTTTCTAGAAAAATCAATAGCTTCTATTGATGCAAAACGCAGAGAATTATTGCAAAAACAGTCTGAAAATAAAAAAGCCCTTAAAAAATTACAAATTGCAAAAGCATCTTATAAAAAAGAGTTAAAAAAACTGCTTCAACGTCAAAATGCACTAAAAAGAACTCTTTCTGAACTAAATCTAATTAAAATTGATGAAATCAAAAAAGCAAAAGAGGAAAAAGCACGTAAAGAAGCTTTTAAAAAACAAAAAATCACGCTTAACGAAAAACTACCTAAGGTTAAAAAACATGGAAGTTCTTATCAAAGTGTAAAAACAATCAGATACCGTGGTCCAAAAACTATAGCACCATTAAGAAGCTATACTATAACAAAAAAATATGGTACATATACAGATCCTATCTATGGTATTAAAATATTTAATGAGTCAATATCTTTAAGGCCAAGAGAAAAAAATGCAAAGGTTAAAACTGTTTTTAATGGAAAAGTAATTTATGCAGATAAGACAGCAGTTCTAGATAATATAGTTATTGTTGAACATAAGAATGGGCTTCATACTATATATGCAAATCTTTCTCAAATTGCACCAGGAATTAAAAAAGGTAAAAAAGTTAGACGTGGTGCAGTAGTTGGACGTGTGAAAGATGAACTTGTTTTTGAAGTAACACAAAAGAGTGCACATATAAACCCTATACGTCTATTTAAATAGTTGTTATTTAGATTGTTTTAGATATAATTGCGAAAAAATTTAATGACAGAGATTTATAATGAGATTTATCCAAACACGTGGTGTCGATACTACAAAACCTGAAACTGTGACATTTTCGGAGGCAATTTTAAGTCCAATCGCCTCTTTTGGTGGTCTTTATGTACCGCAAACACTTCCTGAACTCGGAGAGTCTTTTTTACAAAAGCATCTAAACTCTTCGTATAAAGTACTTGCAAAAGATATGTTGAATGCTTTTGAAATAGATATAGATACTAAAGTAATAGATGAAGCACTTGAGCTTTATGATAATTTTGATGATGGAAATAATCCTGTTCCTGTTGTAAAAGTAAAGGATAACTTATATGTAAGTGAACTTTATCATGGCCCAACACGTGCCTTTAAAGATATGGCTTTACAACCCTTTGGTGTTGTACTCTCTTCAATTGCGCAAAGATTAAATGAAAACTATCTGATTTTAGCTGCAACGAGTGGAGATACTGGTCCTGCAGCATTGGAGACTTTTAAAAATCGTGCAAATGTTAAAGTTGCATGTCTTTATCCTGATGGAGGAACCAGTGACGTTCAACGATTGCAAATGGTGACAGAAGATGCAGCAAATCTAAAAGTGATTGGAATCAATGGTGTCTTTGATGATGCTCAAAATGCACTTAAACGTTTACTTGCAAGCGAAAATTTCAAAAAAGCACTTCAAGAAAAAGATACAAAACTTTCAGCTGCAAACTCTGTAAATTTTGGTCGTATAATTTTTCAGATCATTTATCATATACATTCTTATCTTGAACTTGTTCGCCAAAATGCCATTGAAATGGGTGAAAAAGTGTATCTTAATGTACCAAGTGGAAATTTTGGAAATGCTCTTGGTGGCTATTATGCTTGGAAGATGGGACTTCCAGTTGAAAAAATTATTATCTCTTCAAATGAGAATAATGTCCTTACGCGTCTTATTCGTGATGGAAAATATGACTTGCGTGAGAGTGAAGTAGTCAGTACAACATCTCCTGCTATGGATATTTTAAAATCATCGAATGTTGAACGTGTTTTATTTGATCTTTTTGGTAAAGAGCGTACAAAAGAGTTAATGTTAGATTTAGAAGAGAAAAACTTTTATGAATTGACAAATACTGAACTTAAAAAACTACAAGAATCTTTTGATGCTGACTGGTGTAGTGGTGAAGAAGGTAAAACATATATCAAAAAAATATTTGAAGATCATGGCTATTTAATGGATCCACATACCGCAACATGCATGAAATCATATGAAACATGTTCAAAACCAGCTATTAAATCTATAATTTATTCTACTGCTGAATGGACTAAATTTTCACCTGTAATTGCAAATGCACTTACTGGAGAAATTGATACAAAAGATATTGATGCTTTAGAATCAATTTCCAAAGTTGCACAATTAGACATTCCTACAATGATTAAAGAACTTTTTACGAAAGAAATTATTCAAAAAACTATTATAGAAAAAGAAGAGATTGAAGAAGAGATACTCAAGTTTTTATAGCTTGGATATCTTTTATCGTATTATATATTTAATTTCTTTTAGATTCTCCCTCAATTCATAATAAATAACATATTAAGGCATCATTAATTTACATGACTGTAGAATTAGAATATAGGATATTATTATGAATGAAACAATTGAGGACGACTTAACGAAAAAACGTAATATGCTTTACTACAATCAGATTGTGATGAAAGAGAGAAAAGCAAAGTCTTCTAAGACGAAGCATAATAAGCATATGAAAAAGAAACACCAGAGTTTTGGATCTCAAGAGGTTAGTTTTCGGGATTTTCTTTATATTCCTGAAGAATGGGCTGGGGCTTTTTATGTTTTATATGGAGTGGGTATCCCATATATTGTAGGTGCTATTTTCCTTTTCTTTTTTGTAGCTGGTGGGAATTATGAGAATTTTAAATTGCTCAATATGAATGCATTTCTAATTATCTGGCTTATTGGGTATGAGATAGTAGCTGTGTTCTCTCTTATATGGATACTTATTCTTTATTTACAATATGATTCAGAAGAGGAGTATTATTAGTGGCTCAAGAGCTTTTTACAGCTCTGTGGCTCTTTGATAGGCTTTTTCTATAGCGCTGATACAGGCGCTTCTTACATTCCCGTTTTCAAGTGCACTGTATCCAGCAGCAGTAGTACCACCAGGGCTCATAACACCATCTTTTAAAAGGGCAGGGTGTTCTTTTTGAATTAATTCTCCAAAACCAGCAAATAATCCACGCATAATTATCATTGCATCATCACGTTTTAAACCTTGTTTCACGGCACCATCAGCTAAAGATTCTGCTATAAGAGAAAGATAAGCAGGTCCACTGCCTGCTAATGCAGTTGCAATATCTATCTCTTTTTCACTTCCAAGCCAGTGAGCAGTACCTATAGAAGAAAAAAGTTTCAAAGCATCTTCTTTATAACTAATATCACCTGTCAGTGTTGTCATTGATGATCCAACAGAGGCTGCAAGATTAGGCATAGCCCTAACTATTGCTTTTGTCTTAAAATGATTTGAGAGTTTTGTAAGTGTAGTTCCTGCTAAAACAGAGTAAAGAACTTCTGCTTCTCCTTGTAGTTTATGTGAGATATCTTCTACATTTGTTGGTTTCACACACAATATTATACTCTTAAGTGTTATGTCAAAGTTTTCCAATAACCTTTTTTCTATTTGCATACCAAGATCTTGTTCAAATTTCTCAAGTTTTTTCATATCTCTACCAACAACTTCTAGCTTATAATTTGCTTTGAGGCCTTTAGCAATACTCAGTGCCATATTGCCATTTCCAATAAATGTTATCGTTTTCATAAAAGTCCTAAATATTTTATGGTAGTATTATACCATTTATTAAATTTACACAATTTGGATAGTCATAATGGAACAATTTTTACAAAAAGCAAAAGCTGCAAGTCGTGTTTTTAACACACTTAGTGGTGCGGAGATAAATAGAATACTTAAAGAGATGGCAGAAGCTCTTAGAGCAAATACAATGGAGTTGCTGGAGGCTAATGCGAAAGATATGGCACATGGTCAAAAAAATCAGCTTTCATCAGCATTGATGGATAGACTTTTTTTAGATGAAAGTAGAATTGATGCAATGGCTGTAGCTATTGAAGAGATAGCGGGACTTAAAGATCCAGTTGGACGAGTTTTAGATGGTTGGGTAACAGAAGATGGACTTAAAATCGAGAAAGTTTCTATTCCTATAGGTGTTATTGGAATTATCTATGAATCTAGACCAAATGTTACAAGTGATACAGCGGCTCTTTGCTTTAAAAGCTCAAATGTCTGTGTTTTAAAAGGTGGAAAAGAAGCTGAATATTCAAATAAAGCTATTGCAAAAGTACTACAGGCTACATTGGAGAAAAATGGCTTACCTCATGAGCTTATCTCTTTGATCCCTGACTCTTCGCGTGAAGGTGTAGCTCAGCTTATAAAAATGGATAAATATGTTGATCTGATCATTCCCCGTGGTGGGGAAGGGCTTATCAAATATGTTAGCCAAAATGCTACTGTAAGTGTGGTTAAACATGATAAAGGACAGTGTCATACATATATAGATAAAGATGCAAATATGGAGGATGCTATTAAAATAGCACTCAATGCAAAAGTACAACGTCCAGGTGTTTGTAATGCTATGGAGACACTGCTTGTAGATAAAGCTATAGCAAAAGAGGCCCTTCCAAAATTAAAAAGTGCTTTTGATAAAGCGCATACTGAGCTAAAAGGGTGTGCTTCAACACAGGAGATCATTACAGTGGCTCACGCAGATGATACTGATTTCGATACAGAGTATTTAGCAAATATTTTAAATATCAAAGTTGTAGAGGGCGTTGAAGGTGCTATTGAACATATAGTACATTTTGGATCGGGACACTCAGAATCAATAATTACTGACAATATTAAAACAGCAGAGATATTTTTAAATGCTATAGATGCTGCTGCAGTATATGTAAATGCTTCAACACGTTTTACTGATGGTGGAGCTTTTGGTTTTGGTGCGGAAGTTGGTATAAGTACGAATAAACTTCATGCACGTGGTCCTATGGGAATTGAGGGTCTTACTACATATAAGTATAAAATTTATGGAAATGGACAGATAAGATAATGCAGAGTGTCAATGAATTAAGAGATATATCTTTTTTTGAAAATCTTACAGATCAGGAATTAGATCAACTTGCTACTATCTCGCGTAAACGTAAATTTTCAAAAGGGGAAGTGCTATTTTATGAAAAAGATCAAACTCGTTTTTTAACACTTCTAACAGATGGTATTTTAAAAGTATATAAAACAGATCCAAAAAATAATGAGATAATATTGCACCATTTTCAACCAAAAACACTTATTGCTGAAATGGCCGTATTTGAAGGTATTCCTTATCCTGCATCAGCCGCATTTGAAACCGATGGAACTGTTATAGAAATTGACTTTATAAAATTTAAAGAAAATTTTTTATGTTCTCCTGATATTGCTTTTGCATTTTTTAAATCGCTCACACAGAAGATTACATATTTAGAAGGGGTAATCGCTTTAAATATAGTTCTTGATTCTACAGCTAGGGTTGCAAAATATATATGCGAAAATGAGGAAGCTTTACAGATGAAACATAATCAATTGGCACAATACCTGCATATGACACCTGAAACACTCTCCCGTGTATTTAAAAAATTTGCGAAATTGGGTTTTATAGAGAAAGAGGGCAGTACATATATTATTAAAAACAAAGAGGCATTAACAATTCTTTTTGAATAATTAAGTTATTTGTTGATATATATCAACACTTACTTTATCTTATTCAATTACAATCTTATATATATTTAATATAAAGGATTTTTTTATGTCACACATCCCAAAAGATGCACAAAAGATGGCTGTTGAAGGTGCAACAGTAGATTTTTATAAGTTACAAAAAGATGGACAAAGTAGTTATTATTTTGATACATCAAAAGAGGGACCACCACATCCTATGGTAAATGCAATGGCTGGTCTTGGTCTCATTAAGGGATCAAATGATACACTTGTCATGATCAATCATAAAGCTCCAGGTGGTCTTTTTGGTAAACTTGAAGATGATGTTCGTTATGTTGTTGAAGAGCTGCCAGATGGGCTTGTAAAAGTTGTTTTTTCATATAATGCTGATGCTGGAGTTGAATCTGATCTCACTCAGACAAGCTGTGGAGGGTGATGAAAATTAATGGTTAAGATATCGCAAGATTTTGCACCACCATTTAAATTGATAGCTCCCTTTTTTATTATAGGGAGTTTCTTTTACTTCTTTTCATCATTTTATCTTTTCTTTTTTGATGTTACGACCCTAAGTTTTTCAGATCCAAAAGTATTGGCTTTTGTACATCTTTTTTTACTTGGTTTTGTAATGATGATTATATTTGGTGCAATGGCACAATTAGTACCTGTTGTTTTAGAGGTTGGACATTTTGGTGTTGAACTTTTTTATGCCATATGGCCACTTTTATTAATTGGAAGTGTGCTTATGGTCTTTGGTTTTTTATACTCGCCTGCATTACTTCCTTATGGTGGTGTAGTTGTTTTAATATCAATGATGATCTTTGTTGGTGAGATTTTTCTCACAATTTTTAAAGTAGAAAAACTTACACTTGTTATGAGTAGTGTTTTGATATCTAATACCTTTTTGTTCTTTGGTATTATATTTGGACTCTTAATGGCTCTTTCTTATGCTGGAACACTCTCATTAGATATTGGTGCTCTTTTAAAAGCACATGTATACTCTGTTATTGCAGGTTATATTATTATTACCATTATGGGACTTTCAATAGTATTGGTACCTATGTTTACTCTTTCTCATAGTTTTTCTTTAAAACCATTGGAAATTGGTATGGGTTTAATGAGTTTAGCTGTTGTGCTAGTAATAATATCTGCATTTTTTAATATTAGTTGGTTAAGCTATATAGCTTATTTAACAGCACTGAGTGGTATGATCTCTTATTTTTATTTGATTTATATTATTTATAAAACGAGACCAAGAAAAGAGAATGATGTTTATGCAATTTCAATTGTGTTTTCTTATGTTTCTATGTTGGTAGCTTTAGCTTTGGGTGTATTTTACTTTATTACAACAAAAGAGAATTATTTACTTGCTTCATCGTGGCTTTTTTTCTTTGGTTTTTTCGCTTTCTTAATAACGGGGCATATTTATAAAATTATTCCGTTTTTAGTATGGTTTGAAAAATTCTCACCACTTGTTGGTAAACAAAAAGTACCAATGCTTGCAGATATGGTACCTTATAAAAGCTCGCAAGCTCAGTTTATTTTTAGCGCAACAGGTGTTATACTTATGACGCTGGCGCTACTTTTTGGATCAAATTCACTTGTAGGGGCAGGAGCTTCATTTTTAGTTGTAGGCTCTTTAGCCTTTGTTCGTAGTGTTTTTTATATGATAAATTTTAAATAAAGAAGGATATTTTATGGCAATGTATACAAAAGAAGAACTCTTTCAAGCGATTTCAACTGTTATAGACCCTGAGGTGGGATTTAATCTTGTTGAAATGGGACTTATTTATGATGCAAACAGTGATGATGAAGGAAATGTCAAAGTTACTATGACACTTTCAACAAAAGCATGTCCATTACATCAGATGATACTTCAGTGGGTAAAAGAGGCAGTTGAAAAACTTCCTAATGTCAAAGATGTTGATGTTGAAGTAGTATGGGAGCCAGAGTGGAATATTTCTATGGCCGATGATAATGTTAAAAAAGCACTTGGTGCTTAATTAGAAACTCCCAGAACATTGTTCTGGGTTCAATAAATAACAGATTTATTTGGCTTTTTGTTTATTCTGTAAGTAATTATTCTTTATCTTTATAAGTTCATAAAGTGATACTTCAGGCAAAGCTTCATTAATAAGTTTATCTGTCTCTTTATAATGACCTTTCATCTTTTTTATCTCTTCATAACCTTTTGGTTTGATTTCATTTGTTGCGATAGAAATTACTCCAGCCCATATAAGTATGATAGCTATCCATACAATTCGCTTAGCATCTGCATAGACACCAATAAAATGAAAAATAATAGTAATTCCTATACCAATTCCAAGTAGTAGTGCAAGACTCATAATACTATCCTCTCTCCTTTTGGTTTTATAGTAATGTTTGCATCTTGAAATAGATGGTCTCCAAAATCTTTTACTCCTAATGTTCCTAGTAACATAAGAATGATTACTAAAAGTAAAAAAATAAGAGCCATACCATATCTTTTTAGTGCTGCTATCATTTATTTGATTCTTTCTCTTTTGCTTCTGCTGCTATTGGTGCATAGTCAACACATCGTGCAGTATGAAAATCTCTTACATAGTCAGGATTTTTAAAATAATCTCCCTCTATATGCCATCCGAGTTTTTTTGAGATAAGGACAGATTGTGAAATAGTACGACGCATTTTATTCTCACAAATAATGGTATTACCTTCATTGAAAATCTCTTTGACTCCATTCATTCTAGCACTTGTTACATAATAATGGATACCTATCATAATAGCAAAAATCGTAAAGATACCTGTCATTCCTTTTTTGAAAGCACCTTTTGGCATAAAGTCTCGTGTTGTGACAAAAGCAGTAACTGCTAAGAAAAATAGCATTATGACCATATAAGGTATCTCTAATTCAAAAAATCTATCCATTTTGTTGTTCCTCCCATTCTTTAAAAGCTGGTGTAAAGTATTCTATACGTACTTTTTTAAATTCTCTTGATGAGTAAAGTGGCATATGCGATTTTGATTCTATCTCATTGGCCATTTCTTGTATTATACTATTAGTTTCTTCTGTTGTTTTACCATGTACCATTGTAAAAAGATTATAAGGCCAATTCTCATACTTAGGACGCAGGTAACAATGACTTACTGCGGAAAATGCTGCAGCTTTTTCACCGATTTTTTCACCATTGGCTTCATCAACATCCCAAACAACCATTGCATTTGCATTAAAACCAGCTTTACGATGATTTAAAATAGATGCAAAACGTCGCATAATACCAGCATCTTGAAGCTCTTGTAAAACAGAGAAAAAAGTATGATAATCAATGTTTAATTCATCTATGATCTTTTTAAATGGTTCACTTACAAAATCAATATCATACTGTGCACGCATTATGATATCATGGTGAAGTTGTGTTAGCTCTATATCTTTATGCACTACTTTTTTTACTTTTTCTTTTTTTTCATCTTTTCCAGTAGTATTAAGTTTGACATTTATTTTGAAGAGTTTGAGTGTTGGTAGCATTATATAATCATCAGCTTCTGTAAGTTCAGCTAAAATATCTATTGTCTTTTCAAGTCCTAAAGTAGAGTCAGGTGCAACAGCCATTGTAAACCAAATATTAAAATCGTGGTTTCTTTCATAGTTGTGAGAAACACCTGGATGTGCGTTAATAATCTCTACAGCTTTGTCAATTTTTTCTATTGGAATCTTAAAAGCAATAAGTGAAGATTTATAACCTAATCGTTTGGTATCAAAGATAGCAGATGTTTGACGAATAATATTTGCACTCTTTTCCTCTTGTAGTATATTTAAAACTTCATCTTCATTCATACCCAACTCATCTGCAATTACTGCAAAAGGTTTGGCAACTAAAGGAAATTTTTTTTGTATTCTTGATAATATCTCTTGTTTCATTGAAAATCTTTGTAATTTATTTTTATAGAGTGATTGTATCTATGTTTATATAAATTTAAATTGATGTTTGTCAATAAAGTATTGTAATAATATGATATGATTTTATAATTAGCAAAAAGAGAGGTATAAATGAGCTATTTTCCAGCTTTTTTGAAATTAGATGGTAAAAAGATCTTGATTGTAGGTGGTGGGAACATTGCCTATGAAAAACTGGTGCATCTTTTGGACTTTACTGACGATATTGATTTGATTGCATTGGATTTTTCTAATGAAATGTTACAAAAAATACAAGAATATAATCTAAATTTTGAACAAAGAGCTTACAAAGAGGGAGATATTGCAAAATATGCTATAGTTATCATCGCAGTTGATAATATTCCTTTACAGTCTCAAATATTTGAAGAGTCAAAAGAGTATAAATGTCTCTGCAATGCTGTAGATTCAGTCGATTATTGTGACTTTATCTTTCCGTCATATATTAAAAAAGATGATTTAACAATTGCAGTATCAACTTCAGGTGCTTCGCCAGCAATGGCAAAGCATTTAAGACGCTATTTGCAAGAACTTATACCTGCAAGTATAGGAGAGTTTTTAAAAGAGATGCGTGAGCTACGTAAAAGTTTACCAAAAGGTAAAGAGAGAATGAAAATGCTTGATAAAAAAGCACAAAAATATATAGAAGATTGGAGTAATTAATGAGCGCAAAACAGGGAGTTTTTATAGGAGTTTTATTTGCTTTTTTTATACTTGGCTTTATTGCCATTCAAAAAGCAACACCGGCGGCTAAAGCAGATAGAATATATAAAGAGATTAAACTTTATAGCCCTTATAAATTTGAAAAAAGAATGGGTGGACTTACAATTCTTGATGTACGAGATGGTACAAAAGAGAAGCCAAATGCTGCAGATGCACTTTATAGAATGGATGAATTAGATCAAAAATGGGGTAAAAAACATTTAAAAGTCATAGGAAATGATGTTATAGTCATGGGTGACAATAATCAAACTGTTACAAAGATTTTTATAGAGACAAAAAAAGAGAGAGAGTGGTTACATAACTTTTATGGTATTTAGCTCTTGAAATAAGATAGGGAGTTTTATGATGAGGGGTTTGTTATTGTTTGCACTATTGAGTATAGTAGTGTATGGATATGAAAATTTACGTCAAAAGGCTTTAGCTAAAGGGCTCAAACCAATTCCAAAAGATTATGAAACTTTAAAAACTCAAGTAGATGATAGATATAATCCTCTGAGTAAAGAGAAGATTGCTTTAGGAAAAAAGCTTTTTTTTGATAAAAATCTCTCACGTGACAGAACCATTGCCTGTGCTACTTGTCATAATATTAAAAAGGGTGGTGTTGATGGTAAACCTACAGCTATAGGTTACAAGCATCGCCAAAACCCTTCACACTTAAATTCGCCAACCGTTTTAAATACAGCCTACTCAAAACATCTTTTTTGGGATGGTCGTGCAAAGTCACTGCGTGAGCAAGCAAAAGGACCTTCTCAAGCTATGTTTGAAATGGCTTCAACTCCAGAATTAATAGAGCAGCGTGTAAAAGAAAATCCTGAGTATATCAGTGCTTTTATAAAGATTTATGGTGAAGACGAGATTACTTTTGACAATATTACAAAAGCAATAGCTGCATATGAAAAAATATTAGTAACGCGTAGTCGGTATGATGAGTTTTTAGAAGGTAATGAAAAAGCACTTACGCAAAAAGAGAAAAGGGGACTAAACTTATTTATTGATATGGGTTGTAAGGCATGTCATTTCGGTCCCGCTGTTGGTGGTCAAAAGATTCAAAAGTTTCCATTGCGTGATTATAACAGTATCATAGATTTAACGACTATATTTGATGAAAAAACTCATCAACGTCATTTTTCACAGATAAGTTTAAATTTTGAAATGTATCATCCCTATCCATTTGAAAATATAGGAGGGTTTTTAGGTAAAGATCAGACACGATATTTTCGTGTACCGATTTTAAGAAATATTTCTAAAACAGCTCCATATTTTCATAATGGAGTAGTTAAAACACTTCGTGAAGCTATAAAAATTATGGCAAAGTATCAGGTCGGAGTAGATTTAAAAAAAGAACAATTAGATGCATTAGAAGCTTTTTTAAAGTCATTAGATGGTGAAATAGTCGATTATAATATAAGTAGGTAAAAGAGAGTTGTTTATGCGTTATTTATTACTGCTATCTATCTTGATATTGTGTGATGTTCATGCAAGTCATATTAGTTGGCAGAAAGATTATGAAACAGCTCGAAAAAAAGCATTTAATGAAAATAAAAATATTTTAGTTTTTTTGATAGAAAAAAATACTCCAAAAATAAATAGAATTATACAAAATAGTTTTATAAACAAAGAATATATTGAAACAATAAAAAAGAAATTTATTGCAGTAATTGTGCAAAGAGAGGCATTAAACAGCTATCCTGTAGAATTACTTTATACAACAGAGTTTCCAGCACTCTTCTTTCTAAGTACTGATGAACTCTTCTTATGCGATAGTTTGCAAGGGATAATTACCCCTTATGAACTTAGAAAGAAATTATTAGAGTGTCAATAATCTAGTATATCATAAGCATCTTCGATAGTTGGAGCATTCTGTGTAACGAAAAGATACACTGCTGCATTGAGACGTGCTAGTTTCAGAAATTCATGGGAAGGTTCTTTTAACTGTTGTATGGATTCTTCAAGAGTGATTTTATCCCATGACTTTTTATATGCAATACCATAGTAGGCTGGATCAATAATATGCTCTTGAATATTTGCTTGGTCCACTACCCACAGTCGGCCTTTTGAAAAGAGCTCTGGTGTACCTTCATTTCCCTGAATGAGTGCAAGTTTATCATATCTATTTGCATAAATTGCAGCATATTTTTTAACATATGGTTTATGAAAGACTCCTGTAATTGCGTATTTACTTTGTGCTACACCCGTAAGTTTTTCAATAGTACTTAAACTACTGCGAAGACCTAATTTGTTGCGGATATCTGTAAGTTTATGTAGCTTATTAAAAAAGTCTTTTCTATCGAAATAGTATATGTTCTTTTCAAGACTTATATCTGAGATAATATTTTTAATGGTAATACCATCTTTTGCAGGTTGTTTTTCATCACCGACGAGAACTAAGTTAAGTTTTTTTTGCTGGAGAATCTTTGCAACTAGTGGAAAAATATATGGATTGTTAACTTTACCATCAAAAGGATAACCCATTTCTATAGAGTTTTCTACTTTTTTGGTAGTAATATCTTCATCAAAGGCAGCAAGAGCGCCTAAAAACTCTTCCGTTGTTTCAGGTTTTAAGCGCCAGCCAAGCAAGAAAGCGGCAATTTGTTCACTTGGCACATCCTGATTAAGTATTTGTGTCATCATATCTTTTGCTTCTACAAAATTAAGATCTCTATTACCTTTTTTACCTGTGCCTACCGCGTGAATATATTTAAAAAAATTCATTATTTTGCTACCTTGTACTTTAGTAAATAAAGTGTAGCAAAATTATATAAATAGCAGGGTTTTATAATCCAAGTTTATCTTCGATTGCATCCTCTAAATCACTGTCATTTGGATCGAGATTGAAAGAGTTCTCTGAAAAGCTAATTGTAACAGCTTTTGTTTCATCATCTTCTGTCTTCTCAGCAATAAGCTCGTTTTCTTTAAATTCGGTCATTCTCCAACCATCTTCTTCACCAGCTTCAACAATAAGCTTGTGTACCTTTTTTAGCGGTATTGTATTAAAGTGTGTATAATCTGCCGTTTTTGCATCTACTTCTACTCCTGATGTAGCACTACAAGATACAAGCAGTAGTGACGAGAGTAGTGCCGAAACACTTAAGATAACTATTTTTTTCATTTAATTTCCCCTTTTATATTTTCTATTCCTTTCATAAAGCAAGAATAGATTAATATGATATAATAATAATTATAAAAAAACTTTGAATTGAATGGATTTTAATGGCTTTACACGATATTATGATTATATTGGTTATGACGTTTCCTATGTTTTTGTTCAGTATTTACCCCGGAATAAAAGCAAGTGAATATTTAGAAGAAAAATATGGTATAGAAGAGTCAAAAAAGAGAGCTGTGATGGTAGGTGTAACTTTTCTTTTTGCCTTGACTCTTTCATCATTACTTTATTATGTTTAGGAGTTTTGTATGAAATTTATTTTTTTATTATTACTAAATGCAGCTCTTTTTGCATCAACACAAGAGGCTTTGCATGCGTATAAAAATCATGAGTATAAAAAAGCTTTTGTTCTTTATGAAGAAGCTGCAAATAGTGGAAATACAACAGCACAAAACGCACTTAGCTATCTCTACTTTAATGGGTTAGGCATTGAAAAAGATAATGAAAAAGCTCTTCAATGGCTACAAAAAGCTGCGAATAATGATGCTAGAGCAGCATTTGATCTTGGTATAATTTATCTTAGTGGAGAAAATGTTACTAAAAACTTAAAAAAAGCTGCTCATTGGTTGGAAATCGCTGCAAATAAAGGTAATAAAGAGGCTCAATATAATTTGGCACTTATGTATTATAATGGAGATGGTGTTAAACAGGATGTTAAAAAAGCAGCCATCTTATTGGAAAAAGCCGCAAAAAATGGACATAAGACTGCAAAAGCAAATGTTGGAAGAGTTTATATGCAAGTGTTAGATTTTAAAAAGGCAAAATACTGGCTTAGTCAAAATGTTAAAGAGGGAGATACTGAAGCAGCTACTCTTTTAAAAGAGATTGAAGCTGCTCATAAAGATTAAGTTTATTTTTCAAACCATTGAAGTTGGTCGCGTAACTCAACAACACGACCCACAATAATAAGGGCGGGAGTAGGGACACCTTTTGCTTTTGTAACGATATCAGCAAGCGTTCCTACAACTACACTCTGGTCCTGTGTCGTTCCTCGTGAGATAACTGCACATGGGTAATTCGTAGGTTTTCCTATTTCTATAAGCTTTGTAGTAATCTTGTTAAGATTGTGTAAACCCATTAAAAAGACAATCGTATCATCTGTTTTGAAATTTTCCCAAGGAATTTGTGATGTTTCTTTATTTGGTGATTCGTGACCGGTTACTACTCTGAAACTAACAGCAACACCACGATGCGTAACAGGTATACCAGCATAAGCAGGAACACTTACGGCTGATGTTATCCCTGGAATGATTTCAAATTTGATATCTCTTTCATGAAGATATGCTCCCTCTTCTCCACCTCGACCAAATACAAAAGGATCACCACCTTTTAGACGCACGACATGATCATGTTTGAGTGCATTTTGATAAATGACCTCATTTATTTCATCTTGAGGTAGAGTATGGCGGCCATCTTCCTTACCAACATAAACAAATTCACAACCATCTTTTGCCATATCTAAAATTTCAGGATTTGCAAGACGATCGTAGATTATTACATCAGCTTCCGTTATTACACGGTAAGCTTTCATTGTTAAAAGCTCAATATCTCCAGGACCAGCACCAGTTAGATATACTTTACCCATTATTTTTCCTCTTTTACATCATATATAAAAATACCAGATGGTTTTTTAATTGTAAATATTTCACGTTTAAGCCACCATCCCTTTGTGTTTATGACAGCTACTTTATTTGCATCATTAACAGATACATAAAGGTATGGTTTATTCTCAGACCATCTTACATGTAGTACTTTACCATTAAATTCAAATCTTTTGATTACTTTGAGTGTTTTTGTATCGATAATCTGAATAACGGGGAATTTTTTTCCTGAAAAAGTAACAGCCAAATATTTTTTATCTGGTGAAAGAGCAGTAAAAACAGGCATTCCCTCTGTTTTAATAGCTGTAATAAACTTAAATTTTGGTGTAAAGACAAACACTTTATTGTCACCTACAGCAGGAATGAAAACTTTTGAATTACTGACTGACCAAAAACCGAAGTGTGGCACTTTAAGAACAGGTTGTCGTTCTCCTAATTGTAAAGGAATTTTTTTATACTTCATAGTCTCTAAATTAAGTTCACCAAGCCATGGAGAGTTGAAAAATCCGTTGATATATTTATTATCATCAAGAAGTGCATCAAAAGGCATTATACCCACATCTCTAAATTCTTTGTAAAGTACAAAATGAGGCTCTTTTTTCCCACTATGTTCATCTTTATAAACTGCAATGGCATCATTGTCCATCTCTGAAAATACAAGATAGTTTTTATAGATTTTGATTCCTACGTTACGTGAAGCGGTTTTTAACTTTTGTATTGGTGTTAGATCGCGTGAGAGGATATCTACACTTTTGTCATCATAATTCGCTACAGCAACATAATTAGGTGCTATAACAAAACCAATAGCACTTTTACTTGTTTTATATTCACCTAGTTTTTTTTCACTTCTTGGATCAAAATGAATAATATAACCATCGCGTGAGATAAGATAACCGTCATTTTCATAAAATTTCATTACACCATGATTCATATTATGCATATTTTTCATATGACTACGAGGTAATCCATTCTCAATAACAGCAACAGAATTGCTTTCTCTTTCAACAACAAAAACCTTATCTTTTGCTGATGCAGTATTGAAAAATGATGCACATAAAAGTGTGGTTACTACTATTTTTTTTATCATAATTATATATTCTCTCTTTCTTCTTTTGTTAAATAACATGATGGATCTTCAGCCCATAGATCACCACTAATTGCATAGGCTCTCGCTCGACTGCCACCATTACAGATGTCAATTTGTTTACAAGTTGAACAAATTCCACTTATCTGCTTTCTTGGATGCTCACGTAAAGCATTTAAAAGTTCTCCTTCTTTCCATATCTCACCAAAGTTTTGGTTAATGATATTGCCGATAATAAGTGGAAAAAATGGGTCAGGACGAACCTCACCTTCTGAATTTATATTAAGTAATTTACGTCCAGCAGAGTTTCCACCCCATTTTACAAGTCTATCTCTCATTTTATTTTTTAATTTTGGATATTTTGCTGCAAATTTATTTAAAAACATAACTGCATCCATCTCCATATTCCCTGTGACTATTTCTATATCTCTGCCTGTTTCATAATATTCAAAAGCCTTATCTAAGATAAAATCAACAGCTGTTTTTCGCTGTTCTTTTGTTAAGTCCATTTTTAAATTATCAAGTCCACGACCAGAATAAACTAGATGAGACACGTAAATCTTTGGTATATTGTGTTTCTCTGCCAAATCAAAAATATATTTGAGTGATCCAATAGTATCTTTTGTCATAGTAAAACGGATACCGACCTTGGCACCTGTTTCATTAGCAAGAAGTACTGCTTTTAGCGTCTCAGTAAATGCACCTTTGAGGCCTCTAAAATAGTCATGAGTTGTTTCATCCCCATCAATACTGACACCAACATAGTTAAATGTATCTGTAATTTTCTTAATATTACTTTTCGTAAAATAAAGTCCATTGCTTGAGAGATATGTAATAATACCGTTTTCTTTACAAAATTCTGCAATTTCAAAGAGATCCTTGCGTGTAAGTGGCTCTCCACCAGAAAAAATAATGAACTTGACTCCATTTTCTTTCATTTCTAAAATTGTTTTTTTAATTTGGTCTGTAGTTAGTGTATCTACTTCATCTAATGTTGATTTTGAATAACAATGGAGGCATGAGAGATTACAACGGTTTGTAAAGTTCCAAATGGCAATACTACCATCTAAAATCCTCTCTTTTTTATCTTCTACAACCGAGGATATAAGGTTAGATAAACGAAACATTATTTTTTTCCTTTATACGAGAGAATATAGTTGCTGATAAGATCAAGTTCTTTAGCATTTAAATGAAGTTGTGTCATTACAGTTCTTTTATAGCCAAACGCTTTATACATTGATTTTGGAGAAGCAATGTATGCCTCTATCTCTTCTTTTGTTCTTTTTTTTGCTATTTGGCTAAAAGGAGGCCCAAATGCCATTGATGTTTGATGATGACAACCCCAACAGTATGTCTCAAAGACTTTTTTACCCGTTAATTGCTGCTCTTTAGCAAAAAGCGTAGCTGACAATATTAAAATTAAAAAAGCTGTTTTTTTCATATAAAATCTTTATTTTGATATAAATATTATTCTAGCAAAATAAAACTTGCAAGAGAACAATATATGTCAAGTTTTGAAAAATTATTGAATTTTGTAGCTGTATTTCTCCATTAATTGTGCTTGAGTCAGGTTTGGATCATCTAATGTTATTACTTTTTGGCAGTTTGGTTTTGCTAAAATAACATAAAGTTTAATTATAACACTATCTCCCTTTTTGAGATCAGGTATTTTATAGCTTAATATTTTTGTTTTATGAGCATCTAAATTATTTACAAAACCTCGCTTTTTTGCAAAAGAGGGGATAATAACTTCTTTATCGTTTTCATCTAAAAACTCTATATGAAATGCTCCTTGTGTATCTTCCAGAGGAGAATGTTTAAAATTTTTCCAAATTACATTACTTTCTCTTACAATTTGGATATCTAGATATTTAAGACGTGCAGCTTGAATGATGAGAGGGTGAGGCATTTTATTTGTTATAGTGATTTGAAGTTTATTTTTTTCTGTTGTTATAATACTGAATTCTACTGCCTTTTTCATCATTTCAAGAGAATGAATACCTGCAAAGGTATGCGAATGATGTTCTAATCTACCTTTTTTGTTATTTTTTTCTGCACCTCCATTAACAAGAGGCATATGACATTTGATACATTTTGTTGAGTCTTGATTCTTTTTAATAGCTTGAAAAATTAAAACATCATTTTTATTTCGTTTATGTGAATGACATCCTAAACAGACATTTTTATTATAAATAGGATTATTGAGCATTGAATGTTTATCGCTATCATCAGGATCTTCTAGTGAACCATACATATTAGGTTTATATCCTTCGATAATTTTTGCTCTGATATTAAGATTGAACTCATGAGACTTCTTTACATAGGCAATTTGATGACAATAGATACAGGCTATAGCATCTTTTTGCTCTTGTCTATATTTATTTGGCTTTTCATCTCCATTAATTAGTTCTTTTAGATTTTTTGCTCCTGGCATATGGCATACTGCGCAATCATAAGTTTTTTTACTTGCCTTATTCGCCACTTTTCTATGCAATTCATCATTAAAATATGTTTTTGAATGGTATGAACTTTGATATTCATAATAAATATCTTCATGGCACTCTTTGCATGATTCATTACTTAAATATTTTGCATATAAAACTGAAGAAAAAATGAGAAAGATATAAAATGACTTCATGATTATTTTTCTTTATTGAAGATGATACACTCTCTAAGAAGAGAGTGTAAAGATGCTGTTATGCACCTGGAATTGATTGACGATGTTCGATAGAGTAAGTAAAAGTTGGAGTTGTTAAACCTTTGATATATTTAACAAATTTACCAGTTTTTGCTTCATAAATACCGATACGACCAGCATTCCACTCAGAAACCATTGTCCAGTGACCATGATTTGCAGGCTCAGCATGTAAAATTCTAGGAGTTACAACTTTACCTTTTTTATCTTTAACAGTTGGTACTTTCCAGCTGTAAAGTGTTTTATGTGTTACAGGATCTGTAATAGTACCTCTTGTTGTTCCTACTGTTAAGATTCTATCTGTTTCTAAAGTTTGTTTATTGATAAGATAGATTTTATTCCAGTTTGAAGGACCACCAAGTACACAGTCAGACCAGATAAATGGAGTATGCTCACTTGTACCAACAAATAGACCACCACCAGCAGTTCTAACATGTGCTACAACATCCCAGTTACTATCCCAAATAACAACATCACCAACATTCATACTATTTGTAGCATATAGTTGACCATATCTGTCGTTGTACCAAGAAGAACCTTGACCTGGGTGTGGCTTAGAACCTGGACCTGTATAAACTTTAGCAACTAAAGATTTAGTTTTAAAATCAACAACACCCATTACATCAGAACCTTGAGATGCTTGCATTAGGTAACGACCGATCTCTTTACCTTCATTTTCAAAACCATCATGTAAGATTTTACCGATATTTGGAATATCACCAACAATTGGGAAGTTTGGTTTAGAATAATCTACGATATATACATGACCTGCATCTTTAAGAGCAAACGCAATGTATGGACCATATGGAGTGTCATAAATACCAGCAACACGACTTGAACCAATGTCACCATCCATATTAATTACACTTGAAGTTGGATAAACTTTAAGTGGCTCTAATGTCATAGCATCCATTAAGATAGCTCCACCTGGTACATAGTTACCAGCCATAAGGTATTTACCATCTGGAGAAACTGCCAGACCACGTGAATCTGAACCAACTTGTACCTGTGCTATTTTTTGTTGACCTTTAGATGCAAGGTCGAACATTGTTACTAAACCTGAACGAGAGATTGAGTATGCATAACGAGGTTGACGCTTGTTTGTAACTGTTACGTGAACAGCAAAACCAGCAGGGTGTTTAGATAGTACTTTACCTGTTGTTCCATCAATAAATACAACACGAGCTGCATCACGTTCTGTCACAAAACAGATGTCTGTAACATGTTTTACATCAACTGCATGAGGATATTTTTTAAGTAATGCTGTTCTATCATTAAGTTTTTTCCATCCTTTTTTAACAGCATCTAGTGTAAGAACTTGAATTTTCTTACCTTTGAAATGTTGTAGATAGTCAACCATTTTTTGAGCATCTGCCTTATTCATTTTCTCAGCGAATGGAGGCATAGCCGTACCTGGACGACCGTTAAGAATAACTTGTGCTAATGTATAAGCATTTTTCTTAGCAATCTTGTCTGGACGTAAATCAGCACCAACACCACCTTCATGATTTGGACCGTGACATCCCTGACACTCTTTTTCAAACATTTTTTCAACATTCATGTTTGAAGTTCCAGCGAATAGACCTGAACTTACAACTGCTAAAGCTGCAACTGACATAACTAATTTATTTAATCTCATTTTATTTCTCCTTCATAAGATTTAAAGGCAAGGCTCCAAACGGAGTCTTGCAGTGACTAGTTTTCGTTTTCTAAACGTTTTTTCTCCTGAAAGTAAATCCAAATCATTGGAAGTACAATCACTGTATGAAGAAAAATAGTTAATGTTAAAGGACCTTGATTGAGCCAACCAAAAAAGCTTGGCACAACGTCTGTAAATGGTTCAAACATATTGTCTCCTTATCTTTCGTGAACTGGACTTTTACCAGTTGTAAGTAAATCTTTTGCTAAGAATAAGAAACCTAGGAACGTTACAGTACCCATAATAAGTCTCCAATCCATCGCTTGAGTAAACCATAGACCACTTTGACCATCAAAGTAAGCAGACCATGTAGCACCCATTTGTGCACGAGATACAAGAACTTGAACGTATCCAGCAATAGTAAGTGCTACTGTCATACCTACTACACCACCTGTAATCAGACTTACACCCCATAAAGAAGCTTTAGTGTGATTCATAGTTTTAATACCATTAGTCCCTTGAACAGCAATGTACATCATACCTACAAGAATAGTAGCATATGCACCAAAGAATGCTAAGTGACCATGTGCAGAAGTAAACTGAGTACCGTGTGTATAAAGGTTTACTTGTGGTAATGTATGGAAGAATCCCCAAATACCTGCACCTAAAAAGTTACCAAATGCATTAAGAACGAACCATGTAAATGCTGGTTTATTTGTAATAACAGATTTAACATGATCTTCATCAGTGTGTTCTGCATTCATCTCTGCACCTTGAGTTTTACCCCAATCATAAAGTACGTGAATGAACATTGCTACAAGTGGTAATGGTTCTAGTGCTGAGAATAGCGCACCGATTTCCCACCAGTACTCAGGTGTACCGATCCAGAAGTAGTGGTGACCTAGACCTAAGATACCTGAACCAAATAGCATAGCAACTTCAATCCATAACCACATTTCAACAACTTTACGGTGTGCACCGATCATAGTAATTAAACCATAAGCAGCAATTGCACCAACATAAACTTCCCAAGTAGCTTCAACCCATAAGTGGATTACCCACCACCACCAGTATTGATCGATAGAAATATTGTCAGTAAAAAACATACCAGCTAAGTAAAGACCAGCAAAAGCAATCATATCAGCCATTAAAACTGTTACAATTCCAGTTTGTTTCCCTTTAATACCTGTAAGGAATAAGTTCGCAACAAATCCAAGTGCAACAACAACGATACCCCAGTCAGCCCAACGTGGAGCTTCAATGTACTCACGACCTTCTGTGATAAACCAAATTGTTGTAGCATCTGCAGGACCTACTTGTATAAGAAGGTAAACAAGAACAACAACTACGATAGCAGCTGCAAAGATCCAAAATAGAAGTTTACCTATCTTGATACCTATAGTTTCAATTCCTGTTTCATCAGGTAGTAACCAATAAACGGCACCAAACATAGCAAAAACCATCCACACGACAAGTGCATTAATATGTAAGATTCTAGCGATTGAAAAATCTAAAATTCCGTAAAGGAAACCAGGCATTACATATTGAATTGCTGCTACTAAACCAAAGAGTAATTGAGCCCCAAATAAAATTGCAGCGAAAGTGAAATACCATGTTGCTAATTGTTTTGACTCTGATGTTAAATGATTATTTGCCATTTACTGCTCCTTGCATACGTCCAAAGTTTCTTGGGAAACCATTTGTATCGATTGATGACATATGTTTTAAAAATGCAACCAAACCTTTAGCTTCCTCTGCTGTGATTCCTAAATCAGGCATCATACGAGCATGAGTTGGATATTGGTCTGGATGTTGTAAGAATTCAGCTATTGCTTCTTCTTTTGTATTTTTTCCAGTTAATGCTTGCATAGCTCCATCTGGACCCCAAGCTGGATCTAACCATGCTTTTGTTAGATCTGGTGCATAATAAGCTCCATTTCCAAGAAGTGTATGACAATCCATACAGTTTTTAGCCTGAGAACCTAATTTACCTAAGTGAAGTAAAGCACCTGCCTCTTCCTCAGACCAATCATCACGACCAAAAAACTTCTCTTTTTCCCCGATTACTGGAACTTCATGTCCACGTTTTGCGTCCATTTCATATGTAATCTTATAGTTAATAACCGTAGGTCCTGGAACCCTTTTTGTTACACCGTTTTTAAGGTCTTCATCATTACCCATTGCAATTTGTGCTGACGTATCAAACGTTAACCAAATCAGTAGTATTGATGCAAAACCTGTAACCCACGTTGCTGAACGTTGCCAGAAACGATTGTCACTCCATACAGATTTGTTTGCCACTGTATCCTCCTATAAAATATTGTCTATATTAGTGTCAATTATCAATGTTCATTTTCTTGATGAACTTGATGTTGCATATAATATACCGCATATGGAAGTAATAATAATCCAATTGCAGCGACAACTAAAGCTTTTGCAGTAAATTCACCTACATGCATCAAACTTCCCATCGTGTATAAACAATAGGCTGTAAGAAGCCAAAAAACATAAGCTACAATCATAGCCCATGATTTAAGTAGTTTTACTTTTACTGCTGTATATATACCAACATAAATTCCTCCAAAAACTAACACTAGTGCTGATGAAACAAAGATAGGCAAAAAGTCATCTACGGCTATCTCCGGTCTAATAACTGTTGGATCAATCATTTGTTTATTTCCTTAAACTTTTGTTAGATTTTAGAATCATTTGTAGTGTATAAAGTTTTAGCTTCAAATATCTTGATTTAAGTCAATTATTATCTATAAATAATGTAATTTAGTTAATTTTTTTTTTAAGTGTTACTTTATAGATGCTTTTTTATTTAATTTTATAATCAGTAAAACAACGAATACAATTAAAGTAATCATATTAATTAAAAGAAGTTTTTAAGGAAGATAGTTTTGAATCTCTTTAATGAGTTTTTCAAGAGTTTCTTTAAAATTAAAGATTAGTCTTGATCGTTTATTATCATTACTAGCTAATGAAGCTTTTAAGTTTTGAGCACTTTTATAGAGGCTGTCTGCACCTATATTTGCAGAAACACCTATTATGTCTAGGAGAAGTTGATCAGCTGCTTTTATGTTGTTTTGTTTAAGATAGTTGTCAATTTGTAAATGAGATTGTTTATATGTACTAAGAAATTCACTAAGAATTTCATTATAAAATGCTTGGTCGTTACCGGATATTTCCAAACCTTCTTCTATATTTAGCTCATTAAAATTCTCAGAAAAATTATCGTTTTTTTGTGGAGTATAAGCATATAACATATCATATAAGGCGTCAATTTTAAGAGGCTTTTCTAAGTGTTCTATCATTCCAGCTTCATGCATTTTACGTACATCATCAGCAGCAGTGTCACCACTTAAAGCAATTATTGCTATATGACTGAAATTAGAGTTTTCTCTAATTTTACGAGTGGCTTCAAAACCATCCATATTTGGCATGTGTGCATCCATCAAGATAAGAGTGAAATTATTATCTTGTTCTAAAATTTCTAAAGTTTCAACACCATCGTTGGCAATGATCACTTCTATACCACTATCTGCTAAAAGGCCCAAAATGACTTTTTGATTAATTATATTGTCTTCAGCAACTAAAATACGTGAACCTGCAAATTCCTTGAAGTCTTCCTTGGTGATTTTTTCATGAGGTGGTATGTCACGTTTTATGATTTTTGTTTGTTGTTTCCCTTTTTCTTCTACCTTTTCTGTCTCTTCCTCAATAAAAAATTCACCTTCTTGTGAACCATCAAGTTTAAAATCTTCTTCTGAAGGAAATTTTTTTTGTTCTATTTTTTCAATTTCATCTTTTTCTGTTTTTTCTTCTTCTTGTTTTAGATTTTCTTTTGATAATAAAGAACTTGCCTCCGCTTTCTTTGCTTCAATCTTTTTTTCTTTATCATTATCATTGTTTGAAGTTTTGTTCTTTTGAAAAATAAAATAAATAAAAATTACTACAATGACAGCTAATAGAGCTAAAAGTTCATTTTGATAAGTAAGAAGAAGGTTCATAATTTCTCTTTTTATAAAATTTTGCTTAATCATACAGTATAAAAAATTAAAGCTAAATCAAATTTGCTGTATAATTACTTTAAATTTTATTTTAGGGTTACATTTGCAAAATATTCCACATATTCCTGTTCTATACAGAGAAGTAATAGCAGCTTTTGAAGATATAAGTGAAGGTATCATTATCGATTGTACTATGGGATATGGAGGACACTCTTCAATGATTCTTGATGCAAATCCGCATATTAAACTTATAGCAATTGATCAAGATCAAACAGCAATTGACTTTTCGCGTAAGCGTTTGGAAAAATATGGGGAGAGAGTGGAGATACGAAAAGGGCGTTTTTCTAATGTTATCAAAGATATCTTGCGTGAGTATAATGCAAGTGAGATTAAAGGACTTTTAGCAGATATCGGAGTCTCATCATTGCAATTAGATCAAAAAGATAGAGGCTTCTCTTATGAGAGTGATTATCTTGATATGCGTATGGATAGAGATGCAGTTTTGAGTGCTTCTAATGTTATTAATGAATACAGTAAGTTAGAATTAGAGAGAATCTTACTTGAATATGGAGAATTACGTAATTTTAAAAAAATAGCTTCTGAAATAGTTGATAATCGACCTTTCGTATCGGCAAAAGAATTAAGTAACAAACTTAAATCTTATATGCCAAGAGGTAAAAAAATCCATCCAGCGACACTTTTAATGCAGGCTATTCGTATAGAGGTAAATGATGAACTTGGTGAGTTGAAATCACTTCTTCAAAGTATAGAAGAAGCAAAATTACCAAATGCGAAGATTGCTATTATCTCCTTTCACTCGCTAGAAGACAGAATTGTTAAAAAAGAGTTTTCAAAGTGGTCAAAGTCTTGTATATGTCCTCCTGAAGCTATACGTTGTAGCTGTGGGAATAATCATCAAAAAGGAATAATTATTACAAAAAAACCAATAATGGCGAAAGATGATGAGTTGAATGAAAATATTCGTAGTCGAAGTGCAAAAATGAGAATTTTTAAGACAAATTTGCAAAGGTAAGAAGCAGTTGAGTGACAAGCATGATCTTTTAGATGAAGTTGACAGCTATATAAGCCATAAAAAGCGCTTGGATTTTAATTATTTTTTGTATATTATGCTCATGCTATTATTTGTTGCAATGTTTGCTTTTCCAAAAATATATATAACAGAGCAGATCTACTATAAGAGTAGGGAAATTGCCAAGCTGAAAATTGAATACGAAACGCTTAAAGAAGAAAATAAAATTATAAATGCTTCAGTGGAATCGATAAAATATAAAAATCAAATACTAGATACACTCTTTTAAACTAAGGAATAAAATTGATCCGTAAATTAATCGAATTTGCAATAGAAAAACCACTATTAAATCATATACTGCTTATTTTCATATTTATGCTTTCGATTTTTGCATATATAAATATTCCAAAAGAGATTTTTCCTCCAATGAATATGGATAAAATCACTATAAAAGGTGGTTATGCAGGAACATCTGCTGATATATTGGATAAAATGGTTGTTCAGAGTATTGAAGATGATTTACAAAATATAGATGAGCTTGAAGAGGTTAAGAGCAGTATTAAAAATGGATCTTTTATTATCAGTGCAGAGATTAAAAACGGGGCAGATAATATACTCGTACTTAATGATGTCAAAGATGTTGTTTCTGGTGTAAAAAAAGACCTTCCTGCAGATATGAATGAGCCTATTGCAAAGATCAAAACACATGCTTTTCCTCTTGTCTTAATAGCACTTTCTGGGGATGTTTCAAAAGAGGAACTTCTTACAAGAGCAGATGAGCTTAAAAGTGAACTTTCAAAATTTAAAGATTTAAGTGATATAACTATTCGTGGAGATGCTGATGAAGAGTTAGATATTAACCTTAATTATAAAAAGATAAAAGCATATGGTCTTAGTACTTCACAAGTGGTCTCTGCTATTAGTAATATTAGTTCTATTTTCCCAATAGGAACAATTAAGCAAAAGGCACATCATCTGTATATATCTACCTATAATGGGGAAAAAACAAAGCAAAAAATTGCAAATACTATTATAAACATTGCAAATGTAAAACTACGCATAGGTGATATTGCTGATGTTGCATTTAAACTGAGCGATGAAGTTGAACTTTCTCATTATAATGGTGTTAGAAATGTATCTATCAATGTTACGAAAAGTAAAAAAGGCAATGCAATAGCTCTTGTTAAAGAGATACGTGAGTTACTAAAAGTACAAAAACAAAAATATCCACAACTTGATTTTAATATTTATACAGATACTTCTGTATGGATTAAAAATCGTCTTAATGTTGTATTTTCAAATATTGCTTTTGGTTTAATGCTTGTTTTTTTAGCGATGCTTATTTTTATTAATCGTGGAATTGCTTTTGTTGTTGCTCTTGGTATTCCTGTAAGTTTTATGATAGGACTTATCGTCACTGAAATTCTTGGGGATTCTCTTAATATGCTTTCCTTATTAGGGGCATTGATTGCTCTTGGAATGTTGGTTGATGAAGCTATTGTTGTTGCTGAAAATATATATAGGCACCTAGAAGAAGGAATGGAAAGAAAAGAGGCTGTAATAACTGGTGCAGTTGAGATGTTTCCGGCAGTCCTGACAGCTACACTTACAACTGTTTTTGCTTTCTTGCCAATGCTTCTCATGACAGGAGAAATGGGAATGTTTATTAAGATTATTCCTATTATGATAACTGTTTTGTTGTTATCATCCCTATTTGAAGCATTTTATTTTTTACCATTGCATGCACATGATTTTTTAAAAGTTTCACAGGAAGGAAGCTTTACAAAAGTTTTTTGGGAAAGGATGTATGTATGGTATAGTGCAGGTTTACATTTCTTTTTTAAACATAAAATAATTTCACTTCTTCTTATTACATTTTTGATATTAGGACTTGAGTTTATTATGATGAAACATGCAAAATTTCAACTTTTTCCTGATTTTGACAATACTCAAGTGTATGTATATGGTAAAGTTAACATTAATAATGAGCTTAAAGATACAGAAAAAATAGTAACGAAATTAGAAAAAATCATAATACAAGATATTGATAAAAAGAGTGTGTCATCTGTGACGTCAGTTATTGGTTTTAAAATGGATGCTAAAAATAGGGCAGAGTTAGGTGAAAATATGTTTCATATCTTTATTGACCTACATGAAAGAGCACCAGAAAACTTTTTTGACAAATATATAAGTCCTTATCTTTCGATCGAATATGATTCTAAAATTAAAACCAGAAATCTTGATGCAAAGGAAATCGCAAAAAAAATCAATATTTCATTGGCAGATATAAAAGGGATGAAAGATAATAAAGGGAAACAGACTTTTGAAGAACTTGTTGTTAAAGTACCTGGAGCAGGTGTTATTGCTCATGATGTAGAAATAGGTTTAAGTTCAAAAAATGGGGTTAATGTTGTACCTTATCTTAAAGAATTAGAAAAAAAACTGAGTAGTATAGAAGGCGTTTACAATATATCTGATGATGCAACATTAGGTGAAAAGGAGTTAAAACTTCGTGTCAATAAATATGGACAAGAATTAGGTTTTAATGAAGGCATTATATCAAATGTTTTGAGAGCATACTACCTTAAAGGTGAATATGGAAAACTTTTCAATAGTTCAGGACTTATTCGTATACGGGTTGAAAGTTCCTTAGATAAAGATATTCAATCCCTTAATAATTTAGATTTAGAAGTACCTGCATCCAAAGAGTACGTACGCTTAAAGGATATTTGTGATTTTGAGTATAAACAGGGATATGTAACATTGAAAAAAGAGGATGGGAAACGAATCAGAAGTCTTTATGCTTCTATAGACAAAAAAATTATCACATCCTCTGAACTAATGCAAAAAATTGAACCGATACTCCAAGAATTTAAAGATAAGGGATTACTTATAGAGATAAAGGGCGAAGAAAAAGAAAATAACAAGAATAAAAAAGAGATGATGATGTCTGGTATCATTGCAATATTTTTAATTTTTATTACACTTGTTTGGTTATTTGATTCAATTAAAAAATCTCTTATAGTTATAAGTACCATACCTTTAGTATTACTAGGTGTTTTTGTTGGTCATATGATAATGGGATTAAACTTGACTATGCCTGGGTTAATAGGTGTTGTTGGGCTTGCTGGAGTAGTTGTCAATGACGGTTTGATAATGGTAGATTTTATCAAAAATGCAAAAGATACTGAAGAACTAATGCAAAGAGCACAGACAAGATTACGTCCTATTCTGTTAACATCACTAACAACGGTTCTCGGACTTTTAACTTTAATATTCTTTGCTTCCGGTCAGGCGAAGATACTTCAACCTATGGCAGTATCACTTGGGTATGGAATAGCATGGGCAACTGTGCTCAATCTTTTATATGTTCCATTACTTTATGCGGTGGTTTATAGAATAAAAGAAGTTAAATAAAGCAATATCTAAGCAACAGCTCTGTATAATTTCGACCTACTTAAAAAGTGGGTTCTTAGCTCAGTTGGTTAGAGCCCTCCGCTCATAACGGAGTGGTCATGTGTTCGAGTCACATAGAACCCACCACTTATAGATTTTTGTTAACTTCCTCCCAAGAAATTGGTTTACTTAAGTAGTAACCTTGAATATTGTCAAATCCTACTTCTTGCATTTTCTTGAGAACTTTTTCATCTTCAATTCCTTCTGCAATAGTTTTAATACCAATAATACGACATGTTGAAATGATAGAGTCAACAACTGCTGGAATATATGGATGGTCGAAAATCTTTGAAATAACTGAACGGTCTATTTTTAATATATGAGGACGAAAATTAAGTATATAGTTTAAGCCGGCATAGCCCTTTCCAAAATCATCTATAGCGATTGTAATACCTATATTTTTTAGTCTTTGGACTTTGTTTATTAATCCTTCTAAATTTAATACAGGAGCATCTTCAAGTAGTTCTATTGTAAGTCTATGAATAATCTCTTCATTCTCTTTTAATATGTCATAAAGTTCTTCAAAAAGAGTTTCATCCATAAAGTCATTAATATCGAAGTTAATAGAGAGTTGTATATCAGTTTGAGACATTTTTTCAAAAGCTGTTTGAATTAGTAGTTTGCTAAGATCTCTATACGTTGTTGTCCCTCGTAAAGAAGGAATAAATTCATCTGGTGTATGGATAAAACCTTTTGTGTCACGCAGTCTCGCCAATACCTCATATTTTTGTATTTCAAGTGTTTGTGTGTCATAAATAGGTTGATAGAGAAAAAAGAGGCCACTCTTTGCAATAGCTTCTACAATTTCAGGATAGAGTAGGATTCTTTTTTGATTATATGCCTCTTCTCCGTAGATTACATATTTGTTTCGACCTGTTGTTTTTGCTATATAAAGCATTTTATCTGCAATAGTGACCATTTCTGAAATATCATATATTCCTTTTTGTGGTGTGACAACCCCCATTGACAGAGTTATATGCATGTGTTGATTTCTATAATGTATATTGTTTTTAGAAAATTCATCATGAATTCGTTTTACAATAGGAGTAAGAGCTTCTTTCGTCTTAATATTTTTTAGTAAGATAAGGAACTCTTCTCCTCCATAACGGATCAGTATATCTTCAGGACGTGTTATCCGTATAAGACTTCTTGCTGTATGTTGGAGTACAATATCTCCGGCATCATGACCATAACGATCGTTTATTCGCTTAAAATGATCTAGATCTATTAAAATAACAGAAGTGTTTAAAAGGTTTAAATGTTTTTTTATTTCATAGAACATATTTCTATTGTAAAGGCGTGTAAGTGGATCTATGCTGGTTTTTCTTCGTTGCATATAAAAAAGTACAGACCAAACTATACTCATTAGGAATAGAACAATTAAAATCGTTGATATAGTTTTTAAAAGCGTTCTGAATGGAAGTAAAATAGTCTTAAAGCCTTCTAATGCCTGAAGTGAAATATCAAAGACTAGAAGATAATGATTTTGAGACCAAATATTTATAGGATAATAGTAAGTACTCCATAAATCTGTAAAACCACCTTGTAATACATGAACAGTTTTACCACTTTTCAGTGCTTCTTTCCAGCGATCACTTTCAGGATCAAATTTTTGTCCAAAAAGTCCTCTTTGATTCTTTTCATATGAACCATCAGCCAAATAACGTAATTTGCCATGTTTATCACAATAGAGAATATAAACATAACGATAGTGCTTAGTTGAAAAAAGAGCAAGTATTTTATTTAATGATTGTTCTAATCTTGGATCTTCTCGGAATTGTTTAATTGGATTGTCTGCTATAAGATCTTTTAAATGTTTCGAGATATTTTGAGAAAACTCTTGAATATCTTGACTTTGTAATTGTAGGTAATCTTTTTCTACTTTTGAAAAAGAGTGATCTATATCTCTGTAAATCCAGAGTACGGATAGCATTAAAATAAAAAGTACAATAGAATAAAGAACTTGTGATGGAAGAAATAATCGAAATAGTTTATTAAACATTTTACTCTACATATTTTTCATAACGTTGAGATAGTTTTATATCATAATGTTGCAAAAGTTTTTTATTTAAAATAATATTTGGGCGTCCTTTTTGCCAAAAAAATGCTCCGATAGCTTGATTTTCATGAGCAGCATAATCTTTATATGAGAGTGCAAATAATTTTTTATTCTTTATTTGGGGACATTTTTTTACTAATGCTGTAACATCATCTGTAAAAATAACATCTGCTCGATCACATTGTTGTACTAGCATAAAACCATATTTTTTTGTATTAAAGTTTTTGAAATTTTGATCATCTAAATAAACAAATGGTATATCTTTTGTTGTAACAGTATGTGCAAGAGCTCCAAGAATTTGTACACGGAGTTCTTGTGCTTCTTTATTTGCAGAAGAGCTAAGTACAAAAAATACTATTAAAAGGAGAATCGCTCTCAAAATTGATACTCCATACCAATCCACGCACGCTTATCGATGACATCTACATTGGGCAAATCTGTCTTAATTTGTGTAACAGGGTTATAAACATAATAATTTTGTTTTAGCGCTTTCCCTAGAATATTATTACCCTTTGCGAAAAAGGTTAAAACTCTTGAATAATGGTATGTAATTGCCATATTCAGATTAAAACCTGGATCTTGAACCGATTGATAATCTTTATAAACGAGATCACCATGAAAATCAAAACGATTCCAAGTTGATAAAAATGAGACAATGCCACCATAAGTATTACTATTACCATCCCCATAGTTATTTATAGTTTCCCAAATATTAGTAGAAATTTTTGTTAATGGAGAAATGAGGTATTCATATTCCAACATAAAAGTTGTGAAGTCCATTCTTTGTGAAAGATTGCTATAAAAAGGTCGTTGTAAAGTGTCAAAAGCGAGATAAAGAGCATTTTCACGATACATACGCGATGCCATCAATGAAAGTGTATTTGTTTTATTGGGCCTATAGATCAACTGTGTGGCCAAGCCATAACCATGTTCAATATCAGGATCACTGTTTTGATGAAAATAGTATCTATTTGTATAGTATGTTTGCATAACCGGTGCAGCATCTGTATACATGGCAAAAGTTTTACTTGTCCATTTTGAATTGTTATATATATATCCCAGTCGTCCACTAAGAAGTGTCTTATCTTCTATTGCACCATTATTTATACAACGATCGATCTTTAAAGAAACCATTAGCATATTGTTAGTATCAAAGAGGTAACTGTTTTCACTAAATAAAGAGAGTAACCATTGCGTATTATAGTCAGAAGGAGATGGAAATGGTGTATTTTCAAGTGTAAAGTGCTTATATCGAGCTTGAATACCTGTTTCACTTTTAAAAGAACCTTGTGAAAAACTTTTTTTAATTTGAAAATCTGCTAATGATTCATTGATTTTACTATTATCCTCGAAATAATATCCAATATAAGGAGGTGTAAAAGTTTCAAAATAACCTAGAGGATTAGGAGGATAGCTTCTATCATGATATTTGCTATTTGTATAAGTGAAATTAGCAAATACTTTCCAGCCGCTATTTGGATTGTCATAATACCAACCACCATAAAAATAATTGAAATCAAAAGAAGGGTTGATAGATTTTAAATCAGGACTATCTCCCATAAAAGCATCAGATTTTCCAGTAATAGCTTGCATTTCGATACGATGATACCCTTTATGAAGTTCTCCGTATGCACTAAGATATTCTTTATCTCTTTTTAAAATATTCCCTTCATTTGTCGTAATATTCTCCCGCTTTAGGTTGGTATAGCTACCATACGCCAAATAACTGAAATCACCTTTTTTGTTAGCTTGATAACCATACAAAGAGGTTGTTCCTCTTGAGCCTATCATAGCACCACCTAATGTAGTGTTTTCTCGTGAAGGATCTTTTGTATACAGTTTCACAACATAGTATGCACCTTCAATGCCAAAAGTTTGCGAAGGCATACCAAGGTAAACTTCTACATGGTCTATAAAGGTCATATCCATTTGAGCAAAAAGGCGTAATCCATCGTTTGTAAAAACACCTGTTACTGCTCTATCATTTACGTAAACTTTCATACTATTTGGGATAGCAGGTTGATAGGGTGAATAAAAAGGATTTGTCAGACCATAATTATCTTCACTGTATCGAAAAAAAGGCATTTTTTCAATTAGCTCTAAGAACTGATGTATTTGCATGCGGTCAAGGTCCTGCCTAGTATAGACCTGCAAAAAACCAGCACTCTCTTTTCGCGTTTCTTCTGATAGATCTGCTTTTTGTGCATAATTTCCAAGAAGATTATCAATATTTTCTTCAGCTCCCCATGCTGAGATTGTTATGAGCAATAAAATGTATTTAATTACTTTCATCAAACGCATGGATAGTACCTTTAGATTATTTTTGAAAATTGTAGCAGTATGTTGCTTAAGAAATATTATTTGTAGACATTTTAACTATTCTCTTTGAATAGGTTAGTATATAAAATGGTATAAAGATATACTTATTTTAAAATAGGTAAGATACAGGCTACATTTTAGTAAGGATATAGAGTAATTAATGCAAGAGATATATAAAATAACACCTGATACTTTATTGGATAGTGATTATTTCCTTAAGTATATTGTACCAAATACAAAAAATAATTATTATTGGAGTGATGTATGGAGTGAAGCATTTTATATCGATCTTGCAAAGCTCGGTTTTATTGCGACAAGTTATGACACTCCAGAGGGTTTGGTTTTACTTCCAGAATTACAATTTTCGTATGCTGTACTATTTTTTGAAAATCTTCATATATCGAAAAAAGTAAAGAGACTTTTACAACAAAATAATTATGAACTCTCTTTTAATAGACGTTTTTACGATGTTTTAGATGGATTGGAAGATTTTCATAAGTATAATTGGCTTAAGGGTGAGTATAGAAACTTACTTGAACGTCTTAAAAAAGGAAGTTATGATAATTTTTCACTTATAAGTGTTGAGCTGGTATTGAAAGATAGCGATGAATTGGTAGCTGCGGAAGTTGGGTATGTTATAGGAAAAACCTATACGAGCTTGAGTGGATTTAGTTCAAGAGCCAAGAAATATAGAAATTACGGTACTCTGCAGTTGGTACTTTTAGCTCAGTATCTTCAAAAAGAAGGATTTGCTTTTTGGAATTTGGGACATCCTCATATGGCGTATAAAAAACATTTAGGTGCAACAATTTTAGAGCGTAATAAATTTTTAGCTATATGGTCAAAAGAAAAAAATTATTTTGGTAAAGCAAACTTTTGTGTGACAAGTTCACCTTCAGCATTAAAAAAAAGATAATATAAAAGATCTTTTTTAATACTTAGACCTGCAAGATAGCGAAGTGCTAAATTTGCTTGTAGGGATGCTATATGCATCACAATAGGAGCCGCTATTCCTGCTGGGGTTTTTTCAATGATTTTAAAAGAGTCTGAAAAAGAGGAGTCATCTATAAATGCAACTTGTCCGTGGAAAGCTTCAACACTCCCATATACCCAAGGAAGATTTTTTTCTTTAGCATAACTGTTTATCGCTGCACGTGTTGGCAGATTATCCGTAGCATCAATAATAAGATCAACTTCCACATTGAGTTGGCTCCATGCTTGAAAATCAATTTTGTGTGCAATAGCTTTTATATAGGGACAACGCTCTTGAATGATTTGAACATTTATAGTAGCTTTGTTCTTCCCTTCATCACCCATTTGAAATGCAATTTGTCTATGAATATTATGAAGACTTACTTCATCAAAATCAATCATGTGAATTTCACCGATACCACTTGCTCCAAGTGCAAAAGCAAGTGAAGAACCAAGTCCTCCCGAACCGATAATAGCTATTTTTTTATTCTGGAGTGATTGTTGTGTCTCCACGCCCCAAAGTTGGACTTGACGGTGAAAATATTGCATCATGATAGATCTTTCCTTCTTTTTAGGGATTCTTTAAATCCCCATATTCTGCGTGAGTTAATAACATCAGAGTGATTCATATCGACTATCATTAATTCCTCTTTATTACCTAAATGTGTGAGAAGTTCTCCATTTGGAGAGACTAAAACGGAATCACCATAAAAGTTCCATGTGAACTCTTTGTCCTGATATTCTCCTATACGATTTGCTCTTAAAATATAATAATTATGGGTGAAAGCACGTGTTGTAATAAGAGCTTTCCAACGCTCATACGATTCAAAAGTTGCAACACTGGGAACTAAAAGACAGTCGATATTTTTATTTTGAAGCTGTTCAAATATCGAATCAAAATGGAGCTCAAATCCACTTACTACGCCAAACTTAAAACCATCAACTTTAAAAACAAGGGGTGGAGTGAGTGCTTTTATTTCATTTGCAAAATATTTTTCTTCATTCCAATGTGTATAGTTTATAAGAATTTGTTGTTCATAGTAAGAAGTAGAAGCTGGTGCAAATTTTGCAATAGTTTTATAAACTTTTTTTTTCTTTACGACTATAAGTGGAGCAATTATGGTCATTTCATACGTAGATGAGAGATCTTTTAAAATTTTTGTTTGATGGAGAGCCTGTTCTTTAATCATGCTACTTGAAAGTGATGTAAGTTCTTTAAAAAAGGGGTTTAAAACGTATTCACCTAGAAGTAAAACTTTAACACCTTTTTTATGTGCAATGCGAATATAATTATAAAGTTTTGTAGAGCTCATTCCCTGAGAACTGAGTTGTAAAACAGCTGCACGCATTTAAGAAGCTTTTATTTCTTGTATTTTAATGACTGCATCTTCAAGCATTTTTTGTGCTTCATTGAGCTCTTTCATTCCTTTTTCATATGCCTTAACACTCTCTTGAAGTGTAATTTCAGGTTTCATAAGCATTTCTAAGATGTTTTTTGCATTTTCTAGTTTTGTTTCAAAATTTTCTTTAGCCATTAAGTGCTTCCTTTATGTAGTTTTGAAATTTATCAAGTTCAACAAGAAAAGCATCATGTCCATAATCACTTTCTATATCAATATAATTATGGTTAGTATTACCTGCTTTTAAAAGCTCGTCTGAGATCTCTTGCATTTCAAAATTTTTAAAAAGTATATCATTTTTAAAACTGATGAGATGGAGTTGCGATGTAATACGCTTGAGTGCTTCGCCTAGAGAATCAAATCCACGTGAAAGATCATAAATATTTATTGCTTTTGTAATGTAAAGATAAGTGAGAGGATCGAACCATTTTGTAAAGTTATAACCATTGTACTCTAAGTAAGATTCTACTTGAAATTTACCAAAAAGCTCATATAAACCATCTGTCCGTTTATAGTCTCTTCCAAACTTCTCACGCATAGACTCTGGTGAAAGGAAACTGATATGCCCTGCCATACGGCCGATTGCCATACCTGCTAAACCCTGTTCTTTGATTATTTCTGGGTTATAATATCCCTGCTTAAAATCAGGATCTTTTAATATTGCTTCTTGTGCTACTTTATTAAAAGCAATAGCCCATGGTTGCGTTGCGTGAGTAGCTGCCATCGCAATGATTTTATTAGCAAAATTAGGGTAATGAATAGCAAATTGGAGTGCTTGCATACCGCCCATACTTCCACCAACTATCGCATGAACTCGATGGATGTCGAGTCTGTCAAAGAGAATTCGTTGTGCTTTAACCATATCTTTAATACTTATGACCGGAAATTTATAGCGGTATGGTTCAAGATAGGGGTGTTGGGGACTCATAGGACCAGTAGAACCAAAGCAACTGCCTATCACATTGGAGCATATTACAAAATATTTATCAGTGTCAATGGCCTTGCCACTACCAATAAGTCCATCCCACCAGCCTGCTTTACTTTCATCTTCATAAGTACCTGCTGCATGATGGCTTCCTGTAAGTGCATGGCAGATTACTACTACATTACTTTTATCTTCATTAAGTTCACCATATGTCTCATAAGTGATATCATAAGGTTCTAAAATGCGTCCACTCTCTAAATAGAGGGGATTGGTAAAGTGTTCTGTAAATGTTTGCAGGTTTAGTGACAAGTTTAATACTCTCTTTAAAATTATGATGACATTTTAGCAAAAATGGCTTAAGCCCACCTCTATGTTAAGCATCAAGTGCTTGGGCAATATCATCTATAAGATCTTTTGCACTCTCTAAACCACATGAGATGCGAATCAAGCCTTCTGGAACACCACAGTCTATAAGTTCCTCGTGAGAAAGTTGCTGATGTGTCGTTGAAGCAGGGTGTGTTATAATGGATTTCGAATCACCAATATTGACCACCAAAGAGTATAGTTTTGTAGCGTTTACAATTTTTTCTGCCTCTTTCAAGCTTGAAACTTCAAAACTAAGTAGTCCACTGCAAAGACCATCGGTAAAATATTTTTGTGCATTTACAAAATTTGGGTTACTTTTTAGCCCTGGATAGTTTACTTTTTTGACCTTTGGATGTGCTTCTAAAAATTCTGCAAGCATCAAAGCATTGCGTGAGTGTTCTTTCATACGAAGAGATAGGTGTTCTATCCCTTGAATAAAGAGCCATGAGTTAAAAGGTGATACAACAGCACCTAGATCACGTAGAAGAGAGAGCCTTGCACGGAGTGTGAATGCGGGAAGTCCTGTTTCTGTGTATACAAGACCGTGATACGAGGCATCTGGCTCATTAAAGTGAGCATAACGAGAATTGTTTTTAAGCTTATTATTTAGCTCTTTTCTTTCCACTAATATTCCTCCAATAGCAAGACCTTGCCCGGTTGTATATTTTGAAGCGCTATGCACTGTAATATCTGCACCGTATTCAAAAGGACGACAAAGTACTGGAGTTGCAACCGTATTGTCTACAACTGTTAAAATATTGTGTTTGTTCGCAATAGTAGTAAGTGCGTGAATATCCGCTACATCAATACTTGGGTTTGTTAAAGATTCAAAAAAGATAACTTTTGATTTTTCATCAATTAATGTTTCAAGTTCATCAGGGTTATGAACATTAAAAAAACGGGCTTCAATCCCAAAACGTTTGAGTGTATGTGCTACTTGAGTAAGGCTTCCTCCATAAAGCTGTTTGGCACATATAATATTATCACCGGCTTCAGCAGCATTTGCAAAAGCATAAAAAATAGCACTCATACCACTTGATGTAGCTAGGGCCGCTTCTCCATTTTCAAGTGAAGCAAATCTTTTCTCAAAAACATCAGTGGTTGGATTGTTTAGACGTGTATAGATATTACCAAGTTCTTTAAGTGCAAAGAGGTTGGCTGCATGCTCCACATCTCTAAATTCATAGGCTGTTGTTTGATAAATCGGTACAGCCATAGTCCCTTGTTCATCTTTTTCGTAGCCTATATGTAACGCTTTTGTTTGTAAATCCATTATTTTATTCCTTTAATATTTTGAAGGGTCTCTTCTTTTAATTTTATTAAAAATTCCAAAATATTCTCCTGATAGGCAAATGTATCATCATCGCTGCTGAGCAGTAGAAAATTTTTTAAAGATACTATATCTATTTTATTTGCATAACGAGGAATTATTTTGAGTTCTTTTTGTATTGTTACAATTAGTGAGTCTAAGTCGAGTCCATTTCTTTTTTTTACTTTTTCAACAAGTTCCTTTGTTGTTAAAAGAAGAAGGTTTGCCCTGTCTTCATCTCCATTGTATATTTCTAATGCAAGCTCTTTGACTAAAATGAAGTTCTCAATTTTTGGTTTGTCATTTGCTGCAATCATTAGTGCAAAAATTTTTGCACGAAACTCTAAGGAACCGTGATGATGCACAAAAATTTCTCGAAATGCACTGAAAAAATGATGTTTTATTCTAAACGCTAATTTCATACTCTATCCTCACTCGGTATTATACAATTAAATGGTATAATTGCGAAAAATATAATTAGGAATTTTTATGGGTAGAGCGTTTGAATATAGAAAAGCATCGAAATTAAAAAGATGGGGGGCAATGTCTAAACTGTTCCCTAAACTTGGAAAAGTTATTACTATGGCAGCAAAAGAGGGGGGAATGGACCCTGATCTTAATCCAAAACTTCGTACTGCAATTTTGAATGCAAAAGCAGAAAATATGCCAAAGGACAATATTGATGCGGCAATAAAAAGAGCTGCTGCAAAAGACAGTGCGGATATGAAAGAAGTTAATTTTGAAGGTAAAGCGCCGCATGGTGTATTACTCTTCATAGAATGTGCAACTGATAATAATACACGTACTGTTGCAAATGTAAAAAGTATCTTAAATAAAAATGGTGGGGAGATGCTCACAAATGGTTCTTTGGAGTTTATGTTCTCACGCAAAGCAATTTTTGAATTTAGCTTAAAAGAAGAGATGGATCTAGAAGAATTGGAACTAGAACTAATCGATGCAGGACTTGAAGAGATTGAAGAAGAAGAAGGTGTAGTGTTGGCAACTGCCGATTATACTGCATTTGGTACAATGAATGAAGCTCTCGAAAATCTTGGAGTTGAAATTACAAAAGCAACATTAGAGAGAATTGCAAATACTCCAATAGAGATCAGTGAAGCAGATCAGACTGATGTTGATAAAATTTTAGAAAGACTTGAAGATGATGAGGATGTTCAAAAAGTTTATACAAACTTAGCATAATGCAAACACTAAAAGAGCATTTCTCTGCTACATTAGAGGTGCGGCAATCGAAATTTATTGCTCACCTTATCCCCTATAAACTTTATGAAACAGTGCTGCAACAATTAAAAAACGAACATCCAAAAGCAAGACATTTTGTAACTGCATATAGATATCTTAATGAGTTTTCTCAAATAGTTGAGCACTCGAGTGATGATGGTGAACCAAAAGGAACTTCTGGTAAACCTTCGTTAATGGTTTTACAAGGGCAGGATCTAATTAATGTTGCTGTTATTATTGTTCGTTATTTTGGTGGGACAAAATTAGGTACTGGTGGTTTGGTTAGGGCTTACAGTGATGCTGTAAATTTTGCGATAGAGCATGCTGAACTACTTGAGTATAAAGAAGAAATGATTGCCACCATCTCTTTTCAATATTCTGATATTAGAATGGTAGAGTATGAGTGTGAAACTGATTGTATTACAATTCTAGAAAAAGAGTTTTCAGATAATGCTCGTTATAAGATTAGGGGCACAAAAGAGTCAATAAAAAACTTTTTAGAAAGACTTCATCGCATAGTGAGTATTTAAGATAAGACTGTATATTGAGAATACACTACTTAAGTCATCCATTGTTATGAATTTCTCATTGCAGTGCTAAGCCTACAAGAAAGACTAATGTCCTCCTTGTACAGCGTTCCCCATATCCCACATAGGTAAGAAAATACCAAGAGCTAGCAAGATAACCATAGAAGCAATGATGAGTAACATAATAGGTTCAATTGCTTCACTAAGACCATCAATAATTGCATCGAAACGCATTTTATAATACTCTGCAACTTTTTTTATCATTGTATCAAGCGTACCACTATCTTCACCAGCACGAATCATTTGAATAATCATGTTTTCAAAAAGACCGGTCTCTTCCAGACCTTTGTTAAGTGCTCCACCTTTTTCTACTGTTAAAATTACAGAAAGAAGTTTCTTCTTTAACGGTAAATTATCTATCATATCTATAGCAGTGTCAAGTGCTTCTGCAATAGGGATGCCTGCACGTACAAGTTCTGAAAATACAAGTGTAAAACGACTCAGCGTAGAATATTTAATGATATTTTTAATTAGATAGGTTCGTAAAAGTAGCTTGTGCCATCCAAAACGAATATCTTCATAGTTATCTATTAGATATTTGAAAATAAAATATGTTGCCGCTAAAAAGGCAATAAGATAGGGACCATAATTATTAAATAGATATTCAAGTTTTAAAAGAATTTTTGTAGGTAACGGTAATTCAGCGTGGAGTTGTTCAAAAATCTTTTTAAATTGTGGTACTACATAAGAAATTAAAATTGTAAATGCAATCGCCATGGCAATCATAACGTTTCTTGGGTATGCCATTGCTTTTTTAAACTTAATTACATTTGCACGAATTTCTTCAAGCATATCTGCTAAAGAGTAAAGTGCTTCATCCAGATTACCTGTCTTTTCACCTAGCTGAAGCATCGCAATTGTCAAGTTTCCAACCTCAAATCTAAAGTTTTCCATAGCTGCAGAAAAAGAGTATCCAGAGTTAATATCATCAGCAACTTTTGAAAATACAGCTTCTAATGCTTCATCCGTTGTGGCATCAGCTATCTCGTTTAGTGAATCATGAATGGATATACCGGCATTTGTCATAACAGCTAATTGTCTAACAGCAGCTATAAGAGCATCTGGCTTAATCTTTCTTTTTTTAATATTCTTAAAAAGATCTGCTTTAATTCTTTTAAACTTTGCCTCAAGTGGTTCTGGTGCCTCTTCCACTTTGATAATAATACCTGAAAGTTTAAGCTTTGCATAACTATTAGCCTCTTTCTTATCATCAGCATAGAGACCAATTTTTTCTTTTTTACCTTTTGTAAGTACTGTTACTAAAAAATATTTCATCCTTTTGCCACCTTTAAGACCTCTTCAATACTTGTTATACCATCAATTGCTTTTTGTAAACCATTTTGGAAGATTGGAATGAAACCTTCTTTTTTAGCTTGTTCCAGCATTGCTTCTTTTGAGGCACCTTTTGCAATAAGTGTTGAAAGATCTTCAGAAATATTAAGTACTTCACAAATCATTTCTCTTCCCATATAACCAGTACCTCCACACTCTTTACAACCTTTACCTTTATAAAAAACCGTACCTTCTGGAACAGATCCTTCAATCTCTTCTAAAACAGAAGCTGTTAATGCATCCTCTGTTTTACAATGTAGACAAATCTTTCTTACAAGTCTTTGTGCCTGAATTGCAACAAGTGCACCACTTATAAGATAGTGTTCAATTCCCATATCTGCCATACGTGGAATTGCTGAAATCGAGTCATTAGTGTGCAATGTAGAAATAACCATATGCCCTGTAAGTGCAGCTTTTATAGCAATTTCAAGAGTTTCTTGATCACGAATTTCTCCAATCATGATTTTATCAGGATCTTGACGAAGTATTGAACGTAGAGCATCTGCAAAACTAAGGCCTACTTTGGCATTGACCTGAACCTGTTGAATAAGGTTCATTCTATATTCCACAGGATCTTCAACTGTAATAACTTTATCTTCCACATTTCTAAGTTCATTTAATGCACCATAAAGTGTTGTTGTTTTCCCTGAACCAGTTGGTCCAGTAACTAGTATAATTCCATATGGAGCTTGTAAGCCTTTTAAAAACTTATGATAACTAACACTGTCCATACCCGCATCTTCAAGTTTAACAAGAGCTTTTTGCTTGTCGAGTACACGCATAACGATAGACTCTCCATACAAAATAGGTAGAGTCGATATACGAAAATCATACTCTTTTGCACCTACAGCAGTAGAAAAACGTCCATCTTGGGGCTTTCTTTTTTCTGCGATATCAAGATTTGCCAAGAGTTTAAGACGGGATGCTAAAGGAGGATATATATCTTTTTCAAAGATAAACATCTCTGTCAGTTTTCCATCAATACGGCCACGAACAACACAGTTCTTTTCTGTTGGTTCAACATGAATATCACTCGCTCTTCCATTGATACATGTTTTGAGTACGACATCAATAAGCATTAAAATAGAAGAAGCCTCTTGTTGCTCTTCGAGAGTAGAAATAGAATTGAGTTCTTCCCTGATCTTTTTAACTAAGTCTTTAACACTATCTTTGAGACTTATCTTATAGAGATAAGTCTCTATTTGTTTTTTTGTTGCAAGAGCAATTTTTAAAATTTTTCTTGGATAAAGTCGTTGGATTGCTTCTTGTGCATCAATATCCAGCGGATCATTAAATGCGACAGTAATACTCATCTCATCTTGTGATATTGGAATAGCATTATGTTTTTGGAATTGTGCGAATGGTACATTTGTAGTTAGATTATAGTCCATATCTATAGAATCCAAATCTACAAACATTAAATCTAGTTCTTTCGCTAGTTTTTGTAATACTGCACTCTCTGAAATGTAATCATAATCATCTATAATAGAGAGTTTATATACACCATTACGTATTTGTTTTACAATAAAACGAATGAGCCTGTCCATGGTCATAAAACCAGATAGTGTGATATCTCTTAAAATGAGATTCTCACTGATTCCTTTTGCAAGTAGTCTGTCTACTTGTCCTCTCATTATAGAACCATTGGCAAGTAAGTCTGTTGTTATTCTGTCCACTTTGTTCCCTTACCAGTAGATATGCCGTTTGATAAGCATTGTATCATAAAACTCATCTATTACCATTTTTTTAACTCTTCTATCTTTAATAAGATAGAGTTTATAACTTTTTTTAGAGTTATGAGGATCTTTAAAAATATAGAGTTTTTTGTTTTGATCTTTTTCTTGTGAGTAGAGATCAAAGACTCTGGAAAGTATATATGTTGTTGTCGGAAGTTTGAAATTGGAAAGTTTATAGCTATCGATCATCGCATGATAGAGCATCTTTTTTTGCATTAATATTACAGCAAAATATGTTGCGTTTGCACGAGCTTCTTTAGATGATTTCAGCGCAGTAACTGGAATGGCCAAACGATCAATATAGTCTGAGTTAAGGCATGCAAAACCATATAAAGACACAAGTTCTTCATTTTTTTTAAAATGTGAAAAATTTTCAAAACCAAGTCTACATGCTTGCTTATAATTTTGGTTCTTATATAGAGTAAACATCTCTTGCTTTAAATTTGCCTGAAGAGTTGTAAAGAAAAAAAGTGTGAGTATTAGATATTTCATCTGAATTTTCCTCTTTGAATTTCATCTAGCAAAGTTTGTGCATTCGATGAGTGTGAATAGTTGATATATTGACGTAATATTTTAATTGCTTGATCCTTTTTCCCAAGTTTAACCAATGACTTGGCAAAAATAATCCAACTCTCTTCTATATCATTATTTATTTTATTTGTTACTAATGCGTAATTATATGCTTGTTTATAATTTCCAAGCTCATAGTATTTTTTTGCAGCAAAAAGGCTAAGGGCTGGATTATTGTTTTTTTGAAATCTTGATATGACTTCTTTAATATCGTTTTGAGATTCTCTCCTGTTAATAATAATAGCAACTTTCTCCTTTTTAGGTCTTTCTTGGAGAACTGCTTTTGTTTCTTTCTTTATTATTATGTCTTTCTTCTGAGCTGTCACATATTCCTCTTTAGGAAGTTCAATTGGTGTTATCTTTGTACGTTTTATTTTTTTTGGAACTACTTCTTTATTTGCATGAGGAGAATAAGAATCGTTAAAATGTTCTAAAAATTTCATTGAAGGTTCCATAAGTGTAGAAGTACCCTGGTTTTGTTCAGACTCTTTTGTCGGATTATTTTGTGTACTAATTTTATTCTTTTGGTCTATTACTACCTGTTGTACCTTTTTTTGTTTGCTTATGTGTGTTGTTGGAATCTCTTGTGGTCTATCGTTTTCTTTTTGTATTGTTGTTATTATCTGCTTTTGGATTATCTTTTTCTTTGGTATAGCTACTTGTTTGTTTTTTGTTGTACTTGAAAGAAAAAAGTATAATGAAGTGGCAATAAAAATTAAACTTAAAACTATAATAATATAAGGAATATAAGATTTTATTTTATATCGTATCCATCGTTGTTCCAGTTCATTAATATTAAGCATTAATTAGTCCTGTATGTATTGCAGCCATCTCAACAAGTTTTGGAGATATCTGGTTGGTACTAACCTTATGTAGTTGTTGATTCTTTTCATATACACAATAGAGATCAAAAAGAGTATAGAGAAGTTTGTTTGTATCTCTATAGTTTCCTTTAGTAAGTTTATAAATGAGATTTATTATTTTAGTATTGAACATACTAGCAGTATCAAATGAATTTGCTTTCATAAGTTTTTTTTGAATATAAATTTTCAATTCGGCTTTTGTTGAATTCTCCAGCTCTATACTTTCCCAAATACGTGTTTGAAAGTGTTCTTTTGCAATAAGATCTTCTTTCTCTGTCTTATGTAATGCAATAACAAACTTAATCTGTCTTGTATCAGAAAGTAGTCTAATCTTTTCCATGAGGGTATCTGAATAGAGTTGGGCTTCATCAAGTAAAACAACAGGAACAGATGTGAAGTTTTTTTTCTCAAGGATATTAATAAATTGTGTAAAATTCAATTCTTCTTTTATGTCAAATAAGCAAACGTCACTAGCTAATGATTTATAAAATTCCGATTCATCTAAGATGGGTGTTTTATAGAGAAAAATGGGACGTTCCTGAAGAAGATCTTCATGAATTTTTGATAAAAACATACTTTTACCAGTTCCAGGTTTTCCATATAAAAGTATCATTTTTAATGGTTTTTGTATGGAATCCTTTAAGGATTGGTAAATAATTGAAACACGTTCTAATTGTACATAATCTTTTGGATTAACTGTATCTAAGAAAACACTTTTTGAATTTGCAAAGATACTCTCCATATAGTATGACTCCTATTTTTTATTATCTGTATTGTTTAAATCAATACTCTTCTGTGCTTTTTTTGCATTTTTAGAGGCATACTCAAGATCTATAAGATCATTACTAAGTCCTTCATATCCTAAATCAGAGAGTGAAACACTATTTTTTGATTTATGAATTATATGTGGTTCAATAATGATTACCAGTTCTTGAGTCTGTTTAATAGTTGCTTCATATTTAAATAAATAACTAATAACTGGTATATCACCTAAAATAGGGATTTTACTTGTGTCATTGGTATTTTTCGAATTAATTAGACCACCTAGGATAATTCTATTGCCGTCTTTTACTGTTACAACAGATGAGAGTTGACGACGTGCTAAATCTGGTGGCATATCTCTGCCTGCATTAGAAGTATCTGACATATTTGTTGTTGTTTCAGAGAGTGATGGATTAATTCTAAGAGTAATAGTCTTGTCATCTGATATTTCTGGTGTAATTGTTAACAAGACACCGGCAAAAACTGATTGTACATTTTCATTTTGTGTTGTTGAAGCAATACCACCACTTGTACCTTGTTGATTTGTTTCTGATTTTATTTTATAAAAATATTCTGTACCAGCTGTAATAAGTGCCGGTTGGTTATTTAAAGTTAAAACTTTCGGATTTGAGATAGAATTCACATCTCCTTGTGTTTTTAAGAATTTAATTACTTCATTGAGTGAGCCACCACCTTTTATGGTTACGATTTTTGATACACCAGCAGCTGTATTTAGCGCTGCTGTTGTAATTGTTGGGGATTTTGCATCTGTTGTATCAAAGGTGTCAACATTTTCCAATTTTAAGGTATTCATACCAACTTGTACATTCTGCAATGCGTAAAGTTGTTTCCAGTCTATACCCGTTGTTTGCCCATGATTCATTGTAACTGCTAAAAGTTGTACATCAATAAGTACCTGTAGCTGTACTTTATCTTGAAGTTTCTTTAAATAGTCTTCAAAACGTTTTAATTGTTTTGTTGTAGCTGTGACAGTAATAAGCCCAGCATTTTTATTAATTAATGGAGCAGGTGCCGTGTATTTGTCAGTTGGTCGATTTAAAACACTTTGAAATTCAGTGTCAAGTTGTTCCCAAAATTTTACTTCATCAGTACTCTCTATTTTAATACCTGAATCGGCTGTGGATTGGTTATGCCCATTCGCACCACCACCGATAGAACCTTGAGTCTGACCTCCAGCTCCAATTGTGGATGAACCTTGCGTTGAAGTTGCTGATGAACTAAGTGTTACATCCGTACTTCCTGAACTTTTTCTTTGAGAAAGGATATAATCGATGTTAAAAACTTTTGTTTTTAAATAAGAGATCTTAAGCAGATTGTTTTCTAAAGTATAAGAAAGGTTATTCTCTGTTAAAATTATATTAAGGACTTCATCAATCGTTAAATTTTTGAGGTTTGTTTTATTGAGTTTGGTCTGCAAAAATTTTTCCGCATAAGAATCAGTTATTATAATACTAAAGCCACATTCATCACTTAGTTGATCAACAAAATCCATGATTTTAGTATTTTTAGATGAACTAATAGTGAAGAGTTCATAAGAACAATCTGCAAAACCACTCGTTGATACCATTGCTGTTAGTATTGCTGCACATAATGATGTTTTTATAAATTTCATGTCGTATCCCTAATTATTCTTAAATTTTAAATTTTTATTTTTACTCATCGTTGTCAGAGTAAGCTGTTTTTTACCTTTAATAAGTAAAACAGATCGAGCATTAACTTCTTTTAGAAGATAACCTTTAACCTTTTCTCCCTCTTTATACCATTTTCCATTGATGAAAGCAGATTTATTCATAATTGCTTCTAGAGAAAGTTTATAAGAATGAACTCTTCTATAAGTTGATCTTGAAGTTTTTCTATTCATTACACTTGTATGTTTAACATTCTTATTCTTTGTTTTCTTTGTTTTTAAAAAGATAAATGGATCTTTAAGAGTTATAATTTCTTGTTTAGAAATGCCTTTTCTTGGAGGTTTGATTGCTTCAACTTGTTCATCTACCCATGCAAGTTCATTAGCCATTACATATGTGGATAAAAGTAGTAGAAATGGAATAAAAGTTTTCATTAGTATTTAATCCCCCAGACTGAAATTTTAAATTCTGAGTTCAAGTTCTGTTTTGCTGAAATATTAAAATCATGAATATCAACAACTAAGTTGTTTTGTTCTAAGGCATTAATAAACTGCAAGGTATTTTTAAACTTCCCTGTGGAATCTACAGTAATATCTAAAATATGCCCAAAAGAACTGCCAGCCTTTGCATATTTATTTTTTAATGTGTTAAGTTGTAGATTATATTTTTGTGCATTGGTGGTAATTGAATCTAAATATTCACCCCATGCTCTTTCATCATAAATCAAAAATGAAATGGCTTCTATTTTATGCTTGATATATGCATTATTTTGTTTATGTATCAACATTTCATTATTGATTCTCTGAATCTCTTTGTTGAGATGGGCAATCTTTATCTCTGGGTTTCTTTGAAGGAACTGTTGATCACTTGTAATCTGTCGTGTCAATCTTTGAACATTAGCTCTTGTCTTTTTAAAATTTTCAAAAGAACTATCCCAAAACAGAAGATAGGCAAAGGCAAAAATACCCCCAACAAGCATGATATATGTCATATATATCTCTTTTTGTTCTTTTCCCTTGAAGGCACTATCTATTTTATGTAAAAAATCTTCAATATTTAGCTTCATAATAGCGTCACTTTCAACTCACTCACGTAAGTATTTGATTGTTGATTATATTTGATCTGTTCTAAATCGAAATTATACTTACCTTCATGTGTTTTTGTAAGATACTCTAGCAGCTTTGTAATATTTCTATCTTTAGTGGAAACAAGATGAAGTGTTAAAACTTTTTTGTTATCTTTTTCTTCATAATTAATAACATCTACACCGACTTTGAACTGATTAAGATCTTTTGTAAAAAGTGCTATTAATTTGGCTTTCATAGGGTAATCAACTTTTACCTCATGAATTTTTATAAGAGTATTTTTCTTTTCGTTATACTCTTTTCGTTCTTGAGACAATAGAGTAAGAGCTTTTTCTTTGTCAAGTTGTCTATTCTTTATTGTTGCTTCTCTTGTAATTTTAATATTGTGGACTTCTTTATATTTTTGTTTTAAAAGATCTTCTTGAAGCTCTTGTGCATAAGTTAATATCCAATAAGTGATAGGGTAAGCAAAAGCTAAAGCAAATGCAGCAGCCGTAAGTATTATCAGTTTACCACTCTCTCTACGTATAAATTTTGGTGGACGTCTGTAGAGTGTAAAGTTACATTCATATTTTTCTTCAGAAGGAAGCAGAGTATAGAGTTGCATTAAAGCATGCATTTGATCAAGATAAATATCACCACCTGTTTCAAAACCATAGTCAAAATCAAATTCACTTGTATGAATATTAAGTTCAACCTCTACCAATTCATGAATTTTTGTTTCCGTGTATACCTGTGAACCAACATAGACATGTTCAAAATTATCTATATCAAAAGCTCGTTTTGCATAAGTTAGAATATCATTGATATTCGCAATGAGCTCTTTATAAAGACGAATCAGATACTCTTTATATTCACTATTACTCTCTTTTAAATTAACACTTGTAAAGAACTCCATAAAATCATCATAAGTAATTCTCTCACCATAAAGTTCACAGAATCTTTCATACATATCAGTAAATGAATATTTTAATGATTTAGTATAGATAAGATCTTTATTTCCATAAATAGTTAAAGATGCATCATTTTCTTGGAAATAGATAAAACAATGAACACCACTGCTCTCTAATATTTCTTTTGAATATAACGATTTGATCAATAGTGGTAGAGGAATTATGACGTCTACATATTTGATTTTTTCTATAACTTTTTCAAAAGTTGTTGTGATATCCAAGGGATCAACAATAAAAAGTTGAAAGTGTCTATTGTCTTCATCAAGATTATTAAAAGTTTCGATATATTGTATTTTATATTCGATAGCTTGATCTAAGGCTAATTCATCATATGCCTTATTTGATATAGCGTCATAAATATCCTCTTCGGGTATATTTTTACTAATTTCAATACTTGATGTTATAAACTCTCTTGTATTAAGGTAAGAGATAACAAACTGATCTTTTGAAAAAGCAGGAGATGGAACTTCAGAAATAAAACTAGAGATACTATTAAAATATGTATTATTATACGGATTAACAGATAGTACACTTGAAAAAGAGTGTTGCGATGACGTACTCATTAATTATAATCCTATTTAAATTTAACCATTAACATAGAACAAAATGCATTGTCCTTGTAAAACTCGATACGGAATGTTTTATTAGCTTTATCAACAGCATATTTTTTTTGAAGATTTTTGTATGAGATCTTTACCTCACTCTCATCTCCATGTTTTTTTGCTTGATAGCCAATCACATTGACCCTATAATCTTTCCCTTTTATAACTTTAAAATCGTCATTTATATAAAATTCTGAAGCTTTTTTAAGAAAAAGTATTTTTCCGTCAGCTTCAATCTTATATGATTGTGGACAATTTGTAGCTATTTTAAAGTATTGAGGTTTTAATGATGTAATTTTCTTATTACCAAGATATACATCATAATTGCCATACCTGTTTTTTCTTACTACCCCTAAAGGATGAGAAAAATAAAACTCGTTACTCCTTGATTTTATCGGAATGAAGCTTAAAGAGTTTTTTATATCACGTAAATTTAACAAAATATTGTGATTTATTTCTAAAGTTCCATAATTTTTGATTATTTTTGCAATATTTTTTTCATTAAATTTAAAATCTCTACTGTATTCTATATGCATTATTTTCATAAATTCTTCAATTGCAAGAAGTTGATAAAAGACTTTTTGTGATAGACTGGAGAGATTTTTACTTGTTTCAATAGCAAATGCAGGTTTATTGTTTGTTACAGAAAAGTATGTTAAAGAGAGTTGCATTTGCTCATCTTCGTATTTTGTATTTGTGTTTTTTACATCAAAACTATGATGTTGCTTTAAGAGTTTTTTATTTACATTGTTTTTGACAGTCAATGCGATATTATTAAGATTTCCAAAAGGTTGATTTTCATTTAAGCTACATTGGTCAATTACGCATGTTTGTCCCCATGCATTAGGATTATATATACTGCTTTGCTCTTTTTTTCTATAAAAACCATGTCCATCATGTAAATTTAGGACTAGTGATACCTGAGGTTGTAAAATTATTTTTTTTATTGCATCAACTATAGGTTTGTCTTTGTCATTTTTTTTGATAAATGCAAATTTTCTGTTCATGTCCCCATGTATACCTCGTTTATCAGCAATGATACTCTCTTTGTTAAGGTTTGGGATAATCCACAAATTTTTTGATTTAATTTGATAGTGCATTGCTAAAATTGAGGCAGCAAAATAGCCACCAGGTTCATTCCCATGAATACCACCAATAACTAACAAAGTTATATTTGAGTCTGGATTTTCTCTTTTTATAAGGTTTATATTTGCCAAAAGCGCTGTATAACACAAAAGAAAAAGTATGAAAAATTTCATAATTATTGCTCAGTTAAAATTTGCATATTATTATTTTTGAGTTTAACAATGAGAATTTTATCCCCTGTAAAAGAAAAAGTATTCGAGTTGTATTTTTCTTTAAATGTTATTTTAAAAATATTTTTATGATCTGGATATGGGATGATATTTATATCTGTAAAAATAATCTCTTTTTTCTCTTTTTTGTTGAAAATTCTTGTTTTGTATCTTTTGAAACTCTCAAAATTCACACCATCAAAACGTTTGAATTTAGGTGAATAAAAGTTTAAATAATCTTCTAAATTATTATAGGTCCAAGCGTATCTCCAAGCATATAAATTTGTCAAGACTCGTATTATCTGTCTTTTTTTGACATGTTTATTTACAATGTTTTCATCAATGATTAGAATGGTTTTATTTATATCAATATTACGATTTAAGCATTCAATGCTTTTGTTATTAATGGCAATACATCCTTTTGTAAATTCATCTCTTTCTTGTTTTATTGGAAGGCCATGAATCCAAATTCCCTGACCTGTCTTTCCTCTATATTTATCATAGATATTTGGATATGAAGTTACAAAAGCCATTGGCCCGTAAAAAGTATCTACTTTTGTGATTTTATTTACAATATTGTATACCCCAACAGGAGTTCTGAGATCACCTTCTTTTTCTTTATCTCCTTTTATTTTACCGGTATAAGCACTGTACTCTCTTTTGAGAATATACTTTCCATCAGCATCTTTTTTATAAAGAGAGAGTTTTGATTTTGATTTGTCACATGCCAATATATTGGAGTATTGTTCAAAGTATCCAAAAGATGTATCCTTGTCTTTTAAAAAGCTTTGCCAATACTTTTCTTGAGTCAGTTGTTTATCCAGTTTTTTTTGAATAAGTTCGATTCCATTGGTTCTATAGTGTGTTAGAATCTTTATATCAGTTGCAAATAGTGTTGAGGTGAAGGTAAGTAATAGGAGAATAAATGAAGTTTGTTTTAAATTATTGAGCATTGTCATATCCTATCTCTTTTAGAAAATGTTTATCTTTTGTCCACCCTTTTTTTACAACTACTTGAAGGTTAAGGTAGGCTTTTTTCCCGCTGAGCTGTTCTATTTTCTCTCGAGCAGCTTTTCCTATGCGCTTGATTGCCTCACCTTTTTTCCCGATTATAATACCTTTTTGAGACTCTTTTTCAATAATAATGGTTGCGTAAATTCTGTCTATACCATGATCTTCCTCAATAGAATCTATAATGACATCGGATTCATAAGGGACTTCATCACTGATATTCTCAAAGATTGCTTCACGGATAAAACCTGCATAGATATCACGTACAAGTTCGCTTGTAAGATCTTCTGGATCATAGAGATATGGAGATTCTGGAAGTAGTTTTGCAATGGTATCAAGTAGATCTTTGTGTCCTACTTTTCTTGGAATTGCCACAGGAATGAGTGCTTCAAATTTGTCAGCGTATTGGTTATAAGAGGCTATCTTTTTAAAGAGTTTCTCTTGTGAAACCTGATCGATTTTTGAAAGAGCAATGATATGGGGAATGTTTTTTTTATTGAGCTTTAAAAACTTCTCATAATGCTCAATAGAATCAGTTACAGGAGCAAGATAGACTATAAGATCACAATCGCCCATAGCCTTGAGTGCTTCATCAAGCATAAATTTATTTAAAACTTTCTCTTTTTCATGCAGTCCAGGAGTATCTACAAAGATGATCTGAGCATTGTCATGCATAACAATCGCATTGGAACGTTTCCTTGTAGCATTTGCTTTTTGGCTTACCATTGCTATTTTCTCACCAAGAAGTGAGTTCATTAGTGTACTTTTCCCAGCATTAGGACGCCCAATAAGTGAAACGAAACCAGCTTTTGTCATCAATTTACCTTTTATAAAATGTAGCGAGAGAGGTCATCATCTTCGACAACTTCATCAAGTTTCTCATGGACAAGTTCCTTTGTTACTACAAATTTTTGTCCTTTATATTCATCAGCATTAAAGCTGATATCTTCAAGTATACGCTCGAGTACAGTGTGAAGACGACGTGCACCAATATCTTCTGCTGTTTCATTGGCACGATGTGAAAGTTTTGCAATGGCACGAATTGCTTCTTCTTCAAATACAAGCTCCATACCCTCAACACCCAGAAGTGCTTCATACTGTTTTAGAAGTGAATTTTCTGTCTGTGTTAAGATCTTATAGAGTGTCTCTTCTGTAAGTGCTTCAAGTTCAACTCTTAAAGGAAAACGACCTTGCAACTCAGGGATCAAGTCACTTGGTTTACTTACGTGAAAAGCACCTGCAGCAATAAAAAGAATATGGTCGGTATTGATCGTCCCATATTTTGTAGAGACGCTTGAACCTTCAACTATTGGTAAGAGATCGCGCTGTACTCCCTCTTTTGAAGGGTCATTTCTTCCTTGTGATTTTTCACTGAGTGCTATTTTGTCTATCTCATCTAAAAAGATAATTCCACCATTTTCTGCACGACGGAGTGCTTCAGCTGTAATTGAGTTCATATCGAGTAGTTTTGAACTTGCCTCTTGACGAAGTAGAACTTTAGCATCCTTGACAGTAACTTCTTTTTTATTCTCTTCTTTATTAAGAGTAGAGAATACTTTTGAGAAGCTCTCTTGTACTTTTGCCATCTCAGGTGGGAGATTTGTATCGTTAAATTCGATAGTGCCACTTGACTCAAGCTCTATCTCTATAACTTTATCATCCATTTCACCGGATTCTACACGCTTTTCAGTAGCTTCGAGCAGTCTTTGATAATCATCTTTCTTACTCTCACTCGCTCCAGAAGGAAGAGAGGGAACGAGTTTTTCCGTAATACGGTTGATGATATAGTTTTCTATTTTTTCTCGGTTGCTCTCTTCTTTTTCTGCTTTTACAATTGAAATAGAATTAACAACCAAATCACGAATCATAGACTCAACATCACGACCGACAAATCCGACTTCAGTATATTTGGAAGCCTCAACTTTAATGAAAGGAACTTTCATCATCTTCGCAAGTCTGCGTGAGATCTCTGTTTTACCAACACCTGTTGAGCCTATCATTAAGATGTTTTTTGGTTTTATCTCTTGACGCATTTCATCATCTAGCTGCATTCTTCTATAGCGTGTACGAAGTGCAAGTGCAATGGTCTTTTTTGCATCTTTTTGACTTATGACATATTTGTCAAGATATTCAACTATCTCTTTTGGCGTCATATTCATTCTTAATTACCTTCTAATATAAGTGTTTTGATATTGTGGTTTGTATAGATACAGAGATCTGCTGCAATGTGCAGAGACTCTTTGACAAGCTCTTCTTCATCAAGTGAAGCATGTTTCTTAAGTGCGCGCGCAGCAGAAATGGCAAAATTGCCACCACTTCCTATTGATGCAATCTCTCCATCTTCTGGTTCAACTACATCACCGTTACCGGTTAAGATAAAGATATGGTCATTGTTAAGAACTATCATCATCGCCTCCAGACGACGAAGGACTTTGTCTTTTCTCCAAGCTTTAGAGAATTCGACAACGGACTTTAAAATATCCCCTTTTTTATTCTCTAAAAACTCTTCGAACATATCAAAAAGGTTAAATGCATCAGCCGTACTTCCGGCAAAACCAGCAAGGATTTTACCGTGATGAAGTGTACGTATTTTTGTTGCATTACCTTTTAAAACACTATCTCCAAAAGTAACTTGACCATCACCACCGATGACAGCCTTGTTCGCTCCTTTATAAGCCAGTATTGTAGTAGCGTCAAACATGAATGACTACTCGCCTTGAACGTCTACGTGAAGTGTTGCGTGAATACCGTGACCGAGTTTAAGATCTACATCATGCTCACCAACTGTTTTGATAGCAGTTTTATCAGTAATATGCTTTTTATCGATTTCAATTTGATATTGTTCTTTAAGAGCCTCAGCAATTTCATCTTTAGTTACAGCCCCAAAAAGGTGACCGTTTTGACCAAGTTTTTTTGTGATGATGATTTCGATTTTATCCAGCTTTTCAGCCATCTCTTTAAGACGAGCAATCTCAGCAGCTTCCTCTTCGGCTCTGCGTTTTATTTCTGCTTCATGTTCTGCAATGATCTCAGGAGTTGCAGGTTTTGCGAAACCTTTTTTGATTAAAAAGTTTTGACCATAACCTGGTTTAACCTCTTTGACTTCACCCGCATTACCTAAACTTTTCACATCTTTTATTAAAAGTACTTTCATATTTTGCCTTTAAAAATTTATTATCTTTCTATCTCACCAGGGAATGATACGATTCCGTGTGTAAGGTTCCCGATTTTTGTATAACCATTATCATTTAAGATTCTAGCAACGTGAGCTGAACGGCTTCCTACATGGCAGTAAAGGATGATATTTTTATCTTTGCCAAGATTTGCCTCTTCCCATGTTTGGAAGAATGATGATGTTGGAACAAGTTTATCAGCACCTTTGATGTGACCCATCTGCCACTCCATATACTCACGCACATCAACAAGTGTAAAATTAACCATACCAAGTTCACGTGCTTCAAGAAGAGAGACTAGCTCATCTCCATCTAATTCATCTTGATTGACAAGTAGTTCACACTCTTCTTTTGTAAGACCACGAGAATGGTTGTGAACTACTTCTTCCATACCAAGTTCGATTCTTTTTGCTTCAGCAAATTCAGGAGTACAGAAGATTCCACAATGGCATACTCCATTTTCTGGAATCTCACGCTCGATTGCCGGTTTACAAGGGCAGATTCTATCATCTGCTGATTTTGGTTTGCCATCCTCTTCGATTACCATAAAACAAGGACAAAAACGTTTTTTGTACATCATCTTGTTACGAGCAAGACCCATCTGTACGCCTTCGTTTACTTCCTCTTGAGGGTTATATACCCATCCAAACTGTGCATTTACTTTATCTGTAAATTTTATTGTTTTTTCTAATTCAGCCTGAAATTCAGGTGAGTTCATATCTATTTTAATTATACTCATAACTTTTTTCCCTTTTTTATTTTTTATCTCTTCTTGCTTTACCTTCAATGATAAAACGAAGTGCATTGAGTTTAATAAAACCTTCTGCATCTTTTTGGTTGTAAACTTCATCTTCTTCAAAAGTTGAGTACTCTGCATTAAAGAGTGATACCTCTGAACTTCTACCAACAACGATAACATTGCCTTTGTAGAGTTTGAGTCTTACGGTTCCTTCTACCCATTTTTGAGTATTGTCAATTGCAGCTTGAAGCATCTCACGCTCTGGAGAGAACCAAAAACCATTATAGATAAGCTTTGCATATCTTGGCATCATCTCATCTTTAAGGTGCGCAGCTTCCCTGTCTAGTGTGATAGACTCAATTGCACGGTGAGCTTTTAGCATAATAGTACCACCCGGAGTCTCATAACAACCACGAGCTTTCATCCCTACAAAACGGTTCTCAACGATATCTACACGACCAATTCCATGTTTTCCGCCAAGTTCATTTAAAGTTTTAAGCATAGTAGCCGGGCTTAACTCTTTGCCGTTAAGTGCTACAGGGTCTCCGTTTTTGTATGTAATCTCAATGTACTCTGCTTCATCAGGAGCATTTTCAGGTGAGTTTGACCATAACCACATAGACTCTTCAGGCTCCGCAGCAGGATTTTCCAATATGCCCCCCTCGTAAGAGATATGAAGGAGGTTTGCATCCATTGAGTATGGAGATTTTTTCCCTTTTTTCTCAATTTGAATGCCGTGTTTTGCAGCATATGCCAAAAGTTTTTCACGAGAGTTTAAGTCCCACTCACGCCATGGAGCGATGATA
>Ga0256828_1000077_pt1 | contig 63651 bp, 61 predicted proteins | sample CV88metaG_FD_185993 | JGI IMG/M metagenome (GOLD analysis project Ga0256828, IMG submission 185993) | Hydrothermal vent microbial communities from East Pacific Rise, Pacific Ocean - CV88 | ecosystem: Environmental > Aquatic > Marine > Hydrothermal vents | place: Pacific Ocean: East Pacific Rise...
GAGTCATCATACCTTCAGGTTTAAGAATAGTTTTTAACTCTGGGTTAAAAGCTACTAAAGCACGGCTAATACCGTGACGAAGAGCATCAGCTTGACCACCGAAACCACCACCTAAAGTAGTAGCAACGATATCAACACTCTCATTTTGTTTTGTTAAAACAAGTGGTTGTTTTACACGAAGTTTTTTCGCTTCAAGTCCACCCAACCAAGCATCTAATGAAAGACCGTTGATTGTAATTTTACCTGTACCTGGAGTTAACCATACTTTTGCGATAGACGCTTTACGACGACCAGTTGCGTAAATTTTGTTTGCCATGTAATTACTCCTTACTTAGCTAGTTGCGCTGTGTGAGGATGCTCAGCACCAGCGTAAACTTTTAATTTTTTAAGCATTTTAGCACCAAGCTTAGTTTTAGGAAGCATACCACGAGTTGCTAATTTGTATAGTTTCTCAGGGTTTTTTTCTAAAAGCTCAGTCATTTTAACACTCTTAGTAGAACCGAAGTATCCAGAGTGAGAAAAGTATTCTTTATTTGCTATTTTACCAAGACCGTTAAATTTAGCCTTAGAAGCGTTAATGATAACTACATAGTCACCACAGTCAATATTTGGAGTAAAACATGCTTTGTTCTTACCACGAAGTATAGTAGCTACCTCAGTGATCATACGACCAAAAGTTTTACCTTCAGCATCAATCAAAACCCATTTTTGATCGATTTGTTCAGGAGTTGCAATTTTAGTAAATTTCATTCATGAACCTTTCGTAGGAATTTTTTAACAAACATCACGGTTAGGGGAGATCTGTTTAAGTGGCGAAAGTATAGCTACATAAACTTACAAGAAGCTGAATTTAAGTCATTTATAAGTTTTTATTGACTCTATCTAACACTTTTTTCAGATAGTTCATACTATACTACATTTACAAATAATAAATAAAGAGAATCTTTTATGCACAATAGAAATCTATTATATATAGCCATTATGCTAACCTCTTCAGCACTCTACAGTGCACAGCTTCTACCAAAACAAGCACTCAAGACAAACGGCTTACTGATCTATAATGTTCAACAAAAACATGTCTCAACTTTTAAAGATATGCTGCAAAAAGGGAATATTTTTGGCCGTTTACGAACAAATAATTTTTATTTTGCATATAATCACCAAGATAAGGGGCATCAAAACTCTCTTGCCGGCTCTCTAGGTGCAAGTTTTGTTTACAAAACAGCCTCTTTAAGTGGTTTTGATTTTACCCTTGGACTCTATGGATCACAAGCGTTTTTCAATCCAAAAGAGTTTGATAATAATATTAAACTCTTAAAATCGGCAAAAGATACTTTTAGCCGCTACAAATATGTTCATACCGGTTCAAAGGCGATCTATGCTTTTGGCCAAGCAAATATTAACTACAGATATTCAAAAACGGACTTTACTCTTGGACGCCAGCTTGTCGATACATTTTACACAAAAAGCAATGACACAAAAATGATACCCAATACCTTTGACGGCTTTACAATCAGCTCTAAAGATCTCAAAAAAACAACACTAAAATTTGCTTATCTTACGAGAGAAAAATTACGTAATCATGAAAATAACCATGCACTTTTTATGTATGATGATTCAAATCCGGCGGATTACTCCTACTGGAGTGGTAATGATGATTCGGCAATGCATCGTGGTATCAGCTATACCCGACTTAAAGCGGCAGGAAAAGCAACAGATGCACCTTTAATTGTTGTAGATGCGAAGAACAATTCACTCAAAAAACTCCAAATCAACTTGAGTGCCTACGCTGTTCCCTCTCTTCTTTCTCAAGTCATGGGAGAACTAAACTATACACTCAACTTCAAAAATTTCAGACTTATTCCGGGTATTCGTTATATTGAGCAGTTTGATAATGGTGCAGGTGCAATTGGTGGTGCATCACTCCTTGGAAATGCAACCCAAGCAGATCCCCATGGATATAAAGATCCAAATTCACTCAATGCACAAATGATAGCAGCACGCCTTGCAGCAAAAATTGCAGACTATAAAATTACATTTGCCTACACAAATGTTCTTGACAAGGCTGATCTCGTCACACCGTGGAGAGGCTTTCCGACAGCAGGATATACCCGTTCAATGGGTGTTTACAACTGGAGAGCGAACACTCGTTCATACCGTCTTGAACTTATAAAAAATGCAAATGCAAAAGGAGTTTATATCAAACCATTTCTGCAGGCTTCTATCCTCTATATAGATGCCGATGAGAAAAAAGCAATTTTAGAAGATAGTATTGTCTATTATTTTGGTATAGTTCAAAATATTTCAAGTATGCCTGAGATTCAATATCGTGTTCGTCTCGGTTATCGAGATTTTATAGGTGATGCTTCTAAAATATCTAGCTACCTAGATACACGTTTTGAGATAAACTACCTCTTTTAGGAGAAACAGTGAAAAAGATTATTTTATTGACCTTTATAGCAACAACACTGCTGCAAGCACAAACCATTACGGTTGCCCTTGCAGCCAATGTAAGCTATGCTATTAAAAGTTTAGAAACTGCTTTTAAACAACAACATCCAAAGACAGATCTCCGTATTATTATCGGAGGAAGTGGAAAGCTCACAGCCCAAATCAAAAATGGTGCACCCTATGATATTTTTATGGCAGCAAATATGCGCTATCCCCAAGCACTTTATAATGAAAAAATGGCAATTACAGCCCCTAAAATTTATGCCAAGGGTTCACTGGCGATTTTAAGCAAAAAGGAGCGTGATTTTTCACAAGGCATAGCCATTGTAACAGATAAGAGCATACACCGCATTGCTCTGGCAAATCCAAAAAGTGCACCTTATGGAAAAGCGGCACTTGAAGCACTCAAAAATGCAAAACTCTATGACAAAGTACGTAAAAAAGCTATATATGGAGAGTCTATTGCGCAGGCTTTAAGCTACACAATACGAGCTGCAGATCTTGGTTTTATTGCAAAATCGGCACTCTATTCGCCAAAACTACAACACTTTAAAGAGGGCAAAAACTGGATAGAGGTCAATCCAAAACTCTACCATGCAATCGATCAAGGTGTTGTTATCTTAAAATATGCAGACAAGAATAAAGCAGCAAAGGAATTTTATCTCTTTCTCTTTAGTCCAAAAGCAAAAGCTATTTTTAAAAAATATGGATATAACTTTTAATAATGCACTCAATCAACTTTGAACCATTTATTTTATCATTTCAGTTGGCATCTCTGACAGCCCTTATTCTATTCTGTATTGCCCTACCGCTTGCTTGGTATCTTTCACAAACAGAATCACGTTCAAAACCTTTTATTGAGGCAATAACAGCCCTTCCAATTGTTTTACCACCCTCTGTTCTTGGTTTTTATATTCTCTGGGCTCTCTCATACAACTCACCTATAGGTGCTTTTTTTGAGGACAAACTCGGCATTAAACTGGTCTTCTCTTTTACAGGACTCGTCATTGCCAGTTGTTTTTACTCACTTCCTTTTATGGTTCAACCTCTACAAAACGGTTTTGAATCTCTCAATAAAAGTATGCTTGAAGCAAGCTACATTGCAGGAAAAAGCAAATTGACAACACTCTTTCGAGTTGCCCTGCCTAATATGAAATCATCCCTTTTGACGGCAATTATCATCACCTTTGCGCATACCGTCGGTGAGTTTGGTGTTGTTTTAATGGTTGGTGGAAGTATTCCGGGAGAGACAAAAGTTGCTTCTGTCGCTATCTATGAAATGGTTGACATTATGGACTATCACACTGCACATATCTACAGTGCCATTATGCTTGGGATCTCTTTTATTGTTCTTTTATCTCTCTATATTTTCAATGCAAAACAGACGAAAAGGCTTACCTTATGATAGATCTTAATATTACAAAAGAGCTTCATGGTGCACAAGGAACAATGCAACTCAACTGTAAAACAACAATACAAGAGGGCGAATTTGTAGCCTTAAGCGGGAAAAGCGGAAGTGGGAAAACAACACTGTTGCGTATTCTTGCAGGACTTGAAAATGCAAAAGGAACTATTACTGTCCATCAACAAAAATGGCTTGACACAAGCTTCGCTCTTGTACCACAAAAACGAAAAATTGGCTTCGTATTCCAAGACTATGCGCTCTTTGAGAATATGACAGTTGAGCAAAATCTGCTCTATGTAGCAAAAGATCCGCAACTTGCAGAGAAACTTCTTGCCTTAACGGAACTAACACAACTCAAAAAACGCTATCCTAACAGTTTAAGCGGAGGACAAAAACAGCGTGTAAGTATATGTAGAGCTTTAATGAAAAAGCCAAAAATACTCCTTTTAGATGAGCCTCTCTCTGCACTGGATCTTACTATGCGAAACAAACTCCAAGAGGAGTTACTGCTATTGCATAAAGAGTTTCATACCACTACCATTATGGTTACACACAATCCAGCCGAGATCTATCGCTTAGCATCAAGAGTTATTATTCTTGAAAATGGAACAATAATTCAAGATACAAAAACAGAAGATATCTTGTACGATCTCGCTCCAACAGAAGGGTCTATTACTTTAAGGGGAGAAGTTTTACATACAACAAAAAACACTGCTCTTGTGGCAGTAGGAAAAAAGAGAATAGAGATCACACTAACAACACAACAGGCGCAGCAACTCTCTTTAGGTGAAAAGATCAAATTTCGTGCGACACATTTTCAACTCTGCTAAATTCATACCTTTAAAAGGGAGATCTCATCCTCTAATAGATAGCAGAGATACCCTTGTACCTCGGCATTTGTAATCGTTGCAACTGCCTGAACATACGAACGAACCTGATTTATATGTTTTTCTTGCATCTTTTTTGAGCTCTTATAATCAACAACAATATAGCTCCCGTCTTTTTTCTCAATTAGAAGATCGATATAGCGTAAATTTTTTTTATAACGGAGTGCTTTCTCTGCAAAGTAGCGACCTCCCTCTAAAAGTTTTTGAAAGCTTTTATCATTAATAAGAGATTCAATTCGTCTGATAATGGCATCGATTTCATCCATATCCAAAAGAAAACCATACTTAGCAAGCAGCTGATCTTTCACATTATCAAGTGCCAAAGAAGAGAACTCCTCTAACATCTCAAGAGCATAATGCATCGCTAAACCAAAATGAATAGCATTAAGATCTTCCTCTTTTTCACTCTCAAGTGCCAATATTTCACTTTGTGATCCATAATAAAGTTCTTCATATGGTAAATGTATGCTCTTTTTTAAATCCTGCTTTGGAACCTTTACAAGCTCTAAATGCCCTCTTGTACCAACTTCAAGATCTAAAATATCAAAACTGGATTTTTCAGGTTTTTTAATAATAAAAAGATGCTCTTTTGCTCTAGTGAAAGCTACGTATAAAGCATTTAAACTATCTTCATAAAGCAATCTTTTCTCTTTTTCTAGAGCATTTGCATAAATAGGATCTATGGCATCTCGTCCGGCCATTCTCAAATAGATATTTTGTAAAGTTATACCGTCATACTCATAAATAATACTCTCTCGTGAAGCCGGAGCCTGTGTCAACCTATCCATAATGATGACATGTTTATACTCTAGCCCTTTTGATTTATGTATTGTCAAGACACGAACACCACTCAGGTCAGAAGCTGCTGCACTCATTTCAAGACGTTCATAGTCAAAAATCAACGCATCAATATCTCTATAGTTCTCCAAAGCACTTAAAAAACGCAAACTATGGAAATCATCACTAAAAAGTCCGTAACGTTCAATACATACACGAACTATATCTATAATGCCAACACTCTTGAGATCAATATGTGGAATTGTTCGTGGTTCTTGTGTAATCAAAGCAAAAAAGTTCTCTTTATAGATCGCTTCATGAAAATAGAGATATTTTAAATACTCCAATATTGCCTTTACACTTCGCTGGTTAATCAATTTTGTTGTTGTCTCCGTCACAACTTCAATATTATGTTGTTGTAGAAGATTTTTTACAGTTTCCCCATCGCCATTTGTAGCAGCAAGAATAGCAATATCGTTATGATCTGCACCACGCGATAAAAGATCCTCAACCTCTTTTAAAACAGTTTCAAGGAGGTCATTGCTCTCTACAACTGAGACAAAACCGCCATTTGCTTCCGTTCGGGTAAGCTGTGGAGTATAGTTTTCTATTTTTGAAATAAAAACATCATTTACAAATGTAATAATCTCTTTTTGAGAACGATAATTGGTAAGCAGTTTATGTACTTCTGTTGCATTCTCTTGCGCAACAACATTAAAAAGAGCCGACACACCTCCTCTAAAACGATAAATTGATTGTTTCACATCCCCAACAAAAAAGAAACTTCCATTTTCAAAGATACCATTACCGGAGGTTATCTCTTGAATAAGTGGTTTTAAAATTTTATATTGTAAAATACTGGTATCTTGAAACTCATCTAAAAGCATATGCTCAATTGTGCTATCAAGTCTAAAATAGAGAAATTCACTATCATTCAAACGATTCAAAATTGTAAAAACCAAATGCGTAACATCTGAAAAACCAAGTTCACTCTCTTCTATATAAAGTGCTTTTTTTGCCTTTTTATACAAAGCGCTTAATTCGCTCAGTGCTGCAAAAAAATTCTCTTCTTTTGCTCGGTTATAATCTCGAACAGCTTTTTGAATAGTAAAAAGAGCCTGATCCATCTCTGGAGTATAGCACTTCTTAAACACCCAATACTCCAAACTCTCTTTAGCAACCCAACTCTTTAATCTCAATGTCTCAAAATTAGAAACATCCACTGCTTTTTTCAAACTGTCAGATGCACCTTTACAACTAAAAACAATCCTTTGCAGATCTCCAAGAGCCGACATAGCTTCTGCTTCAAAAGCATCAACAGATTTACGATGAAAAACAATATTTTTAAGCTCCTCCTCTTTTTCATAAAAAGCATCTAATAGTTTAAAAATATCACTCACTCTTTTTTTTGACTCTAATGCTAAACTGACAAGAAGATCTCTTTTTCCCGCAACTGTTACCTCTTTTAAGAAACGTTCCAATAATTTAATTTCATGCTGAGAAGCATGCGTTGTAAAATCAGGCATTAAAGATGCATAGAGTGAAAATTTTCTCAAAATCTGTGTAAAGAAACTATCAATTGTCATAATTTTTGTATGCGTACTTAAAAAAGTGGCTAAAACTTCTGCTCTTTGTGCCAAGATCTCCTCTTTAGAAATCTCCGTAACTTTAACAATCTCTTCAAGTTCACCTCTGTTATGAAGATCTTCAAGCGTCTCAACAATTCTTTCACTCATTTCAGAAGCTGCTTTATTTGTAAAAGTTAATGCTAAAATTTTTGAGGCATCAGCCCCTTTAAATAACAAAGAGAGGTAACGTACAACCAACATAAAAGTTTTTCCACTTCCTGCACTCGCTTCATATGCCAAATTATGAATAAATGCCATTTTAGCCCCTCCCACACATTAAAGAATAGGGACAAAATTGACACTGTTTAATATCTTCACATAATGCAAAATTCACCTCTTCAATATTCAAGAGATCTTCTATATGAGCATTTAGAAGTGCTAATTTTTCCTCTAAAAAAGCTTCAGGAACAGTCACACCTTCTTTAAGATCATAAAAAGCACATTCACTTACATTTCCTTCAGCACCGGCAAGCAAATAGTAAAACTCCAACTGAAAATCTGTTGCTTCAGTGACACTTTTTTTTGTATAAAGGTTATAAGAACCCGTTTTATAATCAAGAACACTTACAAGGTTCTCTTTTGTATCTACTCTATCTATTTTCCCTTGCAAAACTATACCGCGATAAGGTACTTTAAAACTCTTTTCAACATGACGAACTTGCCATCCCTCTGCAAAACGTTTTATCTCATTAGCAACAAAAGCACGTAATTCTCTTTTTTTTAGGGCAATTAAATAAGATTCAAACTCACTTCTTCCTTGTAATTCTTGTAACTCTTTTTGCAGATCTTTTTCTAAAAGTTTTGCATCATCATAAAACGTCCGTTTCCTATAGAGATTTTCCAAAGCCTTATGTACAACATTCCCTATTTCATACTCTTTTGGCATATCCTGAGGGATAACGTGCTCTTTAATATGTGCCACATACCTATAGTAATAACGACGTTTACAGCTCAAAAAAGTTTTTAGACGAGATGCAGAAAGCTCAATATCTTTAAAGGAGTAAGCTTCGACTATCTCCTTTATTTGAGGCTGTAATTTCTTATTTTGCTTTAAAAGAATATTTGCAAAGGCAAGCTCATTATCACTGCTCTTTACTTTAATAGCCAACTCTTTTAAAAAACGTGATGCACCTACTTGTGCAGAATCCACATAACAGATAGCTACCTCTTGAGAGTGACGTATCAACATCTCATAATAATGTTTTTGCAAATTTTCACGCTCTTGCATCGTTGGTAAACCGGCAATTTCCCGTAATGCTGTATTTAAAAACATATCTTTATTGCTACGTTTTGGTACATTTTGTTCATCAAAATCTATAATAATAACAGCATCAAAATGAACACTTCGTGTCTCTAAAACACCCATTACTGTTATCTTTCCACCGCGAATATCATCAAGAGTGCGACTCGCTAGACGCTGCATAAAGAGCGTAAAGACCAAACGAAAATTCATATCTAAAACAAAAGGTAAAATTTTTGAAAAACTATGAAGCTCTTCTTGGAATATAGCAAGTTCTGCTTTATCTGTAATTTCAGATGCAAATTCCTGCATTAAAGCTATAAAATCAAGCTCTTTCATACTCTTTTTATATATTGGGCTCAGAAGCATATAGAGTGTTTCTCCATCACGCTTTAAACGATAAATATTTTCATAACTCTTATCATCCAGTAACATTTTGGCTGCATTCATCTTTTTATAAATGGAACTCTCTTGAAAATTTCTCCCCATAGCAAAATTAAGATTCGCCTTTATATCAAAACTGCGTATTAACTCCGCGCGTTTCTCATTTGGCAATATAACAGCTATCTTTTCAGCACTATACCCTTTTCGTATAAATTCATAAATCTTCTGTTTTATAAAAGCTACTTCCAAGAGTGGTTCACTAAAACTGACACATTGCACTGCTGTTTTTCGATCCTCAATAGCAAACTGTTTTGTTGTTTTTGTATTTAAATTAAGTTTATAAGCCCTGTTAGGTTGTATATCGAAACCTATTTTTTGAAGTTTCTTTTGCATTTTAGTATTAAAACGACTTGTTTCAAATTCCACTGTAATCCTACAATATTGTGTTGCCTCTTCTAAAAGTTGTAACTCAAAATTTGTTAAATAACCTGCTGCTTGAATTATAATTTCTTTATATTTTTTTAAATATGCACTGTTGAGTCTATATCTTTTGGGTAAGAAGATTGTATCTATAAGATTTTTTTCTATCGTAAGTTGCTCATATCTATAATAGAGCTCTTCCAAAATAGTAATATGTTCTTCATATTCAGCATAAAAATCTGCATTTTTCAGAGCTTTAATATCATAAAGTTCTGCACTAAGTTCTTCAAAAAATTTGAATATATAAGAGGAGTTTTTTGTAAAAGTAAAAAAATTTCTTTCTATTTGCAGATTGGAAAAATTTTTAAAATTTGAAGCTTCAAGAAGAAGAAGTGTACGTGTGTCATTATCCATAAATCTCTCTCCCGAGACGAGAGAGATTTTGGATATAAATTCACTCATAGTAATATAGTTAGGAAGAAAAAGAGTCTCCTCTTCTACTTCTAACTGTCGCTGGCGAATAGCACGAGCAGATGGAAGAACTATAAGTGTTTCATCCATCACCTAAAAAGTTGTTTCCTCACGAATTTTACGAATATGATCCGGTCGTGTATCTGTTTTTATACTGTAAAAACGATAATCTTTTCCAACATTAACTTTTAGTAAAAGGTTCCACGCACCTTTTTTAGGAAATTTCACATCACTAAAAAGATAAAGGTCATCCGTTACTTTAGGATTTTTTATCGTTTTATCAAAATCATGAGAGTCAGGACGACTAACAGCTAAGACCATTTCAGCACCTTTAACAGGCCTACCATCTACAGTTGTTAATTTATAGGTAACATCACATGCACCCTCTTTAATTTGAGGTGTCACACAACTCAATTTATATTTTTTATCAAAGGCAATACGTGCTTTAATAAAATCATTCACCTTTGCATCTGCATCTTGATAATTTGTCATATAAGCATCACTCTCTTGAATATTTGCTTTACTTGTGACAATAATTGTACCAACACCCATACAAAACACCAGTGTAATTGCAGTCCCTATTGCAAAGGGCCACAATTTACCACTTTTTATAATACTCATCCTTATGTTTCCTTTTATAAATTTGTCTTCTAATATACATAATAATAGCATATAAAACAAAACCATAGAACAATACTTTTACATAAAAGAGCATCTCTTGATTTGTATCACTGTCAAACCCATCACCAAGCGTTACACCCTTAGCACGTGCGATCTGCTGTGCAATATCCAAATAGCCGTTAAACATTGCTGCCGAATATTTTGTTTCTGCTGTCATCTCTTTTGATTTCACACCCAAAAGTGGCAGTATTGAACCTCCGGTATGTGACATTATTTTTTTAAAATCATGCCATGAGCGTGCACAACTAACACTTAAGACAAAAGCCTGTACATATGATGTAACAGGACTTAAAACCTGTGCTTTATTAAAATACTTATATAAGGTCTTGTCATTAACTTCAATATCAACAGATTTATCCATTTCTGAAAATGTCAATAAAACAGTTGGTATCGTTGTATTTTTAAGAACTGATTTTTCATAAGCCACCATACTGACACCTGATGGAAGCTCTTTCAACATTGCAAGCTTCAATGCAATACCTGTTTTTTTATACAAGCGACTTCCCAAATCTTCTATATCAGCTGTAAATTTAGGATTATGAATAACATCATCTTTATATAAATACTCTGCAAAAAGTTCTGTGTGAAAAGTTATAATGAGGATGAGGGCAAAAAGCCCTCTAGTTAAAGATTTCAAATAAAAAACCTTAACCTACGAATAAGTGATTTGGTGTTACCACCGCATACAATGTATAAACTGCCATAATTACAAGGCCCCATGCACAAATTTTATCCATCATTTACTCCTTATTTAGCATCGACAATATGTTTATAATTGTCAGTGCTAAACATTTTAATTGATTTTTCATCTTTGATTTTATAGTAGTTTTCAGCATTAGCATGTTGCACACTTATTGCATTCACACTTAAAAAAGCGAGAATACTTAAAAGTAATGCAGTAGCAATTAAACCACCAGTTAAACCATCAAGAGCCCAAACATTTCTATTTTCATTCATGTTACTCTCCATCTTTACTTAAGCTCATTACATATGCTGCAATAGCTTCTTTTTGTTTTTTGTTCAATCTGTCCATAACAGGCATAGTACCGATAGCACCTTTTTTACCGTTGTCAAGAACATCAATAATAAGTCGTTTATTCCAAGTAGCAATATCTGGAGCAACTTGTGGCATACCTTTACCATCTGGTCCGTGACATGAAGCACAAGTATTAGCAAATACTTTTGCACCTGCACTGTTTTTATCTTTCAATCCACCGCCAACAAAGTTAGCAACTTCATCAATCTCTTTATCAGTAATCAATGCACCAGTAGCAGCGTTAAAAAGACCGTTACGATCTGGCATCATTGAACCTTTGTAAAGAAGGTTGTTTTGTGAACCATGGTTAACAACATATTTTACACTTTTAGCAGAAATTCTTTTATTAAGATCTGCTGCGTCTTTTTCGTTATTACCATCAGCATTTAAACCGTGACAAGCAACACATTCAACAAGGTAAACTGATTCACCCATATCAACGAGTCTGTCACCCTTGATATTACCATACTCTTTTTCAAATGCTGCATTTGCCGCAGCAGAATCTTCATTGTACTCACCAATTTGTGAATATGCATTTACAGGATAACCCATTGTAAAGTACCACATACCCCAAATAATTGTACCAATAAATATAATTGCCCAACCAAATGGTACCGGGTTTTTATATTCACCAATATTATCCCAAGACTCATCTGCCAACTCACCAGTTGCCGTATCAGTCTGCATTTGACGAACATACTTGATTACAACAAAAACTGTAATAATTACAAGTGCAACCGCACCCGCAATCGCAAGCATATTAACGATATCACCATTTAAACCACCCTTTTGGTAACCTACTGTTGCGTAAGTTGCACCAAGCATTGCAGCTGTAATAATGAGTCCCCAAACATAAAGCTTGTTCATGTATCTCTCCTATTTTTCTTTTTCGTCAGATATAGGCTTTACCGGAGTAGAGTCTATATCATCATCGAGTGCCATTTTGCTGTAGTGTTCATAATCAACGCCGGTTGCATCCTTCCTGTTTTTATAGAGATGGTAAATATATGAATAACTCCCAACCACTAAAAAAACTACTAAGAAAAAATAACCGTACGCTGCAAATTCATTAAAAGTCACTACTCAACACCTTCCTATTTTAAACTGTTTAAGTATGCAATGAGTGCAACAATCTCAGGAATTTTACCTTGAGCTACTGCATCTTTAACATCTTGATCTTTCATATGCGCCGTAACTTCTTTTGCTTCTTCTAAAGCCAATTTATGAGCTTCAGCAATAGATTTACCCATTGGAACAACAATAGTAGAACCATCTTTTGTTGGAATAGGTTTGTTATACGGTTCACCGAAGAACTCTGCATTTGTTAACTGTGTAGCATATGCAGTATCGATATCTACAGTATTTTTAAATAACCAAGGGTATCCTGGCATAATACTTGACGGAACAATAGACTGAGGGTTTTTCATGTGATTCTCATGCCACTCAGTAGTTCTGTAGTTACCTACACGGTGTAAATCTGGACCAGTTCTTTTAGAACCCCATAGGAATGGACGGTCATACGCATATTCACCACTTAAAGAGTAGTGACCATAACGATCAGTTTCAGATTTAAATGGACGAATAAGTTGTGAATGACAAGCATTACAACTGTTTTTAATATAGACATCACGTCCAGCCTGCTCAAGTACGGTTGGTGGTTTAGTACCAATTACCGGACGAGAAGCTTGTGCGAAGTTTGGAACAATTTCAATCAAACCTGCAAACGCAATTGTAACAAATACACCTACCGAGAACAAGAATGGGTGTTTTTCTAACCAATGAAACATAATATATAATCCTCCCTTTCTTAAGCGCCCATAGGCGAAGCATTTAAACGCTCAGCATCAACAACTTTATCAGATGTCCATGTTTTGTAAATATTATATGCGAACATAAAGAATCCAATTAAGAATAACAATCCACCTGTACCACGAAGTGCATAGTAAGGGTGAAGTACATCAACAGTATCCATGAATGAGTAAGCCAAGTTACCAAATTCATCATGTGCACGCCACATCATACCTTGAGTAATACCAGAAATCCACATAGAAGTAAAGTAGAAAACGATACCTAAAGTTTGGATCCAGAATTGTGCAGCCATAAGACCTTTTGAATAAAGCTCACGTTTAAATACACGTGGTGCCATATGGAAAAGTGCTGCCATAATCATAAATGCAACCCAACCAAGAGTACCATCATGTACGTGACCAACGATCCAGTCTGTAAAGTGAGCAATAGCATTAACTGATTTAATAGCTTGAATTGGGCCTTCTAGTGTTGAGAACATATAGAAAGTAGATGCAAGTACCATAAATTTAATTAATGGAGATGCTGCAACTTGTTGCCATTCACCCTTCATTGTAAGAAGCATATTGATCGCTGAACCCCATGACGGTAAAATAAGAACTACCGAGAAGACAGAACCCATTGTCTGCATCCAGTCAGGAACAGTTGAGAATAACAAGTGGTGACCACCAGCCCAAAGATATACAAACATTAAACCCCAGAATGAAAGTAAAGACAATTTATAAGAATAAATTGCTTGACCAGACTCTTTTGGTAAAAAGTAGTAAATCATCGCAATAATAGGAACCGTAAATACAAATGCAACCGCATTGTGTCCATACCACCATTGTACTAGTGCATCATTTGTACCAGCATACATAGAGATAGAGTGGAACCAATCACCAATGTTTGTTTCACCAGCCGGTGAAGTAGCAAGCATAGTAGGAATTTCCATATTGTTAAACAGGTAAAGCATAGCCACACCTAAGAATGTAGCAATGTAATACCATACAGAAATATAAAGTGATTTTTCACGACGGATACCAATTAATCCGAAAATTGAAACACCCCAAAGTACCCATACCACAACAATAGCGATATCTACTGGCCACTCAAATTCAGCATACTCTTTTGAAGAAGTATACCCCATAAAAAGTGAAACTACTGCTGCAGCAACACCTAAAACATATAGCCAAAATTGTAGTTTACCTACAAACATTAAAAATTTAGATTCAGCCATAGATACTTTTAGTACCCTTTGACCAACATAAAACCAAGTAGCAAAAATACCACTTACCGTAAAACCAAATGCAACTGAGTCAGTATGCAATGGACGAAGACGACTGAAGTTTGTGTATTCAGCAATACCATGACCAAAGGCAGTATTTAGCCCTGGAAAAGCAAGCTCAAATGCAATAAATACACCGATACTCATACCAACAATTCCTAAAACAACTGTTGTTAGCATAAACATCTTTGCAACCGTATAGTCGTACTCTAATGGACGATTCTCCATATATAGCCTCCTTAAGATTCAAAGCAATAAGTTTCACAAGTATAAAGAAAAAACACTTATGAAACTAATCAACACTTGTATATTAGCAGGCTTATGTTTAAATAATCTTAATTTTTAGTAATTTCTATTGAAATATTATCTTTTTGTTTAGTTTTGGAATTTTATTTGTACTTAAGATATAGAAGTTTTATCGTCAAGTTAAGTAACACTTATAGTGCTACTTATTTTTGTTTAAGAAGAGAGAGAAATTCGGAAAATATATATGCACTCTCTTTTGGTCCAGGAGAGGCTTCTGGGTGATGTTGCACAGAGAAGATAGGCTCATCTTTATAGCGCAAACCTTCAATTGTACCATCAAAAAGATTTGTATGTGTCACATCTGCAATTTCTGTAATATTATCAGGAACATTATAGTTATGGTTTTGTGCGGTTATCTCTACTAATCCTGTCTGTTCATTTTTAACGGGATGATTACCTCCGTGATGACCAAATTTTAGTTTAAAGGTATCATAGCCATGTGAAATAGAGAGAAGTTGATGACCCAAACAGATCCCAAACATTGGTACTTTTGCACTAATAAGTTTTTTGATCTCTTCTTGCTCTTTTTTAAGAACAAGCGGATCCCCTGGTCCATTTGACAAGAATACACCATCAATTAATTTTGCTTTATATTTTTCAATAAGGTCTTCTGCTATAAAGTCATTTGGCACAACTTCAACATCAATTTTTGCATGCACAAGCTCATTGAGGATATTACGCTTCACACCAAAATCGATAACAACAATTTTTGCTTCTGCTTCCGGTGCTTCGTCATAAGAGAATGCTCTATAGTTATATGTACTTGAAGTATGTTTATACGCTTCTTTTGTACTTACCTGTTCAATATAATTGACATCTTCAATTCTAGGAGAGTTAAGCAGTAGTTTTTTAAGCTCCTCTTTATCAGAAATTTCTGTTGAAGCTATCATCATCATAGCCCCCTCTTTACGAAGCATTTTTGTCAAATAACGTGTGTCAATATCACACAACCCCATAACATTAAATTTTTTCAAAAAATTTGCAAGAGAATCTTGAGCTCTGAAGTTTGAATAGCGGTCTTGATAACGGCGAACAATCATCCCTTTTGCATGTGCTGCAAGCGATTCCATATCTTCATCATTAACACCTACATTGCCAATTTCAGGCATTGTAAATGTCACAAACTGACCTGCATAAGAGGGGTCACTCATAATCTCCTGATAACCGCTCATAGAGGTATTAAAAACAATTTCACCTACTTCTGTTTTATCTGCACCAAAACTTGATGCTTCCAAAAAAGTACCATTTTCTAAATATATCCAAGCTTTTTTTAGTGACTCCATAACTACTCCATTCCTCTTTTTGTAAGCTCTTCACGATAAAGTTTTTCATACAGGATCTCAAACTCGTCAGTCCCCGGAATAAATCTTCTTTTATAAGAACGAATTTTATCCATAACAGCATCTTCAATCTCAGAACTATTCGCTAAAAATGATGTTATAGCACTAAAAATAATATTTTTTACACGATTTTCACTTACATCAAAATGAATTAAATCTTCTTCGTAAAGTTCATCTAAAATCTTATGTGCAAGATCTGAAAAACGTTCATCATAATCCAAAATAATATCAAATTGTGGTGCTAATTTTTTCTTGATCATAAAAAAGAGTTGTCGCTCATCAGCAAGCATAAACTCTATCTCCTCTTCATTCTCTTCAAGATACTCATTTACTTTCTCTTCAAGTGCCATCTCTTGTTTAACATTTTCTATTAAAACTTTTTCGGCCTCTTTGGCAACAGGTTCCAAGCCTTTTGTAAGCGTTATTACACCACTCTTTGCTAAATCAACAGATATTTTATTGGCGATATGGGGAATGGTTTTTAAAGATACTTTCATAATGGCGACCCTGCTTATTTATTTAAATTGAAACATTTTACTATAAATAAGGTAAAAATCTTATTAGAGGATCTATTTTGCTAATAAAATTGTTAACTGAGATGCTTTTTGTGGATCCATTTTCGACAAAATTTTACCAACAACTTTTGGCTTGAGAGATTGTAAAATCTTTGCTGCTTCAACCGCTTGCATATCTTCTAATATACCTGCTGCTGCACCCGCTTTCATTTTTGCATAAGTTTGTGCTATTTTATCCATCTTCGTAGATTGGATAGCTGCTAAAATTTTCTTATTTTCAGTAAGCATTTTCTGAATTGATTTCTCTTTTTTTGTTACGGTTTGTAGTTTGAGTTCAAGCTCTTTTTCTGCAATGGAGATCTTCTTCTCTTTCTCTTTTAAGAGCTCTTCTGTCGCAGTTTTTAATGCTTGTAGGGACTGTTTTTGTTCATCAATACGTTCTAATTCAACAAGCAATTCGCTCTTTCGCTGTTTAAAGATCTCGGTACATTCAAAAAGTTTATCATTACTATTTGATGCAAAAACTGAAAAACTCAAAAGAAAAATAAGAGCAACAAAACGCATTACAAAACCTCTTTCAATCTAGTTTTTCGATCATATGTCATAAGCGCCACTTCATCTAAAGCTTTTACTTCTGCTCTTTTTTGTTCATCCAAAATCTTGTGAACTTCTTGAAGATGTAAATATTTAAACTTCTCATGTTCCATCATTATACGCTTCAAAGCCTCTTTTGCTTCCAAAAGTTCACTATTCGCTTCTTGTAAAAGCTGCTCATTTTTTGCAATGACTCTTCTTTGCGCATCCAAAAGTGCTCTGTTTGCCATAAAATCAGAAATAACACCTTTTTGCAGAGTCGGAATTGCCTCTAGCTGTGCAATTGCCTCCTCTAAAGCTTTTTTTGTAACAATAAACTTTTGATTTGCTTGTTCAAACAAGCGTTCACTCTTTTGCATTGCATCTTTTTTAAGTGCAACCAAAGAGCTAAAACGAGTTTTCATAATTTGACAATTCCTTTTTTAAAGGATTATTGTATCTTCTCTTTCTGGGGAAGTAGAGATAATACCGACTTTTGTTTGACTAATCTCTTCGATCAGTTTAACATAATCTTGTGCACTTTGAGGTAAATCTTCAAATTTTCGTACACCTACTGATTTATCCCAACCTTGAAAAGTTTTATAAACAGGTTTTACATTTTCAAGATCTACCGGTACATAATCTATCTCTTTGCCATTATATTCATACGCAACACAAACCTTCACTTCATCAAAACCATCAAGTACATCAAGTTTCATCAGTGCAAGTTCATCACAACCGTTTAAACGGCTTGCGTAACGTGTAGCTACGGCATCAAACCAACCACAACGACGTGCACGACCTGTTGTTGTACCAAATTCATGCCCCTGCTCACCAAGACGCTTTCCATCTTCACCTAAATCTTCACTTGGGAATGGTCCATTTCCAACACGAGTACAGTATGCTTTTACAATTCCTGTAACTTTACCAATATCTTTTGGATTGAGTCCTAAACCAGTACATGCACCAGCACTTACAGTTGAGCTTGATGTAACATATGGGTATGTTCCATGATCAATGTCTAACATCGTTCCTTGAGCACCTTCAAGTAAAACACGTTTACCCTCAGAATCAAGTGCACGCCATACCATTTGTGTCGTGTCTGTGATAAAAGGAGCAAGTTTCTCTTTAAAAGAGTTAAGTTCAGCTAAGAGATCCTCTCGTTTTGGAGCATATAACTCCATTACATCAAAGATAGGTTTGTTTTGCTCAAAATAGTCTAAAATTGTTTGACACAGTTTTTCAGGATTTAACAACTCACCAACACGATGACCAATACGGTTAATCTTGTCAGAGTATGCAGGTCCGATCCCTTTTCCAGTTGTACCGATCGCTTTATCACCTTTAAGGCGCTCTTTTGCCTGATCGATCATTGCATGGTAAGAGAGATTTAAGTGTGCTTTGTCAGAGATATAAAGACGCCCCTCTAAATTTTCGAACTGTTCCATCTCTTCAATAATAGATGAAGGAGAAACAACCACACCATTTCCAATGACATTCACAGCTTTCGGATTTAAAACACCGGAAGGAACAAGGTGTAGTGCATATTTAACACCATCAACCCAAATCGTATGACCTGCATTGTGTCCACCTTGAGAACGACAAACCATATCATACTCTAGTGCCAATTTATCTACGATCTTCCCTTTACCTTCATCACCCCACTGAATACCTACAATTACATCTGCTTTATTTCTACTCATCTTATTTTCCCTCTTTCTCTAATGCTTCACACAAAGCATCTGTATATATTGCAAAGCCTACCGAACGTAATTCTCCGTTTGAATATCTCCCACCACGTGCATAAACTTCATTATCTACTATTGCACGAAAATAGAGTTCATCATAATAGAGCATTTTCGCATAGTAAATAGGTGCAAGCACAACATTTGTTGATTGCAATTCACTACACAACTCTTTCATTTTCATAAGCTCTGTAGCAATAACATCAGGTGCAATAGCAATAACTTCATCAACCTGTTCCATATCTTGCAGATAGACAAGTTTGGTCAGCCATTCAACCTTTAGACTAATAAATTTATCAATATTAATATGTCTAAAATCATCAATACTCAATGTTTCAAACATCTCGCTCACAAGACGCGGTATTTTCATATTTGAAACCTGAAGCAGAGGTTCAAGCTCAAGTTTTTGAAAAATCGTCACTGCAGGATTCATCACTGCAGCAAGATTCTCTTCTCCCATAAATTCAACACCGACTTGATACTGTTCTGTTGTTGGATAACTAAAAACAGGCTGTATGTAGAACCACTTTTTCTGTGTAGTATTGCGCCCAAGTCTCTTCTCTATAATACGAACGACATCGATAGTAGAGTCTGCTCGCAAAGAGAGTGCATTATTTTTTGCATCATTAACACGAATCAATTCACGCTGATCAGCAATTGATTTATGTTGATGATAAGAAAAAATTGGTGTTACAATCTCTTCATACCCCTCTCTATCAAGTATTTCACTTGCTGCTGTCTCAATATGGCGTTTGAGTTTTGCGCTTTTACCAAAATAAAGTTTCGATCCGTTTGGGATCTCATGTTCTAATATCATCTATATCTCTTTTTTTTCTAACGCTGTTTTAAAATAAACTTCATTATAAACTTTTGAAGCCACACCTGCATATTCTAAACGTCCCATACGATGTAAAATAAGTTCAATGGCATTCACAACCCAAATAGACTCATACGGAGCAATTAAACCCATTTGATTAATTCTAAAAATCTTTCCTTTAAGATGGTCCTGTCCGCCAGCCACATTCACACTATACTCATCTTTTAAAGCAGAACGAATAGCTGATGCATCTTTATCATCAATAGTTGTCATACTCAACGCAGGCACTTTTGGATAAGAGTGAAGTCCAATAGCTTCAAGTGCAGCACGTGTTGCTTTTGCACGGCGTGCTGTATTGCAATAAAGTACTCCAAAACCACCCTCTTTTTCAATAGTTTCTAAAACTTCTAAAAGACCGATAATAAGTGTTGTCGCTGCTGTATAAGCTGTTGTATTTTGGCGCTGTTTTTTGATCTCTGTAGCAAGATTCAAATAATATCCACGTCCTGAACCAATTTTATCAATGGCAGCATTACTTAAACCTAAAATTGCAAGTCCCGGTGGAAGCATCAATGCTTTTTGACTTCCTGCGATCAAACAGTCAATATCTGTTACATCAATTCTCTCAACACCAACAGCAGTAATACCATCTGCTATAATCATTATATCAGGGTTAATTGCTTTTACTGCTCGTGCAATCTCTTCGACTGGATGACGAAGTCCTCCTGCACTCTCAGAGATCTGAACAGCAACAGCATCAATATCACTGTTTGCTTTTACAGCTTCAACAACTGCTTCAACAGTTACCGGAGTATCCCACTCATTCTTAATCTCTACAGATCCCAAACCATGAGCTTGAGCAATTTTGCCGAAACGCTCACCAAATTTTCCTGAATTAACATTAAGGAGCGTATTATGGCAGAGATTAATAACAGCTGCTTCCATAGCACCTGTACCACTCGAAGCGATCATAACTACTTCATCTGTATTAAAAAGTTCAAAAAGATACTTACGTGTCTTTTCAAAGATAGCTTCAAATTCAGGTGTACGGTGGTGCATTGTCTCATCAGCCATTGCATTTCTAACATTTTGTGGTACTGGAGTAGGACCGGGAGTAAAAAGTAACATAGATTTTTCCTGTTTAATGTTTAATTTTAAAAAAACCTCGTATTATATCAAAATATATTTAAATTTTAATTTCAAGGTTGACAATGACACTATTTGATTCGGTTATTTTAGGAATAATTGAGGGCTTTACTGAATTTTTACCTATCTCATCAACAGGACATTTAATCGTAGCTTCCCAATTTTTGGGTATTGATCAGACAAGCGTAACAAAGGCCTATGAAGTCATCATTCAGTTTGCTGCAATTTTAGCAGTTGTACTCAACTACAAAGAAAAATTTTCTCTTCAAAAAATTGAACTTTGGAAAAAGCTTATTGTCGCTTTTATTCCCATAGGTGCGGTTGGATTCGTTTTTTCACATCAAATCAAAGAACTATTTAGCATTAGCGTTGTTGCTACAATGTTTATTGTTGGGGGTATTGTCTTTTTAATTGTTGAAAAATACTATATTCCAAATGAAGAGAAGCTTATTGATGATGTAGAACAAGTATCAATGAAACAAGCTCTTTGGATCGGCATTGCACAAGTTTTTGCCCTTATTCCCGGAACATCTCGAGCAGGGTCAAGCATCATCGGCGCACTTCTGGTTGGACTCTCAAGAAAAGCAAGTGCGGAGTTTAGTTTTTTACTTGCCTTCCCTGTTATGTCTGCGGTAACCGGCTATGACTTGCTCAAACACTATCATGAATTTTCTGATGCAAATCTTCTTACACTGCTTATCGGTTTTGTCGTTGCTTTTATTGTTGCATACCTGACAATTAAACTCTTTTTAAAATTTTTAGAAAAATTTACGTTTGTTGCTTTTGGAATCTATCGTATTATTTTTGGGATATTTTTACTCTTACTCTTTCATTAAAAAAGATAAAACTCACTCAAAACTCACTTTTGGAATAAAAAGTGCTCTTTTCTTTTAACTATATAAATGTTAAAGGAGATATCATGCACTATCTAAGCAGATATAACGCCCATCTACATTTAGTTTTAGAGAGAATGGAAAACTCTTTTTATGAACTGAGTCGTAAATTTTTATAAGTTCTTTAAGACCTTAGAGGCTAAGAAGAGTGCTTTTGAACGATGAGAAAGCTCTTTTTTTACTGCATTGTCAAGTTCACCCAAAGTTTTATCATATCCATAGGGAATAAACATCGGATCATATCCAAATCCACCCTCTCCCCGTGCTTGCGTTATTGCTGTACCAAACATCCAGCCATGAACAGTTCTCTCTCTTTTTTCTGTCACCATAGCAATAGCAGCCGTATAATGAGCAGGTGAGCTTTGAACACCTTTTGCTTTTATATCTTCTATGAGTTTATACAGGTTCTCTTTATCTGAAGCATTTTCGCCTGCATAACGAGCACTGTAAATTCCTGGTGCACCATCTAAAATATCGACACTTATACCACTGTCATCTGCCAAGACTACAGCATCTTTATCAGCAAGTGCCTCATAAACTGCTCTTGCTTTAATCAGTGCATTCTCTTTGAAAGTCTCTGCATCTTCTATGATCTCAAAAGGTTCTATAAGATCACTATAAGGTATTACTTCATACTCTTTACAAAGCTCTTTAATTTCTCGAACTTTACCCTTATTTGACGTTGCTAATATTAATTTCTTCACGAATATCCTTAAAATCTCTTTTAAATTACTGCTTTTTACTTTTGCAAACCAATTTTAAATAATAGTTGCTCTATAATTTCAAAATTATACTATATACAAAGGCTTTCTATGTTTAAAAAAGTTTTTCCCCTCTCCTCAATTCTCTTTTTGAGATTTTTGGGACTCTTTTTAGTTCTTCCTGTTCTCTCAGTTTATGCCCTTGATCTCAAAGGTGCTACACCCTTTTTAGTCGGTGTTATTGTCGGTGGTTATGCACTTACACAAGCAATTTTCCAAATTCCATTTGGGACTATGAGTGATAAGATCGGACGAAAACCGACTATTCTCTTTGGTCTTATCATCTTTTTGGTCGGTTCACTTGTGTGTGCCTACTCTGATGATATCTATATGCTTATGACTGGTCGTTTTTTACAGGGAGCCGGTGCTATTGGTTCTGTTGTAACTGCAATGATTGCCGATCTTGTTGAAGAGAAGACTCGTGGTCATGCTATGGCTATTATGGGTGGTTTTATTGCTATGAGTTTTGCAATTGCTATGGCACTAGGTCCTGTTCTTGCTTCTCACTATGGTATTAGCCTTATCTTCGTTATTACTGCGATATTGGCACTTCTTGCTATTTTAATTCTCTTTACAAAAGTACCGACACCTCCAAAAATCAAACATATCTATCACGGTAAAACAAGTACAAAAGATATTTTAAAAGATCCAAACCTTTTAGGAATGATCATCATCAATGCAATGCAAAAAGGTCTCATGACTGCTGCATTTGTTATTATTCCTATCTTTTTAACCGATCCTAAATATGGTTTTGGTTGGGCAAAAAGTGACCTTTGGATGGTTTATGCACCGGCAATGGTCGCAGGACTTATTGCAATGGGACCTGCAGCTATTTTTGGTGAAAAGAAAAATATTCCTAAACAGATCTTTATGACAAGTATTTTACTCTTTACAGCCTCTTTTGTTATGATGGGACTAACACATTCAAGTGCAATCTTTGTTGTTGCTGTTATCTTCTTCTTTGTAGCATTTAATATGATGGAACCACTTGTTCAATCAATGATCTCCAAATTTGCAAAAGTACACCAAAAAGGGGCAGCGCTTGGTATTGCCAACTCTGCTGCATACTTCTTTACTTTCATAGGTGGTACATTTGCCGGTCTCTATCTTGACGTAAGCTCACGAGCAACACTCGGACTAACAATTGGTGCTATTGGTCTTGGATGGTTTATCTATACTGCATTGAGAATGAAAAACCCTCTACGCTATGCACACCTTGTTATCCCTGAAGATGAGATCGACTTTGACAAACTCAACAACCTGGAGCATGAACATATTGCAGAGTGGTTTATCAATGAGACTGAAAAAGTTGTTGTTATTAAATATGCAAGTGAAAAATTAAACGAAGATGACCTTAAAGCCAAAGTGCTCAAGGCATAAAAAAAGCTCCAAACTCACAAGAGTTTGGAGCAAAAAGTTAAGAAGTAAAAATTACTTCTTAGGAACTACATACATATTGTAGTAACGTCCCTCAAATTTAGGTGGTTTTTCCATCACAGCAATATCTTCAACCATTGGCCAGACACGCTCTAATACCTCACGTGCTGCTTGTGGATGTGCCATCTCACGACCACGTAAAAATACTCTGAATTTTACATGTTTTCCTTTTTCAAGAAACTCTCTTGCATGTTTTACTTTGTAAGCAATATCATTCTCAGCAATTTTCACAGAAAGTTTGATCTCTTTTACATCGATCTTTACTTGATTTTTACGCTGCTCTTTGAGTTTTTTCTCTTCTTGGTATTTAAACTTACCATAATCCATGATCTTAGCAACAGGTGGTTTTGCATCTGGGGCAATTAGAACTAAATCTTGACCTAACTCATTTGCTTTTTCCATAGCTTCATCAAAAGAGACAATCCCTAAAGACTCTCCCCCATCTACATTACATCTTAACTCTGTTGCACGAATGTCATCATTCATTATTACACGGTTTTTTTTACTCAAAAATTTACCTCATTTATTTTAGTTTGTATAAGTTTAAGGAAATCTTCCTCACTCATAGTGTACTGCTCTCTAGTACGTCTGTCACGAATAGCAACTGTTTTGTTCTCGATCTCTTCATCCCCGATAACGACTATCATAGGAACACGAGTCTTCTCAGCAGTTCTGATTCTTTTGTTTAAAGAGTCATTCTTCGCATAGATCTCACTATCGGCATTAATATCAATAAGTTTATCTGATAAAAGCTTAGCATATTCTTTATGTGTCTCTGCAACAGGAACAATTGCTACCTGTGTAGGAGCAATAAACATCGGAAACTCTCCGGCATAGTGTTCCGTCAAGATCCCGATGAAACGCTCAAAAGAGCCTAAAATCGCACGGTGAATCATTACCGGCTGGATCTTATCGTTGTTTTCACCATTATACTCCAACTCAAAACGAGAAGGAAGGTTAAAGTCTAGCTGAATTGTTCCACACTGCCACTCACGACCGATCGCATCTGTAATTTTGATGTCGATTTTAGGACCATAAAATGCCCCGCCACCTTCATCTATCTCATACGCAAGATTGTGACTATCCATTGCATTTTTAAGTGCCTGTGTAGAGATCTCCCACACTTCATCACTTCCAACAGCTTTCTCAGGACGTGTTGAGATCATCATTTTATAGTCAAAGTTAAACGTACTCATGATCTTATCTACAAAATCAACTACTTCAATAATCTGATCTTCGATCTGATCTGCACGACAGAAGATATGGGCATCATCCTGTGTAAATTCACGTACCCTAAAGAGTCCGTGAAGTGCACCTGTCATCTCGTGACGGTGTACAACACCATACTCAAAGTATTTGATCGGCAAATCTCTATATGAGTGGAGTTCATCTTCATAAACCTTGATATGTCCTACACAGTTCATCGGTTTTACACCAAATTCTATATCATCAATCTGTGTAAAGTACATATTTTCACCGTAGTTTTGGTAGTGTCCAGATGTCATCCAAAGATCACTTCGCAACATCTCAGGACCACGAACCGGCTCATAACCACGTTTACGGTGTGCTTTGAAAAGAAGTGATTCTAAACGTGCACGAAGTCGTCCACCTGCCGGAAGCCAGATCGGAAAACCAGCACCGACTTCTTCACGGAAAGTAAAGAGTTTCATCTCGTTTCCAAGTTTACGGTGATCTCGTTTTTCAGCCTCACGCAACATATCCATATGTGCTTTTAGGGCCTCTTTTGTTGCAAATGCTATACCATATATACGTGTTAGCATCTCATTTTTGCTGTCACCGCCAAGATAAGCACCGGAGATTTTCGTTAGTTTGAAGTAACGAATAAGCCCGATATTTGGTAAGTGTGGACCACGGCAAAGATCTTCAAACTCGCCCTGTTTGTAGATGCTTACATCTTCATCAGGAATCATATCCAAAACAGCCTGTTTGAGATGATCGTTTGCAAACTTCTCTCTTGCTTCTGCTTTAGAGATCACATAACGCTCGATTGGAAACTTCTTCTTTGCGAAAGAGAGCATCTGTTTTTCTATCTTTTTAAGATCAGCCTCACCAATTTCGGCTTCTGTTTTAAAATCATAGTAAAAGCCCTCTTTAACTGTCGGCCCTACATAAAATTCGGCATCAGGATAGAGTGATTTAATAGCCTGTGCCATCAAGTGTGCTGTTGAGTGACGTAAAACCTCCAGTGCTTCAGCAGAGTTATCCAGCTCTATCGCCTCTCCACTGAGTCCCAACTCCTCTGCAGTTTGCAGATCGACTATTTTGTCTTCATATTTTATTGCAATTGCGCTCAAATTTTTTCCTATAATTCAGTTTTTAAAATAGCACCGTTAGATGCGTTTGATACAAGTAGTTGATAACGTTTTAACCATTTTGATTTGACTTCATTTTTATATGGTTTATAAGCTGCTCTTCTTTGTTCAATGGTTGCATCATCAACATTGAGACGCAAGATATGCTCATCAACATCCAACTCAATCTCATCACCATCTTCAATAAGAGCAATAAGTCCGCCCTCAGCCGCTTCAGGAGATACATGCCCGATTGAAGCCCCTTTTGTTGCACCGCTAAAACGACCATCAGTAATAAGTGCAACACTTTCACCAAGTCCCATACCCTGAATAAGTGCCGTAGGTGCGAGCATCTCTTGCATACCCGGACCACCTTTTGGACCTTCGTAGCGAATAACAACAACATTACCCGGTTTTACTTTATGAGCCATAATTCCCGCTATTGCATCAGCCTGAGAGTTAAAACAGATTGCCGTCCCTTTGAAGTGACGCATACTGTCAACAATACCGGCAGCTTTGATAACTGCACCCTCTTGGGCCAGGTTTCCAAATAAAATTGAAAGTCCTCCAACCTGAGAATAAGCATTCTCATTTGTATGGATGATAGAAGTATCTTTAATATAAGCATCTTTAATGCGATCTCCTAAAGTCTCTCCTGTAATTGTTAAAGCATCAAGATTTAAGATATCATCTCCACGATTGCTTACCTCTTTCATTACAGCATTAACACCACCTGCATTATCAATATCTTTCATATGAACAGTTGTTAATGATGGAGAGATCTTTGCAATATGTGCCACTTTTTTAGCTATTTTATTGATATTTTCGATCTGATAGTTCACATCTGCTTCACGTGCGATTGCCAACATATGAAGGACTGTATTTGAGCTTCCGCCCATGGCCATATCAACGACAAAAGCATTGTGAACCGCTTTTTCATTTAAGATGTTTTTGAAGTTATACTTCTCGTTGTTCTCCATTTTTGCAAGCTCAACAATACGCTTTGCAGCTTTTTTTACCATCTCAATACGCTCAGGAGTCATGGCAAGCACTGTTCCGTTACCCGGAAGTGCAATACCCATTGCTTCACAAAGTGTATTCATAGAGTTTGCCGTAAACATACCAGAACAGCTACCACCTGAAGGACAGGCATTACACTCAATATCTTTAAGCTCTTCTGCACTCATCTTGCCATCATTATATTGACCAACTGCTTCAAATGCTGTTGAGAGATCGATTGGTGTGCCATCTTGTTTATGACCGGCTGGCATTGGACCGCCTGAAACAAAAATAGTAGGAACATTTACACGAAGTGCACCCATAATCATTCCCGGAACAATCTTGTCACAGTTTGGAATACAGATCATAGCATCAAGTTTGTGTGCATTCATTACCGTCTCGATAGAGTCAGCAATAATCTCACGTGAAGGAAGTGAATAGAGCATTCCGTCATGCCCCATTGCGATCCCATCATCTACACCAATGGTATTAAATACAAATGGCACACCACCCGCTTCACGGATAGCCTCTTTTACTATCTCTCCATACTCATGAAGAAAAAAGTGTCCCGGAATAATATCAATATATGAATTGGCAATCCCGATAAACGGTTTGTCAAAATCTTCATCTTTTAAACCTGTTGCACGTAACAGCGAACGATGTGGTGCTTTGTCAAAGCCTTTTTTAATTATGTCACTTCTCATAAATGTCCTTAATTTTATTTCATAAAATGAAGAAAACTTTCATCAATGAATTACAATGCCAAGAGTAATCTTGCCATTTACGCTAAGACCGCTTGGGTCACTAAAGCTAAGCTCTTACGAGCTAGATCATATCTATTACTATAGTTATTTTGATGGAATTATAGCACTTTTTTCTATTTTTTTGCAAAAACCCTTTACAAATAAAAAATAAATCGCTATAATTCCGGCTCACTTACAAAATGTAAGCTGAATATGCGGGAATAGCTCAGTGGTAGAGCACAACCTTGCCAAGGTTGGGGTCGCGAGTTCGAACCTCGTTTCCCGCTCCATTTATAAACAATTATAAAGCACAGAGACACCCGATGCCCGGGTGGCGAAATCGGTAGACGCAGGGGACTTAAAATCCCCCGGTAGCAATACTGTGCCGGTTCAAGTCCGGCCCCGGGCACCACTGATTAACAAAACTGAAACTGGTGCCATCGCCAAGTGGTAAGGCCGCAGCCTGCAAAGCTGCTATCCCCAGTTCAAATCTGGGTGGCACCTCCAGTTTTATAATCGCACTTTTCTAATACAACGTGGATCTTTGGCAGAGTTGGTCGAATGCACCGGTCTTGAAAACCGGCGAGGGTCATACCTCCCAGGGTTCGAATCCCTGAGGGTCCACCATTTATCATCAGAAAATCCCCTAAAATACGAACTTTCAAATAATTTTCAAATTAGATTTAGTTATACTCAAATTCTTAATACTCGACGGTTTCTTCTACTACACTTCTATAGTTTTTGTCACAAATTTGTCCCATCATAATTTCTCTTCTATCACTATGCTTATTTTGCATAATGTAGGGTATAGCTATTCGTTAGCTATACCCTCTTCATCAATCAACTTTTTTACTAATGCTCGTACTAACATACTCACTGGTATATCTTTTGTATAAGCTATCTCTTTTAATTTTTGACTCTCTATTGCACTCAAGTAATATGAAAGTCTCTGTTTTTTCTCTCCTATAGGTCTACCTCCTATTCCTTTTTCTATATCACTAAACTTAGGCAACATATAAATCTCCTTCATCTTTGACTATCGTTTCAATCAAGCTAAACATTAGTTCATGTTTTCTTTTGGATTTTTGCAACATATGTTCTCCTCGTCTATGTCCAACATTTTCAAACCACTTCATCCCATCTCGTGCTACTCTTTCAAAAAGAGTTGTTTTTCTCACATTAAAGATAATTGCATTTGGCACTCTATTTTTTATCCAATCATATGCAAATTCTAATTTTTTTGTATCTGTATAGTTATTGATAATAAAAATCACTTGCTTAGCATCCTGTCGTATAAATTCATATGTATGCATTGTTGCTTCTAAACTTCTTACATCACAAAGAGTTGGAATTATGACAGCATCACAAATCTTTACTGCTTGAGTCACCTTTGCATCAACAGCAGAACTCATCGCCCCAAAATCAAATATAGCATCCTCTAATCGAGTAACTGTTTTAGGTAACCTTTTTTTAGAGTGTTCTATCTGATAGAAATCTTTTATTTCATTCTTATCAATATATGTACTAATATCATTAGTGATATAAGGTACTCCTAGATATTGAGAGTGATTCAATGATAAAGAGCTTTTTCCCACTCCACCTTTTAGACTAAAATATAAAATCTTCATTTCGAAATCCTTTTTTTATGATTTATTATTATGTTACTTCTGTGGGGCTAGAAAAGCACTTTTGGGGTTATTGTCTTATCCGTATTAAGCTATTTATTCAAAGATATATTATCTCTTAGATATCAACTACAAGGAAAAATAATGTTACAGAAGTGGAACTTGTTGTCAAACGAATTGCTTAAAGTAAAATTATGCTAAAATATCTTTAAGAAAATCAAACAAAGGAATTACAATGGCTTTTAAATATGAAAATGGAAAAGTAGTCCAAATATCAATGCCACATATTACAGGTGAAGATGCAAAAAAAATGCTTAATGCCAAAGTTCCTAAAAAGTTTGTAGAAAGCATTAAAAAGAAAAAGTTCATAACAGAAAAAGCAGCATAGTTATCTATGCCTTATATATTTACACCATATACTGCTTCTACAGCTAAAAGTGAAAAGAGATCTTTACTTAATGCTATAGATTTTAGTGATGATCCACTTAAAGCCCAAAGGGGAGAAAGCTCTACTCTCTAAAGCACTCTCATTCGCTGCAAATAACTCAACTCGTCTTTATTCAATACGAGACACAACAGGTAAACTCAAAGGCATTTTAGGATTTATAGCCCTCTCTGCATCAGAAGTACTGCTTGATGACACTAAAAAGCCCGTAATATTAGTGGACCTACTTATTGTAAACAATAAATACCGTTCAAATGTTTATGAACATCTTGATAATTTAAAAATTTCTCAACTACTATTAGAATATGCTGGAGCTCAATTTTATGAAGTGAGAGAACATATTGGAGTAAGCTACCTTATTTTATATCCTGATGGAGGAAAAGAGAATAAGGTACTTGTAGATTTTTATAAAACCATGGGATTTTCCTATGCTACAAAAAAACAAGAGTGGATGTATATTAAATTATAAAAAGTTTTTTAAGTTTTATTGCCTCTCAATTAACCCTGTTTCAAATTGGTTTTTCTCTTCTAAGAAGACAACAAAAAGGCTCACTTGAGACTGTAAATATTTACCCTAAAAGAGCTATCCCTTATTGAATATAGGATAATTAAAATTTATAATTTATTCTTGAAAACCGGCGAGGGTCATACCTCCCAGGGTTCGAATCCCTGAGGGTCCACCATTTATATAACCTTTCATATAATTCAGATTTTTTTAATCAAGTTTACTTTATACTTCAAAAATATAAAAATGGGGCATTAGCTCAGCTGGGAGAGCGCTTCGCTGGCAGCGAAGAGGTCAGCGGTTCGATCCCGCTATGCTCCACCACTCTCTTTTTTCTTTACAGTTCCCAATATAATTGACAAAATGCAATATTTTTCACATCGACATACTTTTTTTTCTACAATTAGCTACTTAAATTCAGGAGCACCTATGTCCAACGATCACACCCTTCTCTCACTTCTTGAGAATAGTTCTGTCGATTTAAAAAAAACAATCACATCAACAGTTGAGAATGGAGGTGCAGTCAGTTATCAACTTATTGATCTAATTCAATTTATTGTTGAAAAAAAACTCTCAAAAGAGATCGAATTCCTACTTCATCTTTTACAACACAATAAACTTACTCAAAACGGGCTGGAATCTTTTTTAAAACACCTCATCTTTGACACTACACGCGCACGCCTCTTTCTTCAATGGCAACGCTCAAGAAGCTTTTAGTCTTAGCTCATAGGAAATAGTGTATAATCTCTCTATGAGAAAAAACTTTTTTTTTATTCTCCTGCTTCTGCTTACAATGCAGAGTATGGCGAAAGAGCCTATAGAACCGATACCAACACACATTGATACCAACCCTAAAAAAGTTGCCTTAGGTAAAGAGCTCTTCTTTGATAGGATGCTCTCAAAGGATCGAACAATAAACTGTGCAAGTTGCCACAACCTGCAAGAGGGTGGTGATGACAATCTTCCTGTCTCTTTTGGTATTTACGGACAAAAAGGGCCCATCAATGCACCCACAGTTTATAATGCCGTTTTTAATTTTCGTCAATTTTGGGACGGAAGAGCAGCAAACCTGCAAGAGCAAGCTGCCGGTCCAATTGAAAATCCCAAAGAGATGGGCTTTAATTTCAAAGATCTTATTCAACGACTAAAAAACTCTCCCTATAACGCAAAATTTCATACTATTTATAAAGATGGCATTACCAAGAAGAATATTACAGATGCTATTGCAGAATATGAAAAAACCTTGATTACGCCAAATTCTCCCTTTGATCGCTATCTAAAAGGAGATAAAACTGCACTCTCAAAAGATCAAAAAGAGGGCTATGAACTTTTTAAAACAAAAGGGTGTATCAGTTGTCATCACGGTGTAAATATTGGAGGAAACCTATACAATAAATTTGGGATTTTCCATAAAAGTAACACTAACAATTACGGCCGTTACAATGTAACGCATAAAGAGCAAGATAAATACTATTTTAAAGTACCTTCCCTAAGAAATATTGCAAGGACAGCACCCTATTTTCATGATGCACGAACCAGTAGCCTTACGCAAGCTGTTTATATTATGGCAAAATATCAACTCGGACGTAAAATTACAAAAACTGAAGTAGCTAAAATAGTTGCTTTTTTGCACTCTCTCAATGGGGATCTCCCAAAAAATATTGAGCCATAAATGATGAAAAACAAACGTATAGATAGCACAACAACACTCTTAATACTCTTTATGGCTCTATTGCTATCACTCTTTATCTATCTCTTTTATATTGAAAAAAATATTGAAAATTATACGCTCAATCACGATCACCTTATTAAGCTAGAACTACTAGATAAAGAGTTTAACAATTTTGCTATATCTATGAATAGTTTTCGTAATTATGATGAAATTAACAAACTTGAAGATCAGTTTCAACAGACCCTCTCAGAACTCAATAAAAATCTCACTCAAAACTATTCAAAAGATCATAAACTAGCTATAAAACTTTTAAAAATTCAGACAAACTTTCAAGAAAAACGCGATAACATAGAATATTTTAAGTCACTCAATGCCTCATTAATTAGCGGATCACATTTTTTATTTGATCTTCAAACAACTATCGCAGAACAACAAGAGATCTCTTTAAAAACAAAAAATCTTGTCAACGAAGCACTCTTTTTTATTTTACGCTTTGCCTCTAGTGACTATATTGACAAAGCCTTTGTTATAAAAAAACTAAACAAAATCAAAACAGATAAACTAAAACAGATACAAGCAGCACATCTCATTAATAACTTCTACCAACAAGCTACTGTTATGCTACATAATATAGCTGCTATAAAAGAGAGTGCATTTAAAATCAAAAACTCTGATCTATACAACTCTATTGAAGATCTCAACAGAGCACTTAATACACTTTATGCACAAAATCTCTTCACCCAAAAAATCATAGCAGTACTCTTTTTTATTTCTACCCTTATTATTTTAATTACACTCATTATTACGAACCTAAAAGCCCGTAAAAATGAAAAAGAACTTTATGCTTTTAAATATGCCGTTGAACATAGTGATAACAGCATATTGCTTACTGATCCCGATCGAAATATTACTTTTGTCAATGATGTTTTTGAGAAGAGTACAGGTTATACAAAAGAGGAAGTATTAGGCAAGAGTCCACGCCTCTTGAAATCCTATCAGCATGATGATAATTTCTATCAGGAACTCAATGAAAAACTTGCGCGAGAAGAGCGATGGGATGGAGAATTTATCAACAAACGCAAAGATGGTAGCTTCTTTTATGAAAAAGCCTCAATTGTTCCTGTTGTTTTAAATAACAAACTCATCAGTTTTCTCTCTATAAAACTTGATATAACAGAGTATATAGAACAGAACAAAAAACTTGCACAAGCAGCAAGTGTTTTTGAAAATACTGAAGAGGCCATTATTATCGCAAATGCACAAGGAGAGATTATCTCTGTTAATGGGGCCTTTAGTACAATTTATGGATATAAACATCAAGAAGTTCTTGGAAAAACTCTGCAAATATTACACTCAGAAAAACAAAATGAAAATTTCTATCACAGTCTCTGGGAGCAACTCAATAAAAATGGTATTTGGAGAGGAAAACTGATCAACAAAACAAAAAATGGCGAGCTCATCTCTGTTTGGTCAACAATCAAAAAAGTTACCGATAAAAACGGAAATACCATTAACTTTACAGCAATACAAACTGATCTACGAGCTATTGAGAACACACAGGCAAAAGCTGACTACCTTGCCTATCATGATTCTCTCACCGGTCTTTACAATAGAAATAACTTTGAAGAGTATCTTGCCCATGCCCTCTTTATTGCACGAAAGAACAACACTATGCTCGCTGTCTTGTTTATTGATCTGGATCGTTTTAAAGTTATTAATGATACTTTAGGTCATGATATTGGTGATAAAGTTCTTATCACTGTTGCAAAACGTCTCAAACATGCTCTTCGAGAAAATGATTTTATCTCCCGATGGGGAGGTGATGAATTTGTCGTCATCATGGAAAATTTTGACGCAACAGAAGAGGTAGCCTACGTTGCAAGTAATATTATTAAGCATTTAAAACAACCTATGAAAATAGATGCACACCAACTCGTAACAACTGCGAGTATCGGCATCTCTCTCTATCCACAAAACGGTGAAAATGCAAATACACTCATAAAACATGCAGACAGTGCTATGTATCTGGCCAAAGATATGGGAAAAAACAACTTCAGATTTTATACAACAGAGCTTTCAAAAAAGATACAAAACAAATTAGATATAGATATGGCACTCCACAATGCTTTACAAAATAAAGAATTTTATATGGTTTTTCAACCACAATATAGTCTTAAAACAAAAAAGATCTTTGCACTCGAAGCCCTTGTTCGATGGAAAAATCCACAACTTGGTACTGTTGCTCCCGATCAATTTATTCCTATTGCTGAAGATAGCGGTGTTATTATACCCCTTGGCTATTTTATCATTGAAGAGTCCTGTAAAGAGTATAAAAAGATGAAAGATCAGGGAGTTGATATCCAACATATAGCTATTAATGTTTCAAGTATTCAATTTAAAAAGCCTGATCTCTTGGATCACTTCCTTCAAATAACAAAAAAATATAACCTTAGCCCATCAGAGATTGAAATAGAGATCACAGAACGCTTTATTATGGAACATACACTTGCGAATATGACAATGCTACAAAACTTTCAAAAAGAGGGTTTCATGATTGCAATAGATGACTTTGGAACAGGATACTCTTCTATGTCCTACCTCAAACAACTCCCTATTGACACCATTAAAATTGATAAATCTTTTGTAGATGATATTGCCGAGGGAAGCTCTGATAATGTTATTATTGATGCTATTATCGCACTCTCAAAAACATTAGGCTACACTATTATTGCCGAAGGAATTGAAACCAAAGCTCAAGAAGATTTTCTTACAAATCTCTCATGTGACATTGGGCAGGGATATATCTTTAGCAAACCTCTTTCAAGTAAAGAAATTATAAAACGCTTTTCTTAAGCTCCCTATAAAAGCAGTAACGATTTTTTCCTAGCTGTTTTGCTCTATACATCGCCATATCTGCTCCCTTTTTAATATCATACTCACTTTTTGCATCTTCGGGAAAGCAGGCAATACCAATACTACCGGCCAAAGAGATTTCCAATTTATCACAAGGCATACTTAAAATATGTATCAAATCATTGGCATACTCTAATAATTCACTCTCCTGCTTATATTTCACAATAGATACAAATTCATCACCTCCGAGTCTGTAACTTTTGCTTAAAACATATTCAAGTCGTTTAAATGCTTCAATAAGCACGACATCCCCAATATCATGCCCATAACGGTCATTGACACTTTTAAAACCATCAAGATCGGTAAAGAAGAGAGCAAATTTTTCCCCTTTACTATCTACTTCTTCAATAAAGCACTTAAGATCACTATTAAATTGTATTCTATTGGGCGCACCGGTTAGCTGATCATGTGAAGCCTTATATGATGACTCGTCAGCATAAATATGGAGTTCACGCAAACTATTTTGTAACTTTTGCACTAATTTGAAATAGTAAAGAGGTAAAACTATATACGCCAAAAGCCAACCAATTGCAAAGAGTCTATTTTTTATCCAAAACTCAGACTGAAACATAATTACAAGCCATATAATAATAACCAGAATATATGCAGTGTAAGCAATATGTTTACTATATCGCATACCATAAGCTACACTAAACCATAAAAAAACTCCGGCATAATAAGCTGAAAATGGACCTGCTAGGTACATAACATAAGCTGTCATACTTATATCCACACATACAGCAAGTAAAATTCGCTCCTCTTGTAAAACAGAGGGAAACTTTTTAATAAATAAAGCATACAATAGATTGTAAACAATAACAAAGAAAGGGGCAATAACAAGATAGGAAAAGCTACATCCTATCTCATTGGGATAGGTCTTTTTATAGAAGTAGAGAACAAAAACTGTTGCAAGAACAAAAATAATACGAATATAGATCTGAATCATCTCATTTTTAAAATATTCTTGGGAAAGATAGTTCTTGTTTAAATTCTTCATAACTCCATTATAACGCTAGGAGAATAAAAGAAATATTAAATATTTTTATAATAATGATTATTGAAATAAAAAAGAGAGGTAATTCTAAATCCCCAAAATAAGGGATTTAGATTATTTTGCTAATGCAGCTTTAGAAGCTTCAACAACTGATGCAAATGCAGCAGCATCGTTCATCGCCATATCAGCAAGGATTTTACGATCAAGTTCGATACCAGCTTTATGTAAACCGTTCATGAAAGTTGAGTAGTTCATACCGTTAAGACGACATGCAGCATTGATACGGATGATCCATAGTTTACGGAACTCACGTTTTTTCTGCTTTCTGTCACGGAATGCATACATCAAAGAGCGTTCAATTTGCTCTTTAGCTTTTCTAAAGTGTTTACGGCGTCCGCTGTAAAAACCTTTCGCTAACTTTAATAATCTTTTGTGTCTTCTTCTACGAACAACACCTGTTTTAACTCTTGGCATTTTCTTTCCTTAATTTTTCTTTACCCAGCTACTCACATTGGTAGTCAAGGTGCCACTGCTTTGGTGGGCTTGCCCAACTACTGAAAGTTGGAGATGAAAACCGTTTAGCAATTAGCTAACGATCATTTCCTTAATGTTTTTTGCATCAACTTTAGCAATTACTTTTGGAGTGTTTTGCTTACGACGAGTTTTTGCATCCTGTTTTGTAAGAATGTGGCTTCTAAACGCTGTTCCACGTTTAATTTGACCATTTTTCTTCACTTTAAAACGCTTTACAGCGCCTTTTACCGATTTCATTTTTGGCATCGATAATCCTTTACGTAAAATTTGGAGACCGCATTATACCTAAATTTTTCTAAATTTTTGCTATACTATGACTATGATGATAGATAATTCAATAAAACACATACAAAATGCACTCAAAGATTTAGATACAGAAGTAGAGAAGATCCTGCTTGACTGGGGAATACCTCTTAATGAAAAAGACAACCTTATGTTGCCAATTCTGCAACAAAAAAGGGTACTTACACAAACACTTGAAGATCTTGAGTATCTAAAAGCACACCCACCAAAACCAAACCAGCCCTGTGGTATCTCAAAATATAGAGATGACAACTAGATCTGCATCACAAATTAATTAAGTACTTTTAACTTCATAATAATAGGTGCTTTTTTCTTCAATTTAAGATCAAGAAGATAAAATTCACCTTTATTATCTCTTGTTTTAAAGAGTTTAAATTTTGAAACTTCTCCAACTTCATCAATATCAAAAGCAATATCTCTGTTAATATCTCTACTTGTGATCTGTAGCCGTGATTCAAGTCGATAAAGCTTTTTATTTTTTACCAAATAACAGATATAAGGTTCTATTCTACGATGAAGTGAATTTCGACTCATAAAAGAGACAAAATCAGACTCTTTATCTACATTATCAATCAACATACTCTTTTTCTCTGCTACTAAAAAGTCAAGATAGAGTACTTTTTTAAGCTTTTGACTCTTTTGTATCTTACCTAAAGCAGTAGTATATATTTTATTAGAGAGATTCAACTCTGCATAGCTCTTATACAAAAAGAGCATTAAAATAGATAAAATCGCAATAGAAATCATCAATTCTATAAGTGTAAAAGCCCTTTTCATCGTAAAATTATCCGATTGAAATTAAAATCAAAATCTTTTGAACGCAAAGATGTTTTACCAATTTCAATTGTAAGATCATCTGTCTCTATCGTATCTACTCTATTGTAATTTATCTCTGCTTTATGTGCTTTAAGCTCTCTACGCAGTGCATCATCCATATCAAATTCTTCAACAAGACGATAAAGATCAACTTTTGTTTTTGCTTTATCGAGTCCATATTTTTGATTCCAAAGTAAAAATGTTGCATAACAACTATTTTTTTGACTCTCTTGGATCTTTGAAAAAAGATGATTGGTATCGCCTCGTAGCTTAAAGAGTGCTGCAATTACTACCGATACAATCATCACCGCAACCATAACTTCTATAAGAGTAAAAGCTCGCTTAGAGCCCAATACGAATCGCTTCATCAAGTGAGGTCTCTCCGGAAAGTAAAAGTTTTCGCAACTCTTGAGAAATTGTCACAAAACCACCTTTTTGTAACTCTTTTGTAATAGTATGTTCATCCGTTGTTGTTTTTAAGAGATCTCTGATTGCATCACTCATTACAAGCAGCTCACCAATAGATTTTCTTCCAGCATAGCCCGAATAGTTACACGCTTTACATCCGACTGCCTTATAGATCTTTGAGCCCTTTGGCAGGTTATAATCTACTGAAAAATTCTCAGCAAGTTCATCCTCCTCTTTACACTCACTACAGAGAATACGAACAAGCCTTTGTGCTAAAATACCAAGCAAAGAGGAGGAGATTAAAAAGGGTTCAACACCCATATCTGAGAGTCTTGAGATCGTAGCCGCTGCCGAGTTTGTATGGAGTGTAGAGAAGACTAAGTGACCTGTCAATGCAGCGCGAACGGCAATATCTGCCGTCTCTTCATCCCGAATCTCCCCGATCATAATAACATCAGGATCCTGACGTAAAATAGAACGCAGTGCCGATGCAAAAGTCAAACCTACCTTTTCATTTACCTGAATCTGTGCAATTTTATCTGATTTGTACTCAACCGGATCTTCAACGGTAATGAGATTTTTATAAGGCTCTTCAACCTCTCTTAAAAAAGAGTGCAGCGATGTTGTTTTACCACTCCCCGTAGGCCCTGTTACCAATATAATACCGTGAGAAGCACGCAACAGTTTTTTCACATCGCCAATAAGATCAGGCTCAAAACCAAGCTCATCAATTTGCGGTATCTGTGAACTCTGCATCAAAAGACGCATAACAACACGTTCACCGTAAAACGTCGGTAAAACAGAAACCCGAACATCCAAGATCTCACCTGAGATCTTGATCTGGGTTCGTCCATCCTGAGGTATCCGTTTTTCAGAGATATCAAGGTTTGAGATAACTTTTATACGACTGATAATAAGATTGACAACTTTTTTGTCAAGATCGGCATTTTTAATAAGCATACCGTCGATTCTAAAGCGAACCTCACCCTTTTTCTCCTGTACCTCAATATGAATATCAGAAGCACGCTTTTTAATCGCCTGATAGAAGAGTGCATTGACAAATTTGATAATAGGTGCAGACTCTTCACTTGTCAAAATATCATTAGATGTTCGTAAGAAATCAGTAAGAGAGAGTTCCTCCTCCTCATCACTGCTATCCTCTTGCATCGTCTCTATTGTTTTATCGGTTCTTAGTTCCAAAAATTTATTGTAAAGTCTGTCATAAGAGTCTTCATCTAACATATATAAAGGATAGTGCTTGTGAAGTTTTGAATAGTAGTTACTCGCTTCTACAAGATAACGTTCATTAACAAATGCAGCAACTTCTCCATTGTAGCGAGCAAAAAGAAGGTAGTTTTTAAGACTCAATTCTCCTGAAAGTTCTTCTGGTTCATATGCTTCAAGCTCTAAATTATGAATAATCTCTTGCATAACTATCTACTCTTTTTTGCTTTGAAAATACTACTGTTTTGTGCCTGATTTTTTTTGGAAGATATTTTGGATTCTAACTTCTTTTTTTCTACAAGTTCAAACGCTTTTTTATTGTACTCCTCTTGAATATGAGCAAGAAGACCAAGCTCTTTTTGTAATTTGGAGAGTTCATCACTTTTGTCAATAACATATGGTGTTAAAATTACGACCAAATTATCTTGCTCATTTGTTTTTGATGTTGAAGAGAAGAGATAATCACCAAGTAATGGAATATCACCTAAGAGCGGTACTTTACTTTTAGAATCTCGCTCGTAGCTCTTTACAAGTCCACCAATAATAATGCTCTCACCATTACGTAAAATTGCCTGTGTTTTTACCTCTTGCTTGGAAGTAACCGGTTGTCCCGTTGCATTTTTACTCCCATCATCTAAGATATTTTCCAAAACTGCTTCGACATCAAGTGTGACCTTATCAACAGAAGAGACACGAGGCTTAATCTTCAGTGTCAAACCAACATCTTCCCGTTTATAAGAACTTGTCACACCGTTAAGCCCTGAAGTTGATGTTACCGTTCCGGTAGAAACAGAAATAGTCTTTCCGACATAAATAGAAGACTCTTTATTGTTCACACATAAAATAGAGGGATTTGAAATTGATTTTGAAGCACCATGAGTTTGTAAAAAATCAAGTGTTGCACCCAAAGCCATTGCACTGCCTACACCAGAACCGATATTACCCAAGTAGTCTAATACTTGAGAGGATGCTAATTTCGTTAACTCGTCTGATCCAAAATTGGCACTCATTGCATAGAGTCCCGATGCGGAGACATCTCCTCCGGCAAAACCATATTTTACGCCAATATCTGACGATTTATTTTTATTAATTTCAACAATTTTTGCCTGCACATAAACTTGATACTTTTCTTTATCAAGCTCATCGATAATAAGCTTAACACCCTTAAGTACCATAGGTTCTCCAATAACAATAATAGCATTTATCTCTTCACTCATTGAAATATTTGGCTTTAAAGAAGGATCAGAGAAGGTCTGTTTCTTGACAATTTCACTTAAAGTCTTCTCAACTGCTTTTGCATCAGAATTTTTTAACTCAAAAATTTCTACTTTATTACCGGCATGCGACTCAATATCAAGCTTTTTGATCAAACCAACAACTGTAGCCACATTTTTTGCAGAACCAACAATAATGAGTCCATTACTGTTTTCATCATAAATTACTTTTACCTTTTGAGATGCTACATTAGACTTAAAGATCGACTTTGTAATATCGGTAATTTTTTTCTGCATCTTTTTTGCATCGGTATTTTGCATAGGAACAATTTTAACAACATTTCTTGTGCTGTTATCAATATCTTGTATAACTTTTTTAATAGTCTCTATATTTTTTGGATAATCTGTAATAAGAAGCGTATTGGTATCTTTCATTGTCATCAGTTTTGCTGTTTTTGAGATAAGATAACGTACCTTAGCAGCAACAATATCTACATTTTCACCATGTACTTTTATCGCCTGCGTCACCATTAAAGGGCCATTAATTCTTCTATTTGGATTGATAACTTCAACATTATGTTTCGCAGCTTCAGAAGAACGGACAACTTCTAAAATAGAACCTTTTTTGACAATCGTGTATCCTTTAGATTCTAAAACAGAAACCAAAATACCAAGTAACTCATCTTTATAGATGGGAGAAGTAGATACAAAATTAACCGTACCATTAATTTTATTGGCGATCAAAATATTTTTATGTGTAATTTTTGAAATGAGCTTAATAAAATCATTAATTTGCAAATTTGCAAAATTTACATTGATCTGTTCTCTTGCACTCAGCGTCACACTTAACAGTAGCGTTAAAAATAGTAGTTTAATGTATTTCATAAATAAGTTCCTTCTCTTCATTTCCTCTTTTTATAAGTAGAGAGAGACTCTCTAACTTATTGATATCGTTATATATCTTAAAAGCTGCATTATAAGATGTAAGAGGCATACCGTTTGCCTTCATAATAATATCACCTCTGTGCAAACCCAACGCTGCTATTTTAGAATGTTTTCGTATCTTCATAACCTTAAAACCATTAATTTTCCCATCTTTTTTTATCTCCATAATAGATACATCATGCCAAATTTGTGAAGGATTCTTCTCATAGTATTGAATTTCATTACGAGAGACATCTATACTTTCATCTTCGCCATTTCGCTGTTGGATCTGGTGTACACGACGATCCATTGATGTTGTTGTTTTCGATTTTTCCAAATTTAAAACATACTCTTTATGCCCTTTTTCAAAAACAACATAGTTTAGGGCTATCCGTTTTAATCTATATCCTCGATACTTTTCGCCAATAGAGATAATTTCTGTCTTTCTTGGTGATGCTTTTGTTGCAACAATAGCATAACCAAAACTACTATTCCCATAGAGCCCATGTAAAATCATATCATGAATACTTGCGGCACTCTGTCTATGTGTTGTTACTCTTGCTGTTCTCTTCATAACATTACCTTCAATAAGGTTATGGAAATCAACTCTACGATAAGGAATTGTTTTTCGACTATTTTGATGCAACTCTTGAGATTGTGCAGGTAAAAACCAAAGTGATACTACACCAATTATTTTAGCAACTAACATCAGAAAAAGCAATTTGATAATAATTTTTATAAAACTACTGTTAGAGAGATTTTTCATAACTATACTCTCCATTTTTCAATTTTTTAAAGTATTGTAAGCTATTTCGATACTCCTGCAACATTAATTTTGAGGGTTTTAAAAGCAAATATACTTTTCTTGTTTTCAAATTATAATGCGCATCAATCTCTCCAAAACTCCCTTTTACAATAGCTTGCGGTGTTAAAGGTTCAATGACAGAATAGCTTATATGACACGAATCGATCCGTTTTGGGATATAGGACTCAACCAAAGATGAGAGCTCAATATTTTTAAGATCAACACTTCCGTAAACGAGTAAAAACAGAATATCGGCTTGCTTGATTTTTGCAACTTCTATGCCCTCATACGAGAGAGAAGCCTGTTTGAGTTCAAGACCAAAAAGTTTTTCATTGACCGATTCATTACTAATATAAACTTTATAATTTTTCAGCTCTTTTTCTCCAAGATAGTAGAGATTACTCTTTGGAAAAAAGAGAATAACCGCAAAGAGAAAAAAAAGCATATATGCAAAAAATTTATAGATCTTTACCATACTATCTCCATTCTCACCATAGCGTGAGTATCATCGATTCGCTTAATTGTCAACTTTTTAATAGCATAACCACCATTGAAAAGCTTAGACATTAATGAGTCTAAAGAACGCAATGAAATCGATTTACTCTCAATATGAATACCATTTTGACTACTATCATAATGAAGCTTTGCATTACGTAATGAGCGCTGCGAAAGAATTTTATCCAAAGCACGTTTCACCCGTTTTTTATCTTTATAGAGTCGCTTATATGCCCGAAGCTCTTTTGCAATTTTTTCACTCTTTTTATATGCTTCTTGCTCCTCTTTTAAATCTGCTTTGACTTTGGAAAGTTCAAAAAGAAGAAAAAGAGCAATAACGATCAAAAGTGTTATGATATGTAAAGGATTTATACGATTCAAAGGGCAACCTCCACAACCAGATTATCCGACTGAAATTTCGTTTCAATAGGAATTTTTTTTCTATAAAACGAGGAGAGAAGTGCTTTTTCTTCGCCTCTTTTTACTCCTGAAAAGAGAACGATAAGCTTGTTCCCATCATAAGTAATTGAAAGAATCTTTTCTCCTTTTGCAAGATCTGTTTTTAAAAAATCTATCATATATGCACGTAACTTCTGCTCTTTGGCATCTCTACGTTTATAACTCTGTAAAATTGCACTGTTTTGCATAAGTGTAGGCTTTAATTTATAGACCTGAAAAAGTCGTGATTTTTCACTCTCAATACGCTCTTTTTGTTGTAAAAAATAGAAATATTCTACAGAAATCGCAACTATAAAAAGAAATAACAAAAAAACAATTTGATAGAGGGTCTTTTTATCAACAATGTGAGAAAACTGTTCAAGACGAATAGTTTTAGAAGATGCAACCAGATCACTCTCTTGCAGCTTTCTTGCATCTTTAAACCATGATGCAGGCAATACAACAACAATGCCATTTTGCTCTGTAATAACTTGCTTTTCATTAATTAAAAAAGCTTTATTGCGCTCTTTAAGAGAAGATTGTGCAAAAGAGATTCCAACTACTTGATGCAGAGCAATACCTTTTTCAGATAAAAGAGCAAGCAGTTTGGCATCTTCATAGGCAAAAATAAGATACTCATCACCCTCTTTGTAAGCGTAATAGTTATATTTTCCTTCAGGAAGTGTCTCTTCAAAAAGGGTCGGAGCCAACTTATTGACTTCATGAAGATATTTCACAGGAAGTGAAACTTTTTTTATCCAATAGAGCGAGGGAGAGAGAACAATATGGTATTTTTGTGCAGGATCAACAGTAATAGAGTACTCTTTATCCAAAAAAACCGTTTTTGCCTTTTGCCTAAACTTCAAAAACAAAATCATACCCCTTCTTTAATTTTATATCATATTTAAAACGAATTTTTGCACTACTATTCTCTTTGGAGATCGTAATCTCGACCAAAATATAGGGAGCAAAAAAGGTCGTTTGAAATTTACCTATATTCGCACGTTCCTCTGTTGAGAGGTGTAAATCATCAAACGTTTTATAGCTTCCTTCTCCTTGATAGAGTGCTTTTGCTCTCTCTTTTGAAGCACCTGTAATTAACTCCCAGACATCCTCTGTAACATAGTTAAGATCAACAGCCTCGTCACTCGTTGACATATAATCAAAAAGTTTGTCAAACGGTACCTTCTTAAGATTTGTATCACCATATTCATGAATATAATAGCTATTTATAATTTCCAAATGTTTTTTTGAAGCAATATATTGACGAAAAAGCGTCGGATATTGATCAAAAAGTGTACTAGTGTAGCTATTATACTCATCTTTTGCTTGATTTTTTCTCATACACTCTTTTAAAATATTGAGATAATTTCCATCAACCATATAGCGTTCAAAATAGTTCCTAAAAAGTTGTTCGTTATGCTTGTTAAGCGTATTGATATTCACTTTTGAACGTGCACTCTTCAATGAGAGCAGTATCTTCTCATCACCCAATTGCAAAGGAAGATATTTTGAACTTTGTAAAAAAGCATAAAGCTCATCAGAAGAGTTGTTATCTGCCAAATGGCGTAGATCTTTTGAGTTTTGAAGCATAGCAAGAACATCATTTAAGATCATACTGTTTTCATAGAGTACTCTCTCATCTTCAACACTGTTAGAGGCTTTTTTGAGTTGCATTAAACCATACCCTATTCCTACAGAAATAAGCATTACAAACATTAAAGTAATTAAAAGGGCTATGGCATTTCGCATTTTAATGAATACTCATAGAAAAAATTGGAAGCAGCATTGCTGCAACAATAAAACCGATAGTTCCACCTACAAAAAGCATTAAAGCAGGCTCAAGCAACGTTAAGAGCATTGCAATTTTATCTCGATTTTCTTCAAAATAGAGTTCTGAAAGATTTGAGAGAACAGATTCTACTTCAGAGGTCTCTTCAGCAAGAGCAATTGCCTGAATAAAAGCGATATCAATTGTTTTATAAGAGTCATTCAACGCAGAAGAGAGCAGTTTCCCTTCAACAACTTTTTTACTTGCATCAACAAAAATCTTTTTAATGACACGATTGTTAAGGATATTTGCACTTAAATTGATGGTGCGAACAAAAGGAACTCCCGAACGTGTTAAAAGAGAAGCCATATAAGCAAAACGCGCCAATTCACTCTTTAAAATAATGGCTCCAAAAAGAGGAACTTTGAGTAAAAACAGGTCAACGGCATAGGCAAACTTATAGGATCTTTTTCGCAGAAGCATAAAAGTTGCAACTACAAGAAAAATAGCACCTAAAATAAGTCGAAAATTGTGACTAAAAAAATCTCCCGCAGCAATAACAAAGATGGTAGCCTTTGGAAGTGTCTGGTGCATACTTGTAAATATTCCCGTAATTTGAGGGACAACAAAAGTAAGCATAAAGACAATCATAACCAAAGAGAGAACAATCATAAAAGAGGGATAAGCAAAAGCACTCTTAATCTCTTTATGAATTCTATCTTGCTCTTTTAAAAAGCGCGAGAGTTCCATAAGGACTTCGTCTAAGATACCGCCATCTTCACTGACACGAATTGACTCTTTAAAAAAAAGCGGTAGCTCCACAACACTTTGCTCATCCAACGCCGTATAGAAATTTTTTCCCTCATCAAGGAGTGTTGAGACAGTTGAGAGAAAGAGTTTCATCTTCTTATCACGTTCATAATGCGTCTGCACAACTTTTAATGCTGCAACAATGCTAATGCCAGAACGAATATAAATTGCAAGCTCCCGAGAAAGAGAAGAGAGCTCCTGAGGAGCTATTTTTCTTTTGGTAGAAAACTCAAAACGTTCAAAAAAACTTTTCTTCTCTTCATCTATACGCTCATAAATAATCCCTTTTGCACGCAGTTTACTTTTTGCTTCATTTAAAGAGAGCGCTTCTATTTTATCTCGTACTTTTTTACCTTCGGCATTGATCCCTTTATATTTAAAAATCATTCCACTTCACTTATAAGTTGTTCTTTAGCGTCTTTAAGAGTTGCCAGAGAATCATAAACTTTTACATCATCAAAATAGGGAGTATAATCGTATGCTTTATCTTTATAGACAATAATCACCTGATCACTTACTCCCTCTTTATCAATGGAAAAATCAAAACAGCTTTGCCGCTCCAAGGCAACATCTCCTAGAAAAAAGTCATACCGATAAAATGTAACTGTTGCATCAAAAAAGCTTTTTACATCTTTAATTTTTTTACCATCTACAAATAGACTACAGGCATCACAACTATCTTTGCAAAGAAGCTCTACACGATTGTGATCTTTTGAAAAACTTCGCAAATAACTTTTCAAAGTTACAAGAGAGGGCGCAACTACTTCTTTTTTTGGTGCTTTAATCCGACTCAAGGCCAGACTATAAACAACACCGATGATCACAATAACAATCATCAGTTCAATAAGAGAAAAAGCCCTCTTTTGCATTAGACTATTTACACTGACTCAATCGGATATCAGCTGCGGCACCTTTTCCACCCTCTTTTTTATCTGCACCCAAAGAGATAAGTTCAACTTTTCCATCATTATTAAGATAGATAAATTCGTTACCCCAAGAGTCTTTTGGCATTTTACCATCTTTGAAATACTCATCATTTTTTGTAAGTGCGGCAAGCCCCTCTTCTGTCGAAGGATAGACACTGTGTTTAATTTTATACATATCAAGAGCTCCGTCATAAATTGATTTCATTTGAACACAAACGAGATCACGTTTAGCCTCTTCACCTTTACCGGTAAGACTTGGCAACACCATAGCTGCAAGCAGCCCTAAAATAACGATAACTATCATAAGTTCTATAAGAGAAAATGCTTTTCTTTGCATAAGTAAATGACCTTTGTATTTTTACTGTTATTATAGCAAAGTAGTCGTTATAAATCTGTTACATAGGGAAAAATTATAAAGAGAGGATAAGCAGAGCGCTCAAAAGAGCACTCTATATAGAAATTATTTTAAGCTGATATAGCGACTTATATGAGAAACTTTTCCTGATGCTGCCGTAATTGTTGCATTACTCACCATCTCAAAGTTTTTAGGTTCTGCCTCAGAATCATCATCTGCATTAACCCATGCCGGACATGTTGTCTCCGTACGGTCATTATCATCAAATTCACTGTTGTAGTCAATATTTTCATTTGTAATTGTCAAAGGAAGCGGTGATTTGTATTTATTTGTACAATCAATATCCCCATGCGCTGCTGAAGTACCGACAATATGTTCCGTTCCTGCTTTAAAATCTTTTGTAATTGCAATTGTAGAAACACCCTCTTTTGGGAAATCTCCTTTAATATACTCTTGAATAATCATTTGAGATACTTTTAAACTATCAATACCCTCCGCTAAACTTAAAGCAGGATTTCCATTTGAAGAGACAACCTTAAAGTCTCCATCTGCACCAGCTTTCATTGTCATTGTTTTTCCGTTATATGCTACTGTAACACTCTGTGTATATGGCACAATTGGTTTTACTGTCTCTGTTGATGGCGTTGTAGGATTTTTTGGAAATTTTTTATAATAAAATGCCTCTGCATCGCTTTGAGAATTAAAAAGATATGAAGCACCATCATTCGTTCCGTCTGCATTAAAATCAGCTGCTATAATATATTTTTCATGTTGTTCTTTAATTACGGTATAGCTTTCATCATTAGGCCAAACAATTTTATTCCCTTCAACCGAAATCGGATCTTGTTCAATATCACTATCATTTACAAGTCCCTTCCAACTATTCTCTGTCATTTTACTGTTAAAAGTAGCTTTGCCTATGAAATGTTCTTTATCGCTAATATGCACAACATAAAATGTTCTTCCTGCAAGTAAAGCCGTTGTTACATCTGTTTGTGTTTTTTCTAAATGTTTCTGTGCTTGTACTTGATCAACAACCGTTCCTTTGTACTCTTTTACATCACTTTTAAGAGTATTAAAAACTTCTGAGAGATCACTTTGTGTTACAGGAATCTCTTTGTTCGTTTGCAGTACTGTTGCTACAGCTTTTACCACATCTGGAGTAATCTCAATACCATTTGAAGCATTCCCATCGACATCAAGAGTCTGCAAAAATGCTGCAACTGTTACATTGTTTTCAACAATTTTTGCTTCATTTACCAATTCTGCAGAAGGAACTTTTTTCAAGACAACATCGCCAAGTGTAAATGTACAATCTTCCCCTTTTTGAAATGTAAATTTTCCCTCTGCATCTGTCGTACCATTTTGATCACCACACTGATAGTGTACACCAGACACGGCACTGTCAACATAATAACCAACACCCGTTTGTGTTGAAGAACTGCTATCTCCTCCTCCACAACCACTCAACCCAATGCTTAGTGCAGCAACTACCGATAAACCTAATAATTTATTACTCATATATAACTCCTATAAATTTTAATTCACACACAGTATACAATAAAACTACTAAAATACCATCTTTAAAGATAAACCCATAGTTGAAGGTTTAAAAAGGTCATCTGCTGTTAAACCAATAGTAATATTTTTATATCTACTCAAAAGAGTAACAGCTCCAAAACGTGTTTCATATCCCATTTTTAAAGAAAAATCTTTTGTAAATTTATATCTGGCTTCACCATATGGCATTACTACACTTTCCATATAATCACTCCCCATAGAAAAACAGAGCCTGTTGTTATAGCTATATGCAACATGAAAACGATATTTTTGCATAAGTGCCTGCTGATATTTTGTATAGCCGTCTTTGCCTTTTAAAAGTGGCTTATACTTCACATATCCCTCTGCGTCATACTCTTTATTATCAGAAGAGAGTAAAACATCACTGTAAGGTAATGCACTCCAATAAAGACGTGAAAAAAGATCATTTGCTAAAAATAGAAAATGAAATTTTCCTTTTTGTGCAGAGAGAGAAAAATGTGTTGAAAAACCATAGGCATCTGAAGCATTTACATTAAGATCATAGAGATAATTATGCGTATAATTATAATTTGAAACACCAAAAAAAGAGTAATCTTTTGATGTGTTTGCAATAGCATTACCGCGAACATATCCATCTTGCATCTCCGAAGCATAAAGTAACTCAACAGAGCCACCAAAATACATTTTCCAACCATTTTTTTTATAAAAACAAATCGAATTTGAATAAGCAATACCTTGCATTTTATACGCTTTTAAAAGAAGATAAAGATTATAATTCCTACCAGTTTTGAGATCAATTTTATTGGTTGCTTCATAAATAAGATCAACTGTATCCTTTGTCATTTTAAAAAAAATTTCCTCTCTATAGACATAAGCAATATAGCCATATTTTCTATCACCATACCCAAAACTTGCACGCTCTACCGCCAAAGCGATATTATCACCCGATCGGGCATGCTCTTTCCCTTTCATACCATTCAATAGTAGATCTTTAAGAGTAAATGGATCATTGGTTAAATAAGTGTTTGCTTTTAAAGAAAAACTATTTTCATAGAGTTGTGGATCGGCAGGGTTAAAAAGAGGTATAACACCGGCAACTGCCGATGTTACACTAACAGTTAGTAAAACTGTTAGTTGTAAAAATAGTCTATGGAAGTGATTCAAATGAACCATCAACATAACGAATTGTTGGAACACCTGAAAGATCTACAAATGTACCAAGTGTGTCTCCATCAGCATTTGTTAATGTAGAATCTTTATAATCAATCTCGTCATTAACAAGTTTAAGTGTTGCTTTTACTCCTGTTGAAGCACTAACATTCACTGTTCCGTTTTCCAATTGAGGATCTAAAACACTATGCGATGTTACTGAGAGTTTATCATATACATACGTTGTATCAATAACACTATCTTTGCTCGTATTATCAAACGACAAGCTTACACTCATTAGTGGAGATTCCGGCATTTGCAATGCACCTTTCATCGCTACTTTCAATTTCGCAATATAATCTTCATTATCTAAATCAGCATTCGCAACATCAACCCATTTTGCACTAATTGAACCTTCAAAATAGCTCTTATCTGCATTATTGGATAATTTTCCTTTAAATGAAATATCTGAAGGTAAATAACCACTGTTATTTGGATCATCATCGGTCCATTGATCTGTATAAATATCTTGATTTAAGTTTGCATCTTCAGCCGTACAACTTACAGTATAGTTATATGTAATGTCAGTCGGTTGAATATCAGCACCCTTAATTTCATAACCAAAATAAGCGCTACTAGAATCGATATTCCATTGTGAAGGTGCGTACTCTTTATTATTATAAACTATGGTATAGTTATTATCATTAGCGTCAATTTGAATATCTCCTTGATCACAATATAAATGATTACCAAACCATGTTTTTGTAGTTTCAATTTCAAAACCACCTGCTTTTGCCATAAGTTTATTTTGTGTATATGCATTGACATCAAGTTTTCCGGAGAGTGTATAGTTACCAACTGTTCCGTCAATATAAAGATCATTCAATTTCACATAAGTTGGTACTGGCTCTTTCGTACCATCTTCAGCATCTTGTGTCGTATAAGCAACTGTTGCTTTTGCATCGCTAATACTTACACTATCACCATTACTTTCAATAGAAGCACTCAATGCGAAATCTGCACCTGTAGATGTTTTTGTAATTGTAAAATCTGCAGCTACTGTTTGTTTGCCTTTTACAGTTTCATCAAAATCACGTGGTAAATCACCATTCAATTTCGCATGTAATGTTGTAAAGTCACTAGGATCAAAAGTGTCAGGATCTATATCTGGATATGTTACGCTTCCTTTCCAGTGTGTACCGTCTGATTGATTCATATCATAAGCATACGTTACATCAGAAGATGTAGATGACTGTTCAATATGAATAGTTCGTTTACCATTACCTACAGAATATGTAAGTGCAGTCTGATTATTCTCCATCATATCAGAAACATGATCAGAAAAACCATCCATAAATTTTGACAATAATTCTGTATTTATTGCAATGTTATTCAAAGAGTCATTGATCTTAACAGCCTCTTTATCAGTATAACCTGTCAATTTAGAGTTTGAAACACTATTAACCTGTGTACGAACACTTGAAAAGAGCTCTTTTGCTTTTTGAATATCACTCATATCTGCATATCCAGGAGGTGGAGCAATCTCTAATGCAAGTTTCATTAAGTCAGCATCATTTGTGCTATAGATCATTTTACTAAAATCAGCTTTACTCATATCAGGAGAGAATCCCGGATTTTTCAATGAAGCAATTTTTGCAATAGCTGCCTCATCTACAACAAAACCAAGAGCCGTTACATAATCTTTGATCCCTTCTTTTGTATAAGCAGTTGCCAACTCTTCGACTAATTGCTTAACATCTTGATCCGTATAGTTGTTTTTAAGAATATCTGCAACATTAATCTCATCAGAACTTGTAAAGCCACTTGCTTCAATGACTTTCGCTTGTGCTTCTGTCAAAGTAATATGATATGCACTAAATAGATTTTCAATTGCAATAGCCACAACATCAACACTATCTGCTGTATCTTTTGCACTCGCTGCTATCGCTTCACTATTGAGTGTTGTATTACTATCTAATGCTTCTTGAACTTTTTCTTGAACAGTATTTACTACTGCATCTGAAACAAGTGCAGCATCTGACAAACTTTTTTGACTACTAACTGCTTTTGTAACCTGTTCTTCAATAACAGGAGCAACAACAGCGGCCTCTTTGACTCTTGTTGGAAGCATAGATTTTGGATCTTTCGCTGCTGCTTCCACTAATGAAGAGATAGTCTGTTTCGTCTTGTTAGCATCCGAAGCCTTTGCAAGAGCATCACCAATAGAGTCATAAATTGCATCTGGCTTAACCTTTTGATCTACATTTGACAAAGTAGTAACAATTCTATTGAGAGCCATTGTTGTAGCAATTACTTTTTTATTATTCTCTTTTGCAAGTTTTACAGGATCTGCTTTCACTTCAGACTCTGTTAAACCAAGAACATCTGCTACTTTTTTATAAGCATTATCAGCACTCATTCCATTTTTCACCAATGATTGTGCCATAGTAGAGAGAGGTGTAATATTTGCCTGTGCTTGAGAAGTAAATGGCGCACGAAGCGTCCCCACTAATGCAGCCTTTGAGTCAATATCAATACCACCGCTTACAAGTAAAGAGGGCTTGGCTTGAGCAACAATGCCTTCTTGACTTTGAGGAATTTTTAAACTGTATGCCCCTTTTGCATCAGTAATTGTAACAGGTTCCCCACTGTCACAGCTTCCATTATTATTCAAGTCCAAACATACAGTTGAACCGCTCAAATATCCATCTGATGCTGTCCCGCTTGTTGTTGTCCCCTGAGAAGATGGAGGAGTAGAACTTCCGCCGCCTCCACCACAGCCTGCCAATGCGACAATAACGCTTAATGCTAAACCTGATGATATATATTTTTTCATCTTTTTACCCCTAAACTTAAATTTGATTTTAATAAATCCTACTAACACCATATCCAATATTTTTTTAATTTAAGCTAAAAAACTCACTATTTTTTCACTAGATTAAAATATAAAAAATAAACCATTAAACTCCATATGAAATATTTTTCGGTGAAATGAGCAAAAAATTAGGTGAAAATTACACGTGATATTAAAATTGACAAAAAAGGGAAAAAATTATAAGAAAGGTGCCCCTCTCCAGATGGCTGCGGCACATGAGTGATTGAGGTGTGCTGCTGTATTCCTACCCTGACACGTTACCTCAGACACCCATTGCACAGGTCTAAAGAGAAGCGATGAAATTATATCAGCTTTTTCTTAAAAATGGTATAATCTTGCTATGATTTATATAGTAACCGCACTCAAACCCGAAGCGCAGGCTTTTGTTGACTACTACAAACTCAAAAAAACAAAACTGCAAGATCACACCCTTTTTTATAATGAGAACATAAAACTCATTATATCGGGTATGGGAGTTGCCAATGCCAGAGCCGCTACACAGAGACTCATTAACCACTATGATATTACAGATGATGATATCTATGCCAACATAGGGATCTGCGGAGCACCTAAGTGCTATAACATTGGGGAATTGCTTCAGTGTGGAGTGATCATATACCATGAAATCAGCTACACTTTTAACAGTGATCTCGCTGTTTTGCACTGTGTGGATGAGGAGCAAAAAAGCATGCAGGATCTCCCTGTCGATATGGAGAGTTTTGGTTTTTACGATGCTGTTATTCACAATCCCGCAATACAGAATTTTTTTGTTATTAAAATTGTAAGCGATCATTTTCAGCCTGACTCTGTCACAAAAGAGAGTACAAAAACACTTCTTTTTCAGCAGATGCAGGCTATAGAAAAAATACTCAACTCCAAGGAACCCCTATGAGACTGCTTTTTGCTCTTTTACTCTTTATCAATATTGCCTATGGCGATCTCCCAAGCGACACAGTGCTTCAAAAGATGGTAGGCAAAATGCTTATTGTCGGTTTTGACGCTACAGAAGCCAATGCCACAACACCCATAGCAAAAGATATAGCGCGTTATGATCTTGGAGGTGTCATCCTTTTTGACAAAGAGTACAAAGATCGCAACAAAACAAAAAACATTGCCTCCCTCACGCAACTCCATAAACTCACACACGAACTGCGAAGTCTGAGTAAAAAGCCGCTCTTTATCGCTGTTGATCAAGAGGGTGGTCGTGTTGCACGTCTTAAACCAAAGTATGGTTTTAGTGCCATACCTTCAGCAAAAGCCATTGCCAAACTTTCTCAAAAAGCGATCCGATCCCTCTACGCAAAAGAGGCAGCAATGTTGCAACATGCCGGTATCAATATGAATTTTGCTCCTGTTTTAGATCTCGCTGTTGAGCCAAAAAACAGAGTAATCTATCAACTTGAACGCTCCTACGGAAGCGATCCAAAAAAAGTAGCACAGATAGCATCCATCCTTATTGATGCCCAAAATGATCATCACATCATCTCTGTAGCCAAACACTTTCCGGGGCATGGATCCTCTCTTGCAGACTCGCACAAAGGTTTTGTCGATATTACAAAAACATGGAGCAAAAAAGAGCTCCAACCCTATAAAATTTTAATACAAGAGCATAAACTCGATGCCATTATGACAGCGCATGTCTTTAACAAAAATCTTGATCCTCACTACCCTGCGACACTCTCAAAAACTATCAATCAAAAACTTTTACGTGACAAACTCGCCTTTAGAGGTGTTATTATCAGCGATGATATGCAGATGAAAGCGATCGCTGCACACTACACACTCAAAGAGGCAACAACCCTTGCCATCAATGCCGGTGTTGATATACTCCTCTTTGGCAATCAACTCGATCATACACCCACTGCAACCATCATCAATACCATTGTTGAACAGATAAAAGCTGGAAAAATTCCACTCAAACGCATTCAAGAGGCAAACGAACGTATAGCAAATCTTCATACAAAAGAGCGCATTATCCAAAAACCGATTCTCTTTAAAAAAGAGCGTATTGCAATGACAAAAGCCTATATTAAAAAGCATTATGGAATAGATAAAAATAATATAAAAATAGTCCCTAAAATGATTGTTCTACACTGGACAGCGGAGATGGACTTTAACAGAAGTTACCACTACCTCTACCCACAAAAACTGCGAAGTGCCCGAAAAGATATAGCCGCTGCCTCTGCATTAAATGTCTCTGCACACTACCTCATCGATCGTGACGGAACTATCTACCAACTGATGCCTGACAACTGGATGGCACGCCATGTTATAGGACTAAACTATAGTGCCATAGGCGTAGAGAATGTCGGTGGAGAAGCCAACAAAAAAGAGGATCTCACTCCGGCACAGGTGGCCGCAAACAGAGCCCTCGTTCGCTATCTTAAAGAAAAATATCCGACAATTGCGTATCTTATCGGGCATTATGAGTATAGAGAGATGGAGAACAATCCTCTCTGGCTCGAGAGAGACAAAGGATACCGAACGATAAAAGCCGATCCGGGGAAAAAATTTATGAAAGCAGTAAGAGCAGGTGTAGCAGATCTGCATCTCAAAGGTGCAGATGAATAGTACATTTACGGCAGTTGACTGGTTAGTATTTCTTGGCTATTTTGCCATTTTGGCAGTAAGCTCTTATATCTTTAGCAAATTTGAGGTCAAAAATGCACGGGACTATTTTGTTGCCTCCAACTCCATGCCACTCCTTGGTGTTGCCATCTCCATAGTAGCTACAAGCCAATCGGCTGCTACCTTTTTGGGAGCTCCCGAGTTTGCCTATGCCCATAATTTTACCTTTATAGGATTTTACTTCTCAGCACTTTTGGCAGTCTTTTTTATTGCAAAATTTTTGATCCCAAAGTTTTATGCCATGAGAGCCGTAACCGTCTATGAACTTTTAGAGAAACGTTATGGAGAGCGAGCAAAAAAAGAGGCGGGTATTATGTTTTTGCTCGGTCGTATTCTTGCAAGCGGAGCACGCCTCTATATCGGAGCACTTGCCATTAGTATGATCCTCTTTTTAGATATCACCTTTTGGCATATGCTCTTCTCTGTTGTTCTACTTGTTTTTGGTGCCCTGCTCTATGCCTACTTTGGCGGTATAAAGTCCATTATCTATAGCGATATTATTCAAGCTCTTACCTATGTCGGTGCGGGTCTTTTGGTACTATGGTACCTCTACAGCTCTTTGGGAGAGACAAACATTATCCAAGCACTGCAGGATCATAACAAACTGCTTTTTTTTGACACTTCGCTTGATGGCAAGTTTAGCCTCCCTGCTCTGCTTGGCGGCTGGCTGCTGCTTAACATTGCCGCTTTTGGGCTGGATCAAGATATGGCACAACGGGTTTTAAGCTGTAAAAACAGAGAGGATGCCACAAAGTCACTTATTCTCTCCATTATCATCACCATTCCTATTGTTTTGCTCTTTTTGGCTATTGGGGCACTGCTTTTTCTTCACTACCAACAGCAACCACCGACACAGGCCTTTGAAGGGGAGAGTATTACGGTATTTATGTACTACATTTTAAATGAGATGCCAGAGGGCCTGCGTGGACTTGTAACCGTTGGGGCAATTGCAGCGGCACTCTCAAGTACCAACTCTGTTCTTGGTGCAATGGCGAGTGTTGCCATTGAAGATATCTACAAACCCTACAGACTCAAAAAAGATCCAAAACTCAGTGATGCTTACTTCCTGAGTGCTTCACGAAAAGCAGTCTTATTCTTTGCACTCATCTTAACAGTCATGGCAATGGTAAGTTATTTTTGGCAACGCTACAGTGATCTCTCACTCATTGGTTTTGCACTTGGTGTAATGAGTTTTGCATACGCGGGACTTTTGGGTGTTTACTTTGCCGCTATCTTTACAAAAAGAGGAAGTGCAAAAACGGTTCTGCCTGCTTTAGTTGGCGGTTTTTTGACTGTTTTAGCCCTGCAACCCTATGTTTTTGGCATCCATATAGGATTTGCATGGGAGTTACTTTTAGGAACTTTCGTCTCATTTTTTATTATGCTGATTAATTTTTAAATAAAATTACTATACTATTTTAGAAAGGAGATATTATGAATTTTTTAAATGATCTTTTCGATACAAAAGAACTACTCCCTTTTCTAGCACATATTTTCGGTAATAACTTTCAAAGAGTTGACTTTTTAATTTTAATTATTGGTGTCTATGTGCTCCAAAGAGTTATCTATGGGCGAGCAGGATTTTTTCTACTTTTTGCTATGACTCTCTTTACGGTTTTATTACACTACAATTCAGATACCGCATTGAGTTATGCAATTCAACACGCATACAGCATTAAAGGAATAGGCTACTTTCGACAAGAGATATTTATTGCTATCCCGGTTTTAATCCTTGCTTTTTTATTAGGGCGTGTAGAGCAGCAGCAGGAGGAGGATACATCCTCTTTTTTAATCCCGACTTTTATTATGATAGAGTCACTCAATATTATTAGCGGTATTGACGGCACAAAAGTAACACACCAACTGCTACCGTTTTGGGGTGTCCTTATTATTTTAATTATATTCTTTGGAATTGCCATTGAAGCTGATAAAGACAATAAAATAGAAAAAAAGATACTTGAAGGGACAGCATCCGATTCAGATAAAGCCTATTGGTACAAACGCAAAAAAGAGAAAGAGGAAGAGGACAACTATTATATGCAACAACAGTATTATGACAAATGAAAAAAGAACTCTATCTCGGCATAATGAGCGGTACGAGTCTTGATGGTGTCGATGTGGCACTGTGTGAAATAGACAAGAACTACACTCGCCTTATAACATCTTACGAACACCCTTTTGACCCCTCTTTAAAGAGAGAGATCCTCAAAACTATAGAGCATGGTAGTTCGCTTAAATCAATGGGAGAACTTGATGTCAAACTCGCACTTCTCTTTGCAGATGCCATTCATAAGCTTTTATCAAAAACGGCTCTCTCTGCCACTGATATTACAGCTATCGGTCTCCATGGACAAACACTTTGGCATGAACCAAAAAGCGACTACCCCTTTTCCATGCAACTTGGAAATGCCAATGTTATTGTCGCACAAACAAACATTGCAACCATAGCTGATTTTCGTGGAGCAGACATAGCAAACGGTGGTGAGGGAGCACCATTTGCACCCGCTTTTCACAAAGAGGTCTTTGCGAAACAAAACAAAAATATCGCAGTTGTTAATATTGGAGGTATGGCAAACATTACCATATTAACAGACTCCTCACATGGTTGGGATATAGGGTGTGGCAATGTTTTAATGGATGCTTTTATGCAAAAAAGCCGGAAAAAGTCCTATGACAAAGATGGTGCTTTTGCCAAAAGTGGTACAATAAATATGCTTCTTCTTCAAAATATGCTCCAAGATCCCTACTTTACCAAAGAACCGCCAAAGAGTACCGGACGAGAATATTTTAACCTAAAATGGCTAGAGAAATATTGTAAAAATTTTCAAAATATTCCCGATGCCGATCTCCAAAGAACACTCCTTGAACTCACCGCTACCACCATAGCAAACAGTGTCAATAGAGCGCAGGTACAAGAGCTTATTCTCTGTGGAGGCGGTGCAAAAAACAGCTTTTTGGTTGAAAGACTCCAATCACTCTGCAGATGTCAAGTTACAAAGAGTGATGCCTATAATATTGATAGTGACTTTTTAGAAGCTATGCTCTTTGCATGGCTTGCATATAAACGAATACATAAAGAACCCGTTGCACTTAAAAATATTACAGGAGCACAAAAAGATACTATTTTAGGTGCACTCTACCTCCCCTAAAGCATCTATATTTTCAATTGCTTTACAGAGATGTTCAACAAGAAGCTCCAAATGCTCTTTTGAAGGTTCACTCTCCTCCTCCATCATCATAACAAGTGCATAGAGTTTTTCAAAACGCATATTCCCTGCAGCACCTTTTAATCTATGAAGCAGCGCTTCATAATCAGTATCACTCTCTTCTAGCTCCTCTAAAGCACGTTCAAACGTTTCACGAAGACTTCGTAAAAGACGTAATGCCGTTGCAAGATCCGGAAAAAAGAGCTCTTTTGCCAAACCTGCAGGATCAATAACATCAAACGCATCTCTTTTCTCTGTTATACCTGAAAAGAGATACTTTTGTAAAATAGCATCTAACTCTTTTTGGATGATCGGTTTATTCAAAATATCATCCATACCCGCTTCCCGAAAAGCAGTTGTATCTGACTCTATTACATTTGCAGAAAGAGAGACAATAGGTTTTGTAAAGCCTTGACTACGAAGTGCTTTGGTCGCGCCTATTCCATCAAGTATAGGCATATTGATATCCATAAATATCAGGTCATACTCCTCACCTGCTTCAATAACATCTAAAAGCTCTTGACCATTTTGTACTATTTTATATGCAAGTTCTCTCTCTTCCAAGAAAACAGCCATTAACATCTGATTTGTTTCATTATCTTCTGCAACTAGGATACGCCCTTTATAGGGAGGAAGCTTTTTTATCTTATCCTCTTTCACAACAAAAAAAGATGGATCTAAAAGTGATATCAATCTATCAAAAAGTACAGAACCCGTCATTGGTTGTTCTATAATATAGAGACGTTCATGCTGACACTCCAAACGATTTTGTGAACCTTCAATGTAGATGACTTTCAAACGCTTATAGCGTTCTAAAAGTTCCTGACACTGCTTTGAGTCAAAAAATTTTGTACAGACAATAACAACATCAAATGATTCGTTCAGTTCACTCAATGTATCAATCTCTTTATAGTTACACTGCCAGGCATCAAGATAATCATAAACAATTTCACTTGTACCACAGGCAGCACCCTCTGGTGATTTAACAAGTGCAATAGCAATACTCTCATCAACACAATCTTTTACGGAAGATGTGGCGTCAACAACATCAAATTCGAGCTCAAAAAAGAATTCACTCCCTTCTCCCTCTTCACTTTTTAACTCTATATGTGATCCCATCATAGTAATATATTGGTTACTGATGGCTAATCCTAAACCGGTACCGCCAAACTCACGACTGATGGAGTTATCTGCCTGTGAAAATGCCTCAAAAATAGTTGCTATTTTATCTTTGGCTATACCAATACCACTATCTTTCACACTAAAATGAAGTTTAACTTTATCATCTTGCAAAGAGAGTAGCTCAACACGAACAATCACCGTTCCCTCTTCTGGGGTAAACTTAATTGCATTGCTAATGAGGTTATTCATAACCTGCTTTATTCTTTGTATATCACAACGAACACTTTTTGGGATTTTTGTATCTATATAAACTGAATAGTCAATCTTTTTTTTATTTGCAAGTGAAGCAAAAGTTGCAACTGTTGCTTCCATCTCTTCAAAAAGATTTGTCTCTGTCTCATAAAGTTGTAACTCGCCGCTCTCAAGTTTTGAAAAATCTAAAATATCATTGACAACAGAGAGCAATGTCTCACCACTTTTATGGATAATTTCAACATAACGTTTTACATCATAAGCCAGCTCTTTTTTGATCAAAAGCGCAGTAAAACCGAGAATACCATTGAGTGGTGTTCGGATCTCATGCGACATATTTGCCAAAAAGAGACTCTTTGCCCGTTCTGAGGAATAAGCCCTCAAAAGAGCTTCTTCAAGTTTTGTAATATCGTATAAATTGATAATATATTCGTTTTGGATTCGTTTTGTTCGGATCGTAAAAGTATGTATTTTTCCTGTTTTTGTACGCATTTTTACTTTATAGTCACGATCTTCATGCGAAGCAATATCATCAAGCCAATTGGGATTTTGTTTAACATTGACATAACCATCTTCTTCTATAAAAAGATCGCAGATACAAGAGTGTTTCAATTTAAAATCTTCAAAACTCTTAAAATCAAAATAGTCAAAAAGCTTTTTATTAACACTCTGCATCCCTTCTATTTTAGAAGCATGAATTACAATGCTCTCCTGATTGTCCAATATTGCACGGATAAGACGCTCTTTCTCCTGTACTCTCTGCGTTATTTCAACCTGTTTTGTAATATCTTGACGAATTGCAATAAACTCCTCAATCTCACCTCTATTATTAAAAATAGGCATAATAGTCGCATCAACATAGTATCGGGAACCATCTTTGGCTCTGTTGGAGAAACTCCCTTTCCAGACTTTTCCATTAAGTAGATTTTCCCACATTTTTTTGAATATTTTTGAACTTACATTTGGATCACGAACAATATTGTGATTTTTACCCAAAAGCTCCTCTTTTGAGTATTTACTTACCTTGCAAAAATGCTCATTTACATAGGTTATATAACCTCTTTTATCTGTTTTTGAGACCAAAGCAGAAGCATCAACAGCATCTTTATATTGATTCATCAATGCGACATTGTGTTTTGTAGCGTCAAAAGTAATACTTGTTTTTCCCTCAGAAGAGTCCTCTCTTTTGGAGATTATAGTAGCAATAGCACTACCACTTTTATAAAGTGTCGTACCAAAAAGAAGGTAGTTCTTCTTCCTTGATGCAACACTAACAACGATAAGACTATCTTGATTTTTAAACTCTGTATCCTCCTGATACGATCCTTCAAGTGCTATTCGCTGAAAAAAAGAAAAAGAGAGTTGCAAGGAACGCCTCTTCTTTTTCTGAGCTATTTTTTTTGAGACAACTGCCGTACCGATAATAATTGCATCTGGAAAATCTTTTGCAATCGCGTCAAGACGCTCTTGCACTCTCTTCTTTTTACTACATACAAAAGAGAGCTGGATCAAGAGAGAAGTGTATCTCTTTTGCTTTGCTTCTTTTTGCACTTGGGCGTATTTTTTACTCTGTCCATCTAAAAATGTGATCTGCTTCATAAGGTATTGTAAGCAAAAGTTCCTTAGCTATGCCTAAGGTTTGCCACTTTATGATTTTTGTAGTAGAATTACAGAAATTAACAAAAGCAGTCACAAATGAATGCATATAAGCATCTTAAAATTCTTATTGTCGATGATGAAACTATTAATATTGAGCTTGCATCCATTTATCTTGAAAACGAAGACTTTACAATCGTTACAGCCAAAAGTGCTCAAGATGCATTAGCTATTTTATCCAAAGAGAAAATAGCACTCATTTTGCTTGATGTCAATATGCCGGAAATTGATGGTTTCACCCTTTGCAGCATGCTTAAAGCAGAGCAAAAGAGCAAAGATATCCCTATTGTCTTTTTAACAGCAAACCAAGATATCAAACATATTACACATGCTTTTGAAATAGGTGGTGCAGATTATATTACCAAACCTTTTAATATTCTTGAACTCAAAGCTCGCATTCGTGTCCAACTCCAAAATATTCTCTATATGGAGGATATTAAACAAAAACAGTCAAAGCTTGCTCAACTCTCTATAACCGATCAGCTTACAAAACTACATAATGCATTCTATTTTGAATCTTATATTAAAACACTCCAGAGTAAAAAACAAAATTGCTGGATTCTCTATATAAAAATACACCATTTTGAAAAAATCAATCAACTCTATGGCTTTCACAATGCCAATAAAATTTTACGTACTTTTGCCAATGTCATAGCGAAAAACAGTTATAAGAACGCTATAGTTTCTCGACTTTTTGGTGCACACTTTGCCATTGTAACAAAAACATATACACAAGAAGATATGCAAAAATTCTATAAACATCTCCTAGATGCCATTGCGGAAGAGAAAATACTCAACAATACCATTCATATTGCGGCAATGTTAATTTATACAGAGAGTACAAAAAAGACTTCTGTTGCAGATATCTATAAAAAAATGCAAAAAAATCTTGTAAAACTAGAGGAGAGAGGACGACAACTGCTCGTTATCACATAAACCATGAATAGTATTAAAAATTTTCTTCAAACAACGCCCTTCAATATGTTTTCAATCACTGTTGCATCAGCCGATGCAAGTTTTCGTAAATATTATCGCCTCAGCCAAGGCAATAAAAGCTTTTTACTCATGGACTCTTCATTAGAAAAAGAGTCTCTTACTCCCTTTTTGGATGTCACAAAACGGCTTGCTCATGCAGGAGTAAATGTGCCTAAAATCTATGAGCAAAATTTAGAAAAAGGCTATCTTATCATCGAAGATTTTGGCAATACCCACTTGCTCTCACAGCTCACGCAAGAAAATTTCAAAGAGCTCTACAAAAAAGCGATAGATGAGATAATCAAGATGCAAAAAACTGATGTAAAAGCTCTTCCTCTCTATGATAAAGCATTTTTACACTTTGAAATGGATCTGATGCGTGAGTGGTACTTAGAGAAAAAACTGGGTATCTCCCTCACACGAGCAGAGTCACAAACAGTTGAAAATACACTCCATACCATTAGCGAGATCGTACTCACCCAACCACAAAATATCTTTGTTCATCGTGATTATCACTCACGTAATATTATGTTGTGTGAAGATGGGGGACTTGGCATTATCGACTATCAAGATGCAATGAGCGGAGCCATAACATATGATCTGGTCTCTTTGCTCAAAGATTGCTATATCGCTTTTGATAGAGAGGCAATTTTAGAGCTTGTTTTATACTTCCGTGACCAAGTAGCTCCTGATGTGAGTGATACTACATTCATAAAATGGTTTGACTTTATGGGAATGCAGAGACACATAAAAGTGCTAGGCATATTCTCCCGTCTGCACCTGCGTGACGGCAAAGATGGCTACCTCAAAGACATCCCCCTCACCCTGCACTACACACTCGATGCCGCACAGAGATATGATGAAACCAAGGAGCTTGCAAAACTCCTTAGGGGACTTACACAATGAAAGCCATGATACTAGCAGCCGGTCGTGGAGAGAGAATGCGTCCGCTTACCGATATGATTCCAAAACCTCTTTTGCCAGTTGGGGGAAAGCCTTTGATTGTTCATCATATAGAGCGGTTACGTG
>Ga0256828_1000078_pt1 | contig 63638 bp, 64 predicted proteins | sample CV88metaG_FD_185993 | JGI IMG/M metagenome (GOLD analysis project Ga0256828, IMG submission 185993) | Hydrothermal vent microbial communities from East Pacific Rise, Pacific Ocean - CV88 | ecosystem: Environmental > Aquatic > Marine > Hydrothermal vents | place: Pacific Ocean: East Pacific Rise...
CGCTTGTATGTGCCTACTCAACAGATATCTATATGCTTATGCTTGGGCGTTTCTTACAAGGTGCAGGAGCAATCGGTTCTGTTGTTACGGCAATGATTGCCGATCTTGTTGAAGAGAAACAGCGCGGGCACGCTATGGCAATTATGGGTGGATTTATTGCGCTGAGCTTTGCATTTGCAATGTCACTTGGTCCTGTTATCGCTTCACATTACGGTATTAGCACTATCTTTATGATTACTGCTATTTTAGCTGTGCTTGCTATTATCGTTTTGTTTGTAAAGGTACCTACTCCGCCGAAGATTAAACATATCTACCACGGAAAAACAAGTACAAAAGATATCTTAAAAGATCCAAATCTGCTTGGTATGATTATTATCAATGCGATGCAAAAAGGGCTTATGACAGCTGCATTTGTTATTATTCCTGTCTTCTTAACACAACCACAGTATGGATTTGGCTGGGCAAAGAGTGATTTGTGGATGGTCTATGCACCGGCAATGGTTGCAGGACTTATCGCTATGGGACCTGCGGCTGTCTTTGGAGAGAAGAAAAATATTCCTAAACAGATATTTATGACATCTATTGCACTTTTTACTGCTTCTTTTATTATGATGGGGACAACAAACTCAAGTGCTGTTTTTATCACAGCGGTAATCTTCTTTTTCATCGCCTTTAATATGATGGAGCCGCTTGTTCAGTCAATGATCTCTAAATTTGCCAAAGTACATCAAAAAGGTGCTGCACTTGGTATTGCAAACTCTGCTGCTTACTTCTTTACTTTCATAGGTGGTACATTTGCAGGACTCTATCTTGATATAAGCTCACGTGAGACACTTGGACTTACTATTGGTGCTATTGGTGTTTTATGGTTTGTCTATACAGCAGTGAAAATGAAAAATCCACTCCGCTACTCACACCTTGTTATTCCTGAAAGTGAAGTTGATTTTGACAAACTTAATAATTTGGAGCATGAACATATTGCAGAATGGTTTATCAATGAGACAGAAAAAGTAGTTGTTATTAAATATGCAAGTGAAAAGCTAAATGAAGATGACTTAAAAGTGCAGATTATTAAATAATCTGCCTCATTTCATCTATACTTGATATATATCACCTAATTAATCACAAAAATAAGATAGAATAAATAAAAAAAGAGTTTGCTATGAAAATATTCTTCTTATTCTTAAGTGCTATTTTTATATTGCTAACTTTTATAGGTTGCGATAAAAAAGCTATAAACACACAACCCCATGAAGTTCACTGGGACAGAGATATGTGTGCACGTTGTGCCATGGTTGTCAGTGATAGAGACAATACAACGCAGGTTATCAATCCTACAAATGGCAAAGTCTATATGTTTGATGATATCGGATGTATGATTTTATGGTTTGATAATGAAAAAATTCCATGGAAAGATAAAGCTGTCATCTGGATAACAGATGATAAAACAGGGAAATGGATAGATGCACGTAAAGCATTCTACGATACTGAGAACATTACACCAATGGCTTATGGATTTTCAGCACATAAAACGAAAGATTCAATCGCAAAAGATCAGGAGATTATTGACTATAACGAAGTAGTTAAAAGAGTCAGAGCGATTGGGAGATAATACTCTTATTAATTACGGGCTTTAAATCTTCCATAATCAGATTTGGCTCAATAAATGGAGCCAATTGAGAAAGAAAATTTAACAGTGTCATAACTGGACTAGCATAAAAAAATTTCACCTTATGGTTGTAATGCCACAACTGATCTGCATACTGATAGACTTTAAAAGGTCTATCTCCTATACCATCACCATCTCTGTCAAAACCTTCGTATCTGTCCCAGTAGTTATACGCAACAAGATTAGAGGCTTCAAAGTTTTTACCGGCATCTTTAACAACATCATTAATATTTGAAAATATCTTGTTTTTACGAATAGTATTATCTTTAATGGAAGCATGAAAATGGAAGGCCTCTCCATTATATGAGATTTCATTACCAACAAAATAACGCTTCATCCCTTTTGCTTTCTCTTGACCTTGAATATAAAGGGCCTTAGCATTAAAACTAACTCTATTGTTTTGAAAAAGAAAATTTGCCACCTCGCCTATCATTACACCAATTCCTGCAGCACCATTTGAACTTAAAATCTCATTACCAATCACTTTGCTGTTTTTTGCCCCCATGAACATCATCGCAACAGAGTTGTATTTATAATGATTAGAGATAAAAGTATTATAATTACTCAACGAAAGGTGTGTTGCAAAACGATTTCCTATAAAAGTATTATCTTCAAAGAGGTTATAATGAGAGTAGTTGAGTGTAACATCACGCACATTTTCAATTCTATTGGCTTTAATGATATTATGATGAGCATAGTAGAGCTTTAAAGCATTAGCTCGAAGTGGGAGATTATTCTTTCTCGTCGTAATATAATTATGTTCTATTATAGAGCTATTCACACGATCCATATCTATGCCATAGAGAACATCTGAAATATGACAATATGAGATTTCACAATTTTGAACCTGTTGCATAGAGATAGCAGCATCAATCTGCTGCATATTCATACCACTATTTGTAATGTTAAGATGTTTCAATAGGACATGAGAGCTTGTAATAGTAATTACACTCCCTTTTCCATCCCCTTTTATTAAAACATGCTCACCGACACCTTCAATAGTTAAAGGCTTTCGTATCTGAATATTACCAGTATAGATGCCATCTTGCAGTTTTAGAGTCGCATAAGGGGGAGCTGCATCAATTGTATCTTGAAGTAAATTTGCAAAAAGAAATATTGGCAGCAATAAGAGAGATATTACAAAAAACTTCATTTTTCTCTCCTATTTAGATCTTAATAGAATCTATGAATCTCTTCCATAATATCAGCAAATTCTATATTGTCACCTTTATCTTTTAAAAAGGAGATAAGATACTTTTCACTTGCATCTACACCCTCTGTTTTTTCAATTTCTAACAGTTTAGCATAAAGATCTGCAATGATTTCAATCACATGCTTAGAGATCGTTTTTCGTGAAGCATGATAACCGATAATCTCACCGGTATCTGTGTTTTTACGTATTTCAAATTCTGTAAATATCCAATAATAACGCCCATCTTTTGCAAGATTTTTTATAACAGCATTAATATTTTTACCCTGTTGAATGGTCTCCCAAAGCAGTTTAAAAACAACCTTTGGCATATCTGGATGACGTACTATAGAGTGTGGTTTACCAATCAACTCATCTTCACTATAACCACTTACTTCCATAAAGTAGTCATTTACATAAGTAATCTTCCCTTTCGCATCTGTTTCACTGACTATATATCTTTTTGGATCTAAAGGAATCTCTTCATCTCTTGGTGTAGGTTTTTGCATTATACAGCTCCATTTAAAAGTTTAATAAGGCCATAATTAACCTCTCTAAAGCCTAAAATTCTGGCACCATGATGTTTTTTTGAAAACTCTTCTGCTGCTTTATATGAATCAAAAGGTACTAAGTCATCTCCAGCTGGTGATGTAACATCACTTCCATAGACAAAAAAAGCCCCTTTTGCTTTGATAGGTTTTACTGTTGCATAATCCATTACATAGAGCTCTTTAAAATCTGATTCACTTGTAATATGATAAGCATCGAACCAAGATGCAGGATGCAAATAGAATTCAAACATTCCCTTTGGTGAAGAGAAAAGAACTTTCTTACCATTTGAAAGCTCTATTTCTGCCACCCAAGAGGGATATTTGTAAAGTTTCAGATGGCGTACTTGACCTACTGCATCTTTTTTGTATGTAATCTCATGCGAGAACAGTAGACTTGAAAAAACCAATAAACCAATTATAAATTTCATCATAAGAACTCCTATACTAAATCTTTTTTCTCAAATATTTTATAGCCTAAAAACGCAAATAGCAGACCTAAAATAAGAGGATATCCAATAGATACTAAAACAAACATTGTTTGACTCATAGAGTCTAAGATATAAAATGCAACCGGTCCCATTACTGTAAGTTCAGGATCAAACAAAGAGATAGCTGCAACACGGAAAATCTCCATCGGATTTATCAAACTGATAAAAATAATTAATCCTGAACTCATTCTCTCTTGCATCATTAAAGAGATAAGGGCAATATCAATAAATGCAAGTAAAAATATCCATATAAAAAATGAGAGCCCAAGTGCTACTTCAGAAGATTTTACAAATGATGATATAAAAAATGCTATACCTAAAAATGCACTGCTCATTGCAAAAAGAAGTCCGGTATAGAGGAAGAAAATATTCCAAGGTATCTCTGCACCTTTAATCGCACCATAAAGTATAGCGATCACCATAGCAAAGAAAACAGGAAGAAAAACAGTTATAAAACGTCCAACTACTTTTCCCCAATAATACTGCTTCAGTGAAATTGGAAAAGAGAGCATATACTCTAAAACATGACTATCTCTATCACCTGATATAGATCGTACAGTTGTAATAAGAATAAATATAGGCAAGATTACAATAGTAATTTGAATATACATCAATAATAGACGGCTAAGCCCACTAAAACCCATCACCTGAGACTCTGTAACACCTGCTATAAAAAAGAGTGCAATAAGCCCACCAAAGACCAGTGAATAGACCACAAACCATTTTGCCCGGATAGACTCTTTTAGATCCAAATACGCAATTAAATATAAATTTTTCATCTAAAATCTCTCATCTGATACAATTTTACCTAAATCCATGTAGATTTGACGGTTCACCAAATCTCGCACTTCTTCAAGTCTATGAGTAACAAAAAGAAGAACCTTATCCTCTTCATTTTGCTTTAAAAGTCTGTAGAAATCATCTCTTGCTTTTGGATCAAGATTGGCAGTTGGTTCATCATAAATGATAATATTACTTTTTTTTGCCAAAGAGATAGCAATGAGTAGTTTTTGTTTCATCCCACCACTGAGTTTGAAAAATGATTTATGTAAATTTGTATTAATATCAAGCTTCATCTCATTAGCGTAATGCTTAATCAACTCTTTATCTACCTTTGCACTCACAGCAATATACTCCATCAACTCTTGAATACTCAACTTAATCGGAGGCGGAAGTTGAGGAACAAAACTAATATTACTCAAAACATCCAAACGGTTTTTTATTGGATTTAATCCATTTATAAGAACTTCACCACTATTTGGATGATAGTAACCCATAATAGAACGCACGAGGGTTGTCTTTCCCGCTCCATTTGCACCCATTAATGCTATGGATTCATTCTTTTTAAACTCACAATTTACATTGTCGAGTGAAATATTAGAGCCAAATTTCTTTGTAAGGTTTGTAACTTTTATCATACCTACACCAAACTTTTCAATCTAAAATCAAAATTCAAAGCATCTGCATGACAGACATCAATACAGCGTCCACATAGCGTACAATCCGCTCCGGTAATATACTCATGCGTAATGCCCTCTTCTTCTCTCTGTTTGTCATATTTTGCTTTGGTAATCTCTAACACCTGATTTTCAAAACAGACATCACTACAGACCATACAGTGATCACAATTATCATTCCATTCTATACGAAGTGCAGATACTTTTCCTATCATACCGTATGTTGTCCCAATAGGGCATATATAAGAACACCATGCACGACGAGCAAAGAAGACTTCAAAAGCCAATACAACAAGAACCCAAATCAAAGAGAGACTCCAACCATAAGCGATAGCACGACTAAGAATACCAACAACACTAAAAGTTTCAAAAACCAGATAACCACTTGTAAATGATAAAATTAAAAATATAGCCCAAAAAAAGTATTTGATTCTATGGTCAAATTTTCGCTCTTTAATAATCTTCTTTGCCACTAATGTATTATGCCACTTCTCACCAATCTCTGAAAGGATTCCATAAGGACATACCCAGGCACAATAACTTCTTCCACCAACAAGAAGATAAAATATTGTAATAGTACTTACCCCAATAATAATATTGATATGAAGATGATGCTCTGCCATAAACATCTCTAAAGTCGTAAATGGATCGATTAAGTGAAAACCTAAAAATCGAGAACCATTTAAAGTTCCCTCTAAAGTCTGTATATCAATAGCAAATGACAAGAAGAAAAGAAGGTGTACTGATATTACGACTATCCATCTTTTCGCTCGAATACTCAACTTTTTTTTACCATCTTTTGTCGTACTAATAAATGTTGATAAAAACGTTGTTCTTTTTATGGTCTCTCTACTATTATACTTATCCATTGTAATTTTCCTATTATTTAGAGTTTTTTAATGCCTCAGCACGTGCCGGAAACTCTCCTATCTCTTTTGCTAATCTTTTTAAATCATCTTGCGAAAGATGGAGTAAAAGACCTCTCATAATCATATTCTCTTTTCTACCAGCTTTAAAGTCATCTAGTTTTTTATAGATTTCATCAGCACTCTGACCAAATAATTTTGGACCCATTAGTTTTTTACCATACTGCATACCACTACCATCAACACCATGGCAAGATGAACATTTACTTTTATATTCATCACTTACTTTAAAACTACCAATATTTCCAGCTTTATCTCTAAGAGCTGTTAAAGCCTCATTCTCTTTCTCTCTATCGCTCTTCTCTTTTGGTGCACTATCTACTTTCATTGTTGCTGTTCTGTTACCAATATCTTTAGTAATTCTTCCAGCTTCTCCACCATTATACGCTCCCCCTTGTGAAGCGACCCAAGCCATTAGACCCAATGTTATCAGTGTAAAAAATCCTGCTATTATATTTTTCATCTATTTGTTCCTTATCTTTTGAATTTGTAAATTAAAGCTATATATATCTTCAGCGATTGCTCTTATATCTTCATTACTCATATTATGAATCAGATCATTCATGAATACATTTTTCTTCTTTCCCGTTTTAAAAGCAATAATCTTATTATAGATATAATCAACATCACGTCCAAGCAGCGATGGTCCAAGCACTCCATTTGCATAATCATCATGACACGCTGAACATTTTAATCTAAACGTAGGGCTCAACTGTTTTGCAAGAAGTGAAACCTGAACTCTTTCATAAGGACTACGAATATGCATCTGCGCATCCAGAACTGTTCTTGGTCGCATACGAACAGAAGCATCTTTATTGGCAGGTTGCGCATTTGGATCATATTCACTCTTTTCCCCATAATCATAATAGAATGAATTTTTATTGCCTCCTTGCCCTTTGGCATCAGCATTTTCACCCTCTTCCACTTTTACAGCATATTCATTTGTATTTTTCACTACTTCAATCTTTGGACTTTTCTTTACCTCGGTAGTACGCTGACTCTGATTGCTCTGTTTCTCATCTTGCTTATCTCCACAAGCTGAAAAACCAATAATCATTAAGAGTATTAATATAAATCTCATTCTTTTTCCTTAACTTTTATTGCCGTAGTAATCGTCATACGTCATTCTTGGTTTTACAACAATAGAGGGTTTTGATGTTGGACAAACATCTTGACACGCGCCACAACCGATACAGCCATCATATATCTCTGGTCTCTTACCGCCTTTTGCATCTGGAACCATAGCTATTGCACTTAACGGATTTGGTATTGGGCACATATCTGCACAAAGTGTACACTCTTTGCCCTCATAACCGCTAAATTTTTTCAATAATTCAACCTCTTCAGGTGTCTCATTTCTCACAGAATTATTAAAAGCTATCATTTTGGCATCATAACCCTTTGGAACAGGTTGACTATTAATTGCTAAACAGCTATCTGGAAACTCTAAAACTGCAATTCCCATCTGTATATCTTCTGCTTTTTCTGTTTTATGATCAAGGGCACCACTTGGACACGCAAGAACACAAGGTACAGCATTACAAGCATAACAAGCCCGAATATTTGCATCAATAAAAGGTGTTCCTTCACCATATCCCTGCCCAACATCATTAAGCTTTATTGCATGATAAGGACAGACTTGCAAACATTGACCACACTTTATACAAAGTGCTAAAAAATCTTTCTCAGGAACTGCTCCTGGTGGTCTTAGTTTATTCTCTTTTCCACTTAGATAGGGAGTAAAAACAATACCCCCACCTAAAACAAGCCCTAAAATACCCAAGGTAGAATATTTAACAAATTCTCTTCTGTCTGTTTTTACTTTTTTGGCCATAATTTTCCTTTATTAAAGTGCTTTATACATCTTTGGTTTTTTATCTTCCATTAAAAACAGTGGTTTTGAAAATGGAGCCAATTTTGCTAAAAAATTTAGCAGTGATATCACAGGTGAACCATAAAAGAACTTCACATTGTTGTTATAGATCCAGAGTTGATCTGCATATCTATAAACCTTATGTGGAGTATCTCCAACTCCATCTCCATTATTGTCAAATCCAGTATAATTATCCCAATAATTCCCTACTATTACATTTTCTTCTGTTCTATCTCTCTTTGAATCATTCACTATATCTTCAATGTTCCCCAAGATAATATTATCTTTTATAATATTATCAATACTCAAAGAGTGAAAATGTATTGCCTCTGCATTGTAAAGAATTTTATTCCCCTCAATATAGTTATGTGTTCCTGGTTCAAAAGGCGAACGGTCAATATACATCCCCTGAGCATTATATATGACAGTATTATCTTTCAAAGTGAAATTTGAACAATCTTTAAGACCTATTCCCATGCCAGTAGCACCTAATGAACTCTTAACAATATTTCCTGTCGCAATAGAGTCTTGAGAATACATAAAAAATATTCCTACTGAGTTATTTTCATATCTATTATTTTTAACATAATTCTTGCCTGCATACATAAAATGCAGAGAATACCTGTTATATTTCCCAAAATTATTCTCAATAACATTCCCATGAGAGTACCACACAACCATATCTCTTGATTTGATAAGTGTATTATTTTTAATAATATTATTATTTGCATACCACAAACGCAATCCATCACCTCGAAGACCTAATGAAAGTTTCTTTGATGTAATATTATTATCACTTATGATAGAATTATCTACCATCTGCATATCTATACCAAAAAGACAATCTTTAATAATACAATGACTTACTTCACATTGCTTTATCTTAGAAACTTTGTCTTTGTGCATAGAGATAGCTCCATCCAAATTTTCGTGTCTTGTTCCACTATTAATTATGGTAAGATTTTTTAAAGTGACGTATGAACTTTTCACTGCTATAACCGTCCCTTTATTTTCACCATCAATAATAACACCGGGTCCTTTACCTATAATTGACAATGGCTTATTAATAATTATTTTCCCTTTGTAAATTCCAGCAGGAAGTTTCAAGATTGAACCTGCAGCTGCACCATCAATTGCTTCTTGTAATAGATTTGCAGATACAGAACTAATCATTGCAATAATTATCAATAAAATTTTAAACATCTAAAACTCTGACTTACGATTTTTTTTCTAACTCTTTAAGTGCTTTTTGTTTTGCGAAAAATGCAAGAAGACTAAAAAGACTTATAAGAAGTATCATATAAAAACCTATTGTAGGGTAGGAATGTGTTGTAAACTGTGCAATTTTTCCATCTCCAAAAACGGTCGGCATAAAAGGTTTGATTTTAAAGGCTCCCCAATCATGCAGATTATGCCCAAACCAATAGAGCCAGTAAGAATAATCCCCTATAAATATAAGTGGTAATGCAATTGGAATTAACATAACATAACTCCAAATTCTACTGTTATAAATCATAAAAAATATCATTCCTAAAGAGAGTGCTAAAAGAGCATAAGGTCCTATTGCACGTTCAAAGTGTCCACCTCTCCACATTGGATCCATCCCAACATAGTGATTAATTGTATCCATTTCATGAACTTCTCCACTATATCCGTCAAAATGAAAATAGACTGGAATCCCTTGTGGAAACGCTTTTTTTGGATAGTTTGGTGCTTCTAGTGATACAGCCCAAATAGGTAAAGAAGCAGGTCCAATTTCAGACTCACTATCAATCATTTTATCTAGATTATTGTGAGCACTTTTAGGTGTAGCAACACTCTTATATCTTCCTTGATTATAGAGGTTCCAAACCTCTTTGCTCAAAGGTGAGATTTCATTGATTTTTCCTGCATCAATTTTATTTAACGTTCCATGAAATGCAATCATCGGAAAAGTAAAAGAAAATGTGAGAATCAATAAAGCTATGAATGCAAAAATTCTAGCTTTTATTAAACTTGGGTGCATAATAATTCCTTGTTTATAAATTAAATTTTATTATTATATCCAGATATAAAATCTATAAATTTGACTTAAGTCAAGTAAGTAATTTAGAAAGCTAAAAGAAGAAAAAGCTTTGACGTGGATTGAAGTATCCACGCCAAATTAGAAGTTGCAAAAGGTATCTATTTCTTAGAATAGATTTGCATTTTCGTCTACCCATTTAAAGTATTCGATAATGTTATTTACTTCCTCTTTTGTCATATGTTGGTTAGGCATTCTAAGATTAAAGTAATTAATCATACCTTCAACATAAGGATCTTTATATTTGCTTGATGGATTAAGAACAAAATCTCTTACCCATTTTTCAGCATTTTCGTGTCTTAAAAGAACACCTGTTAAGTCTGGACCAGATGAAACTTTACCGATAACGTGACATCCACCACAACCACCTTCACCAAATGCTCGCTCACCGGCAGCAGCAGCAGGAGATTGCTTAGTCGCAACTTTTTTCACAAGTAAGTTTTTCGCTCTAATTCCAACATCGGCAGTTTTAACCATATATTGCCAAATCATATTTTCAAAAAGAACAGCTTTTTCTAGATCACCCGCTTTAACAGCTTTGTCTGAAAGCTCTTTTTGTTTAGGAATTTTTCCATATTGATCTAAAGCATCTTCAACAAGTGCTTTTACAGTTGGATATTTTTCATAATGGTTCGCTTTTAAGAATTTAACAACTGATTGAATAACTGCGTCTGTAGCAGCATTTACAGCAACTGTTTTGTCATATTCAGCTTTTAATTCTTTTTTAGACATTGTTTTCATTTTAAGTTTTTGAGCACTAACATATTTTTTGTTAGGATCTTTAACCATTAAGTAACCCATCATCTCTAAGTGAAGTGCAGAACAGAACTCTGTACAGTAGTAAGGAAATACTCCCTCAATATCAGCTTTAAATTTAACAGAAGCAGTTTTACCTGGCTCTAACGAAGCATGAACATCATAATTATCAACTGTAAATCCGTGAGTTTCATCTTCAGCTCTTTCAAGGTTAGTAAGATAGAAAGTTACAGTATCGCCTTTATTAACTGTTACTCTCTCAGGATTAATGTGAGATCTAACCAAAGTAGCATATACAGTTACATTATGACCATGTCTTTCAACTCTCTCTTGACCTGCTAAAGTTTTCCCTTTAGAAATTTTACCAGTTCTTGAGTTGGTACCCATTTTATAACGTACTTCAGGATGTAATTTGCTCATACGAATAGCAACCGCTTGGTGAGGTTCACCTAAAGGAATTGGCATATCATATAATAAATCCATTTTTTTACCACTAATATCAATTAACTGGTGATTTTGTGGGTGAAGAGGACCAACCGGATCAAATCTATCAATAGCCAATTTGTTAAGAGAGATAATATATTTCCCTTGAGGATCAGCAGATTTACCTTCCATACCACATAAGTGACCAACATTGTAGTGAACATTAACTTTATCTAAAACTTTTAGATGTTTATAGTCCCATTTTACAATTTGAGAATCAACATATAAAGATGTATAAATTACACCATCTTTCCATTTTTTACCAAATTGGTTATGCAGTGGCCCAAGTCCTAGTTCAACTTGACCGTGAAGTGATTTTTTCATATCAAGAATTGGAATACCATATGGATCTTTTCCAGCATACTCTTTGTTCTTAATAAGTTTTTGAATTTTACTCCATTTATATACACTTGCGTGAGTATCAAGTTTACCACAAACTACGATATATTCACCATCAGGAGAAACATCAACACCGTGTGGTGATTTTGGCTCTGGAATTAAGAAAAGTGCATTGTTAGCAACTGCAACACTCATAGGAATTACTCTAATTCCATTGATAACTTTATAGTTTTTCTTATTTTTAACAAGTTGTGCTAATTTTTTCCAGTTATATACATGTAAAAAGTCAGTATCATTTCTTGAACAACCTGCTTCAAATGGAGGCATACCTACTTCGATACCACCTGTATACATTTCAGAGTTAAATGAGTTTGTAAATCCCCAACCATAAGATGCACCTTTACCAGCATCACTTAAATCCTGCATATATGGAGGAAGTTCTAAAACAAAAGATTTTTTCTCGTTAATACGACCTTTTTTATTATTGAATTTCCAAAAAGTGATACCACCACGGTATGTCTCTTTATACTCTTCAATCGGATGATAGTTATTATCAAACGGTGCAGCGTATTGAGATGCTTCTAAGATGTACTCAGAGTTTGGTGTAAAGAAAGCTCCACCATGATCTGATTTGAAAACAGGATTGACAACAATCTGTTTTGTCTCAAAGTCATTGAGATCAAGAATAGCAATACGAGGATTGGCTTTATCATTGATAGCTAACCATTTTCCATCATATACACCTTTTGTTTCTGAAAGACCCGGGTGGTGAGTATCTCCCCAATTGATCTCACGACCACGGATATTCCCCTCTCTAAGAACTTTCTTACTCTCTTCATCATAACCATACCCCTGCCATGGTTCTGGAGTAAAAACACCAATATATTTTAAGATTTTCATACTTGGAACACCATAGACCATAATCTGTCCAGATTGTCCGCCAGAACTGAAAATCATAAATTCATCTCTACCACCACTCGGTGTATAAGTTTTGGCAGCATGAATTACATCATTTTCTGTAAGTCCTCTTGCCTTCATCACTTTTTCTAGTTCTCCCCCACTAGCTGTTGCCATTGTAGCAGCTATAGAAGTACCTAAGACAAGTGAAGTAAGCTTGCTTATCTTTGTAGCCATTTTATTCTCCTTCATTTCATTTTGAGAGATAATCCCAAATGATAGAAGAATGGTAATATATATTTATGCATAATAATTTGACTTGGGTCAAATTATTATATTAATTTTATTTTTTAAACTTTTCTAAATGTTTTTCTATTATTTGTAATTTTTGTATAGAATTACTCACCTCTTCTAAAGCTTCTATCATAATATTTTCTTTTTTTATCAACTCTTTATCAAGATTGTTTTGCTCATCCATTGTATCAATTAATTCTAACAAATCCTCTATATTTTTTTCTATTTGCTCCAATGATTCTGTACTATTTTGCAAAGAAGCGACTGAAAGACTCACTGCATCATCTATTTTTTGAATTAAAAAATTAAAATCATCAGATGCTTTTGAAACTGTCTCTGATTTTGATATCAACTCTATAGGTTTTATTCCTCTAACTGTAGATCGTTGTACAATTTTTTTTGAGGTTTGTAAAAACTTCTGCATAAAAAGAAGTAAGTCCTGAAGCTGTGTAAAAAGATATATAAGCAGAGTTAAAAGGATAGTAAAAAGCAATACCTGTATAGTTCTATTTCTCTCTTTAACATTATCAAAATACTCTTTATGTATTGTAATTAATTTATTAAACTCCATCACCAGGATTAAATTCTTTTTATATATATTATTGACAATTTTTTCTAATATAAGATTTGAATATGGATTGCCCAACTTACTCTTATCTCGAAAGTTTTGTACTAAAAAATAGAACTCATTCCACAGCAGTACTATATGCTCTGTCTGTTCTTTAATCTCTGGTGATTCCACCTTTTCTAAGCTATTATTACTATTATTCATATTTTCAATAAAAGCTTTAATGATTTTATCAAGCTCTTTTGTTGAAGCACTCTTGTTTTTATAAATATAAAAAATATTTTTAGAAATCTCTTGAGTAAAAGCCTTTTGTTCATTAATTGTTTTCAATAAATTGATATTAGCACTGTTTTGCATTGCAATATATTTAGAAAATAATGCTAAGACTATTAAAAGAAATATAATTAAAAAACCAATAATTTTAATGTTCTTCATCTAATTTATCCTTATATATTTCCTGCAATGCTTGTCGATCTAAGATTTCAACCCTTCCATGTATTATATCAATGATTTTATTTCGTTTTAATCTATTAAGCACCCGAGAGAGTGTAGCGGGTTGAATATGGAGCATTATTGATATATCGTGACGCTTGAGTTTATTAAACATTTGCAAATCATCATGTAACATTAAACTCACCTTTGAAACAGCATCAAAAATAAATTCTCGGTTTATCAAAGATTGTAACTGCAAAGATCTGTTGACGATCTCACGCATAAAAGATGCAGATAAAATATTTGTATCTAAAAAATATTTTTTAAACTTATTGTACTGTACACTTAAAACTTGTGAATCTTCAATTAATTCAATATTTGAAAAAGTTTCTAATATAGGTGTATCAAGACTAGAGATTTCAGATAGCATAGAGTTTTCATAAATATAATATAAAAATACTTCATTATCATATTTATCTATTTTATAACTACGAGCCAAACCTGAAACTAAAAAAAGAAGATCTTCACTCTGAGAATGCTCATACAAGTAGATATAACCTTTTTCACGATTATGAATTGTTGAAATAGAGACTAACTTTTCAACTTCCTTCTCATTTAAACCCGAAAAGAAATTATGAGATGTAATAATATCTTTTAAGGACACTTTAGTGCTACCTTGGAACAGGATAGTTACATTTCTCTTTTGTTACATCAAATTTAAAGAGCTCTTTTTTACTTTTTGCACTTAAATAGGTATAGGAGATATTAATACCTGCTTGCAAAAATCTTTTTGAAGTTTTACATATACCATCTACTACAACTTTTTTCATTCTGCTGTGATCTTGCTTTCTAATTGCTTCATCACTCTTTTTTGGATCATTAATAAGAAAAGTGTAGAGAAGTGTTGTATCTTTATTTTGAATACTTTGAAGCGTTGTAAATTGATCTATTTTTTGAGGAAGGTTTTTAGATAGCTCTTTTGCAGCCATAGATGCAATCTCTTTATTCTGTTCTTGCATCTTTGCTTGCGATACATCTTGATATTTTACTTGCATACCTTGAGCAAATAAATTTGCTGTAAATATGCTTAGCAGTATAGATATGAAAAAGAAACTTTTCATCTGTAACCTTTAATTTTTAAAGCATTATACACTACCGGCAGCAATTAAAAAATGATTTTTGTCAATCTCTTCTATTTTTTAGGTACAACATACATATTGTAGTAGCGTCCCTCAAATTTTGGTGGTTTCTCCATCGTAGCGATATCTTCAACCATTGGCCAAACACGCTCTAACACTTCACGTGCAGCTTCAGGATGTGCCATCTCACGCCCACGTAAAAATACTCTGAATTTTACGTGCTTTCCTTTTTCAAGAAACTCTCTGGCGTGTTTTACTTTATAAGCAATATCATTTTCTGCAATTTTTACAGAGAGCTTAATCTCTTTTACATCAATTTTTACTTGATTTTTACGCTGCTCTTTGAGTTTTTTCTCTTCTTGGTATTTAAACTTACCATAATCCATGATCTTAGCAACCGGTGGTTTTGCATTTGGCGCAATAAGAACTAAATCAAGCCCTAACTCATTTGCTTTTGTCATAGCCTCATCAGTAGAGATAATCCCTAAAGATTCTCCACCATCTACATTACATCGTACCTCAGGAACACGGATGTCATCATTCATGATGACGCGGTCTTTGTTTTTACTCAAAAATTTACCTCATTTATTTTAGTTTGTATGAGCTTAAGGAACTCCTCTTCACTCATAGTGTATTGCTCTCTAGTTCGTCTGTCACGAATAGCAACTGTTTTGTTCTCGATCTCTTCATCCCCGATAACAACTATCATAGGAACACGAGTCTTCTCTGCAGTTCTGATTCTTTTATTTAAAGAGTCATTCTTCGCATAGATTTCACTATCGGCATTAATATCAATAAGTTTATCTGATAAAAGCTTAGCATATTCTTTATGTGTCTCTGCAACAGGAACGATTGCAACCTGTGTAGGAGCAATAAACATCGGAAACTCTCCCGCATAATGCTCAGTTAAAATTCCGATAAAACGCTCAAAAGAGCCTAAAATCGCACGGTGAATCATTACCGGTTGGATCTTGTCGTTGTTCTCACCATTGTACTCCAACTCAAAACGAGAAGGGAGGTTAAAGTCTAACTGAATTGTTCCACATTGCCACTCACGACCGATTGCATCTGTGATTTTAATGTCGATTTTAGGACCATAAAATGCCCCGCCACCTTCATCTATCTCATAAGGAAGTGAGTGTTTGTCCATTGCATTTTTAAGTGCCTGTGTAGAGATCTCCCACACTTCATCACTTCCAACTGCTTTATCCGGACGCGTTGAGATCATCATTTTGTAGTCAAACTCAAATGTGCTCATAATCTTATCTACAAAATCAACTACTTCAATAATCTGCTCTTCAATCTGATCTGCACGACAGAAGATATGTGCATCATCTTGTGTAAATTCACGCACACGGAAGAGTCCGTGAAGTGCTCCTGTCATCTCATGACGATGCACCACACCATACTCAAAGTACTTAATCGGCAGATCACGGTATGAGTGAAGTTCATCTTCATAAACCTTGATATGTCCTACACAGTTCATAGGTTTCACACCAAACTCAATCTCATCAATCTTTGTAAAGTACATATTTTCACCGTAGTTTTGGTAGTGTCCTGATGTCATCCATAAATCTGAACGCAACATCTCAGGACCACGTACCGGCTCATAGCCACGCTTACGGTGTGCTTTAAAGAGAAGTGACTCTAAACGTGCACGCAATCTTCCACCCGCCGGAAGCCAGATAGGAAAACCAGCCCCCACCTCTTCACGGAAAGTAAAGAGTTTCATCTCGTTTCCAAGCTTACGGTGGTCACGTTTTTCTGCCTCACGCAACATATCCATATGCTCTTTGAGTGCCTCTTTTGTTGCAAATGCTATACCATATATACGTGTCAGCATCTCATTTTTGCTGTCACCGCCAAGATAAGCACCAGAGATTTTTGTCAGTTTAAAGTAGCGAATAAGCCCAATATTTGGTAAATGCGGCCCACGGCACAAATCTTCAAACTCACCCTGTTTGTAGATGCTTACATCTTCATCAGGAATCATATCTAAAACAGCTTGTTTAAGATGGTCATCTTTGAACTTCTCTCTCGCTTCTGCTTTTGAGATAACATAACGCTCAATCGGATACTTCTTCTTTGCAAAAGAGAGCATCTGCTTCTCTATCTTTTTAAGATCAGCCTCTCCAATTTCAGCTTCTGTTTTAAAATCATAGTAAAAGCCCTCTTTAACTGTCGGCCCTACATAAAACTCAGCATCAGGATAAATTGACTTAATAGCCTGTGCCATTAGGTGTGCTGTGGAGTGACGCAGTACTTCCAAAGCTTCACTAGAGTTATCCAGCTCTATTGCCTCTCCACTAAGTCCCAACTCCTCTGCTGTTTGCATATCTACTATTTTATCTTCATATTTTATTGCTATTTGACTCAAAATTCTTCCTATAATTCAGTTTTAAGTACTGCACCATTTGATGCATTTGACACGAGAAGCTGGTAACGTTTCAACCATTTTGATTTGACTTCATTTTTATATGGTTTGTATGCTGCTCTTCTTTTTTCAATGGTTGCATCATCAACATTGAGACGCAAGATATGCTCATCAACATCCAACTCAATCTCATCACCATCTTCAATAAGAGCAATAAGTCCGCCCTCAGCCGCTTCAGGAGATACATGCCCGATTGAAGCCCCTTTTGTTGCACCGCTAAAACGACCATCAGTAATAAGTGCAACACTTTCACCAAGTCCCATACCCTGAATAAGTGCCGTAGGTGCGAGCATCTCTTGCATACCCGGACCACCTTTTGGACCTTCGTAGCGAATAACAACAACATTACCCGGTTTTACTTTATGAGCCATAATTCCCGCTATTGCATCAGCCTGAGAGTTAAAACAGATTGCCGTCCCTTTGAAGTGACGCATACTGTCAACAATACCGGCAGCTTTGATAACTGCACCCTCTTGGGCCAGGTTTCCAAATAAAATTGAAAGTCCTCCAACCTGAGAATAAGCATTCTCATTTGTATGGATGATAGAAGTATCTTTAATATAAGCATCTTTAATGCGATCTCCTAAAGTCTCTCCTGTAATTGTTAAAGCATCAAGATTTAAGATATCATCTCCACGATTGCTTACCTCTTTCATTACAGCATTAACACCACCTGCATTATCAATATCTTTCATATGAACAGTTGTTAATGATGGAGAGATCTTTGCGATATGTGCCACTTTTTTAGCTATTTTATTGATATTTTCTATTTTATACTCAACATCTGCTTCACGTGCGATTGCCAACATATGAAGGACTGTATTTGAACTTCCACCCATTGCCATATCAACAACAAAAGCATTGTGAACCGCTTTTTCATTGAGAATATTTTTAAAGTTATATTTCTCGTTGTTCTCCATTTTTGCAAGTTCAACAATACGTTTTGCAGCTTTTTTTACCATCTCAATACGCTCAGGAGTCATGGCAAGCACTGTTCCGTTACCCGGCAGAGCGATACCCATTGCCTCACAGAGAGTGTTCATAGAGTTGGCCGTAAACATACCAGAGCAGCTACCACCAGATGGACAAGCATTACACTCAATGTCTTTAAGCTCTTCTGCACTCATCTTGCCATCATTATATTGACCGACTGCTTCAAATGCTGTTGAAAGGTCTATCGGTGTGCCATCTTGTTTATGACCGGCTGGCATTGGACCGCCTGAAACAAAAATAGTAGGAACATTTACACGAAGTGCACCCATAATCATTCCCGGAACAATCTTGTCACAGTTTGGAATACAGATCATAGCATCAAGTTTATGAGCATTCATTACCGTCTCAATAGAGTCTGCAATAATCTCACGCGATGGAAGTGAGTAGAGCATTCCATCATGTCCCATTGCAATTCCGTCATCAACACCAATCGTATTAAAAACAAACGGAACACCTCCCGCTTCACGGATAGCCTCTTTTACAATCTCTCCATATTCATGAAGGAAAAAGTGCCCTGGAATAATGTCGATATAAGAGTTTGCAATCCCTATAAAAGGTTTATCAAAATCTTCATCTTTTAGACCTGTTGCACGTAGTAATGAACGGTGCGGTGCTTTATCAAAGCCTTTTTTAATTATGTCACTTCTCATAAATATCCTTAATCTTGTTTCATAATATGAAGTAGTACTCTCATTAATTATGGTAATTTTAATGGAATTATAGCACTTTTTTACTCTTTTTTTCCAAAAACTCTTTACAAAGAGAAAAAAACAAGCTATAATTCCGGCTCACTTACAAAATGTAAGATGAATATGCGGGAATAGCTCAGTGGTAGAGCACAACCTTGCCAAGGTTGGGGTCGCGAGTTCGAACCTCGTTTCCCGCTCCATTTAATATTTGTTATAAAATGCAGAGACACCCGATGCCCGGGTGGCGAAATCGGTAGACGCAGGGGACTTAAAATCCCCCGGTAGCAATACTGTGCCGGTTCAAGTCCGGCCCCGGGCACCACTGATAAAAACTGAAACTGGTGCCATCGCCAAGTGGTAAGGCCGCAGCCTGCAAAGCTGCTATCCCCAGTTCAAATCTGGGTGGCACCTCCAGTTTTATATCAAACTTTTCTACAATCGTGGATCTTTGGCTGAGTTGGTCGAAAGCACCGGTCTTGAAAACCGGCGAGGGTCATACCTCCCTGGGTTCGAATCCCAGAGGGTCCACCATTTATCTGACAATTTGTCATATTTTTATCTTCTACAAATTTTTTCTCCTATACTTACTCTTAATTAAACTTAGGAAAATAATCTATTTATGCAAAAAAATTTAACACAAGAGCTTAAAGAGTGCTCACTTAATCTGTCTAAAACTCTCACTTCACCCCTTAATAACGGAGGAGCAATCACCTTTCAAATTCAAGATGTTGTAGAATATATTCAACATACAAACCCTTCAAAAGAGAAAGAATTTCTTAAACATCTACTCCGCAAAGATAATCTCACGCAAGAGAAACTTGAATCATTTTTTAAACATATGCTTTTTAAAAAAGAGAATGCACAAAAGTTTATACAATGGCAAAGGTCTCTATTTAAGCAAGAGTAGGCTACTTTATGATACAATTAATTTTATGAAATTACAATATTTTTTATTCTTACTCACTATAACAAATATACTCTTTGCAAAAGAACCAATTACCCCTATCCCTCTCACAGTAGATGTTAATCCAAAAAAAGCTGCTTTGGGTAAAGAACTCTTTTTTGATACTGCCCTCTCCGCTGATAATACAATCAACTGTGCAACCTGCCATCAACTGAATGCAGGAGGGGATGACAATCTTCCTTTCTCTTTTGGCATCAAAGGGCAAAAGGGACCCATCAACTCTCCTACTGTTTATAATGCTGTTTTTAATTTTCGTCAATTTTGGGATGGGAGAGCTGCTGATTTACAAGAACAGGCTTCAGGTCCTATTGAAAATCCAAAGGAGATGGGTAATAATTTTAAAAATCTTATTTCCAAACTCAATAAAACAACTTACAAAAAGAAATTTAACTCTATTTATAATGACGGAATCACAAAAGCAAATATCACCGATGCTATAGCAGAATATGAAAAAACTCTTATAACTCCGAATGCTCCTTTCGATCGTTATCTTAGAGGAGATAAAACTGCCTTAACAAAAGAGCAAAAAGAGGGATATGAACTCTTTAAATCAAAAGGATGTATCTCCTGTCATCATGGTATAAATATAGGTGGCAATATGTACAACAAATTTGGTATTTTTGAAGACAGCAAAAGTAAAAATCTCGGTAGATACAATGTAACACATCTTGAACGAGACAAATACTACTTTAAAGTCCCATCTTTACGCAATATTGCAAGAACTGCACCCTATTTTCACAATGGTAGTGCGAGAACACTCCATGAGGCTGTACGGATTATGGCTAAATTCCAACTTGGACGTAAAATAACACCTCAAGAAGTTGATAAAATAGTTGCATTTTTAAAATCTCTCAATGGTAAAATTCCAAAAAGCATAGAGCCTTAAAATGCAGACTGCTAAAAAATTTGATATCACAAGCACACTGCTTGTTCTTTTTATATTTCTGCTAGTCTCTCTCTTTTACTATCTCTATAATGTTGAAAAAAGCATTACAAACTACTCAATCAATCACGATAAGATAATCACATTAGATCTCCTTAATAAAGAGCTTAATGCTTTTTGTTTAGCACAAAGTACTTTTACAAACTATGATAAAATCAATCAAAAGATTTCTCGTTTTGAGACAACTTTATACTCTTTAGAAAAAAATATAAAAGATCAAAACAAGAATAAAGAACTTTTTAAAACACTACAAAAAATTCAAACTCATTTTAAAGAAAAAAAAGAGAATATCGAGTATTTTAAATCGCTTAATGCTTCACTTATCAGTGGATCACATTTCCTTTTTGATCTTCAAAAAAGTATTTCAGAAGAAAAATGTATCTCTGCAGAAGTGAAAAATCTTATTAATGAAACACTCTTTTTTATTTTACGCTATACAACAAGCTCCTATATTGACAAAACATTTATACTTAAAAAATTACATAAACTCAACAAATATAAAACATCAGATAAAGCATATATCCAAAATTTTTATATACAATCTACTCTACTTGTAGAAAATGTATCTCTACTCAAAAAAGTCTCTTATTCAATATATCATTCTCAAATAAATGAAAGTATTCAACAACTACACAAGCTTCTGGATAAACATTATGAAAAAAATATTTTTATACAGAAACTTATAACAACAAGCTTCTTTATCTTTACAATAATCATTCTGCTGATACTTATTATTGCACATATGCAATCACTAAAAAATAAAAAAGAGCTGTATGCATTTAAGTATGCTGTTCAGCATACTGATAACAGCATCATAATAACTGATGCACAAAGATATATCACTTTTGTCAATGAAGTCTTTGAAAAAACAACTGGCTATGCAGCAGCAGAAGTCTTAGGAAAAAATCCTAGTATTCTCAAATCAGATCAACACTCTACACAGTTTTATCAAGAGCTCAACAGTAAACTAAACAAGGGTGAGAAATGGGAAGGCGAATTTATCAATAGACGTAAGGATGGCACAATCTTTTATGAAAAAGCCTCTATCGTTCCCATCTTTTTAAATAAAAAACTTCAAAGTTATCTTGCAATTAAACTTGATATTACAAAATATGTAGAACAAAATATGAAACTGGCTCAAGCTGCTACTGTTTTTGAAAATACTGAAGAGGCTATAATCATAGCCGATAAAAATGGTCATGTAACTTCAATTAATAGCGCTTTTAGTAATATATACGGATATACTCTTGATGAAGTAAAAGGTAAAAACCTTAATATTTTACATCCCGATAAAAAATATGATAAAGAGTTTTATGAAGAGATGTGGAACCAAATTATCAATAATGGGCAATGGCGAGGAAAAATTCTCAACAAAAGTAAAGATGGAGAGATAATTCCTGTCTGGACAACAATAAAAAAGATACTTGACAAATACGGCAATGTTGTAAATTATACAGGCGTACAGACTGACCTGCGTGAGATTGAAAATTCTCAAGCAAAAGCTGACTATCTTGCCTATCACGACTCGCTAACAGGTCTGTATAATCGTGTTAATTTTGAAGAATATCTCTCTCACGCACTTTCTGTTGCACATAGAAACAATACCATTCTTGCTATTCTTTTTATAGATTTAGACAGATTTAAAGTTATTAATGACACATTAGGACATGATATTGGAGATAAAGTACTTATTAATGTGGCTTCACGTCTAAAAAATACACTACGCGAGAGTGACTTCATCTCACGCTGGGGCGGAGATGAATTTGTTGTCATACTTGAAGAACTCTCAGATGCAAGTGAAGCAGCTATTGTTGCTACTAACATTATTGAAATTTTAAAAGAACCTATGTATATTGAAAATCATCACCTTATAACTACAGCAAGCGTAGGTATTGCACTCTATCCAGAAAATGGACAAAATGCAAATACTCTCATAAAGCATGCAGACAGCGCAATGTACCTTGCAAAAGATATGGGGAAAAATAATTTTCAATATTACACAAATACTCTCTCAAAAGAGATAAAAGATAAATTAAAAATTGACATGGCTCTACATAATGCAATAAGCAATAATGAAATCTATATGCTTTTTCAGCCGCAATACTCATTAAAAGAAAATAAAATTATCTCAGTAGAAGCACTTGTCAGATGGGAAAACCAAGAGATGGGCTTTATCTCTCCTGATAAATTCATTCCTATCGCCGAAGACAGTGGCATCATAATATCTTTAGGCTATTTTATTTTTGAAGAATCCTGTAAAGCATTTAAAAAAATGAAAGATGCGAATGTTGCTCTTGAGAAAATTGCAATTAATGTCTCAAGTATTCAATTTAAAGAAACACACCTCCTAGATACATTCTTGGCCATAGCAAAACGTCATAATATCAATGCTTCTGAAATAGAAATAGAGATTACAGAGCGTTTTATTATGGAGAACTCCCTCTCAAATGCAAATAGATTAAAAAATTTTAGAGAGCAGGGATTTACTATTTCTATAGACGATTTCGGAACAGGGTACTCTTCTATGTCTTACCTAAAGCATCTCCCTATTGATACTATTAAAATTGACAAATCTTTTGTAGATGATATAGCAGACGGTAGTTCGGACAATGTCATTATTGAGGCGATTATTGCTCTTTCAAAAACACTTGGCTACTCCATAGTTGCGGAGGGAATAGAGACAGTAGAACAAGAGGAGTTCTTACGGGACGCTATGTGTGATATAGGACAGGGTTATCTCTTCTCAAAACCGATATCATGTGAAGAAATTATAGAGAAATTTGTATAAAATAGAAAAAATGTAGTGTGAAGAGTCAAACCCTCAAAGAGGGTTAGTGACTATTTTGCTAATGCAGCTTTAGAAGCTTCAACAACTGTTGCAAATGCAGCAGCGTCGTTCATTGCCATATCAGCAAGAATTTTACGATCAAGTTCGATACCAGCTTTGTTTAAACCGTTCATAAAAGTTGAGTAGTTCATACCGTTAAGACGACATGCAGCATTGATACGGATAATCCATAATTTACGGAACTCACGTTTTTTCTGCTTTCTGTCACGGAATGCATACATCATTGAGCGTTCTAACTGCTCTTTAGCTTTTCTAAAGTGTTTACGGCGACCGCTGTAAAAACCTTTCGCTAATTTTAATAATCTTTTGTGTCTTCTTCTACGAACAACACCTGTTTTAACTCTTGGCATTTTCTTTCCTTAATTGTTCTTTACCCAGCTGCTCCGCTTTGGCAGTCAAGGTGCCACGACTTTGGTGGACTTGCCCAACTACTTAAAGTTGGAGATGAAAATCGTTTAGCACTTAGCTAACGATCATTTCCTTAATGTTTTTTGCATCTGCCTTAGCAATTACTTTTGGAGTATTTTGCTTACGACGAGTTTTTGCATCTTGTTTAGTAAGAATGTGGCTTCTAAACGCTGTTCCACGTTTAATTTGACCATTTTTCTTAACTTTAAAGCGCTTTACAGCACCTTTTACCGATTTCATTTTTGGCATCGATAATCCTTTACGTAAAATTTGGAAACGCAATTATACCAAAACTTTTCTAAATTTTTGCTATACTTTGACCATGACAATAGATAATTCAATACAACACATCAAAAATGCACTCAAAGATTTGGATGATGAAGTCCAAAAAATCCTGCTTGACTGGGGAATTCCACTCAACGAAAAAGATAATCTGATGCTGCCGATTTTACAGCAAAAAAGAGTTCTCACGCAGACACTTGAAGACTTGGAGTATCTCAAAGCACATCCGCCCAAGCCAAATCAGCCCTGTGGTATCTCAAAATACAGAGATGATGCTAATTAAGTACTTTTACCTTAAAAAGAATTTCAGCTTTGTCTCTGAATTTAACCTGACAAAGATAGTACTCTATATTACCACGAATAGAAAATATTTTAAATTTTTCAACTGCTCCAAGTTTATCAATATCAAAAGAAATATCACTCTTAACAGGAGAGCTCTTTATCTGCCTACGTGACTCTAATCTATAAAGAACCTTATCTTTAACTATATAAGTAATATAGGGGTTTATTCGCTGATGTACAGAGTGAGAACTCATAAAAGAGAGCATATCAAACGCTTTATCACTATTGATCAAAATCAGACTTCTCTTTTTTGCAAGACTCAAATCAAGAAAAAGTCTCTTTTTAATACGCTCAAAACGCTGTAATTTTTCTACTTCCGTTTTATATACCCTGTTAAAACTATTTAACTCTACATAACTTTTATAGAGAAAAAGCATCAATACGGATAAAATCACAATAGATATCAACAACTCTACTAAAGTAAATGCAGCTCTTGTTCTCATTGCAGACGAACTCGTTCAAACTCTAAGGCAAAGTCACTACCTCTTAGCCGTGTTCTTCCTATTTCAAAAACATTCATCTCTAGCTCTATATCTTCCAATCTTTTATACTCCACATCAACCTTTTGCTCTTTAAGTTTTCGACGAAGATTATCATCCAAATCAAACTCATCTAAGAGGTTATAAAGTGTCGTATGACTATTATCAAGACTATACTTCTTATTCCAGAGTAAAAAAGTAGCATACTGTATAGAGTTTTGATTCTCCTGCATCTTTATAAAAATATGGTTCATATCTCCTCTCATCTTTATCATTGCACCAATAACAAGCGAGACTATTAAAACAGCAACCATAACCTCAATCAGAGTAAATGCTTTTTTAGAAACCAATTCTTACTGCCTCATCAAGAGATGTCTCTCCTGCTATTAACATATCTCGTAATTGCTCAGATATCGTGATAAAACCATCCTTTTGCAGCTCATTTTTAATCGTATGTTCATCGGTTGTTGCTTTAAGCAGGTCACGTATTTTGTCATTCATCACAAGCAGCTCCCCAATCGATTTTCGCCCTGCGTAACCGGAGTAGTTACACTTTTTACAACCAACAGCTTTATATATCTTTGTACCCTTGTTGAGATTATAATCACTTGCAAAGTTCTCTGCCAATTCATCCTCTTGCTTACACTCTCTACAAAGAAGACGAACAAGCCTTTGTGCCAAAACACCAAGCAAAGAAGATGAGATTAAAAAAGGTTCCACACCCATATCTGCAAGACGAGAGATGGTCGCTGCAGCAGAATTTGTATGGAGTGTTGAAAAGACTAAGTGCCCAGTAAGTGCTGCACGAACAGCAATATCTGCTGTCTCTTCATCGCGAATCTCCCCTATCATAATAACATCAGGATCCTGGCGTAGAATTGAGCGTAGTGCAGAGGCAAAAGTAAGTCCAACTTTTTCATTGACCTGTATCTGTGCAATCTTGTCTGATTTGTATTCAACGGGGTCTTCAACCGTTATCAGATTTTTATAGGGCTCTTCCACCTCACGCAAAAAGGAGTGCAGAGAGGTTGTCTTACCGCTTCCTGTTGGTCCGGTAACAAGAATAATTCCATGCGAAGCACGCAGCAGTTTTTTTACATCGCCTATGAGTGCATCATTGAAACCAAGTTTATCTATCTGCGGTATCTGTGAGCTCTGCATCAAAAGACGCATTACAACACGCTCTCCGTAAAAAGTCGGCAATATTGAGACACGAACATCAAGTATCTCTCCAGATATCTTTATCTGCGTTCGACCATCTTGAGGTATCCGTTTCTCTGAGATATCAAGATTGGAAATTACCTTAATACGGCTGATGATAAGATTGACCACCCTTTTATCAAGGTCTGCATTTTTTATAAGCATCCCATCTATTCTAAAACGGACCTCACCCTTTTTCTCCTGTACCTCAATGTGAATATCAGAAGCTTTTTTCTTAATCGCCTGATAAAACAGAGCATTCACAAACTTAATGATCGGAGCAGACTCTTCACTTTTCAAAATATCATTTGATGTTCGTAAAAAATCTGTTAATGAAAAGTCATCTTCATTAATTTCGCTAGAGTCCTCTTGCATCGTCTCCATCGCTTTATCTGTTCGAAGCTCCAAAAACTTATTATAAAGCCTCTCATAAGACTCCTCATCAAGCAGATACAACGGATATTTTTTCTCAAGTTTTGAATAGTAGTTACTTGCTTGTAATAAATAGCGTTCTGTCATAAAAGCAGAGACTTCATTATTATACATACTAAAAAGAAGATAGTTTTTTAGATACAACTCACTTGGTAAAGTCTCTACTTCATAAGCTTCTAATGCTACATTATGGATAATCTCTTGCATCTCTATCTACCTTTAGGTGTAAAAATATCACTCTCTAATGGTTCTGTTTCTCTATTACCTATTTTTTTCTTTTCAATAATTTCAAATGCTTTTTTATTATACTCCTCTTGTATTTGCGCCAAAATACCTAACTCTCTTTGTAGTTTTGAGAGTTCATTACTCTTATCAATCACATAAGGCGTCAAGATTACAACCAGATTATCTTGTTCGTTTCTTCTTGATTTTGAAGAAAAAAGCAGCTCTCCAATAATTGGAATATCACCCAAAAGAGGAATTTTACTCTTTGAATCACGCTCATAACTTTTTACAAGTCCTCCTATTATAATACTCTCTCCACTCCGTAAAATCGCTTGTGTTTTCACCTCTTGTTTGGAAGTCACCGGTTGCCCTGTTGCATTTTGACTTCCATCATCCAGAAGATTCTCTAAAATTGCCTCAACGTCCAGTGTAACTTTATCTGCAGAAGATACTCTTGGTTTTATCTTGAGTGTCAAACCGACATCCTCACGCTTATACGATGTTGTTGTACTCCCAGAAACAGCCGTTTTACCTGAAGATACAGAAATTGTCTCTCCTACATATATTGAAGACTCTTTATTATTCACACATAAGATAGAAGGGCTTGAGATGGATTTTGCTGCACCATGTGTCTGTAAAAAATCCAATGTTGCACCAAGAGCTAACGCACTATTCACACCAGAACCAATACCACCCAAATAGTCCAATAATTCAGATGAAGCCAAAGCTGTTAAATCTTTTGAACCAAAATTAGCACTCATTGCATAGAGTCCAGAAGCAGAAACATCTCCCGCTGCAAAACCATATTTCACACCGATAGAAGATGCCAGATTTTTATTTATCTCGATAATCTTTGCCTGAACATAAACTTGATATTTCTCTTTATCAAGCTCATCAATAATCAACTTTAAGCCCTTAACAATGAGGGACTCACCAATAACAATAATTGCATTTATCTCCTCACTCATTGCTATATTTGGCTTCATTGACGGATCAGAAAAAGTCTGTTTTTCAATAATTGTATGAAGTGTTTCCGCAACCGCTTTAGCATCAGAATTTTTTAGTTCAAATATCTCCACTCTTCTATTTGCGTGAGACTCAACATCAAGTTTTTTTATCAAGTTTAAAATTTTCATAACATTTTTTTCTATACCAACAACAACAAGTCCGTTTGTATTTTCATCATAAATAACCTTGACATTTTCAGAAGTTATTTTTGGATTGAATATCATCTTCGTTACATCAGCTATCTTTGCTTGAAGTTTTTTTGCATCCGTATTTTTAATTGGTACAATTTTAATAATATAGTGCGAACTCTTGTTAATCTTATCTATCACCTTTTTAATTGTTTCAATATTTTTTGGATAATCTGTAATTAAAAGTCTATTGCTTTGCTTCATTGTCATTACTTTGGCAGTTTTAGAGACAAGATACCTAATCTTTGAAGCGACCATATCAACATTTGCACCCTCTATCTTAATTACCTGAGTTACCATTAAAGGACCAGAAAGCTTCTTGTTCGAAGAGATGACATCTACATTATGTTTCGCTGCTTCGCTTGAACGGACAACTTCCAAAATGGAGCCTTTTTTAATCAGTGTATATCCCTTCGACTCCAATACAGAAACTAAAATACCAATTAATTCATCATTATAGATAGGTGCGGTACTGACAAGATTTACACTGCCATTGATATTACTACTAATAAGAATATTTTTGTGTGTTATTTTAGAGACAAGCTTAATAAAATCGTTAATTTGTAAATTAGAAAAATTAATATTCACCTCTTCTCTTGCACAAAGACTAAAAGCCAAAAGCAATGTTAAAAACACTATTTTAATAAATCTCATAAACTATTTCCTTCTCTTGATTTCCTCGCTGTACTTTTAATGCCACTGTATCAATATTGTCTATATTCTCATACAGCTGCATTACATCTTTGTAAGAGCACAGCCTCTTACCATTTGCCTCTACGATTACATCGCCGCTTCTAAGTCCAAACTGTGCAAATTTTGAATTTTTTCTGATTTTCCTCACCCTAAAACCATCTATTTTACCATCTCTCTTTAGCTCTACAATTGCAATATCACGCCATATTTTAGTAGGATTTTTAATGTAAAAATTGATATCTTTTCGCTTCACGGTATGTATAAAGCTCTCTTTGGTATTTGCTGTTTTTATCTTTTGCAGTTGTAAAATGTATTTTGTAGCATTTTTTCTAAAAATAACATAATTTAAAAAGATCTTATATAAAGTATATCCCTTGTATTGCTCTCCTAGTGCAATGATTGTCGTCTTTTTTGGATCTGCTTGTGTCGCAACAACAGCAAAGCCTGAGGTTTCATTTCCGTATAATCCGACTAAAAGCATATTGTCTATAGCAACAGCATCGCCTTTTTCCTCTCTTTTATATCCTCTTGTATCACTGTTATCTCTGATAAGATTATGAAAATCCACCCTAACATAAGGTATCTGAGCAAATGAAATGCTCTTCATCTCTACCCCATTTTGTGGTAAAAACCACGAGGCAAACAGAGCTATCAACTTTGCAAAAGCAACTAAAAAAAGAAGGTTAATACCAATATTTACAAAGTTTTCGCTAGAAAGACTTTTCATAACTATACTCCCCGTTATCTTCTTTTTTTAACATTAAAAGTGTTGAGTGAAAATGTTGCTTCATCAATTTGGATGCTTTTAGTCGAACAGAGAGCTTAGACTTTTGCAAATTATAAACTATCATTGCCTCTCCAAAATCTCCAAAAGCACTTCCTTTGAGTACAAAAGGCTCTATTAGAGTGTAGTGCAGTTCTATCGTGGCTATTTTTTGTGGAAGAAAACGTTTCAGTATTTTTGAGAGCTCTATATCTTCTGCCTTGACACTATTGTAAAGAAACAACAGCCTTATCTCTAATTTTGAAATAGTAGCTATCCTCATCCTATCAAAAGAGAGCTCTGCCTCACGCAATTCCAAAGAGAGAAGCTTTTGATTATACTGCTCATTACTTATAACCAAGTGCTCGTTTTGCAACTCTTTTTCAAAGGCGAAATAGAGCTGTTCTTTTGGGAAAAAGAGCAATAACATTACAATAAAGAAGATAAAATATGCAAAAAACCTATAAACTTTTACCATACTATCTCCATTCTCAAGTCAGCAGAATTGGGATTATCTCGTTTGATATTTAAAATTTTTATTTTGTAAGGACCATTAAATATCTTTGTCATAAGCGAGTTTAAAACTCTCAAAGTGACTCTTTTTGCAGATATTTTCATACCTTTTGGAGTTGCAGTAAAATGGACTCCCGCCTTTTGAAAAGAGGGCTGTGTCACTATCCTCTCAAATGCTCTCCTGCTATAATCCTTATCCCCATAAGCTCTTTTATAAGCCAATTGCTGTGCTACTAGCTCTTTGCTCTCTTTTAATATAGCCTGTTTCTCTGCAAGTGTGCTTTTCATCTCACCTATTTTTAAGAACAAAAGAAGAATAACAATGCTCAAAAGAGCAATAATATAAAGTAGATTTACTCTCTTCACAGCTTGACCTCTACTACAAATTTCTCTTTCTCAAAAGCCGATTTAAAAGAGATATTTTTCATACTGAGCACTGTTGTTATTCGTCGTTTTACAGAAGCATCAAGAGTATTAAAATAGACCTTTAAAAGTCCATCTTTATATCTAACACTCTCTATATATTCACCCTTTTTCAAAGAGCTCTGCAAGAGTGCCAAGAGTGATAAACGCAACTTCTTTTGCTCAACATAGCGTTTCTTGTATGTTTTCAAGATAGCTCTGTTTTGCATCATAGTAGGCTTGAGTTTGTTCTTTACAAAAACTTGCTCTACTTCATCTTTAAGCTGATCTGTTTTTTCCTGCAAGACAAAAAACTCAACAAGTAATACCATTGCAAAAAATCCTAAAAGAGCAATAATCTTATAGAGTGTAGTATTTGTTAAAATATGCCCAAACTGCTCTATCTTCACAGCATATTTTGTAAGTTTCGCATTCTCTAACGTAAGTGGTTTTACATCGTCATACCATATAATAGGCAAAAGTAAAACTAACCCCTCCTGCACTGCTACAACCTCATTTTCATTTATCTTGCATGGTGTATCATAATTCTGCAAGGCTGTTTGTGCAAAATAGAAGTTCTTTACACTTCCAAGAGCTATCCCTTTTTGCTCTAAAAGTTCAATGATTTTTCTATCTTCATAGGCAAATAGAATAAATTCATCGCCCTCTTTATAGACATAATAACTATAATTACCATCAGGAAGATGCTCTTCAAAGAGAGCAGGAGCGATTTTTTTAACCTCGTGAGCATATTTGAGAGGCAATGAAAGTTTTTTTACCCAATAAAGGGCAGGGGAGAGAATAATATTGTACTTTTTACCCTCGCTAAGCGTAGGCGTACTCTTTGTATCTAAAAATATACTCTGAACATCATCATTAAATTTCCAAAACAAAATCATACCCTCTCTTTGTTTTTATAGCATACTCAAAGCTCATTTTTGAAATACCCTCATCCCCTATAACTTCTATTGTAACTTCAAGATACGGTTCAAAGAAACTTGTCTGAAATTTTGCAAGTTTTCTGCTCTCCAGCTCACTCAAATGTAAATCCTGCAGCTTTTTATAACTACCTTCTCCTGCTACCAAGGCTGCAGCCCGTTCAGGTGAAGCACCAACTATAAGTTCCCATACAGCAGTAGTCGCATAGTTCAAATCTACAGATCTGTTACTATCACTTCCATAACAAAAAAGTTCATCAAAGGCTATATCTTTGAGATTTTCATTATGATACTCTTTGATATAGAGTGAATTTATCTTCTGCAGATGTTTTTTTGAGGCAATATACTCACGGAAAACATCTGTTTGAGAACTAAAAATAACATTATTATACTCATTTTGTACTTTATTTTGACTCATAAAAGAACGCAAAAAATCTATATAACTGCCATCGAGCATCTTTTTGCTAAAATATTCTCTGTAAAAAGGTTCTGTTACATCATTAAGCGCATTAATATTAAGCCTTGAACAAGCACTTGTTATAGTCACAAGAAGCTTTTGTCCCCCTATATCAAGAGAATAAAATCCTCTACTGCTTAAAAAGCTGTGAAGAGCATCCACACTACCGCTCTTTGCGATTTTTGTAAGCATCCGTGAATTTTGCAATATTTCCAAGATATCACTGAGTATCATACTGTTTTGATAGAGACTCTGCTCCTCTTTTAGCTCTTTTGAGGCTCTGTTTATCTGTCTAAGCCCATAGCCTATGGCAACAGAGATAAGCATTACAAACATTATAGTCACTAAAAGAGCTATGGCAGATCTCTGTTTTTGCACTAGTGAATACCCATAGAAAAAATTGGAAGCAACATAGCCGCAACGATAAAGCCTATGCTTCCGCCGACAAAGAGCATCAGTGCCGGTTCAAGGAGCGTCAAGAGTATAGATATCTTGTCACGATTCTCTTCAAAATAGAGATCAGAGATATTACTAAGTACTGACTCCACCTCAGAGGTCTCCTCTCCCAACGCCACAGACTGGATAAATGCCATATCTATTGTTTTATAGGAATCACTAAGTGCTGATGAGAGCAGTTTTCCCTCTACCACCTTTGTACTTGCATCCATAAATATCTCTTTGATAACCCGGTTGTTAAGAATATTCGCACTTAGATTGATAGTACGAACAAAAGGAACACCAGAACGTGTCAATAAAGAGGCCATATAGGCAAAACGGGCAAGTTCGCTCTTTTTGACAATGCTTCCAAAAAGCGGCAGTTTTAGGAGCAGTTTGTCAATAAAGTAGGCAAAAGCATAGAACTTTTTTCGCAAAAATACAAAGAGTGCCACAGTAAAGAACAAAAGAGCCAAAATGAGTTGAAAGTTATTGCTAAAGAACTCACCTGCAGCAATGACAAAAATGGTAGGCGTAGGCAGCTTTTGATCCATACTCTCAAAGATACCCGTGATCTGAGGAACAACAAAAGTGAGCATAAAGGCTATCATTACCAAAGAGATAACGATCATAAAACTTGGGTAGGCAAAAGCACTCTTAATCTCTTTGTGAATTCGCTCCTGCTCTTTTAAAAAACGAGAAAGCTCCAAAAGCACCTCATCGAGTATGCCTCCATCTTCACTCACCTTGATAGACTCCTTAAAAAAAAGCGGCAACTCCAAAATGCTCTGCTCCTGCAGTGCCGTGTAGAAGTTCTTCCCCTCATCTAGCAGGGTACTCACAGTAGATAAGAAAAGGCTCATCTTCTTGTCTCTCTCATAATGCATAGCAACGACTTTTAAAGCCGCCACAATACTGATACCAGAACGCATGTAGATGGCAAGCTCACGTGAGAGAGCAGAGAGCTCTTTTGGTGCGATCTTGCGTCGTCTAAAAAGCTCAAAATCATCAAAAAACATTTTAGGCTCTTCACTAATCTTTTCATAGATAATACCTTGTAGCCGTAATTTATTTTTTGCCTCCTCAAGGGAGAGTGCTTCTATCTTATCTTGGACTCTTTGACCAGATTGAGCAATTCCCTTATACTTAAAGATCATTGTACTGCCTCTATCAACGCCTCTTTAGCATGAACAAGTGCATCAAGAGATTCATATACCTGCGTACCTGCAAAATAGTCACTGTAGTCATAGGCTTTATCTTTATAGACGACAATCAGCTGATCACTCACACCATCTCCATCCACACTAAACTCAAAACAGCTATCATCCTCAACACTAAGTGGTCCCTGAAAAAAGTCGTAACGATAACGCTGCACACTTGCATCGAAAAAGCTCTTTATACTTGCTATTTTCTTACCTTGTGTGTAGATACTGCACTTTTTGCAGCTCTCTTGACACAACAGCGTTACAGTTTGCTTTTGTTTAGAGAAGCCAAGCAGATACTCTTTAAGATTTACAAAGGAGGGCGTGCTCAGTCCTGTTTTTGGGGCTTTGATCTTTTGAACAGCCAGAGTATAGACAACCCCTACTATTACAATAACGATCATCAGCTCAATAAGAGAAAAAGCCCCTCTTCTCATCTCTTGCTACTTACACTGACTCAGCTTGATATCTGCAGCGGAACCTTTTCCACCCTCTTTTTTATCCGCACCCAAAGAGATAAGCTCGACTTTGCCGTCATTGTTGATGTAGATAAACTCATTACCCCAGGAATCTTTTGGCATCTTCCCATCTTTGAAATACTCATCTGTTTGTGTCAGCACTGCAAGTCCCTCTTGGGTGGATGGATAGCGACTCTCTTTTATTTTGTACATATCCAATGCTCCATCATAAATAGACTTCATCTGCACACAAACCAAATCTCGTTTTGCCTTTTCACCTTTATCTGCAAGACTCGGTACTACCATAGCTGCAAGCACCCCTAAAATGATGATTACTATCATTAACTCTATCAGTGAGAATGCGCTTCTTTGCATATTAAATACCTTTCAATCTTAACTTCTTCTCTTCAATATTGAAATAGTGAAATCTATTTTAAAAAATTAAAAACACTATCCCAGGGGTTAGGAACATCATCAATAGTAAAGTAAAGATAGTCATAATGCATATCTTTTGCTTTAACAATTTCATCTGAATAAGATAGCAAATCCGGATAATCATACACCCATAGTATCTGCTTTGTACGTTGTGAAGATATTAAAGGGTTATGAAAATCTTTGTAATCATCATAAGAGTTCTCATAAGTTACAATCACATCATAATAATTTTCATCAATAATAGATTGACTAATTGTTGTACCAGGATTTAAAATAATAAAATCTAAATCTTTACTTTTCGCATAAGAGGATATATCTTTTACAAATGTTTGATTAGCGTCATTATTTAAACTGATTTCATCAAAAAAGACACCTGTGACCTTCTCTGTCCCATAAAATGAAATATAACTATCAATATCATCATAAATTTCATCTTTACTCCTATTTCCATAGGAGGTATAAACATATGCAACAACTTTTACACCTTGAGAGTAGAGATAATCAATTCCATCAACAAAATCTGTATTTTGGGAAGCACCAGGACCATTATCAGGGTTAATAATAGCTATAAATTTCCCATTTGTTGCATCCATAAGATCTGTTAATTCACTATTGGTTTCCCACTCTGTAGGATAGATATATAAAGGCAATACAACAGAATTAATCGGGACTGAAGTTTCGGTTTTTGTTGGTGTTGAAATTAAAAATGGTGCCGAACTTTCTCCACCGCCACATCCTTGGATGAATAAAACAAGCATAAGAAATAAATAATATATATTTTTCATAGCGTACCTACCATATATAACTTTGACAATACAACTCCTATTGTACAAGTCCCGTATTTTATCATAAATAAACTAATACTGTTAAAATTCTTAATTAAATAATTTAATTGCGCTTTTAAAATAATTATGAAAATAGAAAATTTAAAGATTTAAAATAAAGATATAAAATAGAGTAATTTATATAAAAAAAAGATTATAGATAGAAGCAGAAAAAAAGGTTTATTAAGTGCCCCTCTCCAGATGGCTGCGGCACATGAATGTTTAAGGTGTGCTGCTGTATTCCTACCCTGACACATTACCTCAAACACCCATTGCACAGGTCTAAAGAGAAGCGACGAAATTATAACAGCTTTTTCTTAAAAATGGTATAATCTTGCTATGATTTACATACAAACAGCTCTCAAACCCGAGGCACAGGCCTTTGTTGATTACTTCAAACTCAAAAAATCAAAACTGAAAAACTATACACTCTTTAGTAATGAGAGTATCCGCCTTATTATCTCAGGTATGGGAGTAGATGCCGCCAGAGCTGCAACGCAGACACTTATAAACCACTATGACATCAGAGATGATGACTGCTATTGCAATATCGGTATCGCAGCTGCCTCACGCAACTTTGCTCTTGGAGAACTTGTGCTGTGCGGAGGAGTAAATTACAGAGATATAGAGTACCGTTTTTTAAAAGAAAACCCACTTATTACTACATTTGACACAGCTCAAGAGGAGATATGCTGCGAACTTGCAGATATGGAGAGCTTTGGCTTTTATGATGCTGTCATTCACAACCCCGCAATCAAGAAGTTTTACATTTTAAAAGTTGTAAGTGATTATTTTGAACCCCAAAAGGTAAGCAAAGAGCTGGCAAAATCACTTCTTTTTGCTAAAATGCAAACTATTGAAACTATTATAAAAGATTAGGATATTTATGAAACTGCTACTCACTTTTTTTCTACTGCTCAACATCACCTATGCCAAACTTCCAGATGATACAAGACTCCAAAAGATGGTTGGGCGTATGCTTATCGTTGGATTTCCTTCCTCTAAAATTGATGCAGAGTCTCAAATAGTCAAAGATATAAAACAGTATGATTTAGGCGGCGTTATTCTCTTTGACAGATTTTATAACGATAGAACAAAAGTAAAAAATATCGCTTCACCCAAACAGCTGAAAACTCTCACGCAAGCACTTCAAAAGTTCTCACGCAAACCGCTCTTTATAGCAGTAGATCAAGAGGGAGGACGGGTTGCAAGGCTAAAACCCGCTTATGGATTTGACACAACTCCCTCTGCTGCTGCCATCGCCAAACTCCCGCAAAAAGAGATAGCTGCCATCTACACACAAGAGGCAAAAATGTTGCGTGAGATGGGTATAAATATGAACTTCGCACCCGTTTTGGACCTGGCAATAGAGCCAAAAAACAAGGTTATCTACCAACTTGAACGCTCTTATGGAGCAGATCCAAAAAAAGTAGCACACATCGCCTCTATACTCATAGATGCACAAAGAGACAAAAATATTATCTCCGTTGCCAAACACTTTCCGGGGCACGGCTCATCGCTGCAAGACTCACATAAAGGTTTTGTAGATATCAGCAACACTTGGAGCAAAAAAGAGCTAGAACCCTACAAAATCCTCCTGCGTGAGCAAAAACTCAATGCCATTATGACAGCGCACGTCTTTAATAAACAACTCGATAGCAAATACCCCGCAACCCTCTCACGCAATGTCAATCAAAAACTTCTGCGTGAGCAGCTCGGCTTTCGTGGTGTCATCATCAGCGATGATATGCAGATGAAAGCCATCACCGCACACTACTCACTCAAAGAGGCGGTAACTTTGGCGATAAATTCAGGGGTAGATATACTCCTCTTTGGCAACCAACTCGCAAACAGACCGACAAAAGCGATAGTCGATACCATTGTTTCTCAAATAAAAGCAGGAAAAATTCCTCTCTCACGCATCAAAGAGGCAAATGAGCGCATAGCAAATCTGCATACTGCTCAGAGTATCGTTCAAAAGCCTATCATCTTCAAAGATGAGCGAAAAACTATGACAAAAGCCTACATCAAACAGCATTATGGCCTTACGCCAAAAGATATTACTATCACTCCAAAGATGATTGTTCTGCATTGGACAGCGGTGATGAGCCTTGATGACAGCTTCAATCGTCTCTATCCTCAAAGACTGCTCACAGACAGAAAAGATATAGCCGCAGCATCAGCGCTCAATGTCTCGGCACACTACCTCATCGACCGAGACGGCACCATCTACCAACTAATGCCAGACAATTGGATGGCACGCCACGTTATAGGACTCAACTACTCAGCTATTGGAGTAGAGAATGTCGGAGGGAAAAATAACAAAAAAGAGGACCTCACGCAGGCACAAATCAGAGCCAACATCGCCCTTGTAAAGTACCTCAAAGCAAAATACCCGACAATTCACTATCTTATAGGGCATTATGAGTATAGAGAGATGGAGAAAAATCCACTTTGGTTAGAACGTGATGCAGGGTACAGAACAACAAAAGCGGACCCTGGAGAAAAATTTATGCGAGCCGTACGAAAAGGTGTCAAAAATTTAAACCTTAAGGGTGCAGATGAGTAGTGCTTTTGGATGGCTTGATTGGCTGGTCTTTTTTAGCTACTTTGGAATCTTAGCAATCAGCTCCTACCTCTTTAGTCAGATAAAAGTTACAAATTCACGCGACTATTTCGTCGCCTCCAACTCTATGCCGCTGCTTGGTGTTGCCATCTCCATAGTAGCAACCAGTCAATCAGCCGCTACTTTTTTGGGTGCTCCCGAGTTTGCCTACGCGCATGATTTTACCTTTATAGGTTTTTACTTCTCTGCCCTCTTAGCGGTCTTTTTTATCGCCAAATTTCTTATACCCCGTTTTTATGCCATTGGAGCTGTAACTGTTTATGAACTTTTAGAGAAACGCTACGGTGAGGCGGCAAAAAAACAAGCCGGCATAATGTTTCTCATCGGGCGTATTTTGGCAAGTGGTGCAAGGCTCTACATCGGAGCTCTTGCCATTAGTATGATACTCTTTTTGGACATCAACTTTTTGCATATGTTTATCTCTATCTTGCTGCTTGTTAGTGGAGCACTGCTCTATGCCTACTTTGGCGGGATTAAGTCTATCATCTACAGCGACATTATTCAAGCTGTCACTTATGTAGGAGCAGGGATTTTGGTGCTGTGGTATCTCTATGCCTCTTTGGGAGATACAAACATCATCGAAGCGCTGCGTGAGCATAACAAACTGGTTTTCTTTGACAGCTCACTTGATGGCAAATTTAGCATCCCTGCCCTGCTTGGCGGATGGCTGCTGCTCAACATTGCAGCCTTTGGACTTGACCAAGATATGACGCAACGGGTTTTGAGCTGTAAAAACAAAGAGGACGCTACAAAGTCACTTATTCTCTCCATCATTATCACTATTCCTATTGTTCTACTCTTTTTAGCCATCGGAGCTTTGCTCTTTTTGCATTATCAAAACACTAATCTCACGCAGAACTTTCAGGGAGAGAGCATTACCATCTTTATGTACTACATTCTAAATGAGATGCCCCAAGGCCTGCGTGGGCTTGTAACTGTAGGAGCCATCGCCGCAGCACTCTCCAGTACCAACTCGGTCCTAGGGGCAATGGCAAGTGTAGCAGTAGAAGATATCTATAAGCCGTGGAGACTCAAAAAAGAGCCAAATACAAAAGAAGCTCACTTCCTCTCAGCCTCACGCAAAGCCGTTCTCTTTTTTGCCGCAGTTCTAACCCTTATGGCAGTAGTAAGCTACTTTTGGCAAAGAGAGAGCGAACTCTCACTTATCGGCTTTGCACTTGGTGTGATGAGCTTTGCATACGCAGGACTCTTGGGGGTATATTTTGCTGCTATCTTTACAAAAAGAGGAAGTGCAAAAACAGTTCTGCCGGCTTTAGTTGGTGGCTTTTTGACTGTTTTAGCCCTACAACCTTATGTTTTTGGCGTGCATATCGGCTTTGCTTGGCAGCTTGTTATTGGGACAATTATCTCATTTCTAATAATGACGTTTTAATCATATTTTAAAACAAAATTAATTAGAATAATCGCATTGTTATATAAAGGAATTCCGTGTCTCTCTTTTTAAAATCCCTGCTATCTCTACTTATCACATCTTTTTTTGTCGGATGTATGCAAAGCAATTATCAAGCACCACAAAAAGTTCAATCCATCCAAAAAAAACCACAGCAACAAAACTTCAAAGGAGCAATCAAACATAAAACGAGATATAAATTCAAAGTAGATACGCTACCAGGGGCAACCATAAAAATTATGAATATTAAACCTAAATATCATGCTAATATAGAACTTAAACCAGGAAAATATCATATTGTAGTTACAAAACCTGGATATAAGAAATATGATAGTTGGATAACACTCACAAACGACCAAGTACATAAAGTCAATTTAAAAAAAATATCGTATCCAAAAATAAAAAACAACTATTTTAAATATGTAACAAATATTGAATGGAATAGCCATAATGAACGCTTTTCTCTTGTCTATGATAGTAAAAACAATCTAATATGGGCTCTACAAAGTGCCTATGTTGATTATGTTAAAAAGAAAAAACCGCACACTATCTTAAAAGACACATTAAAAGTTAAAAAGATTCGCAATATTGATAGAGAAATTTACTCTTGTAAATTAGACACTCTTTTATATGCCGGAAATTTTGGAAAAGACAATGAAAAATACTGGCGTTTTAAAGACAATAATACAATCAATATCTGTTATAAAACAGAACAAGGCAGATCAAGAATTGAAAAGTATGCAGAGATGTCTCATCTTAACATAAATGGAATGACAAATAGTTGGTTTTTCCCAACACCAATAGATGCTAGAAGAAATAATCCATTTAAAAAATACCAAAAATATTTTCAACTAACAAATTTATTGTGGCATAATCAATATTCATCATATAATCTTCCTATATTAACAAGAATACGCAACGCTCGATACTCTACAAAGACTAATCCATTTTTATATCTTTATAATAAAAAAACAAAACTTTATGATGGACCTTATTTTTATTCTATTAATTCTAAAAATTGCTATAATGTTAATTTAGACGATAACGATATGATATACTCACTACAACTACTAATTCCAGTAAGAAAGCCAAATGCACCATACGATAAAATCATTTTTAATACACATTATACTCCAGAACAAAAATTAGCCTATCTAACATCAAAACTTACAGAAGAGATGCTTAAAGTCACAAAAAAAGCAATTAAAAAACCTAAGAAGCTTGCACATATAAAGATAAAGAAACTCTCACAAGGAGAGTTTGAAAAGAGTAATGATTTTATCAAAAGAGTAGCAAATTATAAAAAAGAGATTGCCGAAAAGAACAAAGATATTGATAAACAAAACGAGAAAGCACTTCAAGAGTATTCAAGAGCACTAGAGGCTGAAGATATTCGTTACAACAAAGCGAAAAAACATAATCAAGATAAAAAAGTCATCAAAAAAACAGCTACAGCAATGGCACAAAAAGCGATGCGAATGATATTTGGCGATCCAAAATTTTCAGACATTACATATAATGCAGACAAAGAGTTCTTTCGTGCGACACTCTATTCATCTTCAAACAATCTAAAAATGAAAGTAGATATCCCTATATCTATTAGCAAAGCTAAAAAATTCAAAGCTGATCTTTTAGATAATAAACTTGTACCTGTTGTAAGCTTTCGAGTAAAAAATAATAAACTGCACTTTAAAGAGTTAAAAATCATCTCAAATAAAGCGAAAATAGAAAAAGATCTCTCCTTTGCCAAAGAGCTAGATACGCCTAAAGCCTATAAAGGGTTCCTTAAAGAATACCCTAACTATAAAGAAAAATCAAAAGTCAAAAAAATGCTTCAAACTTCAATAGAAAAAAAAGCATATAACAAAGCTTCATCTCTGAACGACTTAAAAGCTTTTATAAAAAAATATCCACACTCCAAATATACAAAAAAAGCAAAAAAAGATATAAAAAATATAGAAGCTCAACAAAAACGTGAAGCAGAAGCTTATGCGAAAAAGCGTGCTGCATACAATGCTACAAAAAGAGTAGGCGACAAAGTTTGCAAAGATGGAACAACCGCTTTTATTCTCTCTATAACAATGAAGGCATTTGTAGAGAGAGTCAATGGTGAAAATATACAACTAAGAATCTCTGATACAGAGGGAACATCCCCATACTATAATGGAGTAAGACTCTATAAAAACACACTTATTTGGGATAGATATAACAACTGGTATAAATGTAATTAAAACAAAGCTAATCAGAGTTTGGGTATAGTCTTTATATGAATAAAGAACTCTACCTCGGCATAATGAGCGGTACAAGCTTGGATGGTGTGGATATTGCACTCTGTGAGATAACTGCGAACTCCATCAAGCTCCTTGCAAGCTATGAACACCCCTTCCCAAAAGAGCTCAAAGAGGAGATTTTAGAACTTATCAAAGGGCCCTCTACTCTCAAACAAATCGGCGAAATAGATGTCAAACTCGCTGAACTCTTTAGCAGTACAATAAATCTCTTTTTAGAGAACAACTCCGTCTCACGCAACGACATCACAGCCATCGGACTGCATGGTCAGACACTCTGGCATGAGCCAAACTCTGCATATCCTTTCTCTATGCAGCTTGGAAGAGGGAGTGTTGTAGCAGCGCGCTGCGGTATAGATACGGTGACAGATTTTAGAAACGGCGACATTGCAAACGGTGGAGAGGGAGCCCCTTTTGCTCCTGCTTTTCATGCAGAAGTTTTTGCTCATCTTGGCGAGGGTGTGGGTGTTGTCAATATCGGCGGTATGGCAAACATCAGCTACCTTGGCAAAGAGACGCTTGGCTGGGACATAGGGTGCGGCAATGTTCTGCTTGATACCTTTATGCAAAGAAGTCAAAAAAAGCCCTATGACAGAGATGGCGCCTTTGCCAAAAGCGGCGAAGTTGTAATGCCACTGCTGCAAGCGATGCTCAAAGATGAGTACTTTGTAAAAATACCACCAAAGAGTACCGGGCGTGAGTACTTTAATGAGGCGTGGCTTGATAGCTACCTGCAAAAGTTTGGCTCACTCAAAGAGTGTGACATCCAAAGAACCTTGCTGGAGCTCACGGCCCTAACCATTGCCAATGAAGCCAACCGACTCCGTGTAAAAGAGCTCATCCTCTGTGGCGGCGGTGCAAAGAACAGCTTTTTAGTTGAACGCATTGCTACATTTTCACGAGCGAAAGTATCTATAAGTGATGCGCACGGGGTAGAGAGCGACTCTTTGGAGGCGATGATATTTGCCTGGCTGGCATACAAACGAATAAAAAGAGAAAAAACAGAGCTCAGCTCTATTACCGGAGCGAAGGAAAACACCATTTTAGGAGCACTCTATGCAGGCAGTTAAAGCGTGGATAGAGACTACTCCCTACGCAGAGTATGCGATAAGCATAGCATCAGCAGATGCCAGTTTTAGAAAATACTATCGTCTCACGCAAGGTGATAAAAGCTTTTTAGTGATGGACTCTTCACTCGAAAAAGAGTCTCTTGCTCCCTTTTTGAATGTCACAAAACGACTTGCTCACGCAGGGGTTAATGTTCCTAAAATCTATGAGCAAGATTTAGAAAAAGGTTATCTTATCATCGAAGATTTTGGCAATACCCACTTGCTCTCACAGCTCACGCAAGCAAACTTCAAAACACTCTACAAAAAAGCGATAGATGAGATAGTAAAGATGCAAAAAGCTGATGCAAAGGGACTTCCTCTCTATGACAAAGCCTTTTTACACTTTGAGATGGACTTAATGCGTGAGTGGTATCTGGAGAAAAAGTTGAAAATTCATCTCACGCAGATACAAAAAACTCTCCTGGACAAAGCACTTGACACCATAAGCAACACCGTGCTCACGCAACCCCAAAATATCTTTGTTCATCGTGATTATCACTCACGCAATATTATGCTACGACGAGATGGGGAGCTTGGCATTATTGACTATCAAGATGCAATGAGCGGTGCACTCACCTATGACTTGGTCTCTTTGCTTAAAGATTGTTACATAGCTTTTAAGAGAGAAGATATAGTTGAACTTGTTCTTTATTTTCGTGACAAAGTCGCTCCTGATGTGAGTGATGATACATTTATAAAATGGTTTGACTTTATGGGAATGCAAAGACACATAAAAGTTTTGGGAATATTTTCGCGTCTGCACCTGCGTGACGGCAAAGAGGGCTACCTCAAAGATATCCCCCTCACGCTAAACTATACTCTTGATACCGCACAGAGATATGATGAGACAAAAGAGCTTGCACAACTACTTCAGGAGATAACACAATGAAAGCCCTTATACTAGCTGCCGGGCGTGGAGAGCGAATGCGTCCGCTTAGCGATATGATTCCAAAACCTCTTTTACCAGTTGCTGGGAAGCCTTTAATTGTTCATCACATAGAGCGCTTGCGTGAGGCTGGATTTAAACAGATTGTCATCAACCTTGGACATCTTGGTCATCTTATAAAGAAGACCTTAGGGGATGGTTCTCGTTGGGGAGTTGAATTGTACTACTCCGACGAACAAGACGAAGGAGCTTTGGAGTCACTTGGCGGTATTGTCAAAGCTTTAGATATTTTGGGGAGTGAGCCATTTTTGGTTCTTAATGGAGATATCTTTTGTGATTATGCTTTTAATCCTGACTTCCAGCTAAAAAAGCCTGCACATCTCATCTTGGTACCCAATCCGCCACATAACAAAAAGGGAGATTTTGGCTTAGAGGAAGATTATATTTGTAATGTGGCACAGAATATGTTTACATTTTCAGGTATAGGATACTATCATCCTTCTATATTTAACGGTATCGCTGCTATAAAGGCACCACTAGCACCTCTGCTGCGTGAATTGGCAGATAAAAAAGAGCTCTCGGGAGAACTCTTTGAAGGTGTGTGGCACGATATCGGAACTCCAAAGAGATTAAAAGAGATAAATGAAAATTTTTAGCCTACTTGTTTTACTTTTCATATCATCACTCTTTGCAAAGTATGACAACTGCACATTTAAAAACCCTCACTATACAGATATATGTAAAAAAGTAGTCAAAGCGGGTGTCTCTTATGAGTATGCCAACAAATTTCTGCTCTCTTACTTTAAAACTCAAAAATATGATGAGATCACCTGGAAATATATTCAACCCTCAAAAATAAAATATCATAGAGAAAAAGAGAAAAAAGCCAACAATGTTCTTGTCAAATACCTTCCAAAGATGATAAAAAATCTTCAGGATTATAAATACGCCTATGACCTTGCGGAGCTGAAATACCACGTAAATCGTGAAATAATCGCTGCTATTTTACTCAAAGAGACAAAACTAGGACGTATCAAACCGACACACGATGCCTTTATTGTCTTTAACACTATTTTAACCCGTACAAAAGCAAAGAGCTCACGTGAGAAGTGGCTGCTGCGAATGAGTAAAACAAATATGGCATCCATTATTGAGCATTGCTACAAAGAGGGAGTTACTCCGGAACAATGCAATCTTCCAAGCTCCTACGCCGGAGCTGTCGGCATACCTCAATTTATGCCAAACTCATTTGTCTATACAGAGAGTTACTACGGTAAAGTTGCCGATTTGAGCAAAATGGAAGATGCAATCTTGTCTGCTGCAAAATTTTTAAACAAAAAAGCAGGGTTTGCAGAGCTTATAGAGTGGAGTAAAATGCCAAATATTCCAAAAATAGAGCGAGAGTGGTACAGTTTTGATTTTAAAAACAAAAACTGCTCATTTGTCCATGAGAAGAACAAAAAAACAGGAAAAAAGTATATCTGTTTTACAAAAAACAGACCGGAACTTGACTATCTCAAAGAGTATGTAAAGAAGATTATGCGCTACAACAACTCATCTAACTATGCCATTGGCGTTATCAGACTTGCCTATGATGCGCACAAAGAGTTACAAGAGAGAGCCTCTAAACCTTCTCACTAAGCAGTACGAGCTCCAAACTTCCACTAACATAGTTTGCAAAAAATGTAAGTAGTTCTAAATCATCCTTATTAAAATCACTATGTTTTTTGTTTAGAAGTTGCATTACACCCATAACATCACGTTTTGAGTCAAAAATAGGAACGGTAATAATATTTTTTGTTTTATAGCCGCTTTTTTTATCTATGCTTGGTAAAAAACGCTCATTTTCATAAGGATCATTTACGATTTGCGGTGTTTTTGTCTCATAGGTCTCCCCTACAATCCCAGAATCTATTCCAATAACAATACGCCCAATACCATCACTCAGCTTTGTCCATAAAATCTGATCTTCTCTATCTACTATAAAAATGGAACATCTCTCTGCATCCACAAGACTTTTTGCCTCATCTGCAATCAGTTCCAAGACGTGTTCCATAGAATCAAGAGACATAAGTTTTTTTCCAAACTCTGCAATTTGATTAAATTTTCGCATCTATTCCTCCTTTTTTATTTTACATAACTTTTAAGCAACTCTAAAAAACCGCTGACATAATGAGCAAAAAAGATCATAAACTTTACATCTTCACTGTCAAAGTCACCCTCTTTGTTTAAGAGCTCCATTACCCCTATAATGGTTCTGTTTGAGTCAAAAATAGGTGCTGTTACGATATTGTGTGTCTTATAGCCTGTTCGTTCATCTACTTCAGCTAAAAATGCTTCGTGTCCATAGGCATCATTTGCTATCACAGGTTTTTTAACTTTGAGAGTATATCCAACAAGTCCTTTATCTGCGGCTAATGTAATCTTATCTACACCGTCACTCAATGTCGTCCAAAACTCATTTTTACTGCTATCATAAATAAAAACAGAGCAGCGCTGCGCACCGATAACATCTTTTGCATACTTTGCTATTAGTGGCATACCCTCCTCCAAAGAACGCTTCGATAGGAGTTCTTTGGCAAATTCTGTCAATTTTGTATATCTGTTTGTATTCATAAAAAGGCCTTTATTAATCAATTGAAATTATTATAGTGTAAAATTAGAACAAAAAAAAGGAAAAAAATGTCACAAATAAAAATTTGGCACAATCCCCGCTGTTCAAAATCACGCCAGGCACTTGCACTTCTTGATGAGAACAATGCCCAAGAGGAGATTTTTAAATATCTTGACGAAAAACCCTCAAAAGAGGAGATAAAAAAAGTTTTTAAGATGCTTGGATTTGCAACGCCAAGAGAGATGATGCGCACAAAAGAGGATATCTACAAAGAGCTCGAACTCAAAAATGAAACAGATGAAGAAAAACTTATAGAAGCAATGGCTAAACACCCTAAACTCATTGAGCGCCCAATTATTATAAAGGGGGAGAAGGCTATTATCGCCAGACCACCAGAGAGAGTTGTTGAATTTTTAAAAGACTAAAGTTCCAACTTCTCAATACTCACTCCATTATCCTCTAAAAATTTAGAGACTACTTTGGAATGAGTATGTTCATACTCTTTTAAATAGACTATACGTTTTATTCCCGAAGCGATAAGATTTTTGCTGCATTCACTACAAGGCTCCAAAGTCACATAAATAGTCGCACCCTCAATACTGATCCCTTTACGTGCTGCCCAGATAATAGCATTCATCTCTGCATGAATCTCATACGTTTTGCTCCACTCGTGATGTTGGGGAGTATATTCCCCTTTCCAATAATCACAGCAGTTTATATATCCTGCAGGCGTACCGTTGTAACCTGTTGAGAGAATACGGCCATCTTTTACAATAACTGCACCAACCTGTTTTGAAACGCACTTTGAGGCAGAAGCTATCTCTGTAGCAATGTTGATAAAATTCTTATCATTTAACATTACTGAGGCATCCTGATGATGTTTATATCGGCATTGTCACGCAGACGCGCAAAATAGTCACTCAGAACTGCTTCACGTTTTTTTGCCATTATTGCATTGATAATTTGTGCTTTTGATGATGCAACAGTTGAACCTTCAACAGCTTCAACCGACTTAATATAAAAACTCATAAAACCACCTTTTGCATTACTTACCACCGGCGTAAAATGTCCAGTTTTAGTAGAGAGAAGAAGTTTTGCAAGATCTGGTGAGATATGATTGAAAAAAAGTTTCTGTTCGTTTGAACTAATTTCAGGAGAATAGAACATTGGATTATCTACTTTCTCCTGAAGAAGCTCTCTGTTATGCGATTCATAGATGACAACATCAAAACTTTTAGGATGCATAAACTGCTCTTTATGGAGTGCATAATAGTCCTCTATCTCACTCTCGGTAGGTTCTTCAATAGAACTCATTGCTATTGCATTGTAAAGTTTTTGTGAAAGCAATTTTTTTCGAATAGTCTCTTTTAAATCTTCTGAAGTCAAACCGTTTGACTCTCTTACTGCATCATAAAACTGACTCACGCTCATATTATTCTGCTGTGCCATCTTTCTAATATCTGCATAAACTTCTGAAGAAGTTACAGAGATATTTCGCTTTTGCGTCTCAATCATCTCCAATTTTTGACGTATTAAAATATCTGCCGCTTTTTTCGCATCTACATGTGCTTTTTGCATCTCTTTTTGAATATCTAAGAGTGTTATTGCCTTATTTTCAACAACAACTGCTACACCATCATACACTTTTGCACTCAGCGTCGCTGCTACGAAAAGCCCTAAAATCAGTTTAATCATTATCATCCATTTTATATATTTATATTAATCTTTTTGGGAGTCTATTTTGAGGCTCAGACCATAGGGAGGATTTATCCTCGGAAATGAACTTCCAAAAAGATGTCATTTATAAATGTATTTTACCAACCTTTAACCAACAATAGCCTAAAATTCTATCAATTAATTACAAAGGCTTACTATGGTTGTTACTCGTTTTGCTCCATCTCCTACGGGATATCTTCATATCGGAGGACTTCGTACTGCACTTTTCTCTTATCTTTGGGCGAGAAAGAACAATGGAAAATTTGTTCTGCGTATTGAAGATACAGATAAAAAAAGAAACTCCGAGGAGGCTACTGAGGCGATTTTAAAAGCATTTGAGTGGCTTGGACTTGAGGCTGACGGTGAGATTACCTACCAAAGCAAACGTGATGCTATCTATGCAAAGTACATCCAACAGCTTTTAGACGAAGGCAAAGCCTACAAATGCTATATGTCAAAAGAGGAGCTTGACGCTCTGCGTGAGGAGCAGATGGCGAACAAGCAGCGTGCAAAATATGACGGACGCTACCGTGACTTTGACGGAACACCTCCAGAGGGTGTGGAGCCTGTTATTCGCATAAAAGCACCACTAAGCGGCGAGATTGTCGTGCATGACGGTGTAAAAGGCGATGTAATCTTTCAAGCCGAAGATATCTTGGATGACTTTGTAATTGCCCGTGCTGACGGTAGTCCGACATACAACTTTGTTGTAGCGATTGATGATGCACTTATGGGCATTAATGAAGTTATTCGCGGTGATGACCACCTCTCAAATACTCCAAAACAGATAGTTGTCTATGAGGCACTCGGCTTTGATGTTCCAAAATTTTATCACGTACCGATGATTCACAACCAACAAGGTAAAAAACTCTCAAAACGTGACGGTGCAACCGATGTTATGGCATATAAAGAGATGGGTTATCTTCCAGAGGCACTACTGAACTTTTTAGTACGTCTTGGATGGAGTCACGGCGACCAGGAGATATTCTCTATGGATGAGATGAAAGAGCTCTTTGACCCAAAAGATATCAACAAATCAGCCTCTATCTATAACACAGAAAAACTTGACTGGCTTAATGCTCACTACATCAAAAACACAGCAAATGAGAAGCTGACTGAACTTCTTGTTGATTTTGGCGTAGTTTTGAGTTCTCACGATAAAAAAGAGATTCTTTTAGATGCACTCAAAGAGCGTGCAAAAACACTCAAAGAGCTTGCATCTATGATACAAGAGATTATAGAAGCACCAAAAGAGTATGATGCAAAAGCTGTAAAAAAAGCCTTCAAAGGCAATGCTATTGAGATTTTAGAGACATTTGCAAACAGACTTGAAGAGGCGCAAGAACTTCACCTTCCGAGTGATTATCATCTTGTAATAGAAAAAATAGTCGAAGAAATGGAAATTGGTTTTGGAAAGATTGGGCAGCCGCTTCGTGTTGCTCTGCTTGGAAAACTTAGCGGACCTGGACTTGACGTAATCATGGCAGTTCTTGGCAAAGATGAGACACTCTCACGCATTGCCAAAGCTGTTCTTACCCACGCAGCGGATGATTAGATATCATCCCTGTAAACATCTGTCATATCAAAATCATTTTCAGGTTCTATCTCAGGAACTGAATCTACATCTTTAGGATCAACTTTTTCAGCTGAAAAATCATACTCATCCCCTTGATAAAACTTCTGTTCTTTGGCAAATTTTTTCTCTCTTTCCATCTGCTCTTTGACATGTTTTGCCTTCAGTGCTTCTGCACTATTTTGTGTAGGTGTACTCTTCGCTTCAAGTGATGCAAAAGCAAAAAAAACAAAAATTGACACTGCAAAAAGTTTATTCATAATTTTCCCTTATTATATTTTTAATTTTAAATTATATCTAAAATCATCTTTTTTGCAAAACTGCTATAATTCGTTCTATGAAAAAAAGAATTTTAGCATGGTACAAAACCTATGGTCGTCACGACTTACCTTGGCGAAATACAGAAAATATCTACCATATCTACCTCAGCGAGATTATGCTGCAACAAACACAGGTTAATCGCGTGAGAGATGAATACTATCCGCAGTTTTTAAGCAAATTTCCAACACTCAAAGCCTTGGCTAATGCACAAGAAGAAGAGGTACTTGCTGCGTGGAGTGGTTTAGGTTACTACTCACGGGCACGAAATCTTCACGCAACAGCAAAACTCTGCCCAGATGCACTGCCACAAAGCTATGAAGAGCTTTTAAAACTCCCAGGTATTGGAAGCTATACCGCAAGTGCCATCGCTGCTTTTGGCTACCATCACAATGTAGTCGTTCTTGATACCAACATCAAACGTGTCATAAAACGCTTCTATGCACTCCTCAATCCAAATGACAAAAGCCTCACGCAAGCAGCCCAAAAAATCCTTAACGACAAAGAGCCACGTGCACATAATCTTGCTCTAATGGATTTAGGATCACTTCTATGTACTCCTAAAAATCCACAATGCTCAATCTGCCCACTGCATGAAGAGTGTCAGGGAAAAGAGGAACCCGAACTCTACACCCAAACAAAAAAAATACAATATGAGGCGATGGATCTCTTTTATGGTATTTTCATAAAAGATAAAAAAATTGCACTTATTGAATCCACGGGAAAAATGTATAAGGGAATGTTAGAACTTCCAAGCGTTGATCCCATAGAGGATCTCTTTATCACAAGTTTTAAACATGCCTATACGAAGTATCGTCTACAGGTAAAACTCTATCACTTGGAAGAGGCACCAAAAGAGGCACTCTGGATCTCTCTTGAAGAGATCCATCAAGCACCGCTCTCCTCTTTGGTAAAAAAGGCTATAGAAAAAGTTTCGCTTACTGCTTTTGCATAATAATTGTTTGTGTAGGGAAAGCAAAATCGAGTTTTTCTTTGTTAAACTCTTCTAAAATAGCCATATTGATAGCATCATTTGTTGCAGCAATAGGACTCCCTTTTTTGATCCAGTAGATAACCAAAATATTGAGTGAGAAATCTCCAAAAGAGTCAAAAGCAATAACGGCATCCTGTGTATTTTCATTCTCATCAATAATTCTTTTAAGAATCTCTTTTGCCTTTTGCATATCCTGCGGCTGTGTATCATAAGTCAAACCAAGGAAAAATTTAACTTTTCTCCCTTTCTCTCTACTCACATTTAAAACAGCATTATCTGTAACTTTTGAGTTTGGCATCGTTACAATTCTACCGTCAAGTGTCTCAAGTTTCGTACTTCTTAAACCTATCTCACGGACATAACCCTCAAAACCATTTAAAATAATACGCTCATTGATGTTAAACGGCTTGTCACTAAAGATAATAAATCCGCCAAAAAGATTAGAGACGGCATCTTTTGCAGCAAGAGCAAAGACCAAACCACCGATTCCAAGACCGGTGATCATTGTTGTTACATTATAACCGGCATTATCAATACCGATAATAATTGTAATCGCCCAGATAGCGATATTGAGCAACCTTTTAACAATAGGAAGTAAAATATCATCCAGATCTGTCTCACTCTCCTGTACTTTTGGTGCAATATACTTCTCAACAACAGCATCCAAAAGACGTGTAGCAAACCATGCAATATTAAAAATTACCAAAAAGTAAAAAACAGAATCGATAAACTTACGAACCTCTGCATTCATAGAGAGGAGATCCATGGCAAACCATACACCAATCAATGAAATTGCCAAAGCAAGCGGCTCTTCAACCATATCTATAAAGATAAAATCAAGATTATTTGCTGTCTTTTTCGTATAGATCTTTAATGTTTTTTGAATACTCCAGTAGAGTAATCTCCCAAAAATAATTGCACCTGCTGCAATAACAAAGGCTAAAATCCAACTCTTTAACGGATTACCCAAATAGATACTATCTAACATATATCTTCTTTCTACTAAAATTTAATTTTTACTGTTTCCATAACAGAGCAATATCATCAACAGAGATATCACTTCTTCTTGGCTTAATAGCAAAGCTCTCTATCGGATAATTTTCTACACAGAAACGCTCTTCTACATTTGCTATCTCATCCTCAAGCTCATGTTGCAACTGCTCCATATCCTCTTCAAGTTCTGCAATCATCGCCTCAACATTGGCAACATCATCTTTTTCTTTAAGAACAGATCTCCCTTTTTTAAAGGCAGATGCACCTCTGCGTACACTGCTTAGCGAACTGCTTCTCTTTCCAAAAAATGCGCCAAAGAGTGCCATACCCACATCAATAAGCGTATCGGATGTTTTTGCACTCACATCCTCTTGCTCTTTTTGCAGTTTTTGCTCAAGTCGTTCAGATTTTTTCTCTAAAGATTCAAATTTTTTCTTATACTTCTTCTCAAGTTTTTCAATCTTTTCATCACGAAGTTCACGCACTCTGTCTGCCACATCTACGGCAAAATCACTTCTGCTCTGATCTGGTTTTGACTCTATCTTCAACTCTTTTTGACGAAAAAGTTCAACTCTTTGTGTTGTATAGAGATAGTTTGCAACACTCTTTTGTGCTGCTTTTAGCGATCTTGCATCCCGAATCAGTGCCGGAAGCGGTGCAAAAGAGGCATTGTGCGGCTCTTTGGTAACAAAATTTTGCAGAGTGCTCTGCTGTGCATCTTCCCATACAAACTGTTGCTGATCCTCATAAAGTTCAAGCTCCAAAGAGAACTCTTTGATCATATCTATGGCTCTTTTTTGATTATAAAAACGTACTTTTGCATCTACATAGACGGCAGGATAGTAGCTGCTGTCTGCACTCATATCTGTTGTAACAAAATACTCTTTAATCTCAGGAGAGAGTATTGGTTTTTTCGCTCCGCTCTGCATATTTTTTTCAGAAACGGCAGGTATCTCCTCCTCTTTCTGATTTGAGAAAGCATTTTTTTTCTGCTGCATCAAAGTACGAATATCATCTTTGGTAATAGGTCCTTTGAGATAGGAGAGTACCCAGCGTGTTGTAAAATTAATAGTCTCATCCTGATGCACATTTTTCAAAAAGAACTCTCTGCCTTTGAGTGTTGCCAATTTCTGTGCTATCTCTGCTTTTGTCAATTTTGATTTTGCTGCCAATGGCTCTAAAACTTTCTCAATATCCTGTTTGGTCTGCAATTTTCCGACAAACCACGTACCGATATTTGAAATACCTTTATAATCGATATCAACCGGATTTTGGGAAGAGAGGACAACCCCTGTACCAAAAGCACGAGCCTGTTTTAAAAGCAGCATCATCGGTTTTTTTGAAGGCGGATTTTTTGAGGGCGGGAAAAATCCAAAAATCTCATCCATATACAAAATGCTTTTAAGAGAGGATGTTCCTCTCTGTTTTCGCATCCAACTGATATAGGCATTAAGCAGTAAGGTTACAAAAAACATTCGCTGTGCATCATCAAGATGTGCTATGTTAAAGATGGCAATTTTTGCTTTTCCATCTGCATCATAGAGCATTTTTTGAATATCAAGCGGCTCGCCCTCTATCCACGAAGAAAAAGAGATCGAAGAGATAACACCATTGAGTGCCATAGCAAGTTTCATACGATCTTTTTGCGGATAGAACTGTTTTAAAGAGAGTATGCCGACCTTCTCAAAAGGTGGAGAAGCAATATAGCCAATAAGATCCTCAATGCTTAATGAGACCCCTTGTGTATAGTAATGGTAGAAGATATTTGAGAGAAGAAGGTGTTCTCTTGAACTTAACGGATCTGCCTCTATATCTAAAAGTGCCAACAAAGAGGAGACGGTTGTATTGATCAAAGAGCTGAGTGTATCACTGTCATCCAAAACCTCTGCCGATGGAGCTTCAAAACTTCCTAAAATATTCACACCGACACCCGCAGAACTTCCGGGAGTGTAAATAGTTTTCTCTACAGCTGCAAATTTTTTAACACGGGAGATGCCCTGATGACTCTTTTGCAGACCTTCTCGCCACATCTTTGCAACAGCAGCCGGATCTTTTCCAGACTCTACCCATGGAGCAAACTCCTCAGCAGAGAGATTCTCAAAAGCCAGACAGAGGTTTCCCATATCGCCCTTTGGATCGATAATAATAGAGGGGATGTTATCAATAGCAGCCTCTTCAATCAGATCAATACCAAGACCGGTTTTCCCCGATCCGGTCATCCCGATAATCATGGCATGTGTCGTTAAATCTTTTGATTTATAGAGTGTCAAATCTTCACTTTGACTCTCTTTCCCCAAATAGAAGAGTCCGAGCTTCTCATATATCTCTTGCATAGCTACTTCCCCAAAAATATTTATCTATAAATTATATCATAAAAGAACAAAACTAAATTTTTCTCAAAAACTCCAAAAGTCCTTCCATAATCTCCTTTGGAGATGGTGGGCACCCTTTTATGTGGTGTGTTACGGGGAGATGCTCTTTTGCAGGTGCATTGATCGCATAGGTTTTCTCAAGCACACTCTCCATTGCAGGACAATCTCCCATCGTTATTACCCATTTTGGAGCGGGGATCTGCTCGTATGCCTCTTTTACATGAGGTGTCATATTAAAAGTCATTATACCACTAAGCAACATTACATCGGCGTGACGTGGACTTGCTACAAAGTAGATACCCAAACGCTCTAGATCATAGTAAGGGTTTGAAAGGGCATTACACTCCGCCTCACAGGCATTACAACTGCCGCTGTCCACCATACGAATTGCCAAAGATCCTGCAAATTTTTTCTTTACGCTATCTTTGATCTCTTTTTGGATCTTTTGTAACTCAGTGTCAAGTTCAAGATTCTCTGTCAATATCCCAATTTTTGCTCGTCTGTTCCAAAAATTTATCATAAATCATTCCCCGCATAACTCAGATCGCAACTCTTGTTTATAAGTGGAAAATCGGCAATAATATCACTGCGCATCATAATATGCACCGCCTGCCAATTTACAAAACTCGGATCGCGTACAAAAAAGCGCTCTATCACACCATCTTTAAGCTCTATACTCATAAAAAGCTCTCCGATAGAGCTCTCAACAAAACTAAAATACTCGCCATCTTTTAAAGATCCCATCTGCGGATTAAACTCCGCACTCTCTGCTTGCAAAAAGTTCTCCATCATCAAAAGAGAGTTTTTCACCTCTGCCAAACGCACTTTAAATCTTGCACCGACATCACCACTCACCTCGCTCGCCATCACAAAACCATTTTCAAGATAAAATGGGTTGATCCGTCTGTCATTGGCAACACCCGAAGCACGGGCAACGACACCTACCGTTGAGTATTTGAGTGCTTTTTTCAGAGGTAAAATGCCCGTTGTATCAAAACGATCCCACAAGGAAGGAACATCTATGATCCACTCCTCAAAGCGTGCCATATCTTCACTCACAGCATCAAGCCACGCTTTTATGACACTCACATCAACTGACTCTTTTGTAAAAGAGACAGCACCAAAACCAAAACGGTGTCCGCTTAAGTGCTGCATCTCTCTTCGTGCATCTTCTGCAAGCTTGGAAGCATACGCCAAAGCCGCTCCAAAACCCGCATCATTAGGGATAAAACCAAGATCGGTAAAGTGGTGAATAAGCCGTTCAAGCTCAAGCAAAAAGGCGTGCCACTTCTGCAAGACAAGCGGCAGTTTTTGCTCTGTTGCCTGCAAAACAATATCTCGCCAGCAGATCTGATAGGCAACACTCTCATTCCCGCTGATTCGCTCTATAATAGGCTTGGCTTCTAAAAGTGTTTTGCCCTCAAGCATCTTCTCAATACCACGATTTTTATAGAAGTGTCGCACCTCAAGATGTAGCATATCCTCTCCCGCCTGAGAAAATTGAAAATGCCCCGGTTCAATAATACCCGCATGAATAGGACCAACCGCCACTTGGAAGACACCATCACCACGGATCTCCTCATATTTATAGGCAACATAAGGATCTTCTTGCAGACTTTTTGCCCTAAAATCTTTTCTTAAAGGGTACAGATCTTTTGGAAATCGCTCCTGATGAACAAGCGGACGTCTGTCAAAAGCATCTTGAATTATAATGCCAAAATCATCCTGCATCTTCCGCTCAAACCAGATAGCTGCGGGATACTTCTTTGCCAAAGTCTCTACTGTCGGATTTTCTTTACTTACCTGCTCTTTTACGATCTCATCTTCATAAACAGTAACAATCTCAAAAGCATCTTCAAGCTCTTTTGCATAACGGGCTATCAGTCTCATCTACTTCTTCTCCATTTTTTCTATAGCGCGTATCAGTTTTTTTGGACTCTTTATACGCAACTGTTTGTTAATATTCATTCGTCCAAAAACCACTTCAATATCACTTTTATTGACACCAAACTCTTTAGCAAGCCACTTAACCATATAATCTGTCGCACGACCACCTACGGGGTTGGCAGTTACACTAATCTTGAGTTGATTTCCTTTTGGCTTGCCGATCACATCTTTTTTTGCACTGGGTGTTCCAAGAATATTGAGCACCAAAACATCTCCATCCCACGCATAAAAGCTTTTCATATCACGAGGATGAAAAGAGACAACATTCTCCTCCTCGGCAAGCTCCACTGCATCCATTCTCGATTTTCTTTTCTTTGCCATTCATATACCCTTAAGAGATTGAACGTAAATAATCTAAAGTCTGTGGCAATAAAAGTCCAACTAAAGAGATAGCAAAGATCACAAGAGCAAAAAGTTCACTACTGTAAACCTCCTTCTCACTCTCCTCACCCTCATACTTCATCGACTGATAAATAGCTACAAAACGATAGAAGATAATAGAGAGCAAGACAAGCAAAAAGAGCACAGCAGCTATCATTGCCAGCATATGATCACTCTCTTTTGCCGTTGTTATCATCGCTCCAAAACCATAGAGTTCACTAAAAAACATCGGACTCGGCGGCAAAGAGATGATGGCAAGTAAGAAGAGTGAAACCAAGAACCAAAAAACACCACCCTTAAAGCCTTTGTAGCCTCGCAATGCTCCTGCTATTTTATACTTTCCGTTTGACTCCAAAACTCCTGTTGAGAGAAAAAGTGCAGGTTTTAAAAAGGCGTGTGCTCCAAAGTGAAGCAGTGCTGCAAAGGGTGCACCACTCACCCAAAACATCACGATAAGTGCCATATGTTCCACCCCTGAGAGAGAAAAAAGACGCATAAAATCTTTGGCTCTGTAAATTAAAAATGCAACAATAAAAATAGTAAGGATCGTATAGACAAAAACAAAAATAAAGAGATGATTATAGTTCACCTCCATCGCTATTTTTGAAAAACGGAAAAATCCAATAACAACGGCAGATTCCAAAATACCACTAAAGAGTGCTGCCACAGGATAAAATGAAGCTCGCTCAATATTGGCAAGCCATAAGTTCATTGGAAAAAATCCCATCTTAATAAACATTCCAAGCGTTGTAATAGCAAAGCCCATCTCAAACAAGAAAGGAGAAGGAATATCTTTGGCATGAGCTAGAAGCAGATCAAAATTCATTGCATCTTCACCCAAAATAGGCTTGGCACTTGCATACATCAAGATAATGCCAAAAAGTACCAAAGAGATGGCAATAGCCCCTACAATCATATAGTTCCACGCCTCTTTATGTGCGGCAGGGGTATAGTTTGTCTTGATCATATAGACAGTAGAGAGCGTTGCAAGTTCAAGTCCGATCCAGTAGATCCCCATATGGTTGGAGAGCATAGAGAAGATAAGTCCAACCCAAAAAATTGCAAAGAAACGATAAAATCTTCGATAGGCATTTGGCGAGACCTTTACATGTTTATCAAGTGTCAAGAGTGCCAAAGTCACGCCGATTCCAACAATAGAAGAGACTAAAAGGACATAGGTATCGAGCTTGTCTGCTATCAGATAAGATCCCAAAATATTATACGGTTTTGGTAGTAAAAAGAGTTTGACAATAGGGAGTAAAATCAAAAATGATGTAAAAGCAAGCAGATACTTTGCCTTTGTTTTTTTAATAAAACTTACCCCAAACATAATAAATGCCGGAAGCAGTAAAAGAGATAACATCATACGCGTAACTCCTCTTTGTGAAATAGAAGATTAATAACAACAATTGCCATTAAAAGGTCAAAAAAGATACCTAATTCTACAAGCATCGGCATACCGTCTGTTGCTGTAACACCCAGTAAAAAGAGTGAGTTTTCCATCGCTAAAAATCCAATAATTTTTGGAGCAACATTTTTATGTTCCATCATCAACAATAAAGAGAGAAACAAAGAGGAGATACTGATGGCTACATAATTGGCATTGGTATGAATCATATGCACAATAGGCTCGGAGAGATAAAAGGTAAAGACCAAAATCGCAGGAACGAGCATAATAGCATACTGCACTTTTATCTCAGGGGTGATCTGACGCACAAAGTGAAACTTTTGTGAGAGATTTTTTAAGACATAAGGAATACCGATAGCCTTAATAACAATCGTTACAATACCGGTAATAACCATAGCATTATCATCAATACTTCGACCAATACTCAAAGCAAGAACACCCAGCATTAAAGAGTTGAGCGAATACCAAAGCAGCAATCTGTAAAGCCGTGTTGTAAAGAGAGCAACAATCAAAGAAGCTAAAAAAAGTCCAATAAAAAAATCAATCATCTACGCTCCTAGTACATAAAATGTGATAAGGGATAAAAAGGCAAAAACAATTGCAAGTCCCAAAAGATTTGGTACTTTGAAGAGTCTGAGTTTTGCTGTATTTACCTCTAAAAAAGCTACTGCCGTAGCAATTAAAAAAAGTTTCAATATAAAAACGGCTATCGCCAGCGGTGCGGCAAGTTCATAACCAAACGGCAAAAAGAGTGAAGCAAAAAGTGAAGCAAAAATAACAAATTTTATAGAAGCCGCACTCTCAATAATAGCCAGATAGACACCGGTAAGATCGAGTATCATCGCCTCATGTACCATTGTTAGCTCCAAGTGTGTCTCAGGGTTGTCAACAGGTATGCGACCATTCTCCGCAATCAGTAAAATAAAAAAACTAATACCTGCAAACAAAAAACTTGCCATATGCTCTTTTGGAAAATGTTCTGCAAGATTAACACCGGCCTGCCCAACACCAAGATCGCCCGCCATTAATGAAACTGAAAAGATAGTAAGCACCATAGCAGGCTCAACAAGTGCGGCAATAAAAGACTCTCGTGAGCTCCCCATTCCTCCAAAAGCACTTGCACTGTCAAGTCCCAAAAGCATTAAAAAGAAGGTCGAGAGGGAGATAAGCCCCGTAATAGTAAAGGCATCTACAAAGCTGACATAATAGGCTCCCTTGACAACAGGAGGCAAAAAGAACATTATTACAATCAACGGTGAGAGAACCAAAAAAGGTGCCCAGCGTGAAATTGCGCTCGACTCCTCTGAGATAATTGTCTCTTTTTGCATCAATTTTGAAAAGTCTCTATACCCCTGCATCAAAGAGATAGGGCGTTTAAAAAGCAGCACCATTTTTGTTGCTTTCATATAGGAAAGAAGTATTGGCGCGAACAAAATCAGAACAACAATACTTGCAAAATAGTAGATCATTTTTTATCTCCGATAATTAAAATTTTTATAGAAACAAGCATCACAAGGAACTCCAGCACAAAAGTTGCCCAAGAGAAATCGTGAGCAAAAACACGATATGAAAAGAGTACTGTCAGCATCATATTAAATATCATTGCCGCATAGCGTGTCTGTTCAAAATGTGAAAGACGATAGACCCAGTAACTCATCAAACCAACAGCCTTGGCAACACTATCATAAAAAAGTGTTTCAAAAAGTGGTTTTACATGCACTTCATAAGAGGAGTTAGTAAATTTTGTTGCATGTCCTGCGATCGTCTGTTTCTCAATTGTTTCATGCGGTCGATAGAGCCATGAGAAAAAACGACGAATCGGTCCTGCAAATCCTGTCGCGGTATATTGCGTTTTTGCAGAGGTTTTATAACCACATGCCCAACTATTATGAACACGTGTTCTTATTCCAAAAACTCTATATGCAAAAGCCATCAGCAGCGTCACTCCAAGCAGTGCACCCAAAAGAATGATCGGAGAGACAATTCCTCCGTTTATTCCCACAGAGTGCATATGCCATAAACCATCGGGAAAAATTTTTACATAGATAGAAACACGACCCAAATCAACAAAAACTTTATCAAACCAAGTAAAATAAAAAGGGGTGAAAAGCATCAAGGAGAGAACAACCAAACTCATAAAAACCATTCCGCTTTTCATCAAAAAATTCACTTCGTGAGCATGTTTGGCATTGCTGCTTCTGTGCAGACCCAAAAAGACAATACCATACGCTTTTACAAAACAGGCAATCGCCAAACCACCCGTCATAGCAAGCGCGAAAATAGCAAAAGGGATGGCAAGTTTGAGTGAAATATTGTCAATATGACTTGATGAGAGCATCGACTGAAAGATCATCCACTCACTCAAAAAACCGTTACTTGGAGGCAGTGCAGAGATGGAAATAGCAGCAATTAAGAATGTAAATGCTGTCAATGGCATCGCTTTTATCAGTCCGCCATACTTTTCCATATTTTTTGTATGGGTTTGATGCAGAACACTTCCAGCACCCATAAAGAGCAGAGATTTAAAGCTCATATGATTAAATGTATGAAAGAGTGCTGCCATAAAAGCAAATGTACTCAAGGTGTGCAAACCCAAAGTATCAAAGATCATTCCCATTCCAAAACCAATGAGAATAATACCGATATTTTCAATGGAGTGGTTTGCCAAAAGTGCTTTGATGTCATGCTCACTTAAAGCATATAAAACACCAACCAAAGAGGAGAGTGCTCCAAGACTCAAAATAACTATGCCCCACTCTAAAGGCCACGGATAGAGAACATCAAACAAGAAACGAAAGAGTCCGTAAATGGCAACTTTGAGCATCACACCACTCATAAGTGCTGAGACAGGACTTGGTGCAGCAGGGTGTGCATAAGGAAGCCAGACATGCAGAGGTACGGCACCCGCTTTGCTTAAAAATCCTAAGATCAAAAAGAAAAAGAGCAGTGTCGGATAAGCAAATACCGAGGCAACTGCCTTCATCTGTGCAAAGCCCATCTCCAGATCACCATTTGTGACAATTAAAAAGAAGAGCAGCAAAAATAAAAAACCAAAATGGGTCATAATAAAGTAAAATTTTGCTGCATTAATAGTGCTTTTCTCTTTTACCTCTGTTAAAATCAGCTGCCAAGATGTTAAACTCATAAGCTCCCAAAAAAACAAAAACACAAGGGCATTGGCACTTATAACAACACCAAGCATTGAAAAGATAAAAGCAAAATAGTGTAGTTGATAGTGTAATTTTCTCTCAATATGAGGCAAATAACCAAAAGAGTAGAAAAGATTTGGCACACTGCCGAGTAAAATAAGCCCAACAAAAACCAAAGAGAGCGTATCAAATACAAACATTATTTCTTCTCTCCAATAACTAAGATTTTAATAGAGATGATCATCATAGCGGACTCTATCATCAAACTCTCCCAACTTACTTCGTGCGTAAAGACCCTGTAACTAAAAAGAATAAAGAGCATCAGGTTAAAGATCATGGCAGGATAGCGTGTCTGCTCAAAGTGTGCCGATCGATAGACCCAGTAGCTGATAATATTTGTCACCCGCTTCACTCCATCATAGAGTGATCGCTCAAAAAGCGGTTTGATCTTCAGCTCATAGCTTGCATCTGAAAATTTTGTCTTATGTCCCGCCAAATTTTGCTTACAAAAGTGCTCTTCAGGTTTATAGAGCCAGTTAAAAAATCTTCGCATAACACCTGAAAATCCGGTAGCGGTATATTGCGTTTTTGCCCCTGTTTTATAACCACAACCCCACGTATGATAGATTCGCTCTTTTACCCCGAAAACTTTGTAGGCAACCATCAAGAGAGAAGTAACACCGACAAGTGCTCCAAACAAGATCAAAGGTGAGACAACCCCACCATGAACACCCAAAGAGTGCATCGAGAGAATACCCTGCGGAAAGATCTGGGCATAAACAGAAGGAAGACCCATAGAGACAAAGAGCCCATCAAAAAATTTCAAAAACTGCGGTGCAAAGAGCATTAAAGAGGCGATATAGAGTGCCATCAGCACCATTCCCGCCTGCATCAAAAAGTTTACCTCTTTTGCATGTTTGGCATTGCTGCTTCTATGCAGACCCAAAAAGCTGATGCCATAGGCTTTGACAAAGGTTGCAATCGCCAAACCACCCGTCATTGCAAGTGCAAAGATGGCAAAAGGAATGGCAAGTTTGAGCGACATATCATCGGTAATATGACTTGAGCCAAGCATCGACTGAAAGATCATCCACTCACTTAAAAAACCGTTACTCGGAGGGAGTGCCGTAATACTTATGGCTGCAAACAAAAAAGTAAACGCAGTGAGAGGCATCGCTTTAATGAGTCCGCCATATTTTTCTATATTTTTTGTATGGGTTTGATGTAAAACAGATCCCGCACCCATAAAAAGCAGTGACTTAAAGCCCATGTGGTTAAAGATGTGAAAGAGTGCCGCCATAAAAGCAAAGGTACTGAGCGTGTGCATCTTGAGTGTATCAAAGATCATTCCCATCCCAAACGCAATGAGAATAATACCGATATTTTCAATAGAGGAGTTTGCCAGAAGTGCCTTAATATCACTCTCAACCATCGCATATAAGATACCGACAAGTGCCGTAATTGAGCCAATAATCAAAATAAATGTTCCCCACTCCAGCGGCCATGGATAGAGCACATCAAACAAGAAACGAAACATTCCATAGAGAGCAACTTTAAGCATCACACCACTCATAAGCGCTGAAACGGGACTTGGTGCAGCGGGGTGAGCATATGGGAGCCAGACATGAACAGGTACAGCACCCGCTTTGCTTAAAAAGCCCAAGATCAAAAAGAAAAAGAGAAGTGTCGGATAGGTAAATAGAGCCGCTATACTCTTCATCTGTGTAAAACTAATTTCAAGATCTCCATTGGTAACAATTAAAAAGAAAAGCAGTAAAAAAACAAAACCGAGGTGTGTCATAAAGAAGTAAAAGCGTGCCGCTTCTATGGTACTTTTCTCTTTGACTTCGGTTAAAATGAGCTGCCATGATGCAAGACTCATAATCTCCCAAAAGAAGAGAAAGACAAGAGCATTGGCACTTACAACGACACCAATCATAGAGAATATAAAAGCAAAATAGTGCACAATATAGTATGTTTTTCGCTCGATATGCGGTAGATACCCTGCCGAATAGAAAAGATTTGGCAGAGTTCCAAAAAGTATAAGTGCTACAAAAATTAAAGAGAGTGTATCAAAAAGAAACATTTTATAGAACAACTCCAAAAAAAATTTAATGGAGGGCTGTATTAATATGTAAGAGGCAGTCCTGAATTATTTGATGGAATTATACTTAA